>Ga0209300_1000368_pt1 | contig 25023 bp, 22 predicted proteins | sample Shrwel_input2_RT_FD_187535 | JGI IMG/M metagenome (GOLD analysis project Ga0209300, IMG submission 187535) | Subsurface microbial communities from deep shales in Ohio, USA - Utica-3 well 1 S input2 RT (SPAdes) (version 2) ... | reverse complement strand
ACCTATATCGAGATGGAGTACAACAGCTGCCGGCTCCACTCGACCCTTGGCTACCACACGCCGAGGGAGATCGAGAAAATCGCGGAAGCAGCTTAATAAAAGTGTCCGCTACGACTTGACCAGAACAAGCGGCATACAGCAGGTTCTTGCAGGCCTGCAGCAGCGTCAGCAGTACCTGCAGGTCGCTGCTGCCGTAGCGGCGCAGGGGGCCGAACGCCAGCTGCAGCATCGCGTCCAGCTCCAGCTCGCGGATGAACAGGCGTGGCTGGCCCTCGATCGGGGCGACCTCGTGGTTGGGCAGGTGCATGCGTTCGGCCAGCAGCACGCCGAGCATGTCGATCGCCTTGATCGCCGTGCCCGGGTCGTTGATGCCTGGGCTCAAGGCGCGGATGGCGATTTCGACGATCTGCTTGAAGCCGAAGAAGAAGTGCCGGTGGGCGTACTCCTCGACATAGAAGTCGAAGCAGTCCAGCAGCCGGCTCACGCAGGCTTCGTCCAGCTCGCGGTCCAGGCGGATCAGCGGGTGACCCGGCATGACGAAAAATCCGTAATGCACCTGCACCGTCATCTGCGCGTCCTGCTCTTGCAGCAGTGCCTGCGCCGCCGAGAGGTTCAGCGCCTTGAAGTAGCCCGAACGTTGCGCGCAGATCGTCGTCCAGTGGCTGTCGTCGGGCCAGGGCATCACCTCATGGTCGTCAGCCTGGCGGCGCCTGGCGTGGAGCTGGGCGAGGGTCTGCTTGTAGACCCGGTTGAGGATGTAGTCGACCTGGATCGACAGCGAAATCGAGCGGATGAAGTAGATGAACAGGCAGAGGCAGATCACGCCCAGAAAGAGCGCCAGAAAGACGCCCAGGCTCGGCACATTGATGTCGTCGCCTTCCTGAATGGTGGAGATGAGCATCAGCGAATCGATGATCGTGCCGAGGTAGACGCCGAGCACCAGCTGATGGCTGCGGCTGCTGATCAGCCCCGGAATCACCCGCGGCGACAGCGAGGAGGCCGCCGAATTGAGTACCACCATGACCATCGAGAAGCTGAACACCATCAGCGAGATGATCCCGCCGACCAGGGTGCCGAGAATCAGCCGGGCGTTCTCGGCATTCTTCACCACGCCGAGTTCGAGCTGCTCCTTGTAGGGCTGCAGCCAGGTCAGTTCCAGCACGATGGTGATCAGGCACAGGCAGGCCAGGCCCAGGGCGATAAGTGTCGGGTAGAAGGCGATGCTGCCGATGACTCGGTGATACAGGCGAAACAGCCTGTTGGTCAGTGCGGACATGTCAGCTCCCTGCAGAGGTTCGGCGATGCGTGCCTACCCGCCGTTCGGCAGCAAAGGCCGGGCAACGTTCGCTTCGGTAGCTACATCGGGCGCCAGGGTGGCGATCAGGGCCCGTACCGAACCGGGCAGGGCGTCCAGCTCGCGCACCAGGATGCTGCGTTCGCGCACCGCCCAGGGCTCGTCCAGCTCCACCAGCGCCAGTTGCATGGTGCGGCTGTGCCGCCTCGCCGCAGACTCGGGGATGATGCCGATGCCCACGCCGGCCTCGATCATCCGACACACCGCCTCGAAGCTCGAAACCTGGATGCGCAGGGAGAGCTGGCTGCCGAGTTTCTCGACGCGGTCGCGCAGAAAGGTCAGCAGGGTGCTGCCTTCGTGCAGGCCGATGTGCTGATAGGCCAGCGTCTGGCGCAGCGTGACCTGCGTTTCGCCGGCCAACGGGTGGCCGATCGGCACGCCGAGCAACAGGCGGTCGGTGCTGAAGTGCAGCACCTGCAGGCCTTCGGCCTGCACCGGGCCGGCGATGATGCCGATGTCCGTGCTGCCGTCGAGCACACCGCGCACGATGTCGCGGCTCAGGCGCTCCTGCAGGTCCACCGTGACGCCGGGGCGCTCGGCGAGAAAACCGGCCAGCACTTCGGGCAGAAATTCGGTCACGGCCGTGGTGTTGGCGAAGATGCGGATATGCCCGGCCGAATCGGTGCCGTACTCGGTGAACTCGCTTTTCAGGTAATCCACCTGACGCATGATCAGCCGCGCATGTTGCAGCAGCTTATGGCCGGCCGGCGTCAGCTCCACCCCGCGGCTGTCGCGGTAGAGCAGGCGGCTGTCGAGCTTGCTCTCCAGCGCCTTGATCCGCGCGCTGGCTGCGGCCGGCGAGAGGTGCGCGCGGCGCGCGCCCTGGGTCAGGCTCGGGGATTCGGCGATATGGATGAACAGACGCAGGTCGGCCAGATCGAAATGCATGGCGGTGCTCGAGACGAGGTTGGTGTTCAGCTTAGCCGAACGCTGGTGTCATTAAATACAAATTCACGGAACGCTGGCGGCGCTGCATGCTACGGCCAAACAAGACAACAGCCGGAAGCTCAGCCATGACCGACATCTCTGCCTGGATCGGCCGCACCGAAGAGGCCCACGACCAGCTCAGCCGCAACCTGCTGATGCGCATCGCCGCGACCTTCGGCGAAACCACGCCCGCACACGGCGAAGCGCTGCCACCGCTGTGGCAATGGTGCTTCTTCCAGGAGCCGGTTGCCGAAAGCGGCCTCGGCGAGGACGGTCACCCGGCGCGCGGTGGCTTCCTGCCGCCGGCGGACAACCGCAACCGCATGTGGGCCGGTGGCCGGGTCGAGTTCCTGCGCCCGCTGGAAGCCGGCGGCGAGGCGCGACGCGTCTCGACCATCAAGCACATCGAGGAAAAACAGGGCCGCACCGGCGCGCTGCTGTTCGTCACCGTGCAGCACGACTACCTGCAGGACAGTCGCCTGGCGATCCGCGAGGAACAGGACATCGTCTACCGCGAGCCGAGCCCACCGAAGGCCAGCAGTGGCGAGCCGATGGTCGCGGGCAACTGGCGCGAGGCCGTGACGCCAACGTCGACGCTGCTGTTCCGCTATTCCGCGGTCACCTTCAACGGCCATCGCATCCATTACGACTGGCCCTACGTCACCGAAACCGAAGGCTATGCCGGCCTCGTCGTTCACGGCCCGCTGATCGCCACCTTGAACCTGCGCGCCTTCTGCCGCGCCAATCCCGACGCCCGCCTGCGCCGCTTCGCCTACCGCGGCCTGCGCCCGCTGATTGCGCCGCAGCCGTTCGAGGTCGGCGGCCGCATCGTCGCGCCGGGCAAGGCCGAGCTCTGGGCCGGCGACCACAACGGTTTGGCACAGAAAGCCGAAGTGGAATTCGACTGAATCGTAGGGTGGATAACGGCGCAGCCTTATCCACCGTTGAGGCCGCGTGCCGCACAAGCGAGAAACCGAGATGACCCCGAACAAGACCGAAGAACTGAGCTTCATCCGCGACGGCGTGCGCGCCCTCTGCACCGAATTTTCCGCCGAATACTGGCGCAAGATCGATGAGGAAAAGGGCTTCCCGGAAGCCTTCGTCACGGCCATGACCGAGGCCGGCTGGCTGTCGGCGATGATCCCGGAAGAATACGGCGGTTCCGGCCTGGGTCTGGCCGAGGCCTCGGTGATCCTCGAGGAGGTCAACCGTTGCGGTGGCAACTCCGGGACCATCCACGGGCAGATGTACAACATGTTCACCCTGCTCAGAAACGGCAGCGAGGAGCAGAAACGCTACTACCTGCCGAAGCTGGCCAGCGGCGAGCTGCGCCTGCAGTCCATGGGCGTCACCGAGCCGACCACCGGCACCGACACCACCAAGATCAAGACCACCGCCGTGCGCCAGGGCGACAAGTACGTGATCAACGGGCAGAAGGTGTGGATCTCGCGCATTCAGCATTCCGACCTGATGATCCTGCTGGCACGCACCACGCCGCTGGCCGAGGTGCAGCGCAAGTCCGAGGGCATGTCGATCTTCCTCGTCGACCTGCGCGAGGCCATCGGCAACGGCCTGACCGTGCAGCCGATCGCCAACATGGTCAACCACGAGACCAACGAGCTGTTCTTCGACAACTTGGAGATTCCCGCCAGCAGCCTGATCGGCGAGGAGGGCAAGGGCTTTCGCTACATCCTCGATGGGCTGAATGCCGAGCGCACGCTGATCGCCGCCGAGTGCATCGGCGATGGCCGCTGGTTCGTCGAGAAGTCCGCGCAGTACGCCCGCGACCGTGTGGTATTCGGCCGGCCCATCGGGCAGAACCAGGGCGTGCAGTTCCCCATCGCCGAAGCGCATATCGAGATCGAGGCCGCCGACCTGATGCGCTGGCGCGCCTGCGAGGAATACGACAGCGGGCGCAACGCCGGAGCCGCGGCCAACATGGCCAAATACCTGGCGGCCAAGGCCAGCTGGGAAGCCGCCAACGCCTGCCTGCAGACCCACGGCGGCTTCGGCTTCGCCAACGAATACGACGTCGAGCGCAAGTTCCGCGAGACGCGGCTGTACCAAGTGGCGCCGATCTCCACCAACCTGATCCTCTCGTACGTGGCCGAGCACTTGCTCGAGCTGCCGCGCAGCTTCTGAGGGCGATTGTAGGAGCGAGCTTGCTCGCGAAGCCGTTCTTGCACCTCGTTCGCGAGCAAGCTCGCTCCTACAGGTGAGTCAACAGGACCGTAGGGTGGAAAACGACCGCAGGTCTTTTCCACGCGTATCCGACAGGCGATGCAATGGCTGGGAAGACTGGGCGTTCGTTTCCGCCATGTGCAAACCGATGCAGCGGAGCGGATTCGGGCAGACGCCGCGTGGAAAAGGCTTCGCCGTTTTCCACCCTACGACGGCAGGTTCGTAGGGTGGATGTCGCGAAGCACATCCACGCGGGCGTTGAAATGCCGGCGTATCGAATTAGGAGGCACACATGCAGATCGACCACCTCGACCATCTGGTCCTCACCGTCGCCGATCTCGAGGCCACGGTGGACTTCTACACCCGCGTGCTCGGCATGCAGGCGGTGACCTTCGGCGCAGGGCGCAAGGCGCTGGCCTTCGGCAACCAGAAGATCAACCTGCACCAGGCCGGGCGCGAATTCGAGCCCAAGGCCGAGCGGCCGACGCCGGGTTCGGCGGACCTCTGCTTCATCGTCGCCACACCGCTGGCCGAGGTGATCGCCCATCTCCAGGCCCAGCAGGTCGCCATCGTCGAAGGTCCGGTGCAACGCACCGGCGCGACCGGACCGATCCGCTCGGTGTACCTGCGCGACCCCGACCAGAACCTCATCGAACTGTCCAATCCTTTAGAGAGTCCGCTGGAGCCCAACGCATGAGCCAGCACACCCGTGCCCTGACCGAATTCCTCGCCGGGCTTGCCTACGAGCAGATCCCCGAACCGGTACTCGCCCGCACCGAAGACCTCTTTCTCGACTGGCTCGGCTCAGCACTGGCTAGCGCCGGCTCGCATCCGATTCCGCTGTTCGAGCGTTACGCCGAGAAGATGGGCCCGGCCGACGGGCCGGCGCGCGTTCTGATCAACGGCCAGAGCAGCTCGGCCTATTTCGCTGCGCTGGTGAATGCTGCCAGCTCGCATCTGGTGGAGCAGGACGACCTGCACAACAGCTCCGTGTTGCACCCGGCCACCGTGGTGTTTCCCGCTGCGCTGGCGGCAGCGCAGGATCTCGGCAAGTCCGGCCGCGAGCTGTTGGTGGCCTCGGTGGCTGGCTACGAGGCGGGCATCCGCATCGGCGAGTTCCTCGGCCGCTCGCATTACCGCATCTTCCACACCACCGCGACGGTCGGCACCCTGGCCGCGGCGGTGGCCGTTGGCAAGCTGATGGATTTCGACCAGCAGCAGTTCACCGATCTGCTCGGCAGCGCCGGGACGCAAGCGGCGGGGCTGTGGGAGTTTCTCCGTGACGCGGCGGACTCCAAGCAACTGCACACCGCCAAGGCGGCTGCCGATGGCCTGCTCGCCGCCTACCTGACCGCCGATGGCCTGACCGGCGCGCAAGACATCCTCGAAGGCGAGCAGGGCATGGCGGCGGGCATGTCCCGCGATGCCGAGCCGAGCAAGCTGTCCGACCGGCTCGGCAGCCGCTGGGCGCTGGCGGAAACCTCGTTCAAGTTCCACGCCTCCTGCCGGCATACCCACCCGGCGGCCGATGCGCTGCTGGCGCTGATGCAGCGCGAAGGGCTCGGGGCCGATGACATCGCCTCGGTCACCACCCGCGTGCATCAGGGCGCGATCGACGTGCTCGGCCGCGTGACGGTGCCGCAGACGGTGCATCAAGCCAAGTTCTCAATGGGCACCGTGCTGGGGCTGATCGCCCTGTACGGCAAGGCCGGCCTGACCGAATTCCACAGTCATGCGCTCAGCGACCCGCGCGTCGGCGAGTTCCGCGAGAAGGTCTCGATGACGCTCGATCCCGAGGTGGACGGCGCCTACCCGGCACGCTGGCTCGGTCGCGTCGAAGTGACCACCGCCGATGGCCGCACGCTGCACGGCGCCATCGACGAGCCGAAGGGCGACCCGGGCAACACGCTGAGCCGCGCCGAGCTGGAGGACAAGTTCCGCCGCCTGGTGCAGTTCTCCGCGGCGCGCAGCGATGACGAGGCGGGCGCGCTGATCGATACGGTCTGGCGCCTGCGCGAGCTGCAGCGGCTGGACGCGCTGGCCTGAACGTAGGGTGGAAAACGACCGCAGGTCTTTTCCACCGATGGTACGCCGTCCCAAGCGCATCGCCTGAGGCCGAGCAGACCGCAACAAACGCGTGGAAATGGCTTCGCCGATTTCCACCCTACGCCGAATTTGCAGGAACCGAACATGAACGACACCCAAGTCAAACCCCGCCCACTCGATGGCATCACCGTGGTCAGCCTCGAGCACGCCATCGCTGCGCCGTTCTGCACGCGCCAGCTGGCCGACCTCGGCGCACGGGTGATCAAGATCGAACGGCCCGGTGCCGGGGATTTCGCCCGCGGCTACGACGAGCGGGTCGACGGCCTGGCCTCGCATTTCGTCTGGACCAACCGCTCGAAGGAAAGCCTGAGCCTGGACGTGAAGCAGGACGCCGCTGCCCAGGTGCTCGACCAGCTCTTGGCCAAGGCCGACGTGCTGGTGCAGAACCTCGCGCCCGGCGCCGCGGCGCGCATGGGGTTGTCCTTCGAGGTGCTGCACGAGCGCTTTCCGCGGCTGATCGTCTGCGACATCTCCGGCTACGGCGAGGGCGGCCCTTACGAGCAGAAGAAGGCCTATGACCTGCTGATTCAGAGCGAGGGCGGCTTTCTCTCCGTCACCGGCGGGCCGGGTGAGACCGAGATGGCCAAGGCCGGCTGCTCCATCGCCGATATCGCCGCCGGCATGTACGCCTACACCGGCGTGCTTTCGGCGCTGATGCTGCGCGACAAGACGGGCAAGGGCAGCCGCGTCGACGTTTCCATGCTCGAAAGCCTGGTGGAGTGGATGGGCTACCCGTTGTATTACGCCTACAAGGGCGCGACGCCGCCGCCGCGTGCCGGCGCCGCCCACGCCACTATCTACCCCTACGGCCCGTTCCCCACCGGCGACGGCGGCACGGTGATGCTCGGCCTGCAGAACGAGCGCGAGTGGTTGGCGTTCTGCGACAAGGTGCTGCTGCAGCCGGAACTGGCGCAGGACGAGCGCTTCTCCAGCAACGCCCGGCGTTCGGAGCATCGCGCTGAATTGCGTGCGCTCATCGTCGAGGCGTTCAGCCACCTGAGCGCCGAAGAGGTGATCGCCCGGCTGGATGCCGCGCCCATCGCCAATGCCCATGTCAACGACATGGCCGGTGTCTGGGCGCATCCGCAGCTGGAGGCGCGCCAGCGCTGGAGCGAGGTGGACAGCCCGGCCGGTCGCCTGCCTGCGCTGCTGCCGCCGGGACGCAACAGCGCCTTCGCCCCGCGCATGGACCCGATCCCCGCACTGGGCCAGCACACCGACAGCCTGCTGGCCGAGCTGGGCTACGCCCCCGGCGACATTCAGCGCTTGCACGAGCAGGGCGCGGTATGAGCGTGCCCAGGAGCCAGGCCATGAACTCATCGATCATCCGTAGCGCGCTGTTCGTCCCGGCGACCCGCCCGGAGCGCATTCCCAAGGCGCTGGCGAGCGGCGCCGACGTGGTCATCGTCGACCTCGAGGATGCGGTCGCGGAGAACCTTAAGGCAGAGGCGAGGGGCAACATCGATGCCTTCCTCGCGGCCAACCCGGCAGCGCGCCTGCTGGTGCGCATCAACGCGCCGACCCATGCCGAGCAGGCCGCGGACCTGGCGCTCTGTGCCCGTCATGCCGGCGTCGCCGGCGTGCTGCTGCCGAAGGTCGAAAGCGCGGTGCAGGTTGCGCTGGCGGCCAGCTACGGCAAGCCGGTCTGGCCAATCGTCGAAAGTGCCCGCGGGCTGGCCAATCTGGCGGAAATTGCCCATGCCCAGGGTGTCGAGCGGCTGTCCTTCGGCGCGCTTGATCTGGGCCTCGATCTCGGCCTGGCCAATGGCACCGCCGGCGCCGAGCGCATGCTCGACCAGGCGCGCTATGCGCTGCTGCTGCAGTCGCGATTGGCCGGGCTGGCAGCACCGCTGGACAGCGTCTTTCCCGATATCAAGAACCTCGAGGGCCTCGCCCGTGCCGCTGCCGACGCGCGTGACATGGGCTTTGGCGGCCTGCTGTGCATCCATCCGAGCCAGGTGGCCGTGATGCACGAAACCCTGATGCCCAGTGCCGCGGAACTGGACTGGGCGCAACGCATCCTCGCCGCCGGAGCTTCCGGCGATGGGGTTTTCGTGGTGGACGGACAGATGGTCGACGCCCCCGTCATCGGCCGTGCCCGTCGCCTGCTGCAACGTGCCGGGCAAGCGGTGCCCTGACCGCAACGCTTGCCCGCGAAACGTACCAACCGACAAAAACAAGAGGGTACTTCCATGCTGAGTAACAAGCTCAAGGCACTCGCCTGCGCGCTTTCTTTCACCGTCGCCGGATTGGTGCATGCCGCCGACCCCGTGACCATCAAATTCGCCCACGTAGTGGCGGACAACACACCAAAGGGGCAGGGCGCCCTGCTGTTCAAGAAACTCGCCGAGGAACGCCTGCCGGGCAAGGTGAAGGTCGAGGTCTACCCGAACTCCTCGCTGTTCGGCGACGGCAAGGAAATGGAGGCCCTGCTGCTCGGTGACGTGCACATGCTGGCGCCCTCGCTGGCCAAGTTCGAGCATTACGCCAAGGCCATCCAGATCTATGACCTGCCGTTCCTGTTCGATGACCTGGCGGCTGCCGATCGTTTCCAGAGCGGCCCGCAGGGCAAGGCGCTATTGCGCGCTATGGAGGACAAGAACATCACCGGCCTGGCCTACTGGCACAACGGGATGAAGCAGCTCTCGGCGAACAAGCCGCTGCGCGAGCCGAAGGATGCCCGCGGGCTGAAGTTCCGCGTACAGGCCTCGGCGGTTCTCGACGAGCAGTTCAAGGCGGTGCGCGCCAACCCCCGCAAGATGAGCTTCGCCGAGGTCTACCAGGGCCTGCAGACCGGGGTGGTCAACGGCACCGAGAACACCTGGTCGAACTACGAAAGCCAGAAGGTGCACGAGGTGCAGCCTTACATGACCGCCTCCAACCACGGCCTGATCGACTACATGGTGATCACCAACACCAAGTTCTGGAACGGCCTGCCGGAAGACGTGCGCGGCGAGCTGGAAACGATCATGGAAGAGGTCACCGCCGAGGTGAACCGCCAGGCCGACGACCTCAACCAGCAGGCGCGCCAGGCCATCGCGGCCTCCGGCAAGACCGAGATCATCGAGCTGACCCCCGAGCAACGCGCCCAGTGGCGCGAGGCGATGAAGCCTGTGTGGAAGAAGTTCGAGAATGAGATCGGCGCCGAGCTGATCGAAGCGGCGCAGGCGGCCAACCGCTCCTGAGCCTCCAGAGGCACACTAAGCGGCGGAGAACGAACGGGCCTGTCCGATGTGACCGGCCCGTTCTTTTATGCCTGAAACCAGGCTTATGCTGACCGACCAAAGCGCGCAAGGAGACGCCGGCATGAGTCGTTACGCCACGGTCAGCACACCCGTGCTGGATATCGCTTATCTCGAATGGAACCCCCGCGGCCAGCAGGTGGCCGTGCTCGTGCACGGCTGGCCGGATTGCGCGGAGAGCTGGACCCTGGTCGCCGAACGCCTGGCCGCAGCAGGCTACCGCGTGCTCTGCCCGACGCTGCGCGGCTTCGGCCAGACGCGCTTCACTGATCCGCTGACCCCACGCAGCGGCCAGCTCGCCGCGCTGGGCCGTGACCTGCTGGATTTCATCGACGCATTGCGCCTCGACCAGCCGGTGCTGGTCGGCCATGACTGGGGCGCGCGGGCGGTGGCCAATGCCTGCGGGCTGCGCCATCACGCCGCCGCACGGCTGGTAATGCTCGCGGTGGGCTACGGCACCAACGACCCGAACCAGCACATCTCGCTAAGCCAGGCGCGCAACTACTGGTACCACTGGTACATGGCCACCCCGCGCGGCGAGCAGACGGTAATCGAAGATCGCGCGGCCTTCACGCGGCTGCTGTGGGATACCTGGTCACCGGCCGGCTGGTACGCCGAGGCGGATTTCGTCCAGGCACTGGAGGCATTCGACAACCCGGATTGGGCTGTCGTGGTACTGCATTCCTATCGCCACCGCTGGGGCTTCGTCGACGGCGATCCTGCCTACGCATCGGACGAGGCGTTGCTGCAACCGGCCCCGGTGCTCGCCGTGCCGACGCTGGTGCTGCACGGCGAGGCCGATACCTGCAACGCACCGGAAACCTCGGCCGGGCGTGAGGCCTTGTTCAGCGGCCCATACCACCGACAGCTGTTGCCCGGCGTCGGCCACTTCCCCCAGCGCGAGGCGCCCGACCAAGTGGCCGAGGCGATCCTCGCGTTCTGTCAGCATGTATAGCTAGTTGGCTCAGATGATCCCGCGTTCGCGCAGGCCCTGGCGTTGTTCATCGGTGAGGCCGAGGCCGGCCAGCACATCGTCGGTGTGCTCGCCCAGTTGCGGGCCGCCTTCGCCGATGCGCCCCGGCGTGCGAGATAGCTTGGGCAGCACACCCGGCACCTTGAGCGGGCCGGCGAAGGTCTGCACCTGCTCGATCATCTGCCGCGCCAGGTAGTGCGGGTCCTTGACGATATCGGCGGCTGTGTAGGGATAGCCGGCCGGCACGCGGGCGCCCTTGAGTGCTTCGATCACCTCGTCGCGGCTGTGCTGGATGGTCCATTCGCCAATGGCGGCATCGATCCGCTCGGCGTGCTGGGCGCGGCCGTCGTTGTGGGCGAAGCGCGGGTCATCGGCGAGGTCCTGGCGGCCCATCAGGGTCATCAGGCGCTTGTAGATGCTGTCGCCATTGCCGGCGATCAGGACGTAAGCGCCGTCGTTGCACAAATAGGAATTGGACGGCGTGATGCCGGGCAGGGCACTGCCAGCCGGCTCGCGTACATAGCCGAAGGCGTCGTATTCGGGTACGAGGCTTTCCATCATGGCGAACACCGACTCGTACAGCGCCACGTCGATCTCCTGGCCCTGGCCGCTACGGTTGCGCTCCTGCAGGGCGAGCAATACACCGATCACGCCATACAGCGAGGACAGCGAATCGCCGATGCTGACGCCGACCCGCACCGGCGGCTGGCCCGGATAGCCGGACAGGTGACGCAGGCCGCCCATGGCTTCGCCGATCACGCCGAAGCCCGGCAGGTCGCGATAGGGGCCGGTCTGGCCGTAGCCGGAAATGCGCAGCATGATCAGCCGAGGGTTCAGCTTCGACAGCTCATCCCAGCCCAGGCCCCATTCTTCCAGCGTGCCGGGGCGGAAGTTCTCCACCAGGATGTCGGCTTCGGCCACCAGCTGGCGGACGATTTCCTGGCCTTCCGCGGCCTTGAGATCCAGCGTTACCGAGCGCTTATTGCGCGACTGCACATGCCACCAGAGCGAGGTGCCGTCCTTGAGCTTGCGCCACTTGCGCAGCGGGTCGCCGACGCCAGGCGGCTCGATCTTGATCACGTCGGCGCCGAATTCACCGAGCAGCTTGCTGGCGAAAGGGCCGGCGATCAGTTGGCCCATCTCTATGACCTTGAGCCCGTGCAGCGGCAGATGCGCTGGTTGCCTGTCGTTCATTTTTCGCCCTGCCGTCGCCATGAAAAGCGTCGAGCATGCCCCAGAGCGAAGGTGGCGAACAATCGAACGAAAGCCCCAGCGTTGTTCTTGACCCTGAACAAGCCTGAGGACATCGATTTGTTAGACCAACGTGCAGTGGCTGAACAGAGGCGGTGCGCCGAGAATTAACCCATCGAATCTGCGTGATCCGATGAACAAGTGCATATCGACCCGAATGGTTGAACAGGCGACCCCATCATGGCGTCGCCTTTTTTTATTCAAGTTTTCGCCGCTAGTGAAGGGACGCCAAACACCGCAGCCGGAGTCGCGCTGCAACGGCAGCCGAGACCCTCCCAAGGGGGCCTGGACGCCCGCTGATGGCCGATCGGTGGGCGACGCGTTTCTCGTCGCGCATGGCCACCTTAATGACGATCGATCTGTCAATCCCTTCGGGCTGTTCAAAGTCTGATCAACGTGCTACAAACGAACGCACCGCAATGATCTAGCCGCTTGAAAACGAAGGGAAAACCATGACCAAGTCGGAGTTGATCGAACGAATCGTGAGCCAGCAGGGCATGCTCTCGTCGAAGGACGTCGAGCTCGCCATCAAGACCATGCTCGAGCAGATGGCCCAGGCCCTCGCCACCGGTGAAAGGATCGAGATCCGTGGCTTCGGCAGCTTTTCCCTCCATTACCGCGCCCCCCGCATCGGCCGCAACCCCAAGACCGGCCAGTCCGTCAGCCTCGACGGCAAGTACGTGCCGCACTTCAAGCCGGGGAAGGAGCTGCGGGATCGGGTGAATGAGGAGTAGCCCATTGGCAAACTTAGCCGTTCTGGGCGGCAGTGCCGGATCGGCTGACATTGCGGTCGTTTTGGTTAACGCATAAGTTGTTGGCGGGGCGCTGCCTCCAGATTTGACACTCAATGCCGCGGGCTTTCTTCCGGCATGCTCAGCAGTTGCTTTTCCTGATTCCAGTCGAACGGCTCGTCGTTCTGCTCGGCCTCGTAGCGACGTTCTTCCAGTTGCTGGAAGACGGCGATTTCCTCGTCGGGCATGAAGTGCAGGCAGTCGCCGCCAAAGAACCAGAGCAGGTCGCGCGGCACCAGATGGGCGATTTGCGGATAGCGGTGGAACACCTGGCAGATCAGGTCCTGGCCCAGGTGGCGCTCTTCTGGAACGTTCGGCAGGTTCATGACGAGTTCGTCGAAGCGTTCGAGAAACAGCTGATGGCTTTCGTCCGTGACCTGTCCGGATTCGCCCATGGCGATGAGAATGCCGCGCAGATGCGCCAGCAGCGCCAGGTTGTGATCTAGGTAGGAATTGGCCATGGATACCTCGTTTCGGTCTGGGCGGGCGATTATAGAGCCGCGTCGAGTCGGTGTGCTTAGTTGATTGACTCGTCGATTCAGGCAGGGTTCGCTCGGCATCGAGGCGGCTGGGCGCCGCCTCGAGCGTTCCGTCAACGCACGTGGCCGGCCGGTTGGACGAGTTCTTCTTTGGCGAAGTCGTCGACGTCAATCACGCGGCGCCTGAGTTGCTCGGCTTCACGCAGTTGCTGCGCTTCGGTCTGCTCGAGCACACCGGCTTCTGTCGCGGCCTCGATCGGGCATTGGCCCGGGGCTGGCTGCAGCTCGCCTGCCTTCAATGTCTTGTGCAGCTTGCCACTGACCTTGCGGCTGGCGGCGAGCCGGTCGAAGGCATGGTGCAACGTGCCCAGCGGTTCGTCGGCATCGGTCGGTCGGTAGAGGCCGTCGAGCAGTTGCTCGAGCGCAGGATCGCCTTCGGCGCGCCCCAGTATGCCGGCGACTTCGCTGTCGAGCGCGTCGGATGGGCCGGCGTGCCGCGCGCCGAACGGAAAGACGACGAGCCGCAGCAGGCCGCCGAGCAGGCGGTTGGGGAAGTTGGCGAGAATTTCATCCAGCGCCTGTTCGGCTTTCTGCAGGCAGTCCTCCAGGCCCCAGCGCAGAAGCGCTTCCTGCTCTCTGGGTTCGCTCAGGTCGTGGTAACGCTTGAGCGCGGCAGAGGCGAGGTAGAGCTGGCTGAGTACGTCGCCGAGCCGCGCCGACAAGCGCTCGCGGCGCTTGAGCTCGCCGCCGAGCAGCATCATCGAGAGGTCGGCCAGCATCGCGAAAGCCGCCGCCAGTCGGTTGAGCGAGAGGAAGTAGCCGCGCGACAGGGCATTGCCCGGCGCCTTGCCCAGACGACCAAAGGTCAGCCCGAGCACGAGCGTGCTGGCGGCATTGCTGACGGCGAAGCCGACATGCTGCATGAGCAGCTCGTCGAACTGTCTGACGGCGTGTTCGCGATCGTTTTCGCCGATCAGCGCCATCTCCTTCAGCACGTACGGGTGACAACGAATCGCGCCCTGACCAAAGATCATCAGGTTGCGCGAGAGGATGTTGGCACCTTCTACGGTGATCGAGATCGGCGCGGACTGCCAGAGCCGGCCCAGGTAGTTGTTCGGGCCGAGAATGATGCCTTTGCCACCGTGGATGTCCATGGCGTCGCGTATGCATTCGCGGCCGCGTTCGGTCAGGTGGTATTTGAGGATTGCCGAGAGCACCGAGGGCTTCTGCCCGAGATCCACGGCGTTGGCGGTGAGCGTACGCGCCGCATCCATCAGCCAGGCGTTGCCGCCGATCCGCGCCAGTGGCTCCTGGATGCCTTCGAAGGCGGCCAGGGGCACGTTGAACTGCTCGCGGATCGCCGCATAGCGACCGCTGGCGTAGCTGCACAGCTTGGCTGCGCTGGTCCCGGTGGCCGGTAGCGAAATCGAGCGGCCGACCGACAGGCAGTTCATCAGCATCATCCAGCCCTTGCCGATCATGTCGCGCCCACCGATCACTGCTTCGAGCGGCACGAAGACATCCTTGCCCCAGTTCGGACCGTTCATGAAGGCGGCGCCCAACGGCACGTGGCGGCGGCCGATTTCGACCCCGGGCGTGTCGGTGGCGATCAGGGCCAGGCTGATGCCGAGTTCTTCATCGCCACCAAGCAGGCCCTCCGGGTCATAGGTCTTGAAGGCGAGGCCGAGCAGCGTGGCGACGGGGCCAAGGGTGATGTAGCGCTTTTCCCAGTTCAGCCGCAGGCCGAGCACTTCCTCTCCCTGCCATTGGCCGCGGCAGATGACGCCGGTATCGGTCATGGCGCCGGCATCGGAGCCGGCGTAAGGGCCGGTGAGGGCGAAGCAGGGGATCTCGCTGCCATTGGCCAGGCGCGGCAGGTAGTGGTTGCGTTGCTCTTCGGTTCCGTAGTGCAGGAGCAGCTCTGCCGGGCCGAGCGAATTCGGCACCATCACCGTGCTGGCCAGGTCGCCACTGCGGGTCGCCAGCTTCATCACGATCTGCGAGTGGGCGTATGCCGAGAAGCCCTTGCCTCCGTACTCCTTGGGAATGATCAGGGCGAAGAAGCCTTGCTCCTTGATGTATTCCCAGGCGGCCGGCGGCAGGTCCATCCGTTGGGCGATGTCCCATTCGCTGACCATGGCGCACAGCGTCTCGGTGGGGCCATCGAGAAATGCCTGCTCTTCTTCGCTGAGCCTGGCCGGCGGGTAGGCGAGCAGGGTGTTCCAGTCCGGCCTGCCGCTGAACAGCTCGCCGTCCCACCACACGGTGCCGGCCTCGATGGCATCGCGCTCGGTGTCCGAAATCGGCGGCAGCACCTTCTTGAACCAGTCGAACATCGGCTCACTGATGTACTTGCGGCGCAGGTCGCCGACCAGCAACGGCACGGCGGTAACGATGAGCACGAGCCAGAGCAACCCGACAAGCCAGCCAGGAACGTCTTCCGCCGCGCCCATCGCCAGCAGATAGACGGCAACCAGCGCCAGCGCGGGTATCAGCGAGAGCCGCAGGTGGGCGATGACGGCGATGCCGAGCAGGAGAACCAGTAACCAGATCAAAGCCATTGAGACCGCTCCCTAGAATGTGTGCATGCCGATGAGCATAGGCGCCATCGCCATGGGTAAAAGCCGCTGGGGTCAATGTAAGGCGATTTTGTCGTGCGGTGGAGGGCAACCAAGGCGCTGGAAATCTCCGGTTGCATTCCTGGCCGCCGTCCCCATCTAAGGTGATCCTCTTGCGTTGTGTGCATCTTCCTATGAGTACTGCTCTGTCCATTCGGCAGCTGACCAAGACCTACGGCAACGGCTTCCAGGCGCTCAAGGGCATCGATCTGGACGTCGCCGAGGGCGACTTCTTCGCCTTGCTCGGGCCCAACGGGGCCGGCAAGTCGACCACCATCGGCATTCTGTCCACTCTGGTGAATAAGACCAGCGGGACGGTCAACGTGTTCGGCCACGACCTTGATCGTGACCCGGCGGGGCTCAAGCGCTGCCTAGGCGTTGTGCCGCAGGAATTCAACTTCAACCAGTTCGAGAAGGCCTTCGACATCCTCGTCACCCAGGCCGGCTACTACGGCATTCCGGCAAAGGTGGCCAAGGAGCGCGCCGAGCGGTACCTGAACCAGCTGGGCTTGTGGGACAAGCGCGACGTTTCCTCGCGCATGCTGTCAGGTGGCATGAAGCGCCGGCTGATGATCGCTCGAGCACTGATCCACCAGCCTCGCTTGCTGATCCTCGACGAGCCCACCGCCGGGGTGGATATCGAGCTGCGCCGCTCGATGTGGTCGTTTCTCACCGAACTCAATCGTGAAGGCATCACCATCATCCTCACGACGCACTACCTGGAGGAGGCCGAGCAGCTCTGCCGGCATATTGGCATCATCGACCATGGGCAGATCGTCAAGAACACCAGCATGCGCGAGCTGCTCAAGCAGCTGCATGTCGAGACCTTCCTGCTTGACCTGAAGGACGCGCAAACCGTTGCTCCGCAGCTCGCGGGCTACCCGGTGCGCCTGGTCGATGACCATACGCTCGAGATACAGGTGGAGAAGAGCCAGGGCGTCAATGAACTCTTCCGCCTGCTCGCCGCGCAGGGAATCGAGGTGCTGAGCCTGCGAAACAAGACCAATCGTCTGGAGGAGTTGTTCGTGTCGCTGGTGGAAAACAATCTGCAGAAGGTGAACAAATGAGCGCCGAAATTCGCGCCAACCTGGTTGCGCTGCAGACCATCGTTCAGCGGGAGGTCCGTCGTTACACACGCATCTGGCCGCAGACGCTGCTGCCCCCGGCGATCACCATGGTGCTTTACTTCGTCATCTTCGGCAGCCTGATCGGCCGCCGCATCGGCGAGATGGATGGCTTCAGCTACATGGAGTACATCGTGCCGGGGCTGATCATGATGTCGGTGATCACCAACTCCTACAGCAACGTGGTGTCGAGCTTCTTCAGCACCAAGTTCCAGCGCTCCATCGAGGAACTACTGGTTTCGCCGGTCTCGCCGCATGTGATTGTCACGGGCTTCGCGCTCGGCGGTATCACCCGTGGTCTGGCGGTAGCCGTGATCGTGACGCTGCTGTCGATGTTCTTCACCGATCTGCAGGTCCATCACCTGGGCGTGACGCTGCTGGTGATCACCCTGACGGCGACGATCTTCGCGCTGGGGGGGCTGGTCAACGCGGTGTTCGCGCGAAACTTCGATGACATCTCCATCGTTCCGACTTTCATCCTGACGCCGCTGACCTACCTGGGGGGTGTCTTCTATTCGATTCACCTGCTGTCGCCGTTCTGGCAGACGCTGTCGCTGGCCAACCCGATCCTGCACATGGTCAACGCGTTCCGCTACGGCATCCTTGGCGTATCGGATATCCGCATCGGCGTGGCGATCACGTTCATGCTGGTGGCCGCCGTGGTGCTGTATCTGGTCTGCGTCCGGCTGCTGCAGAGCGGCAGGGGTATGCGCCAGTGAGGCAGCGGCCTGCCTCGAGCAGGCCGTGCCGGGAATGTCGGGGCTTTAGGCCGCCTCGCCGTAAGGCTCCTGAAAAAGTCGCGGCGAGGCTATAAACTGCGCAGCGTTTCGTCTTGCAGGTCATCCCGATGCAGCATCCCGCCGAGTTATCCCCGCTGGGCAAATCCAGCGCCTACATCGCCCATTACAGCCCCGAGCTGCTGTTTCCCATCGCCCGTGCGCCGAAATGGGCAGAGCTTGGGCTCACGGCCGAGTCGCTGCCTTATTCGGGCGTCGACATCTGGAACTGCTACGAACTCTCCTGGTTGCTGCCGTCTGGCAAGCCGGTCGTGGCAATCGGCGAGTTCCGCATTCCGGCCGATTCGCCGAATATCATCGAGTCCAAATCGTTCAAGCTGTATCTGAACTCGCTGAACCAGAGCGTGTTCGATAGCGCCGACGCCGTGGCCGAAACCCTGACGCGCGACCTGTCCGCCGCGGCGGGCAAGTCGGTGGAGGTGGCGCTGCGTAGCCTTGACGAAGTGACGGCCGAAGGCGTTGCCGGCTTGCCCGGACGCTGCATCGACGAGCTGAACGTGGCCATCGAGCACTACGACGAGCCGCGCCCGGCGCTATTGAGTTGCGATGCTTCGCGTCAGGTGGACGAGGCCTTGCATAGCCACCTGCTCAAGTCGAACTGCCCGGTTACCGGGCAGCCGGACTGGGGCAGTGTGGTCGTGGAGTATCGTGGACCGGCGCTTTCGGCCGAAGGGCTGCTGGCCTATCTGGTGAGTTTCCGCCAGCACGCGGACTTTCATGAGCAGTGTGTCGAGCGAATTTTCCTTGATCTGCAGCGGCTGCTGCAGCCGGAACGGCTGACGGTATACGCCCGCTACGTGCGCAGGGGTGGGCTGGACATCAACCCGTATCGCAGTACCGGGCCGCTGGCCATCGACAACCGGCGCCTGGTTCGTCAATGACCTGAATGCAGGAAAGGCGATCAACCTTTCCTGCCGGACGAGGCGAATGGCGTAACGCTAGATGCCCATGTTCGCCAGGCTTTGCATGATATTGCGCAGGGTCATCGCCATGTTCGGGTGGCTGACCTCGAAGCGCTCTACCGCGAGGTTCACGCCGTCGACCAGCGAATCGCTGTACTCGGTCTCGCCACGGGCGGCAAGACGCAGTTCGATATCCTGTGCCAGGGCCTGCAAGGAGGCACGTTCCTCATCGGTCAGCGGCGTGTCCTGAGCCAGCTGATTGCGCAACTCGAGGAGTTGCGACTGCAATTCACGTTCCGGCATAGTGCTTCCCTCATGATTTACGGAGCGGCAGGGTCAAAGACTGCTGCCTGCTGCCGAGATTAAACCAGCCTTCGGCCATTTGTCTGGTTCTTTGCGGACCGCCTGGCCACGCGATACGCGCGCGGCGGCCGATTGGTTTTATACTGCGCGCCGCGCGGGCGCTGGATGCCCGGTTCCTCACGTTCAACACAGGAGAGTTGCAATGCCTATGATCGGTGCACGTCGATTCGGGCTCGTCAAATCAGGCGTGCTGACCGCTATGGCAGCACTCGTTGTCGCCTTGCCGCTGCAGGCGGCCGAAGAGGACCCGTGGGAAGGGGTTAACCGCGTGGTGTACCGTTTCAACGACACGCTCGATACCTACACGCTCAAGCCGCTCGCCAAGGGCTATCAGAAGGTCACGCCGGATTTCGTCGAGGATCGCATCGGCAATTTCTTCGGCAACCTGGGCGACGTGATCGTCATGACCAACGACCTGCTGCAAGGCAAGCCGCGCGAGGCGGGCATCGACGCCAGCCGGATTCTGTTCAACACCACCTTCGGCGTGCTGGGCCTGTTCGACGTAGCCACGCACATGGGGCTGCAGAAGAACGACGAGGACTTCGGCCAGACGCTGGGCGTCTGGGGCCTGGGCAACGGCCCCTACGTCGTGCTGCCGTTGCTGGGGCCCAGCACGGTGCGTGATGCCGCAGGACGCGTGCCGGATGCCTTCCTCCAGCCCTATCCGTATATGGACGACGTCCCGACGCGCAACCTGACCCGCGGTGTGGACCTGGTCGATACCCGAGCCGGCCTGCTCTCGGCCGAGAAGCTGATCACCGGCGACGAGTACATCTTCGTGCGCAACGCCTACCTGCAGAATCGTGAGTTCCGCACCCGGGATGGCCAGGTAGAAGACGACTTCTGATCGTGCGCTCGCCGGGTGGCGCTCTCAGTTCATCCTGAGAATGGCCAGCCCGATCCGGTGCTGGCCGTCCGCCAGGTCGGCCACGCGCACGACTTCGGTCTCCGCGTCCAGGCCCCTCAGCTCCGGATGACTCGAGGGGATCAATACCCGCACCTGTTGCCCGGCCTGCAGAGGCTCGCTCAGCACCACCTGCATGCCGGTGCTCGACAGGTCGATGCAGCGGGCTGCCACCTGGCGCTCGCCGATGAGCAATTGCACGTCGGTTTCGACGTGCATGCGGATGAAATCGCGCTTCTCGCTGTACTGACGGTCGTTCTGACTCATTGTGGTCTTCCTTTCTTTATTGGCATTGCGGTTCTTATAGCTCCCGGTAATGGAAGCTGCAAAGCGTTCCGGAGGGCAGGCGGCGTGTGGCTTGAAACCCCCTCCGTATGGGAGTACCGTCTGCGCCTTGAAACCGACCGCACCCATTCGTCGGCGCGGACCATGCTAAGACCATCATCCTGGCGAATCGTCGCCTGGTAGGAACATGCAGAAACCAAGCGCAACGCTGCTGATCATTGATGACGACGATGTGGTGCGGGCGAGCCTCGCGGCCTACCTCGAAGACAGCGGCTTCCGGGTTCTGCAGGCTGCCAACGGCCCCGACGGCATGGCCCTGTTCGACGCCGAGCAGCCCGACCTGGTCATCTGTGACCTGCGCATGCCGCACATGGACGGCCTCGAGTTGATACGCCGGATCAGCGAACGCCAGCTGGACCTGCCGGTCATCGTGGTCTCTGGCGCAGGTGTCATGAGCGATGCGGTCGAGGCCCTGCGCCTGGGCGCTGCCGATTACCTGATCAAGCCACTCGAAGACCTCGCGATGCTCGAGCACTCGGTGCGTCGCGCGCTTGACCGATCCCGCCTGCGGCTCGAGAACCGCCGCTACCGCGAGCAACTGGAATCGGCCAACCGGGATCTGCAGGCGAGCCTGCACCTGTTGCAGGAAGACCAGGATGCCGGTCGGCAGGTGCAGATGAACATGCTGCCAGTGACGCCCTGGAGCGCCGATGGCTTCGACTTCGCCCACCGCATCATTCCCTCGCTGTACCTGTCCGGGGACTTCGTCGACTACTTTCGCGTCGACGAGCGTCGGATAGGCTTCTACCTGGCGGACGTTTCCGGTCACGGCGCGTCTTCGGCCTTCGTGACGGTACTGTTGAAGTTCATGACCACGCGCCTGCTGTACGAGTCGCGCCGCAGCGGAACCCTGCGTGAGTTCAAACCTTCCGAGGTGCTCGATCACATCAACCGCGGGCTGATCAACTGCAAGCTGGGCAAGCACGTGACCATGCTCGGCGGCGTGATCGACGTCGAGCGCAACGTGCTGCACTATGCGATTGGCGGTCACCTGCCGTTGCCGGTGCTCTATACCGGCGCAGCGGCACGTTATCTGGAAGGGCGAGGGCTGCCCGTCGGGCTGTTCGCCGATGCGGTCTACCAGGATTTCGAGCTGGAGCTGCCGGAGGCCTTCAGCCTGACGCTGCTCTCGGATGGCATTTTGGACCTTTTGCCGGGCGACACACTCAAAGAAAAGGAGTCTGCACTACCAGAGTTGGTCAGCAACGCTGGTGGCACGCTGGACGGTTTAAGCCGTATGTTCGGCCTTGCCGAGTTGGCCGACATGCCTGATGACATTGCCTTGCTGGTGTTGAGCAGGAACCTTGCATGAGTACTGGGAAAATCCAGTTCGCCGAGATGGACGGCACCTTTGTGCTCAAGTTCATCGGTGAAATACGCTTGACGCTGTGTTCGGCGCTGGATGCGACAATCGAGAAGATCTTCTCGTCTCTGAATTTTTCATCGATCGTCATCGATCTGACCGAGAGTCGGAGCGTCGACAGCACCACGCTCGGCCTGCTGGCCAAGCTTTCGATCCTTTCCCGGCAGAAGGTCGGCATGCTGCCGACGCTGGTGACGACGCATCCGGATATTACCCGGCTGCTGCATTCGATGGGCTTCGACCAGGTGTTCAACATCGTTGACCGGCCGTTGCCCTGCCCGGAATGCCTCGCCGATCTGCCGACGCAGGATCAGTCCGAGGAAGTGGTCAAGGCCAAGGTGCTCGAGGCCCACCGAATCCTGATGAGCCTCAACGAATCCAACCGCGAGGCCTTCCATGACCTCGTCACCGCGCTGGAGCGGTCCTGATCAGGACTTCGCTGCCAGCAGCGCTTCGAGCTTTTCCTGATCCCGTGCGAACTGCCGGATGCCTTCGGCGAGCTTCTCGGTGGCCATGGCATCCTCGTTCAGCCCCCAGCGGAACGCCTTTTCATCCAGCGTGACGCGGGGCTCGCTCCCCGCACCAGGCGTCAACCGGCGCGCCAGTGTGCCATCGGTTTCGGCCAGCTGGCCCAGCAGCTCGGGGCTGATGGTCAGGCGATCGCAGCCAGCCAGCGCTTCGATCTGGCCGATATTGCGGAAGCTCGCGCCCATGACCACCGTCTTGTAGCCATGCGCCTTGTAGTAGTTGTAGATGCGGGTGACCGATTGCACGCCTGGGTCTTCGGCGCCGAGATAATCGCGGCCTTCATGCTTCTTGTACCAGTCGTAGATGCGACCGACGAAGGGCGAGATGAGGAATACACCGGCGTCGGCACAGGCGACTGCCTGGGTGAAGGAGAACAACAGCGTCAGGTTTGTCTGAATGCCGGCCTTTTCGAGTTCCTCGGCGGCGCGGATGCCTTCCCAGGTGGCAGCAATCTTGATCAGCACGCGCTCGCGCTCGATGCCGGCCTGCTGGTAGAGACCGATGAGGCGCTCGGCGCGCTGCACCATGGCCTGTTTGTCGAACGACAGGCGCGCATCGACCTCGGTCGAGATGCGGCCCGGGATCAGCTTGAGGATTTCATTGCCGACCGCCACCGCGAAGAGATCGCAAGCCAGGCCGACGTCGCCTTGAGCCTGCGCCGTTGCGCTGGCCAGGTGCTCGGCGTAGCGGGGCAGGGCGGCGGCCTTGAGCAGCAACGAAGGGTTGGTGGTTGCGTCCACCGGCTGCAGACGAGCAATGGCGTCCATGTCACCGGTGTCTGCGACCACGGTGGTGAATTGCTTGAGTTGATCCAGCTTGGAAGTCATCAATGGGAACTCCGTCCTGAGGTTGGCACGACCTTACCCGAGCGGTTCGACGGCCTTCAATGGCTACAGTCGTGAGGTGCCATTTGAACGCGCCTGGCGCGGGGTGTTCCCGATTGCAGACGCTCAATGGCCCTCGAGCAAGTCGATCGCCTGGTCGAGCAGGGCGAGTGGGTCTGGCGTCTTGTGCACATCAACGGAAAGCAGTTGGCGGAACCGCCTGGCGCCCGGGAAACCCTGGCCCAGACCGAGCACGTGCCGGGTGATATGGTGCATGGCGCCGCCTTCGGCAAGATGACGCTCGATGTAGGGCCGCATGGCGCGTAGCGCCTCGGCGCGGCTGACGCGCGCAGCGCTGCTGCCAAACAGCGCCTGGTCGACGTTGGCCAGCAGGTAGGGGTTCTGGTAGGCCTCACGGCCGAGCATGACGCCGTTGAAGACGCGCAGGTGCGCCTCGCACTGCTCCAGTGTCTTGATGCCGCCGTTGAGCACGATCTCCAGTTCGGGAAAGTCCTGCTTGAGCTGCGCCGCGACCTCGTAGCGCAGTGGCGGAATTTCCCGGTTTTCCTTGGGCGAGAGGCCTTCGAGAATCGCGATGCGTGCGTGAACGGTAAAACTGCGGCAGCCAGCCTCGCTGACCTGCCCGACGAAATCGCACAGCTCGGCGTAGCTGTCGCGGCCGTTGATGCCGATCCGGTGCTTGACGGTGACCTCGATGCCCACTGCGTTGCGCATGGCTTTCACGCAATCGGCGACCAGTTGCGGGTGGGCCATCAGGCAGGCACCGATCATGTTGTTCTGCACCCGATCGCTGGGGCACCCAACGTTGAGATTCACCTCGTCATAACCCGCGGCTTCGGCGAGCTTCGCGCAAGCTGCCAGATCGCCCGGTACGCTGCCACCGAGCTGCAGCGCCAGCGGATGCTCGCTCTCGTCGTGGCGCAGGAAGCGCGAGGCGTCGCCATGCAGCAGCGCCCCGGTCGTCACCATCTCGGTGTAGAGCAGGGTGCGCTGCGACAATTGCCGGGCGAAGTAGCGGAAGTGGCGATCCGTCCAATCCATCATCGGCGCGACGGAGAAGCGGCGGGATGGCGAAGGGCGGGGTGTTTCAGCTTGGGTCATGAAATGCGGCGGCTCGTGTTGCTGTCGCAGCCGGTAGGAAGGCCGCGCAAAAAGGCGGCAAGTTTAACCGACTGCCAGCGCTTGTGCAGAAGCCAGGCGCCGACCGGCGAAGAGCCTTTTCTATTTCTTACATGTTGGGGTAGTTCGGCCCGCCGGTACCTTCCGGCGCCACCCACGTGATGTTCTGCGACGGATCCTTGATGTCGCAGGTCTTGCAGTGCACGCAGTTCTGCGCGTTGATCTGGAAGCGCTGGCTGCCATCGTCGTTGCTGACCACCTCGTAGACGCCGGCCGGGCAGTAGCGCTGTGCCGGTTCGTCGTACAGCGGCAGGTTCTTCTCGATCGGGATGCTCGGATCGATCAGCTTGAGGTGGACCGGCTGGTCTTCCTCGTGGTTGGTGTTGGAGAGGAACACCGAGCTGAGCTTGTCGAAGCTGAGCTTGCCGTCCGGCTTGGGGTAGTCGATCTTGCGCGCCTGGTCGGCATGCTTCAGGCAGGCGTAGTCCGGCTTGGTGTCGTGCAGCGTGAAGGGGATCTTGCCGCCGAAGATGTTCTGGTCGATGAAGTTGAACGCGCCGCCCTTGACCGCACCCCACTTGTGGATGGCGGCGCCGAAGTTGCGGCTCTTGTAGAGTTCGTCGTAGACCCAGCTGTTCTTGAAGTTCTCTTCGTAGGCGGTCAGTTCATCGCCGCCCTCACGGCCGGCGGCCAGCGCTTCGGCAATCGCCTCGGCGGCGAGCATGCCGGACTTCATCGCCGTGTGGCTGCCCTTGATCTTGGCGAAGTTCAGGGTGCCGGCGTCGCAGCCGATCAGTGCGCCGCCCTTGAA
>Ga0209300_1000366_pt1 | contig 25125 bp, 21 predicted proteins | sample Shrwel_input2_RT_FD_187535 | JGI IMG/M metagenome (GOLD analysis project Ga0209300, IMG submission 187535) | Subsurface microbial communities from deep shales in Ohio, USA - Utica-3 well 1 S input2 RT (SPAdes) (version 2) ... | reverse complement strand
TCCGGGGCCCACCGCGAGCACGCCCGGCTGTTCGACGCCCCGCGCTTCTTCGCGCTCGACGAGCCCCTGCGCGCCTACCTGACCTTCCTGATCCAGGAACTCACGCAGCCCCGCCCGGCGCCGGGCGACCTGCTGGCGGCGACCTTCCTGGGCTGCCTGCGCGCCCGCCTCCCCGAAGCCGCCACCGTGCCCATGCCACGGCGACGCATCGACCTGGCGGACATCGATACCTTCATCCAGCACAACCTCGACCGGCGCCTCGCCGTGGCCGATCTGGCCGAGCGTGCCTGCCTGAGCGTGGCCCACTTCAGCGAGTGCTTCCGCGAGCAGACCGGCGTCACCCCCTACCAGTATGTACTGCGTCAGCGCCTTCAGGCCGCCCGGACGCTGCTGACCGACTCGCCCCTGCCGCTGAACGAGATTGCCGCCCGCACGGGCTTCGCCAGCCAGAGCGCCCTCTCCCGCGCCTTTCGGCGCGTCTTCAACGAGCCGCCGGGGCGCCTGCGCCGGCATCAGCGCCTGACCCGAGTCGCCACCACCTCGCCCAGGCGGCTGAGCCGCTGAGTCGCCGCGCAAGCCGCTGCCACCGTGCCCGGGCCCCGGCCCTTCCCGTCGGGAATACGGCGCGATCGGCCACGATCAGCTTCGACCTTGGTCTAAAAAAAGCCGCAACAGGACAAACTTTCCGGCTTTTTGACAATGCCGGCCAAGAAATTGGCAAGACGCCGCAATCTCTCCCACTCTAAATTCAAGCCATTACAGAATTGCTTCTCGCACCCTGGTGTTCGCAGCCGGGGCTTTCGGCGTGCACTGGCCCTGATGGATGACGGCTGACGGCGGCGTCGTCGCTGGGCCCGGCTGCGCCCGAGTCACTACCTGATAACGGGGTCTTCTCATGCTCGAAGCCAAGACCATGCTGGACCAGCGGACCTGGCAACAGGACCTGAACGCGCTGCTCGACCGAGTGAGCGAGCATTACATCGTCGACGAAGACGCCTTCATGCGCGAGCTGGTCGCCTTCCTCCAGGCCGATGACGAGGATTTCCAGCGCATCGCCGACAAGACCGCCGACCTGGTTCGGGAAGTCCGCGAGATGGACACCGCCGTCGACTCCATCGACGAACTCCTCCAGCAGTACAGCCTCGACACCCACGAGGGGCTGATGCTGATGTGCCTGGCCGAGGCCATGCTGCGCATCCCCGACAAGGCCACCGCCGATGCCCTGATCGAGGACAAGCTGGGGCCGGCCGACTGGAAATCCTACGTCGGCCAGAGCGAGTCCTGGTTCGTCAACGCCTCTACCTGGGGCCTGCTGATGACCGGCCGGGTGATCCAGCTCGACAAGCCCCGCGAGGGCAAGCCGGCCACCTTCATCAACAAGCTGGTCAATCGCATGGGCGAGCCGGTGATCCGCCGCGCCATGGTCGAGGCGATGAAGATCATGGGCCGCCAGTTCGTGCTCGGTCGCACCGTCGACGAGGCGCTCAAGCGCTCCCAGCCGCTGTTCGACAAGGGCTACACCTACTCCTACGACATGCTCGGCGAGGCAGCGCGCACCCGCGACGACGCCCGGCGCTACTTCGACGACTACGCCAAGGCGATCGAGCGCGTCGGCGCGGTCAGCCAGAAGCTCGACGCCAGGACGCCGGCGCCGTCGATCTCGATCAAGCTCTCGGCGCTGCATCCACGCTACGAGTTCGGGCGTCGCGAGCAGATCCTCGTCGAGCTGGTCGACAGCGTGAAGCAGCTGGTCGCCATGGCCCGCGAGCGTGACGTGGCGGTCACCATCGATGCCGAGGAAGTGGACCGCCTCGAGCTGTCCCTGGAGGTCTTCCGCGCCGTCTACGAGAGCGACGCCGCCAAGGGCTGGGGTCACTTCGGCCTGGTGGTGCAGGGCTACGCCAAGCGCGCGCTGCCGGTGCTTCACTACATCAACCGCCTCGCCGACCAGCAGGGCGACGAGATTCCGCTGCGCCTGGTCAAGGGCGCCTACTGGGACACCGAGGTCAAGGAGTCCCAGCAGCTGGGGATCGACGGCTATCCGGTCTACACCCGCAAGGCCAACACCGATGTCGCCTACCTGGTCTGTGCCCACTTCCTGCTCTCGGAGAACACCCGCGGGCGGATCTTCCCGCAGTTCGCCACGCACAATGCCCACACCATCAGCACCATCCTGGAGCTGGCCAACGACGCCGACCGCGCCTTCGAGTTCCAGCGCCTGCACGGCATGGGCGAGGCGCTCTACGACGCCGCCCTGAAACGCGCCCCCAAGGGCACCTACTGCCGCATCTACGCGCCGGTCGGTGCCCACAAGGACCTGCTGCCCTACCTGGTGCGCCGGCTGCTGGAAAACGGCGCCAACTCCTCGTTCGTTCACCAGCTGGTCGACCCGCGGGTGCCTGTCGAATCGCTGCGCGTGCATCCGGTGGAAAGCCTGCGCCAGTACGACACCTATGCCAACCCGCGCATTCCGCTGCCCAGGGACATCTATGGCGCCGGCCGGCGCAACTCCCACGGCGTGAACCTCAATATCTGGAGCCACTACCGGCCGCTGACCAGCGCCATGGACGGCTTCATGGACACGCAGTACCACGTCAGGCCGCTGCTGGCCTTCGAGGTCGAAACCCAGGAGGCCCAGCGCCACGAGGTGCTCAGCCCCTACGACCGCCGCCAGGTGGTGGGTAGCGTGCAGTGGACCACCGCCGAGCAGGCGAAGCAGGCCGTGGAAGCCGCCTGGTCGGCCTTCCCGCGCTGGGAAGCCACCCCGGTCGAGGAACGCGCGCAGATCCTCGAGCGCTTCGCCGACCTGATGGAAGCCAACCTCGCCGAGCTGATGACGCTGTGTTCCCGCGAGGGCGGCAAGCTGCTCACCGACGGCGTCGACGAGATCCGCGAAGCGGTGGACTTCTGTCGCTACTACGCCAACCGGGCCCGCGAGCTGTTCGCCGAGCCCATGGCGCTGCCCGGCCCCACCGGCGAATCCAACCAGCTGATCATGGGCGGCAAGGGGGTGTTCGCCTGCATCAGCCCGTGGAACTTCCCGGTGGCGATCTTCTGCGGCCAGATGGTCGCCGCGGCGGTCTCCGGCAACAGCGTGCTGGCCAAGCCCGCCGAACAGACCTCGCTGGTCGCCCATCGCGCCGTCGAGCTGCTGTACGAGGCCGGCATGCCGCGCGACGTGGTGCAGCTGCTCCCCGGCGACGGCCCCACCGTGGGCAGCGTGCTGACCTCGGATGCCCGCATCACCGGCGTGGCCTTCACCGGCGGCACCGATACCGCGCAGCTCATCAACCGCTCGCTGGCCGATCGCGAGGGCGCGCCGCTGCCCACGCTGATCGCCGAGACCGGGGGCCTCAACGCCATGATCGTCGACTCCACCGCCCTGCCCGAGCAGGTGGTGGCCGACGTGATCCGCTCGGCGTTCCAGAGCGCCGGCCAGCGCTGCTCGGCGCTGCGCGTGCTCTACCTGCAGGAGGATATCGCCGACCGGGTGATCGAGATCCTCAAGGGCGCGATGGCCGAGCTGCACGTCGGCGATCCCCGCCACCTGGGCACCGATGTCGGCCCGGTGATCGACGACGACGCCCGCCAGGGCCTGCAGGCCCACATCGAGCGGCTCAAGGGCGAGAATCGCCTGATCGCCGAGACCGAGCTGGACCCGGCCAAGACCGCCGAGGGTACCTTCGTCGCACCGACCGCCTTCGAGATCGACGGCATCGATGCGCTGGAGCGCGAACAGTTCGGCCCGATTCTGCACATCGTGCGCTACCGGGCCAGCGACATCGAGCGGGTCATCGAATCGATCAACGCCAAGCAGTACGGCCTGACGTTCGGGGTGCACAGCCGCAACGAATCCTTCGCCGAGGCCATCGCGCAGAAGGTTCGGGTAGGCAATGTGTACGTGAACCGTAATATCATCGGGGCCGTGGTCGGCGTCCAGCCCTTCGGGGGCCAGGGGCTCTCCGGAACCGGCCCCAAGGCCGGCGGGCCGCATTACCTGCTGCGCTTCGCCACCGAAAAGGCGCTGACCATCAACACCGCCGCCCTGGGCGGCAATGCGTCCCTGCTCGCGCTGGGCGACGACTGACCCGAGCGAGCGGGCCGTCGGGCGGGTTCATCTCGCCCGCTGGACGGGAGCGTACGAAAAGGGCTTGCCGAAGCCTACCCGAAACGCAGGCCCCTTTCGGCGTTTGACAACAATAACCGCAGAAGGACGACACAACATGATCGAAAAAAACCTGACGACCGGCACTACCTTCACGCGCCCCCGGCAACGGAGCCAGGACCCGGCGTCATCGCCTTGTCTAACCGCATAAAGGCTTACAGAAACAATGCTTGCCGCCGCCGGATCCTGCTCGGTAATCCCGTGCGCCGGTCGACGCGAGCCTCGTCCTGATTAACTGGAGGCGTTCCATGGCCATTGGAGTTTGGATCAGTCTATTTCTTTATTTCGCACTCATGATTGCCATCGGCATTTATGCGATGCGGAAAGCCACATCCTCATCGGAAGATTACATGCTGGGGGGCCGCGGCCTCAGCCCCAAGGTGGCGGCCCTGTCGGCCGGCGCCTCGGACATGAGCGGCTGGCTGCTGCTGGGTCTGCCGGGGGCGCTGTTTGTCTCCGGCCTGGGGTCGGCCTGGATCGGCATCGGCCTGCTCGTGGGGGCATTCTTCAACTGGACCCTGGTCGCGCCTCGCCTGCGTGAACAGACGGTTCACTACGGGAACGCCATTACCATCCCGGCCTTTCTGGCCAACCGGTTCCCGACCCGCGCACTCTCGCTGCGCACGGTATCCGCCATCGTCATCGTCATCTTCTTCGCGGTGTACACGGCATCGGGGCTGGTCGCAGGCGGCAAGCTGTTCGAAAGCGCGTTCTCCGGTGTCATCAACATCGGCGGCCTGAGCGACTACGCGACAGGCGTCATCCTCACGCTCGGCGTGGTGCTGGCCTACACCGTGGTCGGCGGCTTCCTGGCCGTGAGCATGACGGACTTCGTGCAAGGCTGCATCATGATGCTGGCCCTGGTGATCATGCCGCTGGTCGTCCTCTTCGGCGAAGGCGGCGGCGGCTTCTCGCAGGCCTCACAGACGCTGAACGAGGTCGACCCCACCCTGCTGTCGTGGACCTCGGGTCTGACCTTCGTGGGCTGGCTTTCCGCAGTGACCTGGGGGCTGGGCTATTTCGGACAGCCGCACATCATCGTGCGCTTCATGGCCATCCGTAGCCTGAAGGAAGTCCCCGTCGCCCGTAACATCGGCATGAGCTGGATGCTCATCTCGCTGATTGGCGCCGTCTCTCTGGGCGTCTTCGGCCGGGCCTATGCAATTCGCAACGGTATCGATGTCGAGGACCCGGAAACGATCTTCATCATCCTGGCGGACCTGCTGTTCCATCCGCTGATCACCGGCTTCCTTTATGCCGCCCTGCTGGCCGCGGTCATGAGCACCATTTCCAGCCAGCTGCTGGTGTCCTCCTCGTCGCTGACCGAAGACTTCTACCGCCTGTTCCTGCGCAAGGAAGCCTCGGACAAGGAAGCCGTCACCGTGGGCCGGATCAGCGTGGTGCTGGTCGGCGTGGTCGCCGCCTTCATCGCCTCCGACCCGAACTCTCAGGTACTGGGTCTGGTCAGTCACGCCTGGGCCGGCTTCGGTGCCGCGTTCGGACCGCTGATCATCCTGTCGCTGATGTGGTCACGCACCAACGGCGCCGGCGCCATTGCCGGCATGATCGTGGGCGCCATCACCGTCATGGCCTGGATTTCACTGGGCTGGGCCGACTCCTTCATGGGCGGCCCCGGTGTCTACGAGATCATTCCCGGCTTCATCGCTTCCTTCATTGCCATCCTGGTCGTGAGCAGCGTGACTGCCGATGCCGGGGAATATCAGCACATTCCGCGCTAAAGGACATGCGTCGCACGCGACGTCGTCCGCAAGGGCTCCTTCGGGGGCCCTTTTTAGTGCCTGACTATAGCCAGTCCCCACCGGCCTCCACGTCTACAATCGCCACAGCACCAGCACCGAAAAGACGGCGAGCAACCCCCAGCAGACAGGGGAGCCCAGGTAACGCATGCTCCGCGCGCGCCCGACCGTGAGACCGCCGCCGTGTGCGAACCCGGCGCCCAGCGCCGCCACACCCAAGAGCCACAACGGCAGCCGCCATGGCATCTCGATACCGCGAATGATCTCCGGGTGCCACAACAACACCAGCGCCATCAGCGTGGCCCAGCCCAGCGCCAGCAGCCGTGGCATCTGACGATACGTCGCCCTGTCCATGCATTCCTCCCCTGTCCACCCTCTCCAGTAAAGCCTTCCCGTGTGACTTTCGCCAAGCAGGGCGTCGACACTTCCGTGACCCAGAGGCTCATTAATTTAACCTCCCAAAAAGATACATTTTTTTACATGACAATTTCGAACAGCGTTTCCTATACTGCAGCCACAGTTAGGAAACAGCGTTTCCTTACGAGTAGAAAGCGACTCGGACAACGGATGTCGCCTACATGGCAAAGAAGGAGGTTCCCATGACCCAGCTGAAACGGCTTTCCGCAACTCTGCTCGCCGGTGGTCTCATTGCTGCATCCCAGGCCGCCCTGGCCTATGAGGCCGGCGACGTGCTGATCCGCGGCGGCTACGCCGAAAACCACTCCGACGGCGACAATGCCGGCGTCGAGATCGGCGACGACAGCGCTTTCGTGGGCAGCGTCGGCTACATGCTGCACGACAAGGTGGGTGTCACCCTGGGTGGCAGCGACAAGTTCGAACACTCGCTGAGCGGCCCGGGGGTCGATGCCAATGTCGACAGCCAGCCGATCGACCTGATGGTCGAGTACTACCCGCTGGGCGGTCTGGATTCCCGCATCCAGCCCTATGCCGGGGTGGGCGCCAACTACACGCGCTTCTCCGGGGAAAGCAGCGGCCTCAACGTCGACAACACCTGGGCGCCGAAGGGCGAAGTGGGCGTCGACCTGGTGGTCACCAAGAACCTGTCGTTCAACGGCTTCGCGTCCTACGCCGATGTCGACGCAGACTACAGCTACGCCGGCAACAGCGGCGAGCTCGATACCGACCCGGTCATCGTGGGCGGTGGCGTGACGCTCAACTTCTGACCCGCCGTGGCAACAACACGCAGCAACGACAACGCCGGCCCTCACGAGGGCCGGCGTTTTACATGACGCCTGCATTGCCCCTGTCGGTTCAGCGTGGTGAGTGCCGGGACAGGCCGAGCACCGTCAGCGTCGCCTCGCACAGGCCGTCGACGGCGTCCACCGCGGCCAGCCGGTCGTGATAGTCACGGGACAAGAACGGCCTGCCGGCCAGCAGATGCTCGAGGTATTCGCGGGCCGGCTTCAATGCCGGCTTCGTGCGCTCCGGCCGGGCGATATAGATCCACGCCTCGATCGGCCCTTCGGTGGTCTGCACGGTACAGCGCTCGCGCCGATAATCGTGCGGCACCCCTTCGAAAGGATCCATGCGCTCGATCTGCGCGGGCTCGCACAGCTCGAACAGCGCCCCCTCGACCCGCTCTCCCGACGCCGGCGCCACGTTGGCATGAGCGATACCCGGGATACGCGACGCCTTGTCGAAGCGCAGGCCATGTGCCTCGAGCACGGCGGGCAGTGCCCGGCGCGTCTCGCCGATCCGGGCGGCCACCCGCGCCACGTTCATGTTGCTGCCGTAGGCAAAGTAGTAGGCCATGTCAGCCCTCCGTGACGACGCGATCCACCTCGGCGATCGCCGACACGACCAGCACGCGGGTACTGGTCCGCGAGTCCTTCAGGTAGGCCTCGGCGGCCGGCGCCACCTGACAGGTCGCCGGCATGGCGGCCCGCGCATCGACCAGCGCCTGCAGGCGCGGAATGAAGACGTAGCGCAGCCACTGGGGCAGCGCCATGGTATCCACGCAGAACGGCTCGCGGCTGTCGAAGGCCTCGGGCTCGGGCCGGGCGGTGTTCCAGAGGTCGACGCTGCGCAGCGTCGATTCGAGATTCTCGAGCGCCTGCTCGAGTTCCTGATGAGTGGTCATGACAACTCCGTGGTGAAACCTACCTCATTATCGCCCGCGTACCCCCGAGGGGCCAACCGAACCCCGCCATCGCGATAATGCACAGAAGCCCTGAAAGACCCTGTGGACAACCGCGGGAAAAGTCGCGCCGATGCCCGATTCATGCTGTTTCCGGCGCATCGTTCAAAGAATGATCAACCGCGCTGCGCAAGGCTGGAAAGCCAGGCCGCGACGCGCTACAGTGCGCCGCCAACCATGAGGACGCCATGCAGCCGATACATACGCTTAGCGACTTCTTCACCCGCACCGGCGCGCGTACGCATTTCTATACGATGGGACGCCGTGTCGCCCCCTGCCCGGCCGAAACCCTCGTTGCCTTCGAGAGCGGCGAACAGGGCTGGCCGCAGCCCTGGCTCGGCCAGGCGCAGCTGGCCTGCGTGTTTCAGCTGAGTCCGGAAAGCGACCCCCTGGTATGGTTCCTGGCGCTCCCGCTCGACGAGCAGGGACATATCGACCCGGTGCCGAGAGACGCCTTCCTGCAACGTCTCCTCGAGACCCTGGGGCGTACCGCCGAGCGGCTCGCCGGAGGGATCGAGACGGGGGATGGCGAGCGCATCGACAACCTGATGCAGGACAACCCGCTGGCCTTCACGCCGGAGATCACCCAGCGCGCCGTGCTGCACGCCCGTGCCAGTGCCGATCTCGACCGGAGCGCCAGCGAGCATCTTGAATTGGCTGAAGCCTATCTGACCGGCCAGTTGCCGGCCGACGGCTGGCAGGCGCTGGGCCTCCAGGGCATCGCCGACTTCTGCGTGCGCCACGATGCCGAGCAGGCGGCCCAGCTCGCCCGGCAGCTGCCCGCTCTGCCGGTGGCGGCACTGCGCCCGCTGTGCCACGCTCTGGAGCATGTCGTGCCCGCCCCCGCGCTGACCGACGCCCTGATCGCCCGGGGCGAGACCGCCGCCGCGCAGGGCGACCTGGAAACCTTCTGCGCCTGCGTGCGCGCCGTGGGTCAGGGCGAGACGCAACGGGTCGGCCGCTGGTACGATGGCCTGCTGGGCGATGCGGCTGCCGCCGGGCCGGACCTGCTCGCCGCGATCGCTGCGCGCGGCTGGGCGCATCTGGAAGACGCCCAGCGTCTGCCACGCTTTCTCGACGTGCTCGCCGGCCAGGGCGAGGGCCCTTTCATGAAGGTGGTCCGCGATCTGGCCCTGATCCCGCGACTGCGGTTACCGTTGCTGATGACGCTGCGCCAGGTCGACCCCGAGTCGCCGGTCGGGCGCCGTCTGCATGCCCTCAATCGCTGAAACCCGGTGTTCGCCCATGAAAGCGTTGCCCTATCATGCCAAGGCCGTGATCGGCCGCCGCGAGATGGTCACCCTGCCGGAGATTGGCCTGACGCTGTGCTGCAAGGCCGATACGGGAGCGCGTACCTCCGCCCTGCATGCCGAGGAGATCGAGACCTTCGAGGAACACGGCCATGTCTGGATCAGCTTTCTGACCCGTGGCAGCGGCCCCGACAGCCCGCCGCACGCGGTACGCCTGCACCTGCATGATCGCCGTCGCGTGACCAGCTCCAACGGCCAGGCCGAATGGCGCTATGTGATTCGCACGCTCATGCGGCTCGGCGACCTCGAATACCCGGTCGAACTGAGCCTGACCGACCGCAGCGACATGCGCCACCCCATGCTGCTGGGTCGGCGCGCCATGCGACGCCTGCTCGTCGCGCCCGGTGCCGCCTTTCTCCACGGCGAGCCCTGAACTCGTCACGCCTGCCCTTTCGTCCGCTCCGGAGTCACAACATGCATATCGCCCTGCTTTCTCGCAATCGCAACTTGTACTCCTCGCGCCGACTGATCGAGGCGGCGCAGGCACGGGGGCATTCGGTGCGGGTGATCGACACCCTGCGCTGCTACATGAACATCGCCTCGCATCGGCCCTCGATCCACTACAAGGGCGGTGAGCTGGAACGCTTCGACGCCGTGATCCCGCGCATCGGCGCGTCGGTCACCTTCTACGGCTGCGCGGTACTGCGCCAGTTCGAGATGATGAGCACCTACGTGCTCAACGACTCCGTGGCCATCACCCGCTCCCGCGACAAGCTGCGTTCGCTGCAGCTGCTGTCACGCAAGGGCATCGGCCTGCCGGTGACCGGCTTCGCCCACTCTCCCGACGACATCCCCGACCTGATCACCATGGTCAAGGGCGCCCCGCTGGTCATCAAGCTACTGGAAGGCACCCAGGGCATCGGCGTGGTGCTGGCCGAAACCAACCAGGCGGCGGAAAGCGTGATCCAGGCCTTCATGGGCATGAAGGCCAACATCATGGTTCAGGAATACATCAAGGAAGCCAACGGCGCCGACATTCGCTGTCTGGTGATCGGCGACAAGGTCGTGGCGTCCATGAAGCGCCAGGCCGCCGACGGCGAGTTCCGCTCCAACCTGCATCGCGGCGGCAGCGCCAGCGTGATCCGCATCACCCCGGAGGAACGCTCCACGGCGATCCGCGCCGCCAAGGCGATGGGCCTGCGGGTGGCCGGCGTCGACCTGCTGCGCTCCAACCACGGGCCGGTGATCATGGAAGTCAACTCGTCGCCGGGGCTGCAGGGGATCGAGACGGCCACCGGGCGCGACATCGCCGGCCTGATCATCGAGCACCTCGAGAAGCACGCCGCCACGCCGCGCAAGGCACCGCCCAAGCCCAAGGGCTGACACGGAATTAAAGCCGCGCCGCAGTCGGCCGATACCCCTGTCACGCCCCCGGAATGGAAACACACAATTTCTTCGTTCCGGGGGTAGCAAAACACTGTTTCGAGCCGCACAATCTGCGTCACCGGAGGAGGTGACCGCCCATGTTTCTCGATAATCGCCAGGTGGCGATGGACAACGTACTGGAAGCGCTGGCCGACAGCCTGGATTACTTCCAGGACAACCTCGAGCGCCTGCGCCCCACGCTGCGCGATGCTCTGAAGCCTCATTACGAGGAGCGGGGCGAGGCGATGCGTGAGCTGCAGAAGCTCGCCAAGCAGCACCTCAACCTCCTGCCGCGCGACGCCGATGTCGAGCGCGATGACTATCTCTGGCTATGGAGCCGCCTGAAGAGTTTCGTCGGAGACGACAGCCAGGTGCTGGTCGGCGAGCTGCTCGAGCAGGAGCGCGTGGTCATGCAGTCGCTGTCGACGCTCTACACCCACCCACTGCCCGACGAGATGGAGCCGGTCATCGAGCGCTGCTGGAAGGGTTGCCGGGCGCTGATCCGCGAGCTCTACAAGCTGCAGAAGCCCCGCTCGCGGCGCTGAGCCTCAGCCGCCGCCGACGAGGCGAATCGGCTCGCGTGGGCCGAGAAAGTGCGGCTTGCGGTGCCAGAGGTAGAGATCGCCCAGCATCGCCACCCGCGCCAGCCACTCCCGTATTCGCAGCCGCCACTCTCCCGCCACCGGGGACGAGGGCGCCACGCACCCTTGAGCCTCGATGCCCGCCGCCAGCGCCAGATACAGCGCCCGCGGCAGATGCCAGTCCTGAGTGATCAGCAACGCCCGGTCGACGCCGAAGACCTCGTGGGCCCGCACGAGGGTGTCGAAGGTACTGAACCCTGCATAGTCGAGCGTCATGGCCGCGTCGGGAATATTGGCACGACGCAGGTCGCGCCACATGGTCACGGGCTCGTTGTAGTAGCGCGTGCGGTTGTCGCCCGACAGCAGCAGGTGCCGAACGCGATGCAGGCGCATCAGCCGGGCCGCGGCATGCAGCCGGGCGGCATAATGCGGATTGCGCTCTCCGTCGCGGGACCAGTAGGACGTCCCGAAGACGATGCCGATCGGTGCCGTGCGGCACAGCAGCAAGTCATCCTGGATGCGGTCCCGCGTGCGGGCGAGCACCCACAGATTGGCGGCCAGCACCACGCCGGCCGCCAGCAGCAGCAGCGCCCCACCCAGCAGCGTCACGCGTTTCAGCCAACCCATTGCACGCTTCGGCGCCATCGTCTCTCCATCCGCAGGAGTCATCAGCGCACGAATCCTACCCGGGGGCCCTCCCCGTCACAAGCGGGCATGACACCGGCGGCCGGGACGCACCTCAGAAGAGCCCCAGCTCGAGCCGGGCTTCCTCGGTCATCATCTCGCGGCTCCACGGCGGGTCGAAGACGATCTCGATATGTACCCGCGAGATCTGCGGCGCCCCGAGGATCTTGCGCCGCGCATCCTCGGCAATGACATCCCCCATGCCACAACCGGGGGCGGTCAGGGTCATGCGCACGGTGACCACCCGCTCGCCGGTGAGCAGGTGCTCGATGCGACACCCGTAGACCAGGCCGAGATCGACGATGTTGACGGGGATCTCGGGGTCGAAGCAGGTGCGTAGCTGGTCCCAGACGAACTGCTCGAGCGCGGCATCGTCGGCGTCTTCCGGCAGGGTCGGCCGTGGCAGCGGCTCGAGGCCCAGCGCATCCAGGTCACTGCCCTCGATCAGGTACAGCCGCCCCTCGTAGGTGACACTGACGGTGCTGCCCTTGGCCTGCATCACCCCGACCACTGAATCCTCGACCAGAGTGACGCTCTTGCCGAAGGGAATCGAGATCGCGTTCACGTCCCGCTGCAGGGGCATTTCCTGCCCCTTGTAGAGACTCTCCAGTTGCTCCATCGACACGCGTCCTCCCTCCCCTAGCGAACCATCTCGATGGCGCGTTTGAGTGCCGCGACGAAGATGTCGATCTCCTCGGGCGTGTTGTAGGCGGCGAACGAGGCTCGGCAGGTGGCGTCGACGCCGAACTGCTGGAGCAGCGGCTGCGCGCAATGGTTGCCGGTACGGATCGCCACGCCCAGCTGGTCGATCAGCAGCGCGATATCCTGAGCGTGCGCGCCCTCCACCACGAACGAGACCACCCCGGCCTTGTGCGGCGCGGTCCCCAGCAGGCGCAGCCCGTCGATGGCGGCCAGCTCGTGGTGCGCGTGCTCGAGCAGCCGGTGCTCCCAGGCGCGGATCAGGCCGATGCCGATCTCGCCCACCCACTCCAGAGCGCGCCCCAGAGCGATCACCTCGGCGATGGCCGGCGTGCCCGCCTCGAACTTGTGGGGAATCTCGGCATAGGTGGTGCCAGCCTCGAAGGACACCGTGCGGATCATCTCGCCGCCACCCTGCCAGGGCGGCATGGCCTCGAGCAGCGCCGCCTTGCCGTAGAGCACGCCGACGCCCGTCGGGCCGTAGACCTTGTGGCCCGAGAAGGCATAGAAGTCGGCATCCAGGGCCGTGACATCGACGATCTCATGCGGCGCGGCCTGGGCACCGTCGACCAGGATCAGGGCGCCGTGTTCGTGGGCGATGCGCGCCATCTCGGCCACCGGATTGATGGTGCCGAAGGCATTGGAGACGTGATTGACGGCCACCAGCCGGGTGCGCTCATTGATCAGCTCGCGATAGGCGGCCATGTCCAGCGCGCCACGCTCATCGACCGGAATCACCCGGATGGTGAAGCCGCGCTCCGCGGCGAGCAGCTGCCACGGCACGATGTTGGAGTGGTGCTCGAGCCGCGAGATCAGCACTTCGTCGCCCGGCCCCAGGTTGGCCCGCCCCCAGCTGTTGGCGACCAGATTGATCGCCTCGGTGGTGCCGCGGGTGAAGACGATCTCGCGGGTCTCGCGGGCGCCGATGAAGCCGCGCACGGTTTCGCGCGTGGTCTCGTAGGCCACCGTCGCCTCGTCCGCCAGGGTGTGCAGCCCGCGATGGATGTTGGCGTTGTAGTGCCGATAGTAGTGATCGAGCGTCTCGATCACCTGCCGCGGCGTCTGGCTGGTGGCGGCATTGTCCAGATAGATCAGCGGATGGCCGTGAACCTGGCGCTCGAGGATCGGGAAGTCGCGACGTACCTTGACGACATCCAGGGTCAGATCAGTCATTGCGGTCATGGCCCGGCACCTCCTCGAATGCCTGCTCGTCGAGCAGGGCCGCCTCGACCAGCCCACCGAGGTTGAAGCGTTCCGGCAGCTTGCCGGCCACCGTGAGCTCGACACGCTCGGCCACCGCATCCAGCCCCACCTGCTCCATCACCTCGCCGGCGAAAGCCAGGGTCAACAGGCCCCGCGCGGTCTGCTCGTCGATGCCGCGCGTACGCAGCGCGAACACGGCATCCTCGTCAAGCTGCCCGGTGGTCGCCCCGTGGGAGCACTTGACGTCATCGGCGTAGATCTCCAGCTCCGGCTTGGTGTCGATCTCGGCGCGATCGGACAGCAACAGGTTGGCATTGCTCTGATGCGCCTCGATCTTCTGGCTGTCGCGCTTGACCACCACCTTGCCGTTGAACACGCCACGGGCACGATCGCCCAGCACGCCCTTGTAATTCTCGTTGGAGAACGTCAGCGGTGCGTTGTGGTTGACCAGGGTGTGGTTGTCGACATGCTGGCGACCCTGGGCGAAGAACAGCCCGTAGTAGTTGGCCTCGGCCCCCTGGGCGTTGAGATCGGCCACCAGGTCGTTGCGTACCAGGGCACCGCCCAGGTTGACGGTGAACGAGGTGAAGCGGCTGTCGCGCCCCTGCTCGACCTGCAGACTGCGCACCAGCAGGTCGTCGAGCGGCGATTCCTGCAGGGTGTAATGGGTCAGCAGGGCGCCACGCTCGAGCACGGCCTCGGCCACCACGTTGGTGAAGTTGGCGGCCGCCGGCTCACCGACGTAATGCTCGAGTACCGTGGCCTGGCTGCGCGCTCCGGCCTGAATCAACACCCGCGGATGACTCATCACCGGCTGCTCACCGGCCCGGGAGAGAAACTGCAGCAGGATCGGCGTCTCGACGACGGTGCCCGGCGCCAGGCGGATGATGGCCCCCTCCTCGGCGAAGGCGGTGTTGAGCGCGGCGAACGGTGAAAACTCGACGCCGGTCAGGCGCCCCAGCACGGCGCCCACGGCCTCGTGGTTGTCGCTCAGCGCGCGAGTCAGCGGCTCGACGCTCGCGCCGGCAGGCAGCGCGCCGGTATCGGAGAGCTCCGGGGCAAACACGCCATCGACGAAGCTCAGGCGGACCGCCTCGATCGGCAGGGTCAGGGCGGCGGCCTGAGCCGGCGAGAAGTCGGCGTCGTCGGCCAGCGCGAACTCGCCGTCACGAATGCGCCGCACATCGGTGTACTTCCACTGCTCGACCCGCTTGTCGGGAAAGCCGATCGCCTCGAAACGTGCCGCCGCCGCCTGACGCCGCGCGGCGATCCAGGTCGGCTCGGCCCCGCGCACGGCATCGCGCGCCTTCAGGCGGTCGAGAAAGCGCTGTCCTGCACTCGGTTGGGTCTTGTCGCTCACGCCGCAGACTCCTCCTGCACCCATTCATAGCCACGCGACTCGAGTTCGAGCGCCAGGTCCTTGTCACCGGACTTGACGATACGGCCGTCGAGCAGCACATGGACCTTGTCGGGCACGATGTAGTCGAGCAGACGCTGGTAGTGGGTCACCATCAGCACGGCGCGCTCCTCGCTGCGCAGCGAGTTGACGCCCTCGGCCACCACCTTGAGCGCGTCGATGTCGAGGCCGGAATCGATCTCGTCGAGCATCGCCAGCCGGGGCTCGAGCACCAGCATCTGCAGGATCTCGTTGCGCTTCTTCTCGCCGCCGGAGAACCCCTCGTTGACGGCGCGCTGCAGGAAGCTCGGGTCCATCTTCATGAACGCCAGCTTCTCCTTGACCCGCTTCATGAATTCCGGGGCCGGGACCTCGCCCTCGCCGCGGGCCGCCCGCTGGGCGTTGAGCGCCGCCTTGAGCAGGTAGATGTTCTTGACGCCGGGAATCTCCACCGGGTACTGGAAGCCCAGCAGCAGCCCCGCCCGGGCGCGGTCCTCGATCTCCATCTCCAGCACATCGCGGCCCTCGAAGGTGATCGAGCCGGCCGTCACCTCGTAGCCGTCCTTGCCCGCGATCACCGAGGACAGCGTCGACTTGCCCGCGCCGTTGGGACCCATGATGGCATGCACCTCACCGGCGTTGACCGTCAGGCTCAGCCCCTTGAGGATTTCCTTGCCGTCCACCGACACGTGCAGATCTTTGACTTCGAGCATGTGTTGCCACCTTCAATCTGGATTCGAGGGCGCCATCGCGCCCTCCGACGAATACGTTGCCATATCACCCTCGAGAAACGCGCGAGCGGCGTCTGGGCCAGGCGGCAGCGGGCGAGAGAAGCGGAGTTGACGACTGTCAATGAGCATTCTCGAGCCCGCTGCCAACGCCGCACAGGCGTCGCGCAGCCGTTTCCCGGTTAACCCACGGCGCCTTCGAGCGTCACGTTCAGCAGTGCCTCGGCCTCCACCGCAAACTCCATCGGCAGCTCCTGGAAGACGTCCTTGCAGAAGCCGTTGACGATCATGTTCACCGCGTCCTCCTCGGCGATGCCGCGCTGCCGGCAGTAGAACAGCTGGTCCTCGCCGATCTTCGAGGTGGTCGCCTCGTGCTCGACGGTCGCCGTGCTGTTGCCGATCTCCTGGTACGGGAAGGTATGCGCGCCGCAGCGATCGCCGATCAGCAGCGAGTCGCACTGGGTGAAGTTGCGGGCGTTCCTGGCTCGCGGCCCGACCTTGACCAGCCCACGATAGGCCTGGTCGCTGCGCCCGGCGGCGATGCCCTTGGAGACGATGGTCGACTTGGTGTTCTCGCCGATGTGGATCATCTTGGTGCCGGTATCGGCCTGCTGGCGGCCGTTGGTCACCGCCACGGAGTAGAACTCACCGACGCTGTCCTTGCCGCGCAGCATGCACGACGGGTACTTCCAGGTGATCGCCGAGCCGGTCTCGACCTGGGTCCAGGACACCTTCGAGCGATCGCCGCGGCAGTCGGCGCGCTTGGTGACGAAGTTGTAGATACCGCCCTTGCCGTCCTCGTCGCCCGGGTACCAGTTCTGCACCGTGGAGTACTTGATGTAGGCGTCTTCCAGCGCCACCAGCTCGACCACTGCGGCGTGCAGCTGGTTCTCGTCGCGCTGCGGCGCCGTGCAGCCCTCCAGGTAGGAGACCTGGGCGCGCTTGTCGCAGACGATCAGGGTGCGCTCGAACTGGCCGGTGTTGGCGGCGTTGATGCGGAAATAGGTCGACAGCTCCATCGGGCAGGTCACGCCCTCGGGCACGTAGACGAAGGAGCCGTCGGTGAACACCGCCGAGTTGAGCGCAGCGAAGTAGTTGTCGCCCTGCGGGACCACGCTGCCCAGGTACTGCTTGACCAGCTCCGGGTAATCGCGGATCGCCTCGGAGATCGAGCAGAAGATCACGCCCGCTTCGGCGAGTTTCTCCTTGAAGGTGGTGGTCACCGAGACCGAATCGAAGACCGCATCGACCGCGACCCCGGCCAGCGCCGCCCGCTCGTGAAGCGGAATGCCCAGCTTCTCGTAGGTCTCGAGCAGCTTGGGATCAACCTCGTCGAGACTCTGGGGGCGGTCCTCGGGCTTCTTGGGCGCGCTATAGTAGGAAATCGCCTGGTAGTCGATCGGCGGGTAGTCAAGATGTGCCCAGCTGGGCGTCTTCATCTTCAACCACTGGTGATAGGCCTCGAGCCGCCAGTCGAGCATCCACTGCGGCTCGCCCTTCTTCTGCGAGATGAAGGCGATGACGCTCTCGTCGAGCCCCGGCGGCACCGTATCGCTCTCGATGTCGGTCACGAAGCCCTGGGTATACTCGCGACGAACGAGTCGCTCCATTTCCTCTGTAGCCATGATCCTCCCCTCCGGGCGCATCGCACTGCACCCTGTCATCAAGCCTTGGTCGGCGTCTCAGCCCTCGGCCATGGCGGCCAGGGTCACGCTTTGTATGGGTAACTGCACCGGTAACTTGAGCGGCTCGGCGCGCGCCAGGTGCGCCAGGGTCACGCTGTCGAGCAGGGTGCGCACGCCCAGCGTCACTCGCTGCCAGTTGTCGGCGACGCCACAGCTGCTGACCAGGTCGCAATCGCCGTCGGCCTGGCTGCACTCCGTCATGGCAACCGGGCCCTCGATGGCGGCGATGATGTCGCTGGCGGTAATCTCGCTGGGCGCGCGTGACAGACGATACCCGCCCTGCGCGCCACGCCGCGACGTCAGCAACCCGGCCTTCACCAGCATCTTCAGCGTCTTGCTCACGGTGGGATGCGGCAGCTGCACGGCGTCGGCCAGGTCGGCCGCGGCATGCGCCCGCTCCGGATGACGCGCGATCTGCGCCATCACCACGGCGGCGTAATCGGTCAGCTTGGACAGCTTGAGCATCGCGAACCTCCAGCCTGTCGGCATTGAGGACCATTTTAGTCCTCTATATCGGCCATGTGAAGTTCCCTTGACGCGGGCATCGGTGACGAGTAAGAAAACAGTGTGCAAAAATTCACCCGATGACAGGTTGACCTTTGGCGATGGAGCCTCTAGGCTATTCAGCGTTACCCGGTGATTACATAAATTAACCTTACTAATTTAGAAAAGATCATCAGGTCGCGGCAGTATGTCACCCCCCGGTAACGATGCTGCCCGATAATGACAGACTACCGGCGAGACTCAGGCAGGCAGCCGCTCTCGCCCCGGGCCCCAAGGAATGGATTTCAGTCGCAGCCCGGCACGCTCGTGTGGCATTTGGCCTCGTGGCCAGACGCATTGCAGAACGTGATACCAGACAACCACCATGGAGAGGTGAACAATGCGGATTACCATCTTCGGATCAGGCTATGTCGGCTTGGTCACCGGCACCTGTTTGGCCGATGTCGGCCACGACGTCGTCTGCGTCGATGTCGACGCCGACAAGATCGCGCGACTGAACCGCGGCGAGATTCCCATCTATGAACCCGGCCTGGACGCGATGATCGCGGAGAATCGCGACGCCGGGCGCCTGCGCTTCACCACCGATGCCGAGGAAGCGGTTCGCTTCGGCAAGCTGCAGTTCATCGCTGTGGGCACCCCTTCCGACGAGGACGGCAGCGCCGACCTCAAGTACGTACTCAAGGTCGCTGAAACCATCGCCCAGTACATGGGCGAATACAAGGTGGTGATCGACAAGTCCACCGTGCCGGTGGGTACCGCCGACAAGGTCCGCGACACCCTGCGCCGCACGCTCGAGGCCCGCGGCGCCGACATCGACTTCGATGTCTGCTCCAACCCGGAATTCCTCAAGGAAGGCGCGGCGATCGAGGACTTCTCGAAGGGGGCGCGCATCATCGTCGGTACCGACTCGGAAGCCGTGCGCAAGGCGATGCGTGAATGCTACGCCCCCTACAACCGCAACCATGAAAAGCTGATGTTCATGGACGTGCGCAGCGCCGAGCTGACCAAGTACGCCGCCAACGCCATGCTCGCCACCAAGATCAGCTTCATGAACGAGATCGCCAACCTGGCCGAGCGCCTGGGGGCCGATATCGAGCATGTGCGCCACGGGATCGGCTCGGATCCGCGCATCGGCTATCACTTCATCTACCCCGGCTGCGGCTACGGCGGCTCCTGCTTCCCCAAGGATGTCAAGGCGCTCGCCCAGACCGCCACGAATATCGGCTATGACGCCCAGCTGCTGGGCGCGGTCGAGTCCGTCAACCTGCGCCAGAAGACCCGCCTCTTCGAAAAGCTCAACCAGGCCTTCGACGGCGACCTCAAGGGCAAGACCATCGCCCTGTGGGGCCTGGCCTTCAAGCCCAACACCGACGACATGCGCGAGGCGCCCAGCCGCGAGCTGATGGAAGCGCTGTGGGACAGCGGTGCCCGGGTTCAGGCCTTCGACCCCGAGGCTGCCGGCGAGTGCCGCCGCATCTATGGCGAACGCGACGATCTGGTGCTGGTCGACCGGCGTGACGACACCCTGGAAGGCGCCGACGCCCTGGTCATCTGCACGGAATGGAAGATCTTCCGCGCGATCGACTTCGACAACCTGCGCCAGACGCTGCGTACCCCGGTGGTCGTCGACGGGCGCAACCTCTTCGACCCCGAGATCGTCAAGGACGCCGGCCTGCTTTACTACGCCATCGGCCGCGGCGAATCCCTGAACCGGCAACAGGCAAGACGCGCGGCCGCCTGAGCCGCCGTCTTCGGCGGGCCCTGCATGGCGTGGCCCGCCGCTCCCGGTCTTCCCGCGCTTGCCGGCCTAACCGGCCGGCAACCCACCGCGGATGATCACATGTTGTCACGGCGCCGCCACGGCGGCGCCCCATCAGACAACGGGGCCGCGCGAGACCATCAGGCATCTCGCGTCGCGCCACCGTTCGATGAGGAAGGTTCGTCATGTCGCTGAACGAGCTTACCGGCGGCTCACGTGCCAGCCGGATCACGGAGCTGACGACGCTGCTGTTCCTGCTGTCGCTGATCGTCGTTCTCGTCTTCGAGCTGCCGCCGGAAGTCTTCTCGCCCAGCTCCAAGAGCTTCATTCTCGCCATCGGGGTCATCGGCGCCTGGCGTTATTCTTGGTGGTTTACCATCGCGATCCGTTCCGTGTGGTACAACCGCCGCGTGTTTCCTCGACTGCGCCGGCAGGCCGACGCCGCCGACGCCCGCGAAAAGCCCGATGCCCTGTATGTGCTGTGTACCTCGTTTCGCATCGAGCCCGAGGTCAGCTTCGCCGTCTATGATTCACTGATCCGCGACGCTGCCGACTACGGCGTGCCCACCACCATCTTCGCGGCAATCTCCGATCGCAGTGACGTCGACGTGATTGATCACGTCATGGCGGAAAACGGCTGGCCCGCCAACGTCGAGATCACCTACATGTTCCAGAAGGGCGACGGCAAGCGCTCGGCGATGGCCGAAGTGCTGCGCGCCATCTCGCGGCGCATGCCCAGCCATCGCTCGCTGCTGGTCTCCATGGACGGCGATATCCGCATCGAGCCCGGTACCCTCGCCCGCTCGCTGTCATTCTTCTTCGCCAAGGACGATCTGGGCGCGCTGACCACCAACAACAGTGCCATCGTCAACGGCGGCGACGTCACCAAGGAATGGTATGACCTGCGCTATGCCCAGCGTCACCTGGTGATGAGCTCGATGTCGGTTTCCGAGCGCCTGCTGGTGCTGACCGGCCGCTACAGCGCTTTCCGTGCCGAGCTGGCCACCGAACCGGGCTTCATCGAGCTGGTCGAGAACGACCATATCGAGCACTGGCGCTTCGGCAACTTCAAGTTCCTCTCCGGGGACGACAAGTCGACCTGGTTCTGGCTGCTCAAGAACGGCTGGAAGATGCTCTACATTCCGGACGTCTATGTCTCCGGATTCGAGGAGCTGCCCGACAAGGACCGCTTCTTCGCGTCGAGTCTCGACCTGATGAAGCGCTGGTACGGCAACATGCTGCGCACCAGCGGACGCGCCATTGCGCTGGGCCCCAAGACCATGGGGCTGTTCACCTGGTGGAGCCTGGTCGACCAGCGCCTGTCGATGTGGACCACACTGATCGGCCCCTCGGTGGCGATCATGCTGACGCTGTTCGTGCGCCCCTCGTTCATCTTCGCCTATCTGCTGTGGATCCTCTTCACGCGCAGTGTCACCGCTACCGTGCTGGCCCTGCAGCACGGCCGGTTCAGCCTGCTGTGGATTCCCATGCTGTATTACAACCAGGTGGGCGGCGCCCTGCTGAAGACCTACGTCAGCTTCCGTTTCAACCGCCAGTCCTGGTCGCGCCAGGGGATCTCGGCAGGCGAGCCCAATGACCCCAAGGCGGCCCGTCGCCAACGCCGCATGGGGCATTTCATGCATGCCGTGTATGTCGGCTCGCTGATCCTCACCCTGGCTCTGGTGGTCGGCGTGGTGGCACCGCCCGATCGCGTGGCCTTCGCCGTGCTCGAGAATCAGAGTGCCATGCTGACCGATGACGGCCCCGGGCCCGAACGCGACGACGGCTACTGGCTTGCCCTGGCCCTGGCCGACGCCCCCGAAGGCGGCACCGTACAGCTGCCGGCGGGCAACATGCGGGTCGGCAAGCGCTTTACCGAAAAGCTCTTCGAGGTCGGCGACGTGCGCGCCCGGACCTTCCGCGGCCACGGCGGCAAACGGCCCACCACCTGGTATGTCAACACCAGCCTGGCCGGCCGCCTTCACGATGCCCAGGGCAACACCCTGAGCGAGACCCGGACACTGACCTGCCGCAGCGACAACCCCTGCCGCCTGGACACCGCCTCCGGCACGGTCACCCTCGACGATATGGACGTCCGTCGCGCCTCTCCCGAGCGCCGCCAGTAACCGGACATGGATCTACAGGACAAGGAGGATCCCCGAATGAGCCACGACGACAATCACGACCCGGGCCGGACCGAACCGACCCTCGCCGGTCGCCCGCGCGACGAGCGACGCGACGATGCCTCGCGCCCCGCCACCGGCGACCAGCTCCATCACGAACGCCGTGACGAGCGCCGCCACGTGCGCGTCGACGTGCCCTTCGAGGTACGCTTCGCCGACGGCACGACCCTGGTCGGCCATGACCTCTCCATGGGCGGCTTCTCGGTCTACAGCGACACCCCGATGCAGGCCGATCAGGTGATCTCGGTCTCGCTGCTGCTCTCGGCCGGCACCGCCGAACTGATCGTGCCCGTCGATGCCAAGGTGCTGCGCGACCATGGCGAGCGCGGCGGCCGCCAGCACGAGGTAGCCTTCGAGATCGCCCGCATCGAACGGCGCCACCGGGAGCTGCTGCGGCGGATCATTCGCGCCTACCTGAGCGGCAACCACGCCACGGTGGAAGGCCTGGTCAGCAGCGAGGACCCGCAGACGCCCCGCAAGCGCCGGACCGCTGCCACCGCTCCCCAGGCGCAGAGCAAGACACGCCGCCCCTGGGGCCGCTACGCCGCGCTGGCGCTGGCTGCCTTCACCCTGCTGGCGGTGGTCGCCGCCACCGCCTACCGCAATTTCATGCTCATCGAGCCTGATTTCGCCGCGGTGACGGCCCCGCGCATCGACATCCGTGCGCCCGGCTCGGGCATTCTCGCCGAGCACGGTTTTCATGCCGGCGACCGTGTCGAACGCGACCAGGAGCTGGTCCGCGTCAAGAACAGCGAGCTCAAGACCGACCTGATCCTGGCCAAGGCCTCGCTGAACTACAACAGCCAACTGATCAAGAACCTCAAGGAGCGCATCGAGGCGCCCGGTACCAAGGAGGTCTACATCCCGTCCGGCGACAGCGGCGCCAGCGGCACGCCGACCAACTTCGAGAGCGTGCCGCCGGAAGTCGCGCGGGTGCGCATGAAGCAGTTCGAGACTGCCAACGACTACCAGCGTTCGCGTATCGATGCGCTCGAGGCGCGCGCGTCGGAAAACACCATCTACAGCCCTTGCAACTGTCTCGTCGCCTGGGCCCGCAGCAGCGCCGGCGAGACCTTCATCAACCAGAGCGAACGCATCATGACGCTCATCCAGACCGGTGAGAACGACGTCATGGTGGAAGCCCTGGTGCACATGGACGACATCGACCGCATCGAGCCGCACCAGCGCGCCTACATCGCCCTGCCCAACGCCTCCGAGCCGATCGCCGCCCAGGTGCGCAGCGTCTCGCTGGACGTCGAGCGCCAGCCGCGCGCCGGCTTCCCGAAGTGGGTGCGCCAGCAGCAGAACGTCGCCAGCGTGCTGTTGGTGCCGGAGTCGCCGCTGCCGGCCAGCGCCGTGGGGGTGCCCGTGGACGTACGCTTCAGCGAGGCCCCGGTGATCGACACCACAGTGGAATGGATCTGGCAGGGCGGCCGCGCGGTATACCAGGAATTCGCCGACCTGTTCGCCGCGGTGACCGGTTCGGGCGACGACGCCGAGACCGGCAAGCCGGTCGGCAGCGTCGCCAACGGCCAGCCCGCCACACAGACATCGAGCTGAATCGAGCCATTGCCAACGCCCGGGCCACCGCCACGGCGCGCCCGGGCCAGGAGAGCCTCTCATGCTGGAACATCACAGCAGCAAGACCGCATTCCATCCTCGGCAACGTACCGGCCTGAGCCTGGCGCTCGGCCTATCCCTGAGCATCTTCGCGGTCCAGGCCGTGGCCGGCAAATCCGACCTGCCGATCCCGCAGCTGTCGCCCTGCTCCGAGCGCTACACCGAGGTCGCCGACCCCGCGCCGCCGCAGCTGGCCGACACCCAGGAAGCCATTCGTCAGGCCTTCGGCACCCACGACGACTGGGCCACCGACAAGAACGTGACCATTCTCTCTCCCGCCCAGACCGGCATCGGCGAAACCGGCATGCGCATCGCCTATCCCGCGGGCACCTCCTCGCCCGGCGACCAGGCGGAAGGGGGCGCCGGCTTCTACGCCACCATTCCCGCACTGCATGGTGCCGAGCGGGCCTGCCTGAGCTACCGGGTTCGCTTTCCCGAGGGCTTCAACTTCGTCAAGGGCGGCAAGCTGCCCGGCCTCTACGGGGGAGACGCGCCCAGCGGCGGCGATGCCGTCACCGGTGACGGCTACTCCATGCGCTTCATGTGGCGTCGCGACGGCAAGGGCGAGCTCTATGAATACGTGGTCAACAAGAAGAAGCAATACGGCAAGTCCGTGGGGCGCGGTCTCTGGCACTTCCCCACCGGGAAGTGGGTCACCATCGAGCAGGAAATCGTGCTCAACGACCCGCAGCGTCGCAACGGCATCGCCCGCGTCTGGGTCGACGGCCGGCCGATTCTTGAGCAGCGCGGCATCGTCTACCGCAAGTTGCCGACGGTCTACGCCGACGGCCTGATGTTCTCGACCTTCTTCGGCGGGCACGGCAAGAGCTGGCGCACCCCGAAGGACCAGCACGTCGACTTCGCCGACTTTCGTTTCTACGCCGACCGGCCGTGACCGGCCGGCGTCCGACCGCCCCATTCCACGCGAACGAGTCGCCATGACCACTATCACCGCAACCCTCTCCGGCTGCTTCGGGCGGCGCCGCCTCATCGGCCAGGCGCTCGCCGCCCTGCTGATCGCCGTCCTGGCCCTGCCGGCCATGGGCATGTCGATCAAGGAGCGCAATCAGCTCGACCTGTCGAAGTACACGGTCAACGACCCCAATGCCTCGTATTTCGACGTCCCGGCACGCATGAAGCTGCTGCAGCAGACCGAGAACCCCATGCTGCTGACCCAGGTGGAATCCCTATCCACCGGGCCCAGCTGCCGGCAGCTGCTGGCCATTCCCCCGCTGGACACCGAGATCCGCATTCCCGGCTTCTATCCCAGCCCCAAGGAATGGCGGAAGATTTCGGGGCCGCTGTTCCAGTTCGAGAAGGCCGTGGCC
>Ga0209300_1000363_pt1 | contig 25284 bp, 22 predicted proteins | sample Shrwel_input2_RT_FD_187535 | JGI IMG/M metagenome (GOLD analysis project Ga0209300, IMG submission 187535) | Subsurface microbial communities from deep shales in Ohio, USA - Utica-3 well 1 S input2 RT (SPAdes) (version 2) ... | reverse complement strand
ATGTTCTGGGAATTGCTGGATTACGAGCTGGACCGCTGCCAGCGCCACGACTACCAGGTGGCCCTGCTGATGCTGGATCTCGATAACTTCAAGGCCATCAACGACGGCTATGGCCACGCCATGGGCGACAAGTTGCTGCGTCAGCTGTCTCTGGAACTGCAGAAGGTGCTCAGAACCGGCGATGTTCTGGCGCGTTATGGCGGCGACGAGTTTGTGGTGATTCTGCCGGAAACCAGCATGGAACACGCAGAGCAGGTGTCTGAGCGCTTGCTCGAATGCATGCAGAATTTCGGTCTGGAAACACCGCAAGACGGCATGGTGCGGGTAACCGGCTCTATCGGCACCGGGCTGTACCCGGACCACGCAGACAACCGCAAAGACCTGTTCATGTTTGTGGATAACCTGATGTACCGCTCCAAGAGCCAGGGCAAGAACCGCATCAGCCTGCCGCACAAGGAAGACGTGGCGGAGATCTTCAATGACCTGAACCAGAAGATGGTGCTGGTAAACGACGCCATTGAAAACCGCAGCGTGGTACCGGTGTTCCAGCCCATTCAGCCAAACGGCGATGACTTTGCCGCCGTAGAGGTGCTGAGCCGCATTCAGTTGCCGGACAACACTCTGATGACAGCAGGCGAGTTCATCGAAATTGCCGAATCCATGGGCAAGGTTCACCTGATGGATTACATCGTCATGGAAAAGGCGTTCGAGCGCATGCAGGCAACCGGCTTTGAAGGGCTGCTGTTTATCAATCTGTCGCCGCGTTCAATACTGGTGCGTGATTTCCTGAAGACACTCAAGGAACTGACCAATCGCTACCAGCTTGACCCGGGCCGTATCGTGTTCGAGATCACCGAAAGGGACACGGTGAAAAATATGGGGTTGCTGGAGAATTTCGTGCACAACCTCAAAGATTATGGCTATCTGCTGGCCATTGATGATTTCGGTTCGGGCTTCTCGTCATTCCACTACCTGAAGTACCTGCCGATCGATTTCGTGAAGATCGAGGGCGACTTTATCGCCAACATGGCCAATGACCCACGGGACATGGCGTTTGTGGTGAGCATCACCGATCTGGCGAAAAAGCTGAACCTGAAAACGGTGGCGGAATTCGTGGAGAATGAAGAAGTACTCCAGATGGTGCGGGAAGTGGGCATTGATTACGCCCAGGGCTTCCACGTGGGGCGGCCGTCGAGGACCATGCCGGGCGAGAAATAAGCCCGGCTGTAGGCATTACGACCGCTTTAGCTTAAAGCCAGAAAAGCGGATTTCCTGCTACACTGTGCGCCCTTTAAAGTGCAATTAAAGAGCGATTCAGAAGCAGTGACCATGCAAGAAGCCTCCCCTATCCCTGCGGCGTTGTCCCGTAAGTTCAGCATTGCCCCGATGATGGACTGGACAACGCCTCACTTCCGCTACCTGGCGCGGATTCTCAGCCGGCATGCGTTGCTGTATACCGAGATGGTCACCACCGGTGCGCTGATTCACGGCGACACCGAACGGTTCCTACGCCACGACCCTTCCGAGTACCCGTTAGCACTGCAACTCGGCGGCAGTGATGCCAAAGAACTGACTCACTGCGCGAAGCTGGCGGAACAGTTCGGTTTCAGCGAAGTGAACCTGAATCTGGGCTGCCCCAGCGACCGGGTGCAGAACAACATGATCGGCGCCTGCCTGATGGCGCATCCGGACAAGGTCGCGGAAGCCGTGGCGGCAATGATCGATGCCACCAGCCTGCCGGTGACCGTGAAGCACCGCATCGGCATTGATGGCCGTGAATCCTGGGAAGACTTGTGCGAGTTCATCGACAAAGTGTCTGCCGCCGGCTGCAGGACCTTTATCGTGCACGCCCGCATTGCCATTCTGGAGGGCCTGAGCCCGAAGGAAAACCGGGATATTCCGCCGCTGAAGTACGATTGGGTATACCGCCTGAAGCAAGAATACCCGCACCTTGAAATCATCATTAACGGCGGCATCAAAACCTTTGAGGAATGCCACGAACATCTGGCCCATACTGATGGGGTAATGCTCGGCCGGGAGGCTTACCACAACCCCTGGTTGCTGGCCTCTGTGGATTCCGAATTCTTTGGCGAGCCGTCACCCGTTGCCAACCGGCACGACGCCCTGCGGGCGATGTTTCCGTTTATTCAACAGGAGCTGGACCGGGGCGTATACCTTACTCATATGTCGCGCCATGTGATGGGCCTGTTCCACGGCATGCCGGGCGGGCGCCAGTTCCGCCGGTATATCAGCGAGAACGCTCACAAACCGGGCAGTGGCCTGGAAGTCATCCAGACAGCGCTCGGCAAGGTACATGAATTATAAAGACTTAGGGACGACAACAACCATGACCAGCAAGCTCGAACAACTGAAAACCATGACCACCGTGGTGGCCGACACCGGCGACCTGACCGCCATCGCCGAATGGCGGCCGGAAGACGCCACCACCAATCCGTCTCTGCTGTTAAAAGCGGCGGCTTCCGAGGCTTACCGGCCCATGCTGGACAAAGCCGTGGCCTATGCCCGCAAACACGGCGGCTCCGATGCCCAGCAACTGGCTCTGGCCACGGACATGCTGGCGGTTCTGGCGGGTAAAGAAATCCTCGGATTGATTCCCGGCGTGGTGTCTACGGAAGTGGATGCGAGGTTGTCTTTTGATACCTCCGCCACACTGGAACGGGCTCGCCGGCTGGTGGAGTTTTATGACCACCAGGGCGTCGATACCAGCCGCGTATTGATCAAGATTGCTTCCACCTGGGAGGGCATTCGTGCCGCCGAACAGCTGGAGAAAGAAGGCATTCACTGTAATCTCACGCTGCTGTTCTCGTTTGTACAGGCGGCGGCCTGCGCCGAGGCGGGTACTTATCTGGTATCGCCCTTTGTCGGCCGCATTCTGGACTGGCACCTGGCGCATTCCGGCAGAGACAGCTTCCCGGCAACAGAAGACCCGGGCGTGCAATCCGTCTCGCGTATTTATAATTACTATAAAGCCAATGGTTTCGAGACCGTGGTCATGGGCGCAAGCTTCCGCAACACTGGTGAAATTGAAATGCTGGCCGGCTGTGATCGCCTGACCATCAGCCCGGCGCTGTTGCAGACCCTGAAAGAAGACACCGGCGAACTGCCTCGTCAGTTGAATGCCCAAACCGCGCGCAGCGAAGACAAGCCTCGCGCTATCGACGAAAAGCAGTTCCGCTGGCTGTCCAATGAAGATGCCATGGCCACCGAAAAACTGGCCGAGGGCATTCGCAAATTTGCCGCAGACCAGATTGAACTGGAAAAGCAGGTCAGCGCGCTGGCCCGCTCTGCCTGATTCACGCAACCAAGGGGTGCTCCTTTCATGATTGATCGCCTGAAACAACTGTTTGCCACGCCCGAGTCAGAACCGGTCAAACCGGATGCCCACCAACTGGCGGTTGCCGCCACGGCATTGATGGTTCAGCTTTCCCGGGTAGATAATGACGAAGACCAGCGTGAGCTGCAGACCATTGTTGATTGCGCGGTAATGGCTCATCAGGTAACCCGTGAAGAGGCCGAAGAGATTCTGGCGGATGCCCTGGAACACGCAGATGACGCAACCTCGATGTATGAGTTCACCGGCCAGATCAACGACACGCTGGACCAGGCCGATAAGCAGTCGCTGCTTACCAGTATCTGGCGGGTAGCGCTTGCCGATGGCCGCATCGACAAATACGAGGAACACCTTATTCGCCGCATGGCAGACCTGCTGCATCTTAACCATCGTGAATACATGCAGGCGCGGCACCAGGCGGAAGAAGACGCCGCCAGTTAATTTAAGGAGAGACCATGTTAGCCATTCTTCACCCCAACACTCCGCTGGACAGCGATGCCTACCGCCAGACCATGCATTATCTGGAAAACCTGCCGGGGGTAAGCCTGCGGGTACACGAGGTTCAGGGCGCCAGCCAGCGGCTGACGGAAGTCTATCTGCTGGGCGACACCAAGCCGCTGGATAAAGAGGAAATTGAAGCGCTGCCAGCCGTTGAGCGTGCTATTCGTATTTCCGAAGACTACCGTATTCTGGGCCGCCATAAAGACGATAACCGCCAGAGTGGCTTCACCTACAACGGTGTGGAATTCAGCCAGAACAATCTGAACGTGTTTGCCGGCCTGTGCGCGGTGGATGTGCCCGAGCATGTGGAAATGATGATGCAGGCCCTGGAAGACAACGGAGAAGTCTGCACACGCATGGGCGCTTACAAGCCGCGCACCAACCCCTACTCATTCCAGGGGCACGGCAAGGGCTGCCTGCCGTGGGTGTTCGAAAAAGCCGGCAAACATGGCATCAAGGTGGTTGCCATGGAAATTACCCATGAAAGTCACATTGAAGAAATCCATACCTGCCTGGAAAAACTGGGCCATCCCACCGGTGTGATGCTGCAGGTTGGCACCCGCAACACTCAGAACTTCGAGTTGCTCAAAGCCATTGGCCGGCAAACCACCTACCCGGTACTGCTCAAGCGTGGTTTCGGCATTACCCTGAATGAATCCCTGAACGCGGCGGAATACCTGGCCAGCGAAGGCAACGCCAATGTCATTTTCTGCTTGCGCGGCATGAAAACCGAAGCTGGCCAGCCACACCGCAACATGGTCGATTTCGCTCACGTGCCGGCGGTCAAGCGCCTTACCCGCATGCCGGTTTGCGTGGATCCGTCCCACTCTGTGGGCAGCCGCGAACAATCACCAGACGGCATCCTGGACGTCATGCATGCCACGGCTCAGGGCGCCATTGCCGGCGCCAACATGGTACTGGTGGATTTCCATCCGAAGCCGGAGAAAGCGCTGGTAGATGGCCCACAGGCCCTGCTGATGAACGAATTGCCGGCCTACCTGGAAGAACCTGGAAGACATCCGCCTGTGCCATGAAACCTGGAAAAAACGCCAGAACATTTACCAACGTTTAAAGGACAGCACTGCAGAATGATCGTTTATGGTCACCGTGGGGCAAAGGGAGAAGCCCCCGAGAACACGCTGCCGGGTTTTCGCCATGCCTGGCGCCATGGCATCCGGAACTTTGAACTGGATCTGGTGCTGTCAAAAGACGGTGTGCCGGTGCTGGTGCATGACCTCACGGTTGACCGCACCACCCGGCACAAGGGCAACGTCAGCAGCTACACCGTCGCGGAACTGGCCGCCATGGACGCTCGGCGGAATGTCACCGAGTGGCCACACAAAACCGGCATTCCCACGCTGGAACAGCTGCTGGACCAGTTCGATGACCTTGCTACACCGTCGCGGAACTGGCCGCCATGGACGCTCGGCGGAATGTCACCGAGTGGCCACACAAAACCGGCATTCCCACGCTGGAACAGCTGCTAGACCAGTTCGATGACCTTGAGCACCTGCAACTGGAAGTAAAAAAAGACACCGGGTCGCGCCTGAATATTCTGTGTAACCGGCTGACTGAAATTATTCAGCGTCGGAACCTGTACCAGACAGTCGCCGTCACATCTTCAGAGACCCGTTTCCTGCGGGAAATTCGCCGGCGTGACCGCAATATCCGTATTGGTTTTGTGGCCGGGCGCAAGTTCCCGAAACCCCTGAACCAGGCCAAACGGCTGGGTTGTGAGTATTTCTGCCCGAAATGGAAGATTCTCAGCCCGAGCATGGTAGACAGGGCACACCGGATGAATATGCACGTGTCCACCTGGACAGTGAACAGCATTCACCACATGCTTGCTCTGGAAGACATGGGCGTAGACAGCATTATCACGGATTTTCCTACCAGTACCCGTATGTACTTTGATAACCGGGCGAAGGCCGCGTTAACACTGCCGCCAAAAGAGCGGGAAAAGCAGACCCCGGAGCCGGCCTGATCGGTTAACTCCGGGCAGAAGCATGGCCCGAATCAGAAGACCCGGTTCAGACCATTCAGTGCAGCTACCCGGTAGGCTTCGGCCATGGTCGGATAGTTGAAGGTGGTATTGATGAAGTAATCCAGGGTATTGGCTTCACCTTTCTGGTTCATGATGGCCTGGCCGATATGCACGATTTCGGCCGCCTGGTCACCAAAGCAGTGAATACCCAGGATTTCCTTGGTTTCCGGGTGGAACAGAATCTTCAGCATGCCCACCGATTCGCCGGTGATCTGCGCCCGGGCCAGGTGCTTGAAGAAGGCCTTGCCAATTTCATAGGGCACTTTAGACTCTGTCAGCTCTTGTTCGGTCCGCCCCACAGAACTGATTTCCGGAATGGTGTAGATACCAGTGGGCACGTCATCCACAAAACGGAAATATTCGTCGTGAGCAATGTCTGACGCAGCAGAACGACCCTGATCATAGGCCGCGCTGGCCAGACTCGGCCAACCGATAACGTCACCCACGGCATAGACATTTTCCACATCGGTACGGTAATGCTTGTCCACTGAGAGCTGGCCCCGGTTATTCGGTTCCAGACCGATATTCTCAAGACCCAGGTTGTCCGTGTTACCGCTACGACCCGCACACCACAGGAAGGCATCGGCACGGATCTTCTTGCCCGATTTCAGCGACAGCACCACGCCGTGGTCATCACCCTTCACAGACTCGTACATCTCGTTATGACGAATCAACACGCCATTACTGCGCAGGTGGTAGCTCAGCGCATCGGAAATCTCATCGTCCAGGAAAGACAGAATGCGGTTGCCCGGGTTGATCAGGTCTACTTTTACACCCAGGCCGGCAAAGATAGAGGCATACTCAGAGCCAATAACACCGGCACCAAAAATAATCAGCGTACGGGGAGTATGCGACAGATTCAGAATGGTGTCGGAGTTGTAAATCCGGTGATGACGGAAATCCACATCGGGCGGCATGAACGGGCGCGAACCGGTGGCCACAATGGCCTGTTTGAAATGCAGTGTTTCCACAGACTTGTTACCGCGAACTTCAAGGCGGTTATTGTCCAGGAAAGACGCACGGCCGTTGATCAGATCAACACGGTTTCTGGCGTAGAAACCGGTTCTCAGCTTCACCTGCTTTCCGATCACTTTCTGGGCATTTTGCAGCACCCGGGGGAAAGAAAACCAACGCGGCTCGCCAATATCCCGGAACATCTGATTGGTGTTAAAGGTGATGATCTGTTTGACCGAATGCCGCAGAGCCTTGGAAGGAATGGTACCCCAGTGGGTGCAGTTGCCACCCACTGTCGGTTTGTCTTCGATAATCGCGACTCGCTTGCCGTGTTTCGTCGCATTCATGGCCGCGCCCTCGCCTGCCGGGCCGGCGCCGATAACGACAACGTCGTAATGATGTTCTGCCATCTGCGCAGTGACTCCTTATGTACGTTGTAAATGTTTTTTCGTTATTACTGACGTTTGCGCGGGTGTGGCTACTTGTCCACCCGGGTGGCGTCATAGGCCAGGTCGTCGGCCTGCACCTCGGCATCAGAAGCTTTTCTGTTATCTTCGCACTTCTGAGTACTGCCGCCACAAATGTCACAGGAACTGCTGATGCCCAGGGCACCAATGCCGCCGCAGGTGCCACTGATGGGCTTACGCCCGAAAATCACGCCAACGGCCATAGCGGCCATCAGCACCACCACGATAAAAAGAACCAGAAGAAAGGTACCCATTACTGCCCTCCTTTACTCAACCAGGTACGAGGAAAATGCCGGTGTCTGATAAGTTTCAAAACCGTCTGTTCCCCGGACAATGAAATAAGCGGGAATGTTTTCCCGTGTTGCCAAGGCCATGGCTTTTTCATGGCCCATGACGTTGAAGCCCGTCGCCAGTGCATCGGCTGTCATGCAATCGTCAGCAATGACGGTGACCGACGCCAGGTTGTGACTGATCGGTTTGCCGGTTGCCGGATCAATTGTATGGGAATAACGCCGCCCTTCCGATTCGTAGTAGTTACGATAGTCACCGGACGTGGCCATCGCCTGGCTATCCAGCGCGACTACACTATTGACCTCTCGAGCCCCATCGGTTGGTTGCTCCACCGCCAAACGCCAGGCAGAATCGTCCGGTTTCCGGCCATTCACCCGCACTTCGCCGCCAATTTCCACAAGGTAAGCGGCAACCCCCTCACTGTCGAGGTAATGGGCTACCGCATCAACTCCATAGCCCTTGGCAATACCGGACAGGTCGATGTACTGGTTCTTTTCAGCCCTGATTGAACGGGTTTCGGGATCGAGTATCAGATATTCGTACCCGGTCCCGGCAAGCAGCTTGGCCAATTTTGCCGCTTTCGGGATTTTTTCCGGTCGGGCCTGCGGGCCGAAGCCCCAAAGGTTAACCACAGGGCCTATCGTGACATCAAAAGCACCACCGGTCATTTTGGATACTTCCAGGGACCGTTGTATGACTTCAAATAACGGACCGGACAGCGTTGTCCACTGACTCTGGTCTGCCTTCCGGTTGAACCGGGACAGCTCCGAGTCCTGTTTCCAGGTAGACATGGCCTGGTCCACCTGGTTCAGCTCACGCTCTATACCCTGAGCCAGAGCCTGAAGCCGTTGTTCGTCTTCCGGCAACACCACGGTGATGTGATATTGGGTGCCGAAGACACCGCCAGAGATCTCCCAGAGTTGTTCCTGATCCTGAAACGAACAACCCGCCAGGGCAGCCACAGCCAGCGCCATAAAGACCCTGACTATAACTTCCCTGACGGGCTCATGCATGCGGGATGTCATTTGAGTAGATCAGCCCCCGAAGTCATCCAGCATGATGTTGTCATCCTCCACACCAAGATCCTTGAGCATCTTGATGGTCGATGAGTTCATGATGGGTGGCCCACACATGTAGTACTCACAATCTTCCGGAGCCGGGTGGTCCTTCAGATAGTTGTCATACAGCACGTTGTGGATAAAGCCTGTCGCTCCTTCCCAGTTGTCTTCCGGCAAGGCATCGGACAATGCAACCGTCCAGTCGAAGTTTTCGTTTTCTTCGGCCAGCGTGTCGAAATCTTCAACATAGAACATCTCCCGACGGCTACGCGCGCCGTACCAGAAGGTGATCTTGCGCTTTGAATTCAAACGCTTGAGCTGATCAAAGATATGCGAACGCATGGGAGCCATACCGGCACCGCCACCGATGAACACCATTTCGTTGTCCGTGTCTTTCGCAAAGAACTCGCCGAATGGCCCCATCACGGTAATCTTGTCGCCCGGCTTCAGATTGAAAACGTAGCTGGACATGATGCCCGGCGGGTGGTTGGTTCCCGGAGGTGGTGTGGCAATACGGATGTTGAACTTCAGAACACCCTTCTCTTCGGGATAGTTCGCCATGGAGTAAGCACGAATGGTCTCTTCCTTGTTGATCGCCTTGTACTGCCATACGTCGAACTTGTCCCAGTCTCCGTGGAACTCTTCTTCGATATCAAAATCCTTGAAATCGATCTCGAAGGGCGGGCATTCGAGCTGAACATAGCCGCCGGCACGGAAATCCACTTCCTCCCCTTCCGGCAGCTTCAGTACCAGTTCCTTGATGAAGGTGGCAACGTTGTGGTTGGACACCACTTCGCATTCCCACTTCTGCACACCGAAGAACTCTTCCGGCACTTCTACTTTCATGTCCTGCTTTACCGGAACCTGACAGGACAGGCGCCAGCCTTCCTTTTCTTCCCGGTTGGTGAAGTGTGTCTTTTCCGTGGGCAGCATGGCACCGCCACCGTCAAACACCTTGCACTTGCACTGGGCGCAGGTACCACCGCCGCCACAGGCGGAGGAGAGGTAAATACCATTGTTGGCCAGAGTGCCGAGCAACTTGCCGCCGGCCTCTGTTTTGAGCGTATGCTGCGGATCATCGTTGATCTCGATCGTCACATCACCGGTGCTTACCAGTTTGGAACGGGCCGCGAGAATGATCGCGACCAGTGCCAGCACGATAACGGTGAACATGACCACGCCGAGAATGATTTCTGTATTCATGGTCTCGCCTTTTCGTTAAACCGTCTCACCGGGTGGATTACAGAGAGATGCCGGAGAAGGACATAAAGCCCAACGACATCAGGCCCACCGTAATGAAGGTGATGCCAAGGCCACGCAGCCCTTCCGGAACATCACTGTACTTCAGTTTTTCCCGGATGCCTGCCAGAGCCACAATCGCAAGAGCCCAGCCCAGACCGGCACCGAAGCCAAACACCACACTTTCGCCAAAGCTGTAGTCACGCTCGACCATGAACAGCGCGGCACCAAGAATTGCACAGTTTACCGTAATCAATGGCAGGAACACGCCCAGTGCGGCGTACAGTGCAGGGATATACTTGTCCAGCACCATCTCCATGATCTGTACGATTGCCGCGATCACACCGATGTAAGTAATCAGTCCCAGGAAGCTGAGATCCGTGTTGGGCAGTCCGGCCCAATCCAGCGCACCCTCACGGAGTACGTAGTTATAGATAAGATTGTTGACAGGAACCGTGATCGACAACACGACCACAACCGCAATACCGAGGCCAACCGCTGCCTCAATCTTCTTGGAGATGGCAATGAACGTGCACATCCCCAGGAAGAAGGCCAGCGCCATGTTCTCAATGAAAACGGCTTGTACCAGAAGACTCAGATAGTGTTCCATCAGAAGGCCTCCGATGTTTTATGGGCAGACAACTTGTAATCAAGGTCTTCAACCTGCTCAGGCTTCCAGGTACGCAGCGCCCAGATGCTCAGACCGATAATGAAGAACGCACTCGGGGGCAGCAACAATAGCCCATTGGTTACGTACCAGCCGCCCTCGTTGACCGGTGTCAGAATGGTATAACCGAACAGGGAGCCAGAGCCGAACAGCTCGCGCCAAAAGCCTACAAACAACAGTAATACGGAGTAGCCGAGGCCATTACCGACACCGTCGAGGAAGCTGAGCCCGGGACCGTTCTGCATGGCAAAACCCTCGGCACGCCCCATGACGATGCAGTTGGTAATGATCAGGCCAACGAAGACCGACAGCTGCTTGCTGATCTCATACGCATAGGCCTTGAGCAGTTGATCCACTACGATAACCAGCGACGCAATGATCGTCATCTGCACGATAATCCGGATACTCGCCGGAATCTGGCTGCGGATGAGCGACACGGCTAAGCTCGAGAACGCCGTCACGGCGATGACCGAGATACACATGACGATGGTTACGCTCATGCTTGAGGTAACCGCCAGCGCGGAACAGATCCCGAGGATCTGCAGGGCGATCGGGTTATTACTGAAAATGGGTTCGAACAGAACCTGCTTGGCTGATGCACCTGACATGATCAGACCTCCCCTTGACGCAAGTTTTTCAGGTACTCGGCGTACCCACGGTCACCTAGCCAGTAATTGACGAGGTTTTGGACACCCCGGCTGGTAAGTGTGGCACCGGAAAGAGCATCAACCTTGTGCTCCTTGTTCCTGGCATTCTCGCCCACACCCCCTTTAACCAGTTGAATCTTTGGCTCGGTCATGTCCTGACCATAAACTACTTTCCCTACCCATTGGGCTTTCCAGCGCGGGTTATCCACTTCGCCACCCAGGCCGGGCGTTTCACCGTGCTGGTAGAAACCCAGACCCTCAATCGTGTTGGCATTGCCTTTCAGAGACACAAACCCGTACAGGGTGGACCACAGGCCATACCCGTGAATTGGCAAAACCACCTTCTTCAGTTCGCCATTCTCACGCAAGATGTAGATCTTGGCCACATCCGGACGACGACCAATACCGGCCTTGTCCTGATCGGCCGGAATGTCCGTGGACAACTGCGGATTGGAGGCCGCCTTGTACATATCGTACTTCATCGGGTCCTCTACGCCGACAAAGCCCGGCTCTACGTATTCGCCGGTTTTCAGGTTGACCAGTTTGATATCGAACTCCGAAAACACCTGCTCGATTTCCTCGGGGCTAGCGTCTTGAGGCAACATGTCAGCCGCCGACAGGATATTGGTCTTGATGTTCAGATTCTGGTTCTTGACCTGCAGAGGCTTGAGCATAACCGCAGCGGTGGACACAATCACCGAGAAGAAAACACTCAGCACCAGGGCAACAATAATCGTTCTGGAGACAGTTTCTTTGGATTTAGCCACGTGCAAGCCTCCGTTTGATGTTGGCCTGAACCACGTAGTGGTCCATCAGCGGTGCGAACAGGTTGGCGAACAGGATCGCCAGCATGATGCCTTCGGGAAATGCAGGGTTGACCACACGGATCAGAATCGTCATCACCCCCACCATGATACCGAAGCACCAACGGCCGGTATTGGTCATGGCCGCGGATACCGGGTCAGTCGCCATAAACATCATGCCGAAAGCGAAGCCGCCCATGACAAAGTGCCAGTGAGCCGGCACCTCGAACATCGGGTTGGTCTCTGAACCGACGACATTCAGCAGCAACGCCATACCGATCATGCCAATCATTACCCCACCGACAATGCGGTAGGAGGCAATTTTCATCACCAGCAGAATCAACCCGCCAATAAGTACGGCCAGAGTTGAAGTTTCACCGATCGAACCCTGAATATTGCCTATGAAAGCGTTCATCCAGCCAACCTGTGTTTGCAGCGCTTCCATCCCGCCGGAAGCCGCCCAACTCAGGGCCGTTGCACCACTGAAGCCGTCAACGGCAGTCCAGACCGTATCGCCCGACATCTGTGCCGGGTAGGCAAAGTACAGGAACGCACGACCGGTCAGTGCCGGGTTCAGGAAGTTCTTGCCGGTACCGCCGAACACTTCCTTGCCGATCACGACACCGAAAGTAATGCCCAGGGCGACCTGCCACAGAGGCACGCTCGGCGGACAAACCAGTGCGAAGAGTACCGACGTTACAAAGAAGCCTTCGTTCACTTCATGCTTGCGCACGGTGGCAAACAGGACTTCCCAGAAACCACCAACAATGAAGGTAACCGCGTAAATAGGCACGAAATACGCCATGCCGTATACGAAGTTGTCCCACCAGCCGGCACCGGCGCCGGTTACCGCCAACGCCTGGATGAACGCCGCTCGCAGACCACCGTCGGCTATCACTGCGTCCGGATTGCTGGCCAGAAAGCTGTTGGCCTGGAAACCGATGTTCCACATACCAAAGAACATCGCCGGGAAGGTGCACAACCACACCGTGATCATGATGCGCTTGAGGTCGATGCCATCACGCACATGAGAGGTGGTCGCCGTTACCGTGCCAGGCGAATAGAAAATAGTGTCGACGGCTTCATACAGCGCATACCAGCGTTCGTACTTGCCGCCTTTCTCAAAGTGATGCTCGATGCCATCGAGAAACTGTCGGATTGCCATCGTACTTAGCCCTCGATCTCGATTCGGGTCAGGTTCTCGCGGAGAATCGGACCGTATTCATATTTGCCGGGGCACACGAAGGTGCACAGCGCCAGATCTTCTTCGTCCAGTTCCAGAGCACCCAGTTTCTGTGCCGTTTCGGTATCACCCACAATCAGCGACCGCAGCAACTGGGTTGGCAGGATGTCCAGGGGCATGATCTGTTCATACGTACCCACCGGCACCATGGCTCGCTCGCTGCCATTGGTATTGGTGTTGAGCTTGAACCGTTTGCCCGGAGCGAATTTGGACAGATAGATGTTCAGCACGGAGAACTTGTTCGGCCCCGGCGACAGCCAGCCCATGAACTCGCGCCTGGTGCCCTCTTCCAGAACCGACACCTGATTGGCAAAACGCCCGAGGTAGGCGCAGGGGCCGTCACCACGACGACCACCGAAAACAGACCCGGAAATGGCGCGCACTTCGCAGTCAGTTTCGATCTCACCGTCAAGCAGCTCCGGCAGGTTTGCGCCCAGACGGGTACGAACCAGACGAGGCTTCAGGGCCTTGGGGCCACCAATGGCAACAATCCGCTCCACCGGTACTTCGCCGGTTTCGAACAGCTTGGCAATGTCGATGACGTCCTGGTAGTTAATGGACCAGACCTTTTTGTCGCCGACAATCGGATCAAGATAATGGATATGAGTGCCCACGTTGCCGGCCGGATGTACGCCGTCAAACTGCTGCACTTCCACGCGATCACTCTTTGGCACGGCCACATCAGAACCCGGCTTACCAGTGACAAACACCTTGCCGTTGGTGAGGTGCGAGATAATACTCAGGCCCTTTTCGAAGGCCTTGCTGTTCTCACCAATGATCACCGTCGGGTCCGCCGCCAGCGGATTGGTGTCCATCACGGAAACAAAGATAGAGTTGGGCGTCGAGTCGATCTCCGGGACCTTGCTGTAGGGCCGGGTACGGAATGCTGTCCACAAGCCGGATTCAACCAGGTTGTCGACAACCTGCTGGCGTTCCAGGCCGGCAAGATCGGCATCGTCATAGCGAGCAAAGGTTTCCGCATCTTCGCCATCCACCTCGATGACAACAGACTGGAACACGCGGCGCTCACCGCGATTGATTTCTTTCACCACACCGGCAGCCGGGGAAGTATAACGAACGCCTTCGGTCTTCTTGTCCGTAAACAGCAGCGAGCCGCGCTTGACACGGTCTCCCTCTTTAACAGCCATCGTCGGCTTCATGCCGTGGTAGTCAAAACCAATCAACGCCACATGGCGAATCGGTTTGCCATTACTAATGGTCTGTTCGGGAGCGCCGCTGATGGGAAGATCCAGGCCTTTTTTGATCTTGATCATTTAGCCTCGTCCAATCATCAGAAACTATCTGAGAATTTCAACGCCCGACTCCCTGCGGCCCAGAATTCCTGCTTGTTAGGTGACCAAAGCCATCATACTTTGGACTTATCAACACCGGGACAATGATAGCCACGATCGATTATTACAGGAAAAGATGGGAAACGGGGCGCCAGACATACCCAAAATCCCGCCGATTATAAAGATTACGGAATGTTATTTCCACCTGAAACGGGAATGGTTTTGTCGTTCGACAGTAACAAAAAACCCCGGCAACCTTGAGGCCACCGGGGTTTCTTCAGCATTACGTGATTAGCGCTACAGTTTTAGTCGCGAACCCGCTTGGGAAAAATCGGGTGAGTGACGCCTGCCATATCGTTAACACAACGAATAACCTGTGCACTGTAGCCGAACTCGTTGTCGTACCACACGTACAGGATCACCCGCTTGCCGCCGGCAATGGTAGCCTGCGCATCCACAACGCCGGCGTGGCGCGAGCCAACAAAGTCAGTGGAAACCACTTCCGGCGAGTTCACAAAATCGATCTGCTTTTGCAGCTCGGAGTGCAGAGCCATTTCACGCAGATAGTCGTTAACGCTATCGACATCCACTTCCTTGCTCAGGTTCAGGTTCAGAATGGCCATGGACACATTCGGTGTCGGCACGCGAATGGCGTTACCACTGAGCTTGCCTTTCAGCTCCGGCAGAGCCTTGGCAACCGCTTTGGCAGCACCGGTCTCGGTGATTACCATGTTCAGCGGCGCGCTGCGACCACGACGACTACCCTTGTGGTAGTTGTCGATCAGGTTCTGGTCGTTGGTGTAGGAATGAACAGTCTCAACGTGACCGTCTTCAATGCCGTACTCGTCATGAATGGCTTTCAGTACCGGCGTAATGGCGTTGGTGGTACAGGAAGCAGCAGACAGAATCCTGTCGTCGTCAGTGATAGAGTCGCTGTTGATACCATAGACGATGTTCTTGATGTTGCCCTTACCCGGCGCCGTCAGAATAACCCGGCTGACACCTTTGGACTTCAGGTGCAGGCCCAGGCCATCTTCATCACGCCAGATACCGGTGTTGTCGACTACAATAGCGTTGTCGATGTCGTACTCGGTGTAGTCCACTTTGTCCGGACCGTCCGAGTAGATCACCTTGATATAGTTACCGTTGGCGATCAGAGCAGAGTTTTCTTCATCGACCGTAATAGTGCCATCGAACGGACCGTGCACGGAGTCACGACGCAGCAGGCTGGCGCGCTTCTGAATATCATTTTCAGCACCGCCCTTACGGACAACAATGGCGCGCAGGCGAAGATTGGCACCACCGCCGGCTTTTTCAATCAGGATGCGTGCCAGCAGACGACCGATACGGCCAAAACCATACAGAACCACGTCTTTGGTGGCGTTCTGCGCGTCTTCTTCAGACTGGGTAGCATACTGGCCGACAATCGGGCCGATTTCCTTCTTCAGAAACTCGGTGAGATCACCATCGCCCTGCTCTTTGAACCTGACCGCCAGTTTGCCGATATCAACGTGGCCGCGGCCAAGATCGAGCTTGTCCATGGCTTCAAGGATCGGCAGAGTGTTGCAAACAGACAACTCGCTGTCTTCAACCTGACGCACAAACCGGTGAGCACGGATAATATCGATTACCGACTGATTGATGATCGCCCGGCCGTAGACCGACGTAACAACGTTGTTCTTGCGGTGAAGACGACCGATCAGCGGAATCATGGCTTCGGCTGTGGACTCGCGCTCAGTCCAGTTAGACAGGTGCTGGTTGATCTGTTCGTGACTCACGGTTGTGACCTCGTTTAGCACTGAAAATATGTGGGGGCGCGTATTATCCAATTTAAGCCCCCTTACGGCAAATGACTTTGGTCGCGACCTTCGTGACCCAGCCGCCATGACACTGCAACACCCGGGCGTTAGAATAGCGCGGCTCCGGATCCAGACTCATTCACTCAGGAGATATCCCGGCCCATGAGCAAAGGTTCTTCGCACGCTTCTTCACTGCAAAGCCAGCTGCTGGCGCCGGCCGCGCCGGAAAAACCCGCCGATCACCGGAAATGGGGTGAGCTTCACGGCTGCAGTGATGCCCTGGCCATCTGTGAGAGCGCAAGAACCCATAAAGGGCTGACCCTCGTAGTCACCCGCAGCACGGATGAAGCCATCCGGCTGGAGCAGGCCATCCGCTTCTTCCTGAACCTGCCACCGGAAGAAGACGGCGCCACGGTCACTGAAGACGGCCTGGAGCTGCTGTCCCTGCCAGACTGGGAAACCCTGCCCTACGACCTGTTTTCGCCACATCAGGATATTACCTCCCGGCGCATTCGCACACTGCACCGACTGCCCTCCACTCAGCATGGCATTCTGGTGGTACCGGCCCGGACTCTGATGCATCAGCTGGCGCCGCCAAGTTATCTGCAGGGCAACACCCTGTTACTGCAGGTAGGCCAGACTCTGAACATAGACAGCTGGCGCATGCAGTTGGAATCGGCCGGCTACCATCACACCGAGAACGTCTACGAACACGGCGAATACGCGGTCCGCGGGGCCATTCTGGACATCTACCCGATGGGTTCGAACCTGCCCTACCGGATCGACCTGTTTGATGACGAAATCGAAACCCTGAGAACCTTTGATCCGGAAACCCAGCGCTCCATTGACCGGATCGAACAGATCGAACTCTTGCCCGCCAATGAATTCCCCTGGCACAAAGAGGCCCGCTCCGGATTCCGGAACCGCTGGTTTGAATATTTCCCGAATGCACCAAAAGACGCGCCGGTTTATCAGGACGTCAGCCACGGCATAACGCCGCCGGGCATCGAGTACTACCTGCCGCTGTTTTTCGACGAAACCGCGACGCTGTTCGATTATTTACCGCAAAGCACGCTGGTCTTTACCGCCGACGGCCTGAATGACGCGGTTGCGGCCTTTGACGCCGAAACCCGGGCCCGCTACGAAGACCGCCGGCACGACCGCCTGCGCCCGATTTTACCGCCCGGCGAGTTGTTTCTGCAGGAAGACCAGGTATTCGGAGAGCTCAAGCGTCACCCGCGGGTAACCTGCGCCAGCAACGAGCTGCAGGGGCCGGCCACCCTTAATTGCGGTACCGAATCACTTCCCGACATCGCCATGGACGGCCGCGCCGCGGACCCGGCCGCCCAGTTGAAGCGTTTCCTCAAGGACTTTTCCGGCCGCGTATTGATCTGCGCCGAATCCTCCGGCCGCCGGGAGGCCTTGATCGATAACCTGGCCGATCACAACCTGAAACTGGCGACCGTCAGCAACTGGGATGAGTTTGTGAGCAACACCGCTCACACCCTGGCCATCACCATCGCCCCCATGGAACAGGGCATGGTACTGCCGGAACAGAATCTGGCTCTGATTACCGAGACCGCCCTGTTCGGCGAACAGGTTCTGCAACGCCGGCGCCGGGATAAACCCACCGAAATTGATGATTCCGGCTACCGTGATCTGTCGGAACTCAGGCTAGGGGCGCCGGTGGTGCACATCGACCACGGCGTCGGCCGCTACAAGGGGCTGGAAACCATCACCGCCGGTGGCGAGTCGAACGAATTTCTGATGCTGGAATACGCTGGCGGTTCCAAGCTGTATGTACCGGTCTCCAACCTGCACCTGATTTCCCGCTACTCCGGCACCGATGAAGAACATGCCCCCCTGCACAAGCTGGGCACCGAGCGTTGGAGCAACGCCAAGCAAAAAGCGCTGGAAAAAATTCGCGACACTGCCGCCGAGTTGCTGGATGTTTACGCGCGGCGCGAAGCCCGCAAAGGGTTCCAGTTTGAAGACCCGAAAGAAGCCTACCGGGCCTTTGCAGCGGATTTCCCCTTCGAGGAAACACCGGACCAACAGGTAGCCATTCAGTCCGTGTTCGAGGACATGACCAGCGAACAGCCCATGGACCGTCTGGTATGCGGCGACGTTGGCTTCGGCAAGACCGAAGTGGCCATGCGCGCCACCTTCTTGGCCACCTGGTCCGGCAAGCAGGTGGCGGTGCTGGTGCCCACCACCCTGCTGGCCCAGCAGCATTACGAATCCTTCCGTGACCGCTTCTCGGATACCCCTGTCACCGTGGAGCTGCTCAGTCGTTTCCGAAGCGGCAGCCAGACCACCAAGGCCATGGCCAATATTGAAGAAGGCAAAGCCGACATTGTGATCGGCACTCACAAACTGCTGCAGGGCGATGTGAAGTTCAAGAATCTTGGGCTGGTAATCATCGATGAGGAGCACCGGTTCGGCGTTCAACAGAAAGAGCGGCTCAAGGCCCTGCGGGCCGAAGTGGACATGCTCAACCTCACCGCCACGCCCATTCCCCGCACCCTGAACATGGCCATGGGACACCTGCGCGATCTGTCCATCATTGCCACGCCGCCGGCCCGGCGCCTGTCGGTAAAAACCTTTGTGCGCCAGCGCGATGAGGTGATGGTCAAAGAAGCCATCCTGCGGGAAATACTGCGTGGTGGGCAGGTGTATTTCCTGCACAACGATGTCGCCTCCATCGAGAAAACCGCCGAAGACCTCCGCAAACTGATTCCCGAAGCCCGGGTGGGCGTAGCCCATGGCCAGATGCGTGAGCGCCAGCTGGAACAGATCATGTCGGACTTCTACCACAAGCGATTTAATGTGCTGGTGTGTACCACCATTGTGGAAACCGGTATCGATATCCCCAGCGCCAACACGATCATTATCGAGCGGGCCGACAAGTTCGGCCTGGCCCAACTGCACCAGCTGCGCGGCCGGGTTGGCCGCTCTCACCATCAGGCCTATGCCTACCTTCTGACGCCGCCACCCCGCAGCATCTCAACCGATGCCAAAAAGCGGCTGGATGCGATTGCCGATGCCCAGGATCTGGGGGCCGGCTTCATGCTCGCAACCCACGACCTGGAAATCCGGGGCGCAGGCGAGCTGCTGGGCGAGGAGCAGAGCGGGCAGATAGAAAGCATTGGTTTCACGCTGTATATGCAGTTGCTGGACGAAGCAGTAAAAGCCATTCGCGAAGGCCGCACACCGAACGCCGAACTGCCCCTGAGCCATGGCACCGAAATGAACCTGCGCATTCCGGCACTGATTCCGGATGATTACCTGCCGGATGTTCATAACCGCCTGATGCTGTACAAGCGCATTGCCAGCGTAAAATCTGAGGAAGAGCTGAAAGAACTGCAGGTGGAGATGATTGACCGGTTCGGGCTCTTGCCACAGCCGGCCAAAAACCTGATCAACCAGACCCGGCTACGGATAAAAGCCGAGGCTTTGGGCATTACCAAGGTGGACGCCGGCAAGGAATGGGTGCGCCTGGAGTTTGGTTCATCTACGCCAGTGGACCCGCTGGAGCTGGTTAAAAAAGTGCAATCTGCTCCGGACACCTATCGGCTGGAAGGTGCCAACAGTTTCCGCTTCCGGCTGAATGATGATTCCACCAGTGCTAAACTCGACGACATCGCCGCCATGCTCAGTGAGCTTACGCCTTCGAGTACCTCGAAAAAGGCGTCCTGAGCCCTCACAAATTATCTGGAGTGACACACTTGCGAGCCCACAGATTCTGTTTCAGAAACATCGCACTGGCCGTGGCCTTCGCCATCGCGCCCGCCAGTGCTGCTCTTGCACAAAGCATTCCCGACGACATTCCTGAAGATTTCTACCGGGCCGAACTGGTCATCCTGGAGCGGCTGGTCGACCCCGTTGATGTGGAAGAGCGGATGGCCGGCAAAGAAGTGGAGCCGCCTGTCAGCTCGACAACCGATCTGTGGGTCGATGGAGAAGATGGTTCGCGCTCAACCGACCTGCAGCTGGTCGACACAGAAGAGTTACACCTGAACCAGGCTATTCAACGGCTGGAACGCAGTGGTAACTACCGTGTACTGGCCAGTGCCGGCTGGTACCGGAGTTTCCCGCCCGATTACGACACCGGCCCTATGCGGGTTGCCATTGGTGACTGGCTGGAATCCGCCGGGCAACGTGAGATCGAGGGCCATATCAGCATTGAGCGCCAGCGTTATCTGCACGTGGAGATTAACCTGAATCACTGGCAGGTGGATGAAGCGGCACTGGCGGAAGCCAGAGCAGCGACACAAGCCGACACAACCATGCCCACCGAGACGCAAACCCGGGAAGACAATACCCGGGGAAGTGACAGCAACCAGGTGGAGCAAAGCACCGATTCCGCGCGGGCACCTGTCTCAATGGAAACTGTCGCTCCGGAATTACTGACCTGGATTCGCGAAACCCGGCGCATGCGCAGTGGGGCGATTCACTTCATCGACTCCCCCACCATTGGCGTATTGGTGTATTTCGAGCCTATCGAGGAAGAGGAGTGAGCTGGCCCAGACCAACAACGGACTGCTCCAGAATCTGCTTGACCCCGGACATCCCCCGGGCGATGGCGTCTTCGATTTCCGCCATCGAGATGATGTCGTCGGTTTTACCGGCGGCCCAGTTCACCACCAGCCCCAGACACACATAACGCATGCCCAGCTCGGCCGCCAGCACGGCCTCGGGCATACCAGTCATACCCACAAGATCACAACCATCCCGTTCCAGACGGCGGATTTCCGCCGCGGTTTCCAGCCGCGGCCCCTGCGTGGCGCCATACACCCCGAAGTCCGAGAACCCGACACCCTGCTTACGGGCCGCCTCAATCAACAGTTCCCGCGCGGCCTGATCATAGGGATAGGTAAAATCGATGTGGGAAACATGTTCCAGCTCACCTTCAAAGAAGGTGCTGACGCGCCCCCACGTGTAATCAATCAACTGATCGGGAATGACTACATGGGCCGGACCCATCTGCCGGTGGATGCCGCCTACCGCGTTCACACCAACAATGGTGCGCACGCCGGCGTCATACAATGCCTGGATATTGGCCCGATAATTCACCTGGTGCGGCGGAATACGATGGGGATTGCCGTGGCGGGCCAGGAAAATGACCGATTGCTCGCCCAGTTTGCCGTATACCAGCTTGTCTGAAGCTTCACCCCACTGGTTTGAGGCCGGCAGCTCGCCCTCAATGACCAGATCATTCAGGGTGGTAAGTCCCGTGCCACCAATAATACCTACGGGGCTGGCCTGTTCAGGCTGGTTCATGATTTCTCTCCTGTCGGGACGCTCTGAGTATCGGATGGTTCCGGGTCAGGCAGTTGTTGGCCGCTCCCGGCGTTTTCCAGCCGCACCCCCTCCGGTAAATGCAAGGTACGTGTGGGGAATGCCACTTCGGCACCATAGCCTTCAATAATATCGCTGATTTTCAGAAGCAGCTCTTCTTTGATTTCATGAAAGCGAACCCACTGCGTGGTTTTGGTGAAGGTGTACACCATGATGTCGAGCGACGAAGCATTAAATGCCAGAAAGTTCACAATCAGGGTCTGATCAGTATCAATTTCTTCATGATTCCTCAGCATCTTGCGGATATCATCCACGATCAGCTTCATGGAATGAACATCCGCGTAACGGATGCCGATCTTTTCAAAAATGCGGCGGTTGTGCATACGCGACGGGTTTTCCACTGCGATCGTGGTAAAGGTCGCGTTGGGCACGTACAGCGGGCGCTTATCAAAGGTGCGGATGGTGGTCAGGCGCCAGCCAATCTGCTCGACTACCCCCTCGATTTCCCGGTCCGGGGAGCGAATCCAGTCACCCACCTTGAACGGACGGTCCAGGTGGATAATGAAGCCACCGAAGAAGTTAGCCAGCATATCCTTGGCGGCAAAACCAACAGCAATACCGCCGACACCACCGAACGCCAGCACGCCGGAGATACTGAACCCCATGGTTTGCAGCGCCGTGAGTATCGCAGTAATCACGATTACCGCCCGCAGCAACTTGCTGATGGCGTTTACCGTGGTGTAATCCATCGGTTTGCGCATTTTCAGTGGCGAGATCAGAATGCCTTCAATCTGTTTCACCAGACTGAACAGCATCCACACCACTACCCAGACAAACCCGACCTGCAGCATGGCGCTGTTGGCCTGAAAAATCTCGGCCTCAGAGAAGTGATGAGCCACTTCCGCCGCCCAATAGACACCCTGCAGCCAGACAAACGCGATGGCCGGCTTGCGCGCGGAATGCAGGATCGCCTCATCCCAGATATTGGTGGTCTTGGCGAACTTGTGCTCCAGAGCGACGATAATCCGACTGACGATAAAAGCCACGGTGGCGGTGCCCAGCACCAGTACAAAGACAAGAATGCCGGCACGCCAGGTCTGGGACAGTAGCCCGAAATCCTTGATCCAGCTATTCAGGAAGCTCAACATTTCGCCGATCATTCTTTTCCTCTGAAAACGTCAGTTCACTGGATCAGGACCCGGATTCCGGCGGGAATCCGCTCGAACAGGTCGACAATGTCCTGGTTACGCATCCGGATACAGCCATGGGACTCAGGGGTGCCCATGGGCTCGGTGTCCGGTGTGCCATGAATGTATATGAAGCGCCGGAAGGTATCCACACCAGGGCCTCGGTTGCGTCCCCACTCCCTGCCGCACAACCAGAGTATGCGAGTGAGAATCCAGTCGCGCTCCGGGTTCTTGCGGGCAAGCGCGGGGCTGTAGATTTCACCGGTCGGGCGTCGCCCCCGGAAAACCGTATTTAAAGGCTGGCCATCACCGATCTTGGCCCGAAGGTAGTGTTCCCCTCTCGGCGTACAGCCGCTGCCATTCGACTCACCCGGGCCATTCAGGGCAGTCGATACACGATAATCGGCCACAACCTGGCCATCAGCGGCCACCAGTTCAAGCCTCTGGTCGGGGATGCTGATGTTGATGCAGGCAATTCGGGAGCGTGCTTCGTTCACAGGCAGGCAGTCCTTTCGGTCGGAAACCAGTCGGAAGCCTACCCGAGCCGGCCGCGTGCCGGCAAGTTCGGGGCGAGATTGGGTGATCAGGCCGGAGGGGCGATCTGCATTTTGTCCGGCGCCTTCATGCCGGCCGCAAGGAACGGAACCAACCGGGCAGCAATTTCCTGCACAGAAGTTTCCACACCGATTTTGGTTTCCAGAATACCGATCAGGGCGTCACTGCTGGACATGGTGAAGGCCGTGGCACCCAGCATGAACTGGATGCGCCAGTAACGGTCAACTGCTGACAACTCGGGCGTAGCTTCTTTCAGCAAGCGCATGAAGCGCCCGAAAGGCTCGCTGTATTCCTGCTCCAGAAACTTGCGCAAATGGCCCTGCGACTGGGTATAGGCCAACCCGAGCAGACGCATGAAAATGGAAATGCCACGCTCATTGCGCTGTGGCATGCGCGCGGCACTTTCCGCCAGCGACCAGAGGATGCGATCCAGCGTTGGCACACGGCCTTCGCTTTTGGATTCCAGCTCATCAAAGGATTCTTCCAGCGTTGCCGAATAGGGCGTCAGGAAGCGGGCAAAAACAGCATGAATCAGCGCGTTTTTGGAGCCAAAGTGGTAATTAACCGCGGCAAGGTTTACTTTAGCCTTGCTGGTTATCATTCGAAGAGACGTTTCCGAAAATCCGCGCTCCGCAAACAGCACTTCGGCGGCGTCAAGAATTCGGTCAACGGTGTCAGACTGAGCCATAGTATTACAGGACCTTCAGGAAACGTTTGTTTCAAACATACGTTTGAAACGCTTCGATGTCAAGCCCGGTCCTGCGGCGCGGCCGCAACACTTTCCCAGCCTTCATCAATGGCCTTCTGATTCCCTTCAAAAAAGTCGTGCTGAACCCTGCCATACGCCTTTTCCGCTTCCAGCAGATATATCAGGAACAACCGCACGCGATCCCGCCGGGTCAGCCACGCAGGCAGCATACGATGCTCAGACAACTGCACCAGTTGCCGGAAACGCGCATGGCGCAGAGTGGGATTATAATCGGCCATACGTGCACACTGCCAGACCAGGCCGTCTTTTCCTTCCAGATGTTCAGCGTGCTTGCGAGCGTCTCTCATCATCCGCTGACGCTTCATCAGAAGATCAACATAGGATGGCGTGGTGGTGTACAGCCTGCGAACAAAGGGCACGCCGAGTAACAGAATGATCACAAAGGCACCAAAACCACCGCCGGCCAGCCAGGCAGGCACGTAACCGGTCAGCCCGCTGAGAAAGACCGACGCAGCCGCCAGCGCACTGAAGACCCATAAATCCCGATTGCGACGCGCGGCGGCCATCTGGAAGTTGTCTGGCCAGTCAGACATGGCCAGCAGATTGAAATCCAGCAGTAACACCCGGTCACACTGACGCAGCAACAGCCGGAGCTTACGCTGCTTTGATTCCAGCAGTGATTTCTCGATTTCCTCGGCGCTTTCTTCTCCAGCCTCAGCGTCGTCACTTTTCTGATCGCCGGTCTGGTCGCCGGGCTCGCCTTGATCGACGGCGTCTTCGGCCTCTGCTGTTGCCCTCTCAGGGTTTTCTTCCGCAGCAGCCGGTTTGGCCACAGCCCCCGAAGTCCGGTCGGCTGAGCCCTCTCCTGATTCCGGTGCAGGATCAGCAGCGCGCCCCGGGTGCAATACCGCGCCCGGATTCTTGCTGTTGCTGTCAGCTGCTGTATTTTGTGCCATGCCTGTCCTTGCCCGTGTTTCACTTATAACCGAGTATCGACTTTTCCCGGTAATTCTTGAAGACCCATTTTCCCGATGGGTCTGTTATTCTGTCGCCGAACCGAAATCATTCAGGAGATCTGTCATGTTTACAGGTATTGTTCAGGGTGTTGCCACTGTTGCCGACATCATCGAAGCGCCGGGCCTGAATACCCTGGCGATCCGGTTTCCTGAAGACCA
>Ga0209300_1000362_pt1 | contig 25284 bp, 17 predicted proteins | sample Shrwel_input2_RT_FD_187535 | JGI IMG/M metagenome (GOLD analysis project Ga0209300, IMG submission 187535) | Subsurface microbial communities from deep shales in Ohio, USA - Utica-3 well 1 S input2 RT (SPAdes) (version 2) ... | reverse complement strand
GTTCTTGTTGGATTCCATGGTTGCCAGTTGCAACGCCGGTAGTGTCTGCCGGAGCATGGAGAAGCTTACTTCTGAGTCGTCACCGCCAACCACATCCAGCAAAGACTCGGAGCCCTGGCGCCACAACAGAAGATTCTCGGGAACACCCTGTTCGCCGGTGCGCGGATCGAACGTCAGCCAGCGATCACCATTGTGGATCTGAAGAAACGGGACCAGATGTTGCCGGCGCCTGGCATCCTCCAACTGGAGGCCGTCAGCTGTGCGCGCGGCAATGCCGGCGTAGTTCAGCATTCTGTCCAGCAGCTTTACGTGGTTGTCCTCGGAGACCAGCAGGGTGGTGTTCTGGGTGCTGGCATCCGGTTGCACCAGCCGGATCAGTTCCCGGGTGAGGCTTTCGGGGCTGCTCGAGCGTTCTCTGGCTTTATCGAGTAACTCGCGCACGGCGGTAGACTGAGGCTCTTCCCAGAATTCGTTCCGGGGGGCAGGTTGTACGGAAGACTCAGATTCTGTGAACGGGTCTTCCGGTACGAACTGAGCCTTGAAATAAAGGGTCTGGGTTCCGGAAACATCGCGTTTGGTCCATTCCGCCCGCCGGCTATCTGATTCTTCCAGAATGGCAAAGCCATAACCCGGAGAGGCTGCCTGTTCGGTTAAAATGCGGAAGCCCGGGGGGTTATCCGGGATGTGCAGGTTTACTGTCGCCGCCTCGCCCAGCCCTTCGAAGTCAACCCGGGCCTCAATCATCCAGACCGGTTGCTGCTCCCCGGTCTTCCAGGGTACCCCCAGTTCAAGGTGTCTCCAGACCGCTGTGGCGATACCGGCAGCAATCAGAAGGAGCACGAAAATATAGAAGGGAGCTTTTGATTGTGCCGTCATTCGGCGGCCTCATCGTCTTTGTTTGTGGCCTTGTTCCGATAAGAAGACGGCAATTCTGTAGCGAACTCTTTGCCGACGTCTATCAGCATGACATCACGGAGAATGTTTCGGCCGATCAGTACGTCGTAGCTCAGATTTTCCCGATCGGCGAGCGTGAACTCGGCAACCTGCTGATGATTGCCGATGGCAAACTGCAGTTCGACCACAGCACGACGCTCGTAGTCTTCCGTGCTGGCCTGGATAATGCGTACCCGACGGGAGATCTCTTTTTCCATGGTGACCCAGTGCTCATTATCTTCACCGTCTTCGCCGGGTTCTGGCACGTCAAACCGAACCCAGTTATTGCCGTCGCGCTCGAATTTCTGAATGTTCTTTGCGTAAATGGAGGAGGTTTCGGCACCGCTGTCAATGCGTGCGTCATAGACCAGGCCCGGGCCCGCCAGGTAAAATTTTTCCACTTCGCCGACAACAACCTTGCCTTTCAGGCGGTCCGCCCGGCCTTTGTCTTCCTCGCTGGACTTGCATTTCGTGGTTTCTTCCGGTGGCGGGCAGCTTGGCTTTTCTACCTGTGTGGCAATAGCCTCAAGAAGGGGCTGGGTGGCCTCGTGATTTTTGTCCAGGAGCTCATCGTGACGGGTGGCAGCATTCTCTTCTATGGTTACCAGCGTGGCTCGCTGGGATTTGACCGATTCCTCAATGTCGCCCAGGTCCTGCTTCTCAACCATGAAGTAACGGTCTGCGGTACAACCGGATAAGCCAAGAGCGAGCAGGATTGAAATGGAAACGATCAGAAATGGTCGGGTGCGAGACAATCTGTACCCCATGGATATCCTCTGAGATGGCCGAACGAATTTGGCTGCCCGGTTGTGGGCCGATGGTGTGTTGTTCAATCGGCCGACAAGTATACTACAAGGCCAGGGTCTTATGAGTTTACAGATGGTTAAGGCAGTACATAACCATAACAGAGCATCAACATGAGGAGCTTCGGCGAGTGATAGAAGCATTGAAGCAGGCAATGATGGCAAGCCCGGGAGCAATGGCTGGCTGGTTTCTAGCGTTGGCGGTAGCTGGTCTGGCGGCGCTGACTGGCCTGATATTGTTGACGGTGAGCCTGAGAAAAGAGCGTGGGCAGCACGAAGCGCTCCGGACAAAACTGGCAGAAACTGAAACGCAGTTGCAGGCTGCGCAGCAGGCTCAGGCGCTGCATGATCAGCAAACGGAGCACTTTGAACACCTGCTTGAAGAGCAGAAGGCCAGAGCGGGACAACTGGAAGAAAGCATTGAAAGCTGGCGCCAGAAAGCGGCCAGCCTTGAGAATCGCCTGGCGGCGGCTGATTCAGACCTCAGTGCCCGGCAGCAGCGTATCACTCGCCTGGAAGAAGATGCCCAGCAGCATCGCCAGAAAGCCGACCAGCTCGCGTCTGAACGTGGACAACTGCAGGTGGAACTGCGGGAACAACAGGTAACACTGGACAAGGAGCGCCGATCCACCGCTGAAAAACTGGAACTACTGGAGAAAAACCGGGACGCACTCAAGCAGGAGTTCGAGAATCTGGCCAACCGGATTTTCGATCAGAAAAGCGAACGCTTCACCCAGCAGACCAAAACCAGCCTGGACTCTCTGCTTAACCCGTTCCGGGATCAGTTGCAGGATTTCCGCAAGCGGGTGGAGGACGTCTACACCACCGAAACCCGGGACCGCCAGGCGCTGCGCAGTGAAATCAAATCCCTGCAGGATCTGAACCGACAGATCACTGAGGAAGCTGCCAACCTGACCAAAGCCCTGAAAGGCGACAAGAAAGTCCAGGGCAACTGGGGTGAGCTGATTCTCGAGCGTGTACTGGAACGCTCAGGCCTGAGAAAAGGCATAGAGTATGAAACCCAGGGCAGTTACCGGGACAGCGATAACCAGCTGTTGCGCCCGGATGTGATCGTGCATCTGCCGGATCAGCGCAACCTGGTCGTCGATTCCAAAGTTTCGCTGGCGGCCTACCAGCAGTGGGCGATAGCGGAGGAAGACGAGGCCCGGGAGGAAGCGCTGAAACAGCACATAGAAGCGGTGCGAAATCATATCCGTGCCCTCAGCGAGAAGGATTACAGCCAGCTCAATGGCCTGCATTCACCGGATTTTGTGTTTCTGTTCATGCCCATAGAGCCGGCGTTTGTGGCGGCCTTCCAGCAGGACGAAAACCTGTTTGCGGAAGCCTTTGAGCGCAAGATTATTGTGGTCACGCCCACCACATTGCTTGCCACGCTGCGCACCATCGAAAACATCTGGCGTTATGAGCGCCAGAGCCAGAACGCCCGGCGAATTGCTGACAGGGCAGGGGCCGTGTACGACAAGCTTCGGGTGTTTGTGGAGGCCATGGAGCGCCTTGGTACCCAACTGCACACCGCTCAGGGCACGTACGACAACGCCATGAATACGCTGACCCGCGGTCGCGGCAACCTGATTTCACAGGCTAACCGGTTTGTCGAACTCGGCGTGCGGGTGAAGAAGGAGCTTCCAAAAGGCATTGTGGATCAGGCCGAAGTGGATGCTGAGGATGATCAGGATCTTGATGAGAAATCTGCAAACGAGCCGGTGAACTGAGGCAAGGGCGGGCTTTGCCGGTTCGCCTTCTGTCGCATCACGCGTTTGTCGGAATTTCTGGTAAACTCTCGCTTCTTTATTCAAGACCGGGGCCGCCTTCGGTTCCGGGACTTCCCATAATCAGAAAGCTGATGAGGCGACTATGACCACCGTTATCCGCCAGGACGACCTGATCGAAAGCGTAGCCGATGCGCTCCAGTTCATCTCTTATTACCACCCGAAGGATTTTATTCAGGGTGTGTACGAAGCCTACCAGCGGGAAGAATCCCAGGCGGCGAAAGACGCCATGGCCCAGATTCTGATCAACTCCCGCATGTGCGCAGAAGGCCATCGTCCGATCTGTCAGGATACGGGTATTGTTACCGTGTTCGTGAACATCGGCATGGACGTAAAATTTGAATGTGATCAGCCCCTGGACGACGTGATCAATGAAGGCGTTCGCCGCGCCTATACCCACCCGGACAACGTGCTGCGTGCTTCGGTACTGTCCGACCCGGACGGCAAGCGCCAGAACACCAAAGACAATACCCCGGCAGTAATCCATTACAAGATGGTTCCGGGCAACACCGTAGACGTTCACGTGGCAGCCAAGGGCGGCGGTTCTGAGGCCAAGTCCAAATTTGCCATGCTGAACCCGTCTGACGACGTGGTGGAGTGGGTGCTGAAAATGGTACCGCAGATGGGCGCCGGCTGGTGTCCGCCGGGCATGCTGGGTATCGGTATTGGTGGTACTGCCGAGAAGGCAATGGAACTGGCAAAAGAATCCCTGCTGGACCCGATTGATATTCACGATCTGCAGGAGCGTGGTGCTTCCAATCGTGCCGAAGAGCTGCGTCTGGAGCTGTTCGAGAAGGTCAACGAACTGGGCATTGGCGCTCAGGGCCTGGGTGGTCTGACCACCGTTCTGGATGTGAAGGTAAAAGATTACCCGACTCACGCCGCCAACAAGCCGGTCGCTATCATCCCGAACTGTGCGGCGACTCGTCATGCGCACTTCGTGCTGGATGGCACGGGGCCGTCGCTGCAGACTCCCCCGAGCCTGGAAGACTGGCCGGAAATCACCTGGGAAGTGGGCGAGAACGTGCGCCGCGTAAACCTGGACACCGTGACTCCGGAAGACGTGAAAGACTGGCAGCCGGGTGAAACCGTTCTGCTGTCCGGCAAGATGCTGACCGGCCGCGACGCCGCTCACAAGAAGATGGTCGACATGATCCAGAACGGTGAAGAACTGCCGGTGGATCTGACCGGGCGCTTCATCTATTACGTGGGTCCGGTGGATCCGGTGCGTGAAGAAGTGGTTGGCCCTGCTGGCCCCACTACCGCCACCCGCATGGACAAGTTCACCCACACCATGCTGGAAAAGACCGGCCTGACCGGCATGATCGGCAAGGCCGAGCGTGGCCAGGTGGCCATCGATTCCATCAAGGAATTCGGTGCGGTGTACCTGATGGCCGTGGGCGGCGCTGCCTATCTCGTCTCCAAAGCCATTAAAAATGCGAAGGTCGTGGCCTTCGAAGAGTTGGGCATGGAAGCCATCTACGAGTTCGAGGTGGAAGACATGCCGGTAACCGTGGCGGTGGATTCCCGCGGCAGCTCCGTGCACCAGACCGGCCCGGTCGAGTGGCACGACAAGATCATTGCTGCCAAGGCAGTGTGATCTGATTGTCTGACAGTCTCAGTGCAGCTCTGGGCGCCCGCTCAGGGCTGCCACTGAAACGCCCTCATTTTTACTCTTCCGTTACAGACCTCTACGCCTTCCAGCCTTAGCTTCTCGGTTTGCAGCTGACGCCTTTCCGTTCCTTCGGGGAACGCAATCTGGCCATTGCTGCGAAGCACACGATGCCAGGGAATGCTGTGTCCCGCAGGTAGCCAGCCCAGGGCCCGACCCACAAAACGCGCTTGTCGGCCAAGGCCGGCCATGTCAGCGACCTGGCCGTAGCTGGCCACGTTTCCTTCCGGAATAGCCGCCACTACCTGCCATATTTTCTGTTCCCGGGAGGGTTCCTGATCTAACCTGTCCATTTATTACCTGTGCTTTATTCGTCTGTGCCTTCCTTGAACTTTTATGGTTTGCCCTAACCAAGTTATCAGGTAGTTTTATTTCTACGTATCCGAGTGAGTTACAGGAGGCATCTTGCCCGTATTTCTTTTCCTTTTCATTATCATGCCCGTTGCCGAGCTGGCGGTGCTGATTCAGGTTGGCAGCGTGATCGGTGTCATGAACACCATCGGGCTGGTGCTTCTGACCGCCGTTGTCGGCGCCTGGCTGTTGCGCCAGCAGGGTCTGGCAACCTTGCTGCGCGCCAACGAACGGTTAAACAGTGGTGAACTGCCGGCCAAAGAGGTCGCGGAGGGGCTGATTCTCGCGGTGGGCGGTGCCATGTTGCTCACCCCCGGTTTTATTACCGACACCTTCGGTTTCCTCTGTCTGATTCCGGGAACTCGTCACTGGCTGGCGGCGCAGGCATTGAAGCGTATGACCATAGCGGGCCGAAGCCAGAGCTTTCGTTTCCAGGCCGGTTCTTTTCGCCAGGGACCGTTCGGCGGCCAGGGCCCGTTCGATCGCGATGCCAACGGTGACATCATCGAAGGTGAGTATGAAGATGAAACCGAAAATGATCGTGACAGGATCGAAAAAAAGTAAAAAAATTTTACATCCCGGTATTGAAAAGCCCGGCCCCAGCCCCATTTAACTTGCACAAGATTCGCTTCGGGATGAAAAGCACTGACAACCAGTTGCTTGCCAACCCGGGCTCCCTGCCGGACCGGTCTATTACCGTCCCGGCGCTTTAACATGCAAATGTCATTGCCACATTAATCTGACTATTGGAGAAGCCGAGCAATGAAAATTCGTCCGCTACACGATCGTGTCGTTGTACGCCGTAAGGAAGAAGAAGAGAAAACTGCGGGTGGCATCGTGCTGCCGGGTAACGCAAAAGAGAAGCCGTCTCAGGGTGAAGTGGTTGCCGTGGGCAATGGCCGCGTTCTTGACAATGGCGAAACTCGCGCATTGGCGGTCAAGGTCGGTGACAAAGTGGTCTTCGGCCAGTTTGCTGGCAATACCGTCAAGGTTGACGGTGAAGAGCTGCTCATCATGAGCGAGAACGAGATCTACGGCGTACTTGAGTGATCGCGAAAGCGACCGGTACCAACGCTCATTAATCCGGTTGATTCAAATTCGGTTTAACGAACAGGAATAGAGAAACATGGCAGCTAAAGAAGTTAAATTCGGTGATAGCGCTCGCAAGCGCATGGTTGCAGGTGTCAACATACTGGCAGACGCAGTCAAGGTTACCCTTGGCCCGAAAGGCCGTAACGTGGTTCTGGAGAAGTCCTTCGGCGCTCCGACCGTAACCAAAGATGGCGTTTCTGTAGCGAAAGAAATCGAACTGAAAGACAAGTTCGAAAACATGGGCGCGCAGATGGTCAAGGAAGTTGCTTCCCAGGCCAACGAGACCGCTGGTGACGGCACCACGACCGCAACCGTTCTGGCCCAGTCCATTGTTAACGAGGGCATCAAGGCGGTTACTGCTGGCATGAACCCGATGGACCTGAAGCGCGGCATCGATAAAGGTACCGCCGCGGCTGTACAGGCGATCCGTGACATGGCAACGCCGTGCAACGATAGCCGTAACATCGCCCAGGTTGGCACCATCTCTGCCAATGGCGACGAAACCATCGGAAAGCTGATTGCCGACGCCATGGAGCGTGTGGGTCAGGAAGGCGTTATTACCGTTGAAGAAGGTCGCAGCCTGGAAGACGAACTGGACGTGGTTGAAGGCATGCAGTTCGACCGTGGCTTCCTGAGCCCGTACTTCATCAACAACCAGGACAACATGTCTGCCGAGCTGGACGACCCGTTCATCCTGCTGGTCGACAAAAAGATTTCCAACATTCGCGAGCTGCTTCCAATTCTGGAATCCGTGGCGAAAGCTGGTAAGCCGCTGCAGATCATCGCTGAAGATATCGAAGGCGAAGCGCTGGCCACTCTGGTAGTGAACAACATGCGTGGCATCGTGAAGGTGAACGCGGTTAAAGCGCCTGGCTTCGGCGACCGTCGTAAAGAAATGCTGCAGGATATTGCCATCCTGAGCGGCGGTACCGTGATTTCCGAAGAAGTCGGCCTGACTCTGGAGAACACCACTCTGGACGACCTGGGCACGGCCAAGCGTGTGAACGTTACCAAGGAAAACACCACCATCATCGGCGGTGCCGGTGCTGAGGCGGATATCGAAGCTCGCGTTGAGCAGATCCGCAAGCAGATCGAAGACAGCACCTCCGATTACGACAAAGAGAAGCTGCAAGAGCGTGTAGCCAAGCTGGCTGGCGGTGTTGCGGTGATCAAGGTCGGCGCTGGCTCTGAAGTGGAAATGAAAGAGAAGAAAGCCCGCGTTGAAGACGCATTGCACTCCACCCGCGCTGCGGTTGAAGAAGGCATTGTGGCTGGTGGCGGCGTCACCCTGATCCGTGCTATCGCGGCTCTGCAGAAAGTAGACGCCATCAACGAAGAACAGAAAGCTGGTGTGAACATCCTGCGTCGTGCGATGGAAGCACCGCTGCGTCAGATCGTGTTCAACGCTGGTGGCGAGTCCTCTGTGGTTGTTGCCAAGGTGCGTGAAGGCGAAGGTTCCTTCGGTTACAACGCGACCACCGAAGAGTACGGCGACATGCTGGAAATGGGTATTCTGGACCCGGCCAAGGTGACCCGTTCCGCGCTGCAGGCTGCTGCTTCCGTAGCGTCTCTGATCATCACCACCGAGGCGATGGTTGCAGACGAGCCGGAAGAAGAAGGCGCCGGCGGCGGTATGCCGGACATGGGCGGCATGGGCGGAATGGGAGGCATGGGCGGCATGATGTAATGTCGGCCTGATCCCACCCGGTTACTGAAACCGGGCCCGATCTACCCCAAAACCCCGCACCGGGAAACCAGTGCGGGGTTTTAGTTTGTATATGCGCCAGCGGTTGCCTGAGTCCGGTGCTATAGTTCCCGGTGTGATCACATGGCTTAAGGGACTTTAACGCCGGATGGACAATCGTCAACGAACGCTCATACATGCGCTCCTGTTTGTGCTGCTTTTACCATTGGCGACAGTGGTTCAGGCTCAGGAGAGCACCTGGAAACTCAATCTTCGGGATGCCGATATCCGGGCGTTCGTTACCCAGGTGGCTGATATCACAGGGCGGAGCTTTGTTATTGACCCCCGCGTTTCGGGCAAAGTTACAGTCCTGTCCAGTACCGCAATGAACAAAGAAGAGATCTACGATCTTTTTCTGGCTGTGCTTAACGTACATGGCTATGTGGCTATTCCCGGAGAAGAGGCCGTAAAGATTCTTCAGCAGGTCGATTCAAAACAGTATGGATCGTCATTGCCGGAACCCGATGCCATCCCCTCCGAGCAACTGATCACCAGAGTTATCAAAATTGAGCATGCCCGTGCGCAGGAACTGGTGCCGGTGTTGCAGCCGCTGGTGGCCAAATATGGACATCTGGCAGGAGTTGCTCGTGTCAATGCTCTGATTGTCAGCGACCACCGCTCCAATATTGAACGTATCGAACAGATTGTCCGGGAGCTGGATAGTCCACCGGAATTCGAGGTAGAGGTGATTCAGCTCGAAGAAGCCTGGGTGGGAAATATGGTCACCTTGCTGCAGGAACTGGCACCGGATGAGCTGGGATCTTCTGGAGGTAATAGCGGGGCTCGAAACTATAGTGTTACCGCCGATGAACGTAGTAACCGCCTGATTTTGCGCGGTGATGAAAATTTCCGCAACAAGATGGGCAGTCTGATTCGCAAGCTGGACCAGCCTGTCGCCACTGGCGGAACCACCAAGGTTATCCGCCTCAAGCATGCTGATGCCCAGAATCTCACCGACATACTCAAGGGTGTGATGGGTGAGGTGTTGAAAGAAGGTGGCTCCGGTAGCACTAGTGATGCTGCCGGTGGCCGGGGAAGCAACTTTGCCGTGTTTGCGGATGAAGGTCTGAACGCGTTGGTCATCCGGGGCGATCCTTCGCTGATGCAGCAAGCCGAACAGATTACTGCCCAGTTGGATGTGCGCCGTGCCCAGGTAATGATTGAAGCAGCGATTGTAGAAATCAGTGATGAGCTGGGCCAGGATCTGGGTGTTCAACTGGCGGCGGGGGATGAGTCCCGTGGAGCCACACCGGTGGCTGGCACCAACTTCGGTAATGTTGGCCGGAGTCTAGGTGACGTGCTCAGTGCCATCCTCACTGATTCAGTGATTGCTCCGGCTGTGGGCGGCATTACCGTTGGCGCCGGCGAGCGAAACGAAAACGGAGTGAGCTGGGGTATCCTGCTTCAGGCCCTGGCCACCTCCAGTGCTGCCAACTTATTGTCCACTCCCAGTATTATTACTCTGGATAATCAGGAATCAGAGATTACCGTGGGCCAGAACGTGCCCTTCCGGACCGGGCAATACACGGATAATGCCGACGGCGGCACCAACCCCTTTACCACCATTGAGCGTCGCGATGTTGGCCTGACCTTAAGGGTTACGCCAACGATCAGCGCAGACGGGCTGGTGCGCCTGGTGGTAGAGCAGACCACGGAGAGTGTGGCCGACAGCATTGAAAATGCCTCCGATATCGTGACCAACAAGCGTGAAATCAAGACCACGGTGCTTGCCGACGATGGCGAAACCATTGTCCTGGGTGGCCTGACCCGTGATGACCTTCAGGTCACCAAAAGCAAGGTGCCGCTGCTTGGAGATATTCCTTTTCTCGGTCGTCTGTTCTCCTCCGAGTCCACTAATCGTGTCAAGCGTAACCTTCTTGTCTTCCTCCGTCCGACCATCATGCTGAACAAAGCAGATGCGGTGTCGGCGACAGATGAGAAATACAGAGCCCTCTGGGATGTCAATCTGGATGTTCGTGAGAAGCTCGATCTGCCGCGTGAACGGAACCGGCCGGCGATTGATCAGCTTTTTGACCCCGGAAGTGAAGTGCGGGCACAGTAACGAATCAAAAGCCGCTAGTCCCCTAAAGCGGCGGCATCGGACAATCCAGCTGATCAGCAACCAGCCGCATCAGTTCATACTCTCGAACCTCCACCTTGCCATCGTGCATGATGCAGTGGGCGCAGGCATCCAGAATGGCCGGTTTTAGCAGTGGAGAAAGGTGGCTCAGGATCTTCAGAGCACTTCTCAGATCCTGCAGAGTGACTTTCTGTGTTGTCGTGCTGTCTGCCTTGCCGAATCCGGCCATCGCTTCCTTGTGGAGTCTCTGAGCCTGCTCCGGTGACCCTGTGCCAGCCCTTGCGAACAAACTCAGCAGTTGCGAGATGGCGGGCAGAGCGGCCTTGTAGCTGCGGTGCTTCACCGGTATCGCGCGCCCGGCATCCTTTGCCAGATGCCTCTCCAGAAAAGTGGTCAGGCCCAGCTCAAAAAGGCTCAGCCGTTTGTCAGCCACCACCAGTAACCGGACATTGGCTGACAGCGTTTGCCGTTCGTCGGTATCCAGCTTTCTCAAGGCCGGCATTGCCAGCTCCAGTACCGGGAATCTTGCACCTTCGCCCAGTGTTGCCAGGGTAGGCATCAGCCTGTCCAGTAGTTCAGGCCGGGGGCCCAACAGTGCATGTTTTTCCAGCAGATCCAGCCGTTCATCCACGAGATTACGGGGCAGTCCGGCCAGCAACAGGGCGTAGCACAGCTGAACCGCACCGGTTCGGGTGTAGAGCAGGTTGCGGAAGGTTGAAGGCAGCTGATTCAGCCAGCGGATGGCATAAGCCTCGCTCTGCCGCGATACGGTACCTACCCTGGCCGAGATCGGGGTGCGCTGGCCGGATGGCGGGTTATGGCTATCTGCGTCGGTGGCTGGTGAGAGGTGACTGGCGCCGCTGACGGGGTCGACGATCTGGCTGGCGATGTCTCTCAGGCGTGTCGTATCAGCCTGGTACCTGCCAGGGTGCAGGTTTGAGGCCGGTTCGGTATCCCGCAGGCGACTTCGCAACCGGGCCACAAGGCCAGGCTGAATGGCGTTGATTCGCTGATCGATCGGGGGATGAGAGGCCAGTAGCGAGGCAAATTTCATGCGGGCGGCTTCACCGAAGCACATGTGGTTCATGTCGCTGGCATGGCTGGTGGTGTCCAGATAGCCGCCTTTAATGCCGATCTTGTACAGCGCGCCGCCAATGCCTTCGGGATTGCGGGTGAACTGCACCGAAGAGGCGTCAGCCAGGGTTTCCCGTTGCCGTGACACGGCTGCCTGAATCAGTCGGCCAAAGAACACACCAAGGTAACCGATGACCAGTAACCCCAGGCCAAGCAGGCCCATGAGGGCCTGTGCCCGGCCATCACGACTCCGGCTGCGGTAGCGGCCGCCGCCGTAAAAGCCTGCCCGAAGCAGGAACTGACCGATCTGGCCGATCATCAGGATGCCGGCCAGCAATGCAATCAGCCGGATGTTGATGCGCATGTCGGCATTGAGAATATGGCTGAATTCATGAGCGACCACGCCTTGCAGCTCGTCACGGTCGAGATGGGTCAGGGCGCCATGAGTGACCACCATTACCGCTTCTCCGGCATTGTAACCGGCCACGAAAGCGTTGATGCCGGTCTCCTGTTCCATAACGTACAGGTCTGGCACGGGCACGCCACTGGCGATCGACATTTCTTCGACAATATTGCGCAATCTGCGCTCGTCCGGGTCTGTGGTGTCCGGCTCAATGAGTCGTGCGTTCACCATTTTGGCGACACGGGCGCCACCGCCGGCCAGGTCGGCCCAGCGTATCAGCGAACCGATGCCGATTAATGCGATCACCGCGCCAGCGGTAATCAGGCCGTGGCTGGAAAGCAGCCAGTAGTGGAAGGGCAGCTGTGAGCTTTCGCCACGGGTGATCAGATAGCCTACGAGGCAAACGGCCAGGGTGATCAGGGCCACGGCCGTCAGGAACAGGGCGATCAGCAGGCCCGTGTTGCGTTTGGCACTGGCCTGGCGTTCGAAAAAGCCCGGAGCTGCCATACGTCAGATCCTCAGAAGCTGACTTTCGGAGCCTGGCGGGCGTCGGGCGTTTCCAGCTGTAATTGAGAGGTTTCCTTGAACGCAAACATGCCGGCTATGATGTTATTGGGGAATTTTTCCCGGAAGATGTTGTAGTGCATCACGCCATCGTTGTAGGCCTGTCGGGCGAACGATACCCGGTTTTCAGTGCTGGATAGCTCTTCCATCAGTTGCTGGATGGTTTCGTTGGCCTTGAGCTCGGGGTAGTTCTCGGAAACCGCGTAGAAATTGGCCAGAGCTTTGGTCAGCATGTTTTCGGCACTGCCCAGTTTTTTGATTTTGCTGCCATCGCCGGGGTCTTTAGCGGCATCTTCCTGGGCACTCACGGCGTTGTTGCGTGCTTCCATTACCTGGGTGAGGGTGGACTTTTCATGCGTCAGGTAAGCTTTGGCGGCCTCAACCAGATTGGGAATCAGGTCATGGCGGCGTTGCAGCTGTACGTCTATCTGGGCAAAACCATTCTTGAACTGATTTCGCAATGACACCAGTTTGTTGTAGATGACGACGAGGTAGATAACGACAGCGGCAATGACTACAAGGCCGATGACTGTGCTTTCCATGTTGACTCCCCGGGCTTAAGTTCAGCGGTTATTATCCACGGTCTCGGCGTGGAATGTTTTGACGAATCTCTCGAAATCGCGCGCGATTTTCGGCTTGCTGTAATAGTAACCCTGACCGATCTGACAACCCCGCTCGTTCAGGTAAGCTTCCTGTTCCGCGGTTTCAACGCCTTCGGCAATAACCGTCAGATTCAGGCTCCTGCCAAGATCAATGATGGTATTGGCAATACGGGTATCTTCCTCGTTATTCAGTAGGTCACTGATGAACTGTTTGTCGATCTTCAGGTATTGCACCGGCATCTGTTTCAGGTAGGTCAGAGACGAGTAGCCGGTACCGAAATCATCGACGGCTATATTGATACCGGCCCGGTGTAACTTGTGCAGTTTCGCGACGGCATCTTTCATGTTGGTCATGAAGCTGGTTTCAGTTACTTCCAGTTCGAGCTGGCCAGCGGCAAGCTTGTGGCGTTTCAGGGTTTCCAGAATGTCGTCAACAATGGAGTCCTGGCGCAACTGGACGGCGGACAGATTCACCGCAATGCGTAGTGGTGAGCCTTCCCGGCTCCAATGGGCTGCCTGCCAGCAGGCCTGATCCAGTACCCACTGGCCGATTTCCACGATGGTGCCATTGGCTTCAGCGATGGGGATGAACCGGTCCGGGGGGATCAGTCCTTTTTCCGGATGCTGCCAGCGTAGCAAGGCTTCAGCACCGACAACCCGCCGGCTTGCCAGGTTCACCTGGGGCTGATACACCACGAACAGTTCATGGTTGGCCAGTGCCAGAGCGAGCGATTTCTCAAGCTGTTTTCGCTCACGGATATCATGATCAATGCTGGCTACGAAAAACTGGAAATGGTTATGCCCAACCTGTTTGGCCAGCGCCATGGTTTGCTCCGCGCTTTGCAGAAGGCGCTCGGCATCCTCGGCATCTGACGGAAAGAGCGCGATGCCGACGGTCGCCGACATTGATACCCGGTGGTTGCCGGCGTTGATCGGGGTGGAAAAGCTTGCAAGCACTTTTTCCGCCGTTCCCGCAGCCTGAAATCCGTCCCGGAGGCGCTTTTCAACGATGACAAACTGATCACTGCCCAGACGTGCCACCATGAAGCGTTCGGATGACAGGTTGGCGGTCAGGCGGCTGGCGACCGTTTGCAGGATGTTGTCGCCGGTGCGAAAGCCACATTGTTCGTTGATGGATTTGAAATCATCGATACCACAGACCATCAGCGCCATAGAGTCTGATTCGACATCGGCGGAGGAAATCTCTTCTTTGAGGGTTTCCATGAAGGTGTCACGGCTGGGCAGGCTGGTGAGCTGGTCAAAACGCGTTAATTGTGAAGCACGGTTTTCGGCTTCCTGATGCTTTTCCTGGCTGTCCGCTATGGCAACCAGAAGGTTGTTGGTGGCGTTTACCCATAACCCGAGTTCGTCGGCTCTGTGGCCATGTGGGATTGATATCAGGCGATCATCAGGTTTGATCGGGTCCACTTTTTTGACCGAGCTGACAATGCGCAGCAGCGGACGGGTGAGCAACAGGTGGAAAATAATGTACAGCACGGTGCCCAGAATCAATGCCAGAGCAATGCCCGAACCAAAGGTAACAAGGGCCCGGTTCAGCCACAGGCGCGCATAGGGGGCCGTGTCGTAATAGATGTTGAGGTAACCGTAGATTTCGTCCGGACGTGAGCTTAGCTGAAGGGGCTCATGGTAGCGGCGAATGGTGCCGAAGATCGGGTCAGTTACCGGGCGAAAAGCGGCATCCTGAAGCGGGCGTTGTCTGCTGGCGAGTTCTTCACCGCCGGGATGGGTAATGCGTACCTGGTGGATCGCATCAAGGGCAAACAGGCCGTCCACGACCTGCCTTGCAAGAACCTCATCAATACTGAAAGCCGCCTGGGTGGCCGCATCCCTGACCATGGTGACGGTCTGTTCGGCCTGATTTTCCAGTTCTATGGAGACTCTGCGTGCATCGATGACCACCTGTACGATGCTCGCCAGAACGCCTCCGAGCAATGCGGTCAGCAGTATCCAGCGGAGAATTCGGTAGCCCAGTCGATGTTGCACTTCAAAGGTTCTATGCATTCCGCCGTTCTTTTTTATCTTCCTGAATATTGGCTTCGTGAATAACCCGGAGATTATCACGTTAACAAGATTCAGAGTATGACCGAGATTTTTTGCAACTTCATGGACTATGGTCGAATTTTTGATATCACGACACAAAAACACCCGCCGCAGGTGGCCCGGGCGGGTGTTTTAAGGTTGCGACAGCCAGGGCTGCCGCAGGTTAACGCCTGATGATCAGGCCAGGTTTTCGTTTACGAAATCCCAGTTAACCAGGTTCCAGAACGCTTCCAGATAGTTTGGACGGCTGTTCCGGTAGTCGATGTAGTAGGCGTGCTCCCAGACATCAACGGTCAGAACCGGCTTGTCTTCGCCAGTCAGTGGAGTTTCTGCATTGCTGGTGTTGACGATGGCAACACTGCCGTCTGCCTTCTTGACCAGCCAGGTCCAGCCGGAACCGAAGTTGTTGGCAGCCTTGTCGTTGAACTCTTTCTTGAAGTCTTCAAAAGAGCCGAAGGCTTTCTCAATGGCTTCTTTGGCTGCACCGGTGGGCTCGCCACCACCGTTCGGGCTCAGGCAGTGCCAGTAGAAAGTGTGGTTCCAGACCTGAGCGGCGTTGTTGAACAGCGGGCCACTGGCGCTCTTGATGATTTCTTCAAGAGATTTGTTGGCGTTGTCGGTGCCTTCAATCAGGCCGTTCAGCTTGGTTACGTAGGTGTTGTGGTGTTTACCGTAATGATATTCCAGGGTTTCCTGGGAAATATGCGGTTCCAGTGCGTTCTTTTCATACGGAAGTGCGGGAAGTTCAAATGCCATGAGGTCGTTCTCCCTCTCTTTCTCTATTTATGTGAATGGTCGTAACAGCAATATAGGGTCAGTTTGAGTTAAATCAACCCCTTGCTTCTATTATGCTGTTAGGGAGCTCTTAAACTCCGGGCAGCCCGGCAGGAACTGCGCGCAGGTCATTACCCGCCAGACCAGTTCCTCGTAGCTGTCGGCCAGAATATTTACATGCCCCAGCTTCCGTCCCGGACGCTCGCCCTTGTTGTACAGGTGAACGCGGGCATAGGGCAGCTCGAGTATGCGTTCGATGTCGCCGTGCTCGCCGATAATATTGATCATACAGCTAACGCCGCGAGCCGTCACATTGCCCAGGGGGTGGCCGCTGACGGCACGAATGTGGTTCTCGAACTGGCTGGTCATGGCGCCTTCGATGGTCCAGTGGCCGGAGTTGTGCACCCGTGGCGCCATTTCGTTGGCCATCAGTCCTTCGGGCGTTTCGAACAGCTCAAGGGTCAGTACGCCGACATAGTTCAATTCGTTCAGTAGTGCCTTGATATAAAGTTCGGCGTCTTCCTGAACGTGCGGCTGGAGGCCGGGTGCCGGGGCAATGGAGTAGCGCAGGATACCCTCGTGATGGCTGTTTTCCGCCATCGGGTAGAAGGCAACGTCGCCATCTTCGGCGCGTACGGCAATAATGGAGACTTCGCGCTGGAAGTTAACGAATTTTTCGACCATCAGGCGCGGGTGACCGATGCTCTTCCAGGCTTCTTCGGCCTCTTCCGGGGTTTTCAGTACTGCCTGGCCCTTGCCGTCGTAACCTTCGGTGATGGACTTGGCGACAACCGGACAGCCGAGTTCTTCGGCGGCGGCTTTCAGGCTTTCGGCGCTGTCGGCAACTTTCCATTTCGGGGTGGGGATGCCCAGTTCACCGAACAGGGTTTTTTCGGCTTCCCGGTTCTGGCAGACCTGTAGTGCCCGGGCGCAGGGGTGCACCGGTTTTTGGGTGGCCAGTTTTTCTGCGACTTCTACCGGTAGGTGTTCGAATTCGTAGGTGACGCGGTCGACTTTGGCGAGGAAGTCGTCAAGCTGTTGGCCTTCTGGATCGACAATGGTTTCGCCAATGCCGGCGCTGGGGTTGCCGGACATGTCGTAGAAGACGAAGTCTTTTGCCAGCGGGTAACCGGCGAGGGCCAGCATGCGGCCGAGTTGGCCTGCGCCTAGTACGCCAATTTTCATTTAAGCTCTCCTGCCTTTTAGCTTCGGGCGTAAGAGCAGGTCTGGTAGGGCTTTCCAAAACACGCTCCTTGCGGCACTTCCCTGTGTCGCTTGAGCTCCGCCTTCCCTGGCTCCGCACAGTTTTGGAAAGCCCTACCAGACCTGCTCTGCCAAATACGGAGTTGTACTATTGATCCCTTGGATCAGGGTTGTCCAGAACGCTCTGCGTTTGCGCCGCGCGGAATTCATCCACTTTTTTCTGCAGGTCGTTGTCAGCCGTTCCCAGAATCTGTGCAGCGAGCAGCCCGGCGTTCTTGGCGCCGGCATTGCCGATGGCCAGGGTGCCGACGGCGACGCCACCAGGCATTTGTGCAATAGACAGCAGCGAGTCCAGGCCGTTCAGGGCCTTGGACTGTACAGGCACACCCAGTACCGGCAGTGAGGTTTGAGAGGCAACCATGCCGGGCAGGTGGGCGGCGCCACCGGCACCTGCGATGATTACTTTCAGGCCGCGGTCGGCGGCGGTTTTGGCGTAGTCGAACAGCAGATCCGGCGTGCGGTGGGCAGAAACGACTCTGGTTTCATAGGGTACGCCGAGCTTTTCGAGCATGTTGGCGGCGTTTTCCATGGTGGGCCAGTCGGATTTCGAGCCCATGATGAGGCCTACAAGCGGCTGCATATGCAACGTCCTGAGAAGATAATTGGAAAGCCGGCCATTGTATGTGTTGGTCATTTGCCATGCAACTTCGCGGCTTGTCATTTCAAGCTTTGGTCAGGTACGGGTATCATCGTGAAAAATCGCCAAATAATTTCCACCCTCAGGAGCTGTAATGGAACCCATTCGCCCGGATGACGATGAGTTGAGAGCTGGTGACCGGCCCGCCGGTACGGAAAGGAAGAAGAAACAGCAGGCTGTAAAACCGGACCCTTCGGGCGGCAAGGTCGGTTCGTCGAAGCGGCCGAAGGAGGGGGGCGGCTCCGGGCGTTCCGGTGGTAACGGGTTGCTCTGGGTGTTGCTGGTTATTGTTGCCGGTGCGGCGGGTGCTGGCTGGTATCTTCAGAATGAGCGATTGGCGGCTCTGGAGGCTGAACTGGACGACGCGGAAAGCTGGTCGCGGCAGAGCAAGCTGGCATTGGCGCGCTTTGAAGGGGAGCTCTCGGAAACCGGAGAGTCCTTGCAGGAGCGTGGTGAGACGCTGGATGAGCGGATTACCGCCAATGATGAACGGCTGGAAACGGCAGACAGTGAGATTCGTAAGCTCTGGGCTGTGGCCAATGAAAGAAACAAAGGCCGGCTGGATGACCATCAGCAACAACTGGGCGAACTTGACGAAACCCTCGCGACGGTGAGCAAATCGGTAAGGGATCTGGAAACGACGGTAGAACAAACCCGTTCGTCGCTCAGCGGGGATATTTCTCAACTGGGGCAGCGCCTGGAGGACTCGGTAGTCGCTCTTGAGAAGGCCGATCAGGAAATGGCAAGCCAGGTAGCCGGGCTTGATCAGCAAATGAGTGAAGTGGATCAGCGGGTGGACAGTCGTCTTGATCGCTTTGAACGGGAACAGAAACTGACGTTGGATGGCCTCGACAGTCGTATTGGTGCTCTCGAGAAAGAGGTGGATGCCATGGCCGGCAACGACGCCGTGAGGGAGTTGCGCGGCGACATGGAGGATCTGAGGAAAACTGTCGATGCCATTGATGCCTCCCGTTCGCAGTTGACCTCGCGGCTGATTCGTTTGTCGGAGGAAGTGAACAACCTTCGCTCACAGTAACCATGTCTCTGATTTTGATTAATAAATGGGCAGGGCAGGGGCGGCGGCACAGAGGCGGACAAAAAGTTCGGGAAATTTTCTGGAAATGTTTGACACAGCCAGGGAAATGCTTAAAATGCGCTTCCACTTGAGTTGAGACAGCAACGCTGTAAAGCGGGTGGTTAGCTCAGTTGGGAGAGCATCGCCCTTACAAGGCGAGGGTCGCAGGTTCGAACCCTGCACCACCCACCAATATCAAGTAGTTATCAGCCAGAGAGCTGATTCGATTCGCCGAAAACAAGCGAGTCAATGCGGAGCGGTAGTTCAGTTGGTTAGAATACCGGCCTGTCACGCCGGGGGTCGCGGGTTCGAGTCCCGTCCGCTCCGCCATTTTTATTTTTTCTGGGTGGTTAGCTCAGTTGGGAGAGCATCGCCCTTACAAGGCGAGGGTCGCAGGTTCGAACCCTGCACCACCCACCAGAATTCAAAAAAAGCAGATCCGTATGGGTCTGCTTTTTTTATGCCTGTCTGTTTTACCTGCCAATAATCGATTGTCCGCAAACCCGCACAACATTGCCGTTCACGCCTGCCGAGGCGGGGTGGCAGTACCAGACAATGGCTTCTGCGACATCCACCGGCTGGCCGCCTTGCGCCAGGCTGTTCATGCGCCGGCCGGCCTGGCGTGCGGTGAAGGGCATGGCCGCTGTCATTTGTGATTCGATGAACCCCGGTGCCACGGCATTGATGGTAATGCCGTTTTTCAGTTGCCGGGCCATGGCTTCGACATAACCGATCACACCGCTCTTGGCTGCGGCATAGTTCGTCTGGCCGAAATTGCCGGCGATGCCGCTGATGGATGATACGCAGACGATGCGACCATTGTCCCGCAGCAGGTTCCGGCTCAGTAGCACTTCATCAATGCGCTCTTCGGCCAGCAGGTTGACGGCAATGGTGGTGTCCCAGAAGTGTTCCGGCATTTTGCCCAGGGTCTTGTCGCGGGTGATGCCGGCATTGTGAATCATGAAATCTACGCCGCTGGTCTCCTTTTCAATAAATTCTGCAATGATCCCCGGGGCCTCCTCCTGCGTAATGTCGCAGGTCAGGGCTTTGCCGCCAATGCTGTCTGTGACTTGCTGTAACTCCTGCCTGGCTGAGGGCATGTCCAGGCCGATGACCGTCGCGCCATCCCGGGCGAGGGTGCGGGCAATCGCAGCACCGATGCCTCTGGAAGCTCCGGTTACCAGGGCAACTTTGCCGTTGAGTGGCGCTTCGGAATCTGCAGCTTCGGCTTCTTCTGCCTTGCCGATGCGTACAGTCTGACCGGAGATGTAAGCGGAGGCCGTAGAAAGGAAGAAGCGCACGGTGGAATCCAGCTGGCTCTCTGCATTGGGTGCCAGCCAGACCAGGTTGGCGGTGGCCCCTTTGTGGCCAACTTCTTTGCCGAGGCTGCGGACAAAACCTTCCAGAGCTTGCTGGGCGGCGGCCCTGGCCGGTTTTCGGCAGGTAATCGGAGGTTGGCCGATCACCAGTATCCGGCCGTTCGTTGCCAGCTTACGGATGGTCGGGTGGAAAAAGTCGTAAAGGGCGCGGAGGTCGTCCGGGCTTGCCAGGCCGGTGGCATCAAATACCAGAGCGGACAGTTCAGGATTTATGTCGCTGGTGATCGCCAGTGGCCGTGAGCGGTCGCCGGTTTTTACTGATTCAGAAAGCGTGTCTGGCCCGGTAGCGTGGAACAGGTTGGCCCTGCTGTTCTGCAAAATGGCGCCGAGCCGGGCCACCGCTTTGGCTTTGGGGCCGGCACCGATCAGTGCATTGCCCTTCAGAAAAGGCTCGTCCGCCCGTTGCCGGCGCTTCAAAGGTATCGGGCTCGGAAGGCCAAGGTTGCGTGTGGCTTTTTTGCCAAAAGGGGAGTTGGCAAACCTGAAGTAGAGATCCTGTGTATCGGCGGGTTTGTCGGTTTGATTTGTCATTGCGATCTCCTTGTGGATTCAGGTCGTCTGCAACCGTTAGACTCGTAGTTGTTGTGCCGGGAGTTCCCCCGGTTCCGGGATGGAATCATTAATCTAGCATGCCATTAATCAGACGCCCACGTTCCGCTGTTGCCATTGTGCTGGTACTGGTTTCGGCCATATCCGGGCCGGCAGCGCTTGCCAGCCAGGTACGGGTAGAGGTTGAAGGCGATTTCGATCAGCTTGAAGACAATGCCCGGATCCTTGTGGGCGAGGTGGAGGGGCGTAGTGCCAATGGTTTGCGGCGTTATGCATCCACCGCTGTCAGTCAGGTGAAAGAGGCGGTTCGTGCTCTGGGCTATTACAATCCCGACATCAGCTGGCAGGTAGTCGAGACAGACGGTGAGCCCAGTCGTCTGGTTGTCACGGTGGTGCCGGGAACCCCGGTGCGTATCCGCTCACGTGAGGTGATTATTGAGGGCCCCGAGGGTGCCGAAAACGACTTTATGAATTTTCTGCCTTCCAAGCCGGCAGAGGGCGACATTCTCGACCATGGCAGTTACGACAACCTGCGTAATGCCATAACCAGCCGTGCCAGCCGGCTCGGGTATTTTGACGGCGAATTTGTCGAGCGGCGTCTGAAGGTAGACCCGACTGAACAGACGGCGGATATCACTCTGCATTACCAGACCGGCGAGCGCTATTCCCTGGGGCAGGTCCGGTTTCTCGAAGGGCATGGTTTTGATAAGGACTTGCTGGAACGGTATGTCCGGTTTGAACCCGATACCCCCTATCATGCTGATGAGGTCGCCAGGTTAAGCCATGACCTTTCCAACAGCGGCTATTTTTCCGGTGTTGATGTGGATGCTTCGCCATCCAGGGCGGAAGGCGGGGTTATTCCTGTGGATGTGGGCCTGACCCCCAGGCCTCCGCGATCCATCGCCGCCGGCGTCGGTTTTTCGACCGATGTGGGGCCCAGGCTTCGAGGCAACTGGCGCGAGCACTACATTAATGACAAAGGCCACAGGCGGGGTGCGGAAACCGAGTTGTCGGAGCTGCGCCAGAATGTCAGTGGATGGTATGAAATACCATTGGATCCACCTATGACAGATTTTTACCGTTTCGGGGCCGGGTACCAGAGCGAGCATGTGGAAGATGTGGAATCTGAACGACTGACTTTGAGCCAGCAATGGAATCATCAACTCGACACTGGCTGGATGCAGGTGTTGTCTCTGCGCTGGGAGAGTGAGAGTTACCGTATTGGCGAGCAGGAACGGGATAACTCCAGACTGTTGTTGCCCGGCGTCAGTTATTCCATGTTGCAGGCGGATTCGCCCCTGGACCCCTCCCGGGGTTATCGGGTTCAGGTTGATGTCAGCGGTGCCCACCGCGCGGTGCTCTCCGACGCTGATATTCTGCACGTGAACTTTCTGGCCAAAGGCCTGTACACGCTCGCCGATAACCACCGCTTTCTGACCCGCTTCAATTTTGGTGGCGTGGCCACCAACCAGTTTTCCGATGTGCCGCCCTCGTTGAGATTCTTTGCGGGTGGTGATCAGAGTGTGCGGGGCTACGGTTATGAAACCCTGTCACCGAAAGATGATGATGGCGCGGCAGTGGGTGGACGCTACTTGCTGGTAGGCAGTGTTGAGTACCAGTATGAGTTTATTGACAACTGGCGAGTTGCCGCCTTCGTCGACCGTGGTAACGCAGTTGATGATGTTTTCGACCCCCTTGCGACCGGTGCCGGCATAGGTATTCGCTGGGTAAGTCCGGTGGGGCCGTTGCGGCTGGATGTGGCGAAAGCTCTGGATGATGAGTTTGGCGGTGGCTGGCGTATTCACTTCTCCATGGGGCCTGAATTGTGACGGAGCAGAATTCACAACAGGTGCCGGAAGATCATGCTGCCGAAGAACCGGTGAAACGGCCGTTACGTCGGCGTTGGTGGTTCTGGGCATTGTTGCTGGCGGGCCTTCTGCTGCTGTTGCCCCTGGTGCTGGTGGTTCTGATCCTGCTGGCGCTACAGTCGGAGGCCGGTACCGCGTGGGTTATCGACCGGATTCCGGGCTTGCAGACTGAAGCCGCTCAAGGCTCCTTGCTGGGACAATGGCAGGCACAGAGTCTCGACTGGCACGGGTATGGCGTTGCTGTTCAGGTGGAAGCGCCGGTCATCAGTTGGTCTCCGGGCTGTCTGTTCGAAAAGACGCTTTGTCTGGACACGCTTGAGACCGGGCGCATCGATCTGGACATCCAGCCGTCCCCCGATTCCAAGTCTTCAGAACCCGGAGACATCCAGTTACCGGAGATAAACCTGCCGTTGGCCGTTGTGGTTGGCGATCTCAGCCTGGGCACTCTGACCATGAATGGCAACAAGATCTGGGACCGGGTAGCGTTGAGCAGCCGGGGCTCCGGTGCCAGCATGACCATCGAACAGGCATTGTACCAACGGGATGACATCCAGGTGACGGCTAAGGGTCGGGTAGAATTGCGCGGGGACTGGCCCCTGGATCTTGATGTAACCGCACGGCTTCCCCCGCCCTCCGGAGACGAATGGATTGTCGAACTCAACCTTGCCGGTAGCGTGCGCGACTTGCGTGTTTCCGGTGACAGTCGTGGGTATCTGGAGGCTGACTTCACGGGTTCCGCCAACCCATTGGAGCCTGGATTGCTGGCCCAGCTTGAGCTGAAATCTTCGCGCTTTCTGGCCCATGATTCCCTGCCGGCCACCCTGGTATTGCAAGACTGGAACCTGCAACTGGAAGGCTCCCTCGCGGAGGGGTTTCGTACCGACCTGAATGCAGTTCTGCCGGGAACGACTGGTAATATTCCGGCTTCGGTCACAGCTCTGGTGACTACGCAGGGGGTGAGTGATGTCACCGTTATGTTGTCCGGGCCTGCAGCAGGAGAAGAAACCGGCACGGGGACTCTGGAGCTGACGGGTGAGGCGTCCTGGGCCGGTGAACTGTCGGCCGATGCCGATATCAATCTACAGCGTTTTCCCTGGTACGGTCTGCTGCCCGGAATGGCGGAGCCTCCCGTTGTGATTGAGCAAATGCAGGGTACAGCCAGTTATCGTGACGACACTTACGACGCGATTATGCAAATGGCGGTCAAAGGCCCTCAAGGTGATGCCGAGCTTATCGCAGTATTGGAGGGGGATCAGGAGTCTGTACGTGTTGATCAACTGGATATGACCACCGGTGCCGGCTCGTTGTCCGGCGCCGGGGAGTTGGTGTTCGCCGGACCGACGTCCTGGCAGGCACAGTTGTTATTGGAGCAGTTTAATCCCGGTTACTGGTTGCCCATGCTCGAGGCGAGCCTGGACGGGAAGGTCAATACCGAAGGGCAACTAGTGGCAGACGGCATGCCGGAAATGACCGTTGACTGGGATCTGCAGGGCCGGTGGCAGCAGGAGTCGGCGGTGACCCGGGGCTCAGTGGCCCTCAGCGGCAGCGACTGGATTCTGGACGATCTGCTGGTGGCGGTGGCGGAAAACCGGATTGAGGGCTCTGGTCGATATGGAACGCAGATCAGCGCCGATGTTCTGGCCAGGCTGCCGCAGCCAGGCCGGTTGCTGCCCGGCCTTGAGGGCAGCCTGTTTGCCGATTTGCAACTGGCCGGCACCGTTTCCGACCCGACGGGCAGCTTTGTTTTCCGTGCGGAGGATCTGAGGTGGCAGGACACCATGGCTCTGGACAGCGCTGAGCTTCAGGCCGCTCTGGCGAAAGGCGGCAGGCTGTCTTCACAGCTTTCTGCCCAGACCCTCAGGGCGGGGGGGGAGAAACTGGAGGAAATTACCGCTAACTTTAATGGTACCCGGGACCGCCATGAGCTTGTGATGGAGGCGACTCACCCCGAGGCTTCCTTGCTGTTGAGCCTCACCGGCGGATTCGATGCGCAATGGTCTGCCTGGCAGGGCACTGTGAGCCGTGGTGAGATCGATATTCCAGGCCCGGAGCAAACCTGGCAACTGGAGAGTCCTGCCAGCCTGGCGTTCAGCAAACAGCGTCAGATCACTCTGGGCCAGCATTGCTGGCGCTGGCAGGACAGTTCAGTGTGCGCTGAGGACCAGCAGCTCTGGCCGGACACGCAGCTTGCCTACCGGATTCGCCAGTTCCCCGCTCTGGCACTGGCGCCGCTACTGCCGGACACTTTCCGGTGGGATGCCTTGCTGGATGCCGATATCGATCTGGCACTGACTGATTCCGGCCCGGATGGCAACATCCGCCTGGATGGTGGGCAGGGTGCGTTTGAATTCCTGGTTCTGGATGACTGGGAGCGCCTGGAACATGATCAGTTAACGGCGAATCTCCAGCTCGATCCGGATCTTGCCAACCTGACGATGACACTCCAGGGACCAGAGCTGGGTACTTTCAGTACGGACCTGTCGGTCAATCCAATGGCCGAGGATCAGCCGATTGAGGGACGTTTCAGTCTGAAGGCCCTGGACCTGTCTCTGGCCCAGGCAATGTCGGGC
>Ga0209300_1000359_pt1 | contig 25526 bp, 23 predicted proteins | sample Shrwel_input2_RT_FD_187535 | JGI IMG/M metagenome (GOLD analysis project Ga0209300, IMG submission 187535) | Subsurface microbial communities from deep shales in Ohio, USA - Utica-3 well 1 S input2 RT (SPAdes) (version 2) ... | reverse complement strand
AACCGAAGTTGTGCAGCAGCCCCGACAGGTAGCTCAGGCCGGGTTCGGGGCGCCGTTCGCGCGGGATCAGCCGGGTCAGCCCCTCGATCACCGCGGCGGTGTAGATCGCCTGGTGCCAGTAGGGCGTAGCCTGCTGCGGATGGTCCTTGGGCAGGCTCAGGGTCTTGCCCAGGGCCAGGCCCAGCGCCAGGTTGATCACCAGGTCGAAGCCGAGCACGCGCACGATGGCGTCTTCGACCGAGCGGATCTTCCCGGGCGCCGCGTAGTAGGGCGACGCCGCCCAGCTGATCACCTGCGCCGCCAGCGCCGGGTCGGTCTCGACCACGCCGGTGATGTCGTCCACCGTGGCCTCGGGCATCACCCGCAGCTTGATGATGCGCTGCGCGGTATGCGGCAGCGGCGGGATCTCGATGGTCTGCTCCAGGCGCTGCTGGATGCGCCGGGCGGTAAAGCTCTGCACGGCCTGGGTGATCTCGGCGCGGTCGTCATCCGGGCGATCGAGATTCGGGCGAATCTGCTGCAGCGCCACGCTGAAGCTGCCGGCACTGCAGCGGTCGACCAGCCGGCGGAAGGCGTCGTTCTCCACTTCCAGCCAGAAACCGGGCTGGCCGGTTTCCAGAAGCAGCCGCGGCTGCTCCAGCAGGCGCTGTTCATACAGACACGGCGAGCCGGTCAGCGGCGGCAGCGCCGGTGCACTGCTCAGCTCGTGCTTGCCGAGCAGGCGCGCCAGGCGTTCGGGCTTGACCGCCACCAGCTGCCGGCCGGTCAGCTCGGTCAGGCGCGCTAGATCGAGCAGGTGATCCTGTGGAAACAACACCAGCATCGAGCCGATGGCATCTTCGAGCAGCACGGCCTGCACGCGGCGCAGCGCGGCGAACCCACCGCGCTCGGTGTGCAGCCGATAGGCCAGACCGAGGTCGTCGAGAAGCTTGCGAATGGAGGCGGACAGTTCGGCGGGGGACTCGTTCGAAACAGCTGCGTTCATAGAGGGGTCCGTCGAGAGAATGCCCGCAGTATAGCCAAACGCACCTGGCGGAACCTCGTTCCGACGGATGGTTTGTCAGACCTGGCCGTACTCCTGGCCATGACGCAGCCAGCGCTCGAGCAACGGGCTGACATGCTGCGGCCAGCGCGCCAGCAAGGTCTGCGCCGCGTCGCGCACGGCCGGCAGCAGGTCGGCGTCGCGCATCAGGTCGGCGACCTTGAACTGCAACAGACCGGTCTGGCGGGTGCCGAGCATCTCGCCGGGGCCACGCAGCTCCAGGTCCTTTTCGGCGATGATGAAGCCATCGGTGGTCTCGCGCATGATCGCCAGGCGCTCGCGGCCCATCTGCGACAGCGGAGCGTGGTAGAGCAGCACGCAATGGCTCGCCGCGCTGCCACGCCCGACCCGTCCGCGCAGCTGGTGCAGCTGGGCCAGGCCGAGGCGCTCGGGATTCTCGATGATCATCAGGCTGGCGTTGGGCACGTCCACGCCGACCTCGATCACCGTGGTAGCGACCAGTAGCTGCAGTTCGCCGGCCTTGAACCGCTCCATCACCGCGGCCTTCTCGGCCGGCTTCATGCGGCCGTGGATCAAGCCGACGGCCAGCTCGCCGAGCGCGGCCGAGAGTTCCTCGAAGGTGGTCTGCGCGGCCTGGCAGGTGAGCTCCTCGGACTCCTCGATCAACGTGCAGACCCAGTAGGCCTGACGGCCCTCGCGGCAGGCGGCGCGCACCCGCTCGATGACTTCCAGCCGGCGACTGTCGGCGATCACCAGGGTATTGACCGGGGTCCGCCCGGGCGGCAGCTCGTCGAGGATCGAGGTATCGAGATCGGCATAGGCGCTCATCGCCAGGGTGCGCGGAATGGGCGTCGCGGTCATGATCAGCTGATGCGGGCAGAGCCGGCCGTCGATGCCCTTCTGGCGCAGGGCCAGGCGCTGCTGCACACCGAAGCGGTGCTGCTCGTCGATGATCACCAGGGCCAGGCGCCTGAACACCACTTCGTCCTGGAACAAGGCATGAGTGCCGACCACCATCGGGCAGCCGCTGGCGATGCGCTCGAGCGCCGTAGCCCGCGCCTTGCCCTTGAGCTTGCCGGCCAGCCAGGCGACCTCGATGTCGAGCGGTTCCAGCCACTTGCTGAAGTTGAGAAAGTGCTGCTCGGCGAGGATTTCGGTCGGCGCCATCAACGCCACCTGATAGCCGGCTTCCAGCGCCTGCAACGCAGCCAGCGCGGCGACCACCGTCTTGCCGGCGCCGACGTCGCCCTGCACCAGGCGCAGCATTGGCTCGTGCTGGGCCAGGTCATAGGCGATCTCGGCGCCGACGCGCTGCTGCGCGCCGGTGGGGGCGAAACCGAGGTTGGCGAGAAAGCGCTGCGGCAAGGCTTTCGCCGGTGGCAGCGCCGGTGCCTGCTGGGCACGCACCCGTTCGCGCAGGCGCTGCAACGACAGCTGGTGGGTCAGCAGCTCCTCGAAGGCCAGCCGGTGCTGCGCCCAGTGACGGCCCTCGGCGAGTTCCTCGAGGTCGGCGTCCGGCGGCGGTCGGTGCAGGTAGCGAATCGCCTCGTCGAGCGCGCCGAGGCGGTGTTCACGCGCCAGCTCGGTCGGCAGCCAGTCAGGCAGGCTGTGCGGGCCGAGGCGCGCCAGCGCCTGCCCGGTGAGCTGGCGCAAACGCTGCTGGGTCAGGCCCTCGGTGGTCGGGTAGATCGGCGTCAGGGTCTGCTCGACCGGCGCCGGATCGTTCGTCAGCGCGCGGTACTCGGGGTGATAGATCTCCAGCCCCGAGGCCCCGGGGCGCGCCTCGCCATAGCAGCGCAGCTGGGTGCCGCGCTTCATGGCTTCCTTCTGCGCGTTGCTGAAGTGATAGAAGCGCAGGCTCAGCGTGCCGCTGCCATCCTGCAGGCGCACCAGCAGGCTGCGCCGGCGGCCCATGACGATGTCGGCGCCGGCGACGATGCCTTCGATCACCGCGTCCTGCCCCGGGCGCAGCGAGCCGATCGGCACCACGCGGGTGCGATCCTGGTAGCGCAGCGGTAGATGGAACAGCAGGTCCTGCAGGGTTTCCAGGCCGACCCGCGCGAGTTTCTCGGCCAGCGCCGCGCCGACACCCTTGAGTGCGGTGACCGGCACCGCCGCCAGTTCGCTCATCGGCTCAGGCGTTGATCACGGGCGGCTTGGCGACCGAGCACAGGCGGATGGAGTCGGCGAGCACCTCGATCGCCTTGGGCCGCGGGAAGCTGGCGCGCCAGGCGATGGCGACGGTGCGGAACGGCGCCGGCGGCGTCATCGGCCGCACCTCCAGCACCCCGGGCGCGTAGTGATGGTTCTCGACCGCCGACAGCGGCAGGATCGACACGCCGAGCCCGGAAGCGACCATGTGGCGGATGGTCTCCAGCGAACTGGATTCGACCGTGGTGTGGCTGGCCGCCTCGCCCTTGCGCGTAGTCGGGCAGGCTTCGAGCACCTGATCGCGGAAGCAGTGGCCCTCGCCGAGCAGCAGCAGGCTCTTGTCGTTGAGCATCTCGGCGTCGATGGTCTTCTTTGCCGTCCACGGATGGTCGGCCGGCATCAGCACGTAGAACGGCTCGTCGTAGAGCGGCTTGGTCAGCACGTCGGCTTCCTGGAACGGCAGCGCGATGATGATCGCGTCGAGCTCGCCGGTACGCAGCTTGTCGCGCAGGATGTGGGTGAAGTTCTCTTCGATGTACAGCGGCATGTCCGGCGCCACGCGGTGCAGCTGCGGGATCAGGTGCGGAAACATGTAGGGACCGACGGTGTAGATGGCGCCGACCTTGAGCGGCGCGGCCAGCTGGTTCTTGCCGACCTGCGCCAGCTCGCGGATGCTCTGCGCCTGCTCGAGCACCTTCTGCGCCTGGGTCACGATGCCCTCGCCCACCGGCGTCAGGCGCACGGCACTCTTGGTGCGCTCGAAGATCAGCACGCCGAGCTCGTCCTCGAGCTTCTTCACGCCCACCGACAGTGTCGGCTGGCTGACATGGCAGCGCTCGGCGGCGCGGCCGAAATGCTGTTCCTGGGCAAGGGTGACGATATAGCGCAGTTCGGTCAGGGTCATAGTCAACGTCCATCAGGTTGCCGCCAAGCATAGCCTTTGCTTTGCAACGAACCAACTGGCACGCCAGCTGCACGGAATCTTCGGCCATACGAAACCGGCGCGCGGCATTACACTTTCAATCGGGCTCGCAGGTAGCAAGCAACAGGGAGCGTAGGACCATGGGTAAGCGTTGCTCCGTTTTGATCGCCGGCTGCGGCGATCTGGGATGTCGGTTGGGCATGCGCCTGAGCGCGGCGGGCTGGCGGGTCTACGGGCTCAGACGGCAGGCGGCGGATCTGCCGGTGCCGATCCTGCCGATCAAGGGCGACCTCAACAGCGAGGCCTGCCCACGTGCCTGGCCCAACGGCGAGCTGGACTACCTGGTCTACGCTGCCTCGGCCAACCAGCACGACGAGGCCGGCTATCGCCAGGCCTATGTCGACGGCCTGCGCCACGTGCTCGGCTGGCTGGACGCACGCGGCCAGCGGCCGCGGCGGCTGCTGTTCGTTTCCAGCACCGGGGTCTACGGGCAGAGCGCCGGTGAATGGGTCGACGAGGAGTCGGCCACCGAGCCGACCGGCTACACCGGCCAGGTGATGCTCGAGGCCGAGCGCCTGGCCCTCGGCGCCGGGCTGCCGGGCACCGTGGTGCGCCTGGCCGGGCTCTACGATCCGGCACGGCCCTGGTTGCAGAACCAGATCCGCGCCGGCCTGCAGGTCGACCGCGAGCCGCCGCAATACAGCAACCGGCTGCACCGCGACGATGCCGCCGGCCTGCTCGCGCATCTGCTGCTGGCCGATGCCGCCGGCACCGCGCTGGCGCCTTGCTACCTGGGGGTCGACGACGAACCGGCGCCGTTGCACGAGGTGGTCGATTGGCTGCGCGAGCGCATGGGCGTCAGCCATTGGGCCGACCAGCGCATGAGCCGTCGCGCCGGCAGCAAGCGCTGCAGCAACGCGCGGGCACGGGCGCTGGGCTGGCAGCCGAAGTACCCCAGCTACCGCCAGGGCTACGCCTCGGTCGGGCCGCGGCGTGACTGACGGCAACCGCCTGCTGGCTCGCGCCTGGCTGCCGGGCGTCGAGCTGTTTCATGCCGACTTTTCCGGCCAGCCGTTCGGCCGCCACAGCCACGACGCCTTTGCCATCGGCGCCATCGTGCGCGGCGTCGGCGGCTATCGCTGCCGCGGCGAACGGCATGCGCTGCCGGCCGGCACGCTGTCGCTGATGAACCCCCAGGAGCCGCATACCGGGCACGCCGAATCCCCACGGCTGATCTATCGCATGCTCTACGTCGAGGAATCGCGCCTGCCCGCACTGCTGGGCCGCAAGCGGCTGCCGCGCGGCTTTCGCCAGCTCAACCCGGCCGATGACGGGCGCGTCGCCGCCGGGCTGGCGGCGCTGGCCGAAGACTTCCTAGGCAACGACGCGCTGGGCCTGGAATCCCGCCTGGTGGCCCTGCTGCAGCTGGTTTTCACCCGCCACGGCGGCCTGCCCGAGCTTGCCGCCGCACGCCGGGACAACCAGGTCGTCGCCGCGCTGCGCGATTACCTGGATGCGCATTACCACGAGTCGATCAGCCTGCAGGCCCTGGCCGCCGAGCTGCAGCGGCACCCTCGCCACCTGATCGAGGCGTTTCGCCGGCAGTACGGCGTGCCGCCGCACACCTGGCAGCTGCAGCGCCGGGTGCGCGAGGCCAAGCGCCGCCTGCTCGACGGCCAGCCGCTGGCTGGGGTGGCGCTGGACCTCGGCTTCTACGACCAGGCCCATTTCAGCGCCACCTTTCGCCGCTTCACCGGCGTCTCGCCAGGTCGCTTCCGCCTGGCCGCACGCACCTGACTTTCCTCCAATACCCGCGCGCCGGCACCAGACAGACTGATCGCTCCTGACCGGAGGTGATCATGTCCCTGTTCCTGCTCGTTGCCGGCACCCACTTCGCGGCACTGCTCTCGCCGGGGCCGGATTTCTTTCTGTTGATCCGCACGGCCCTGCGCCACGGCCGCCGCCAGGCCGACGGCTGCGCCTGCGGCATCGCCCTGGCCAACCTCGCTTCGATGCTCCTGGTGCTCGGCGCCCTCGCGCTGCTGCCCGAGGCCGGCAGCACGTTCACCCGACTGCTGCAGCTGCTGGGCGGCGGCTACTTTCTCTGGCTCGGCGCAACCGCCGTGCTGGCGCGCCGCGAACTGAGCCTGCCGGAGGGCGATGCGCAGGCGAGCGGCCGCGCGCTGGCCGGGCTCCTCCAGGGCCTGCTCGCCAGCAGCCTGAACCCCAAGCTGCCGCTGTTCTACGCCGGGCTCTTCGGTGTGCTGCGCGACGCCGCCACGCCAGCCTGGGGGCTGGCCCTGGCGATGCTGTGGATGGGCGCCGTGGTGCTGCTCTGGGACCTGGCCCTGGTGCGCCTGCTGTACCGGCCGCGCTGGCGCAACGGGCTGCGCCGCCGGGTGCGCACGCTCGACCGGCTCTGCGGCGCGCTTCTCGCGCTGCTCGGTAGCGCCCTGCTGGGCGGCGCGCTCGCGCCCTGATCTCCGTCGGTCAGGGCGGCGGCAACTTCTGCTGGCGGGCGGCGCACTAAAAATCTGACAGGCAAACGCCGCACGGCACGCAGAGGAAGAATCAGCGCCAGCAGCGCACCAGGCGACAGGGAGCGAGACCCGGCGGCAGGTACAGACACCCGACCAGGAGATACCCCCGATGAGAGCGCTCCGCTGGCACGGCAAGCACGACATCCGCTGCGACAACCACGTTCCCGATCCGACCATCGAAGACGCCCGCGACGCCATCATCAAGGTCAGCTCGTGCGCCATCTGCGGCTCCGACCTGCACCTGTACGACGGCTTCATGCCCGGCATGAAGCACGGCGACATCATGGGCCACGAGTTCATGGGCGAGGTGATGGAGGTCGGCAAGGACAACAAGAAACTCAAGGTCGGCGACCGCGTGGTGGTGCCTTTCACCATCGTCTGCGGCGAATGCGACCAATGCCGACGCGGCAATTTCTCGGTGTGCGAGCGCACCAACCGCAACAAGGACATCGCCGACAAGGTCTTCGGCCACACCACCGCCGGGCTCTACGGCTACACCCACCTGACCGGCGGCTACCCGGGCGGCCAGGCTGAATACGTGCGCGTGCCCTATGCCGATGTCGGCCCGGTGGTGGTGCCCGACGGGCTGACCGACGAACAGGTGCTGTTTCTCGGCGACATCCTGCCCACCGGCTGGCAGGCGGCGGCGCAGTGCGACATCCAACCCACCGATACCGTCGCGGTGTGGGGCGCAGGGCCGGTCGGCCAGTTCGCCATCCGCAGCGCCGTGATGATGGGCGCCGAGCAAGTCATCTGCATCGACAACGTGCCCGAGCGGCTGTCGATGGCGCGCGCCGGCGGGGCGATCACCATCAACTTCGACGAGGAGAGCGTACTCGAGCGCCTCGCCGAACTGACCCGCGGCAAGGGCCCGGAAAAATGCATCGACTCGGTCGGCATGGAGGCGCACGCGGCGCGCTCGATCGACTCGATGTACGACCGCGCCAAGCAGGCGCTGATGATGGAGAGCGACCGCCCGCACGTGCTGCGCGAGATGATCTACGTCTGCCGCCCGGCCGGCATCATTTCGATTCCCGGCGTCTACGGCGGGCTGATCGACAAGATCCCGTTCGGCGCGGCGATGAACAAGGGCCTGACCTTCCGCATGGGCCAGACCCACGTCAACCGCTGGACCGACGACCTGCTCAAGCGCATCCAGGAGGGGCAGATCGATCCGAGTTTCGTCATCACCCACAGCGTCAGCCTCGAGCAGGGTCCGGACATGTACAAGACCTTCCGCGACAAGCATGACGGCTGCATCAAGGTGGTCCTGAAACCCTGACGGCACCGATCCCCGTGGCGGGGGTCGGTCGGGTCTTCCTATCGAGCGAGGAGTCCTTATGAGCATTCCACGACAAGTCACCCGGCCCAACCACTCGGCGCGCTCGCTGGCGCGCGGGCTGGGCTGGTTCAGCATCGGCCTGGGCGTCGTCCAGCTGCTGGCACCGCGGCAGGTGTCGCGCTTCATCGGCATGCCGGGGAGCGAGACGGTGGTGCGCGCCTGCGGCATCCGCGAGATCGCCACCGGGGTTGGCATCCTCCTCAGCGATGACCCGCGGCCGTGGATCTATGGCCGCATTGGCGGCGATGCGCTCGATCTGGCCGGGCTCGGCTGGAGTATCGAGCGCGGTGACCAACCGGCCAGCGCGGCACTCGCCGCCGGCGCCGTGGCCGGCATCACCGCGCTGGACGTCAGCTGCGCCAAGGGGCTGGACGCCGAGCGCGAGCCGACCATCGAATGGGATTACAGCGACCGCAGCGGCTTTCCCGCGCCGCCGGCCGCCATGCGCGGCAAGGCCGAAGCGGAGCTGACCTCGGCGCGTGCCGAGCCGAACGGTTTCCCGCCGGTGCTGCACTAGACGCGAGGGGATGCGTGCATTGGGCGCCTGCGGGCGCCCTTTTTTGTGGCTCGGTGGTTTGCCAGGCCGCGGTGCCCGCTGCATGCAAAATGCACCAGAGGCGGGCTGCTACGCATGCTGGATGCTGGCTTCGCCCAGGCGGATGACTCGCGCTGTCCAGTCGCCGGAACGCAGGATCGATAGAAGCAGGCTCCGGATCGCTGCCTCGATCCGACCCTGCCGCGCCGCCACCAGGGCGCCCCGCTCACCCGCAGGACACGCCAAGCGAAGCCCCCGGCGCTGCAACTTCCAGGCGCTGGCTTCCGGCCCCGCCAGGCGGCCGGGTGGAGGTTCGCGCGAAACGCGTGCGACCTGACGCCAACCGCCCAGGCAAAAAAGAAGGCGCCCGCAGGCGCCTCCCAGACGGCTCATCGGGCGTCACTTGGTCTGCATCACCAGATCGCGGCGCATCAGCGTCTTGATCTTCACCACATGATCATCCTCCTGCGTCTTCGCCTTGACGAAGCTATCGGCGATGTTCGGGTGGCCGGCGGCCTGCGCCAGCTCGATCAGCAGCTCCCAAGCGGCGTTGTCGGCCAGCTCCACCGTCAGCAACGCGTTGAAGCACTGGTCGACGTTGGTCCGCGGATCGGTCAGCACGTTGACGATGCCCAGCGCCATGGCCCCGACGACATCGGCGCAGGGCGTCTGCGCGGTAGGGTCGGCGCCCAGCGATTCGATCGCCTGGTGCACCAGCATCATGTGCTCGTGCTCTTCGTCGCGGATATGCGTGAGGGTGTCGATCAGCCCTGCGTCCGGCGTATGCAGCGCCTTGGCCTTGGCGATCATCGCCTCGTACAGGCGCACGCCGTTGCGCTCGTAGGCCAGGCGCTCGCCGAGCTTGTCGAGGAACACTTCCGGGCTCTTGCCCTTCATCATGTCGAAGCCGGTCTTGAGCATGCCCTTGGCCGAGCCGGGTACCGGCACCGAGCCGATGCGCCCGGCCTCGGCGCTGCGCTCGGCGCGCTCCATGAGCATGCCGGTCTCGTCGCCCGGTACATCCGGGTGGATCTCGTTGACCGCTTCGAGCAGGCGCTTGGTGTCCTTCGGGGACATCTGCACGCCGGTGAAATTGGTACCTACTTTTGCTGCAGTTGCCATGTCGATCTCCTCGCTCAGGAAGCCTTGCGCATCAGTTCGCCACCGGGCGCCCACTGGTAACCCGCCGAGACGATGTCCGCGGCGATACCCTGCGAATTGAGCTGGTTGCGGTAATCGAGCGAGGACTGCGGCTCCTTGCTCTTGTCGACGTATTCGATGCCGTAGCTGCGCAGGTTGACCTCGGCGGCCAGGACCTTGCGCACGAAGTCGCGCTGGCTCTTGAACTCGACCATCTTCGGCAGCGGGCCGGCGAGGACCTCCGCCGGGTCGCGGCCTTCAAGCTTCTTGAACCACTCGCAGGCGACGTTGAGGTGGCCCAGCTCGTAGTCGAGGAAGCGCTCCCAGATCGCCTTGATCCGCGGGTTGGTCTCCTGCTCGGCGCAGCTGGCGTACATGTAGACCTCCATCGCCTCGTGGACAAGCCACTTCTCGATATGGCTCTCGCTGGGGTCCGACAGCGAGCCGTACTGGGTCACGTGCTGCTCCTCGACCGAGGCGATCTCGGCATACAGCTGGCGCGCCAGCGGGTCGGCGAACAGCGGGCCGATGTTCTGGTAGTAGTCGTGGGTCTGGTATTCGGCACCGGTGATCAGCGCCGCGTGGATCTTGGTGATCAGCGCCGCGCTGTTCTTTTCGTAGTTGTCCCGGATGTCGTTCTCCGGGTGCCGGTGGTGCTCGGAGGTGGGCCGGCCGGGCACGATGTCGGTATAGCCCTGCAGGATGTTGTTGGCATCCTTGCCCTCCAGGCGATCGAGCATCGCCGCGTAGCGGTACAGGTGGTCGAAATCCTCGAGCAGCCCGTAGCGATAGGTCTGCGCCTGATAGGGGTCGGGCTCGTTCTGCGCCACGGCGGCGGTGACCTCGATGGCGACCTGCTCGTAGGCCACGGTGGTTTCCAGCGGCGAGTGATCGGCGCCGATCAGCCAGTTGACCATGGTCGCCTGGTGTTGCTCGACGCGGCGGATCTCGGCCAGTGGCAGGCGCAGCTCCTTGTTGAAGCGGGCGATGCCGTGCTTGAGACGCAGCGCGTCGGTTTCCACGCCGTTCATGAGGATGATGCGCACCCGGGTGAAGGCGTCGTCATCGAGTTTGCTGATGGGCTGCCCGGCCATTTCCTTCCATGTGAATTTCTGCTTCTCCAGGGGCGTGCCTTTGTTGTCGAGAATTCCGGAAATGGTCTCCATGGAGCCTCCGTTGTCGGATTCGGGTCGTCAGGCTGGTGAGCGCCGCGGCAATGGCGGCCTGCAAGAGGTGACCGGCCGGGCGCGCGGACAATTCCCCGTTGGCCGACGAACGTTCGTACCGTCTGGCGGACATGCGCCGCGGTTTTCCCCAAAGATCGATGCAAAGCCGCGCCGGAGGCGGGTTCAGCGCTGCGCTTGCGCTTCGGCGAGGCGCGCCAGGCGCCGGTTGCGCTCAGCGGCCGGCAGCCGGGCGAGTTCGGCCGCCGCCCGGTGGAAGGCCGCCCAGTCACCGTCGCGTTGCCGATACAGCGCGGCAAACGCCGGCACCCAGCCGTCGTAGAGCCCGAACGGCACCAGGCTGGCGTTGTTCAGCGGCTGCTCGAAGAAGCGGTCGAAGCGCCGGTCACCGCCCCAATGCTGGTCGCGCAAGGCCCGGTAATCGCGGCGCAGGCGGCTGAACTCGGCCTGCTTCAAGGCCGCGAGTTCCGCCTTTGGCAGGTTGCGCGCGTACCCTTCACGCAGCCGTTCGCGGGTCGCCAGCAGCAGCTGCACCAGCTCGCGGTGGCGCGCCTGGCGACGGGCGTCAGGCGCAAGGAGGCCGCGGCTGCGCTGCCACTGGCGCAGCCCCTCGCGCTCGACAAAGCTGGCGTACGACTCGTTGAACGCGGTATCGCCCGGCACGTAAAGCTGCTGATGAGCCAGCTCATGGAAGATCAGCCCGGCCAGCTGCTCGTCATCGCGGCGGAGCATGGCGCTGAGCAGCGGATCATCGAACCAGCCGAGCGTGGAGTAGGCGTCGACGCCGGCGACCTGCACGTCCTTGCCCTCGAGCCGCAACCGGGCCGCCGCGGCACGCGCCGCCGCCTCTCGGTAATAGCCGCGATAGGCCACGCAGCCGGCGACGGGAAAGCAGTGCTGCAGCGGTTCCACCGAGTAGCGCTCGGTGGCGAACAGGTTCCACACCACGAACGGCCGGCCGATCTCGGCATAGCTGCGATAGCTGCCGTTGTCCGGCAATTGCAGCACCGCGCTGGCGAAATCGCGCGCTTGCTGGGTCTGCGCCAGGCGCCGGCGCAGCGTGGGGCTGCGCGTCTCGTCGGCGAGCACCGCGGCGACCGGCTCGCGCTGACGCAGCAACGCGAGGTGGCCCTGGGCCAGCTGCGTGTAGTAGCTGCAGCCGCTCAGACAGACGGCAAGCAATACGGGAACCCAGAGCCGGCGGCGGAGGTCGATGGGGGCGGCGTTGGGCTTTGTCATCGGGCAGCCTTTGGCGGGAGGCGCAGCGTCGGCAGGTGCGGTCCGCGCACCCTACAAAGACGCCGCGGCGAAATCCACACCGCAGCATTCCTGCAAGCCGCTCCTGGAGCCCTCGATGCGTATCGTCCTCACCCTTGTCGCCCTCTCGCTGCTCGGCGGCTGTTCGCTCTGGATGCCTCGCCACGACCCCAGCCAGGCCTGGATCGAGCTGGACCCGGCAGCTGACATGCAGGCGCTGGCAGTCGACGGCCGCGAACTGGACGACGGCCGCTACTTCCAGATCAGCCCCGGCAGCCACAGCCTCGATGTGCGCTACCGCTTCGAGGTCAGCGGCGCCGACGTCGGGCGCGGCAGCGCGCCGCTCGAGCGCGACTGCCGGGTGCGCGTGCAGTACGACCGCTTCGCCGCGGGCAGCCGTTACCGCCTGGCCGGGGGCGCCTATGGTTTTCGGCCGACGGTCAAGCTGCAGGACGTACACCGCTACGAGTTGACCCGCGCCGAGGAACAGGGCTGCGGCAACTTCGCCGAGCGTTGAAAAAGCCCCGCCACTGGCCCAAGCTTGGATGACTTCCGGCGCGCTGCGCCGTGCTCGTCAGGGTCATCGCCATGCGTTCGCCACTCGCCGCTCTTGCCGCCTGCACCGTCCTTTCGCTGACCGGCTGCGCCGGCCCGCTGCCACAACCCGATCCGGGCATGGCCTGGGTCGACCTGCAGGGCCAGGTCACCGATATCTTCATGTCCGACCGGCTGGACGGTAAGCGCACGCCCGACGGTCGCTATTTCCAGGTGCCGCCGGGTGCGCATGAACTCGAGGCACGCTACGACTTCGAAGTCACAGGAGGCGGTGGCGGCTGGGGCCTGGACAGCGACATGCAGACCATTCGCTGCACCCTGTGGGTACGCTACGAGCACTTCGAGGCTGGCCAGCGCTACCGGCTGCAGGCGCGCTCGCTGGGTTTCACCCCGCAGGGCTGGCTGTACGACGCGACCGGCAAGGTGCTCGCCGAAGCCGATTTCCGCCACTGCCACTAGCCCCGGACCGCATTTCAACAGGCGGTGCAGCGCCCGCTGGCGCGCATCGCCGCTGTGAGAGGTAGAGGATGTCCCGCATCAAGAACACCGCCTTTTCCGCACTCGACCTGGCCCCCATACGCGACGACGGCACGCCCGCCCAGGCGCTGCACAACGCCCTGGCACTGGCCCGGCACGTCGAACAGCTGGGCTTCACCCGCTTCTGGGTGGCCGAACACCACAACATGGACGGCATCGCCAGTGCGGCGACCGCCGTGCTGCTCGGCTACCTGGCCGCGCATACGCAGCGCATCCGCCTCGGCGCCGGCGGCGTGATGCTGCCCAACCACGCGCCGCTGGTGATCGCCGAGCAGTTCGGCACGCTCGAGGCGCTCTATCCCGGGCGGATCGATCTGGGCCTGGGCCGCGCCCCGGGGGCCGATCAGTTCACCGCACGGGCACTGCGGCGGGATCGCCTCGGCGGCCCGGACGACTTCCCCGCCGACGTCGAGGAACTGCAGGCGCTGCTGGGCCCGCGCCAGCCGAACCAGCGGGTGATCGCCATGCCCGGCGTCGATAGCCACGTGCCGATCTGGCTGCTCGGCTCGAGCCTGTTCAGCGCCCAGCTGGCGGCCGCCAAGGGCTTGCCCTATGCCTTCGCCTCGCATTTCGCACCGCGCTACATGCACCAGGCGGTGCGCCTGTATCGCGAAAATTTCCAGCCCTCGGCGGTGCTCGACAAACCCTACGTGATGCTCGGCGTACCGCTGATCGCCGCCGACAGCGACGAGCGCGCCGAGTACCTGGCCACCAGCGTCTACCAGCGCATCCTCGCGCTGATCCGCGGGCAGAGCCTGGTGCTGCGCCCGCCGGTGGAGAGCATGCAGGGGCTGTGGCTGCCGCACGAGCAACAGGCAGTGGGCGACTTCCTCGGCCTGGCGCTGATCGGCGGAGCGGAAAAGGTCCGCGCGCGCCTGGAGGTGCTGCTCGAGCAGACCGGCGCCGACGAGCTGATCTTCACCTGCGACCTTTACGAGACCGCCGACCGCCACCGCGCCTTCGAGATCCTCGCCGAGCTGCGCTGATGCTCAGCCCTGTTCGGCCAGGTGCCCGTCCTTGAGCCTGACGTAGTTGCCGGCGGTGTAGGCGAAGAAGCTGCGCTCCTTGTCGGTCAACGGGCGCGCCTGCTTCACCGGGCTGCCGACGTAGAGATAGCCGCTCTCCAGGCGCTTGCCCGGCGGCACCAGGCTGCCGGCAGCGATGATCACCTCGTCCTCGACCACGGCGCCGTCCATCACGATCGAGCCCATGCCGACCAGGATGCGGCTGCCCAGCGTGCAGCCGTGCAGGGTGACCTTGTGCCCGACGGTGACCTCGTCGCCGATCGTCAGGGGAAAGCCGTCCGGGTTGTACGGCCCGGCGTGCGTGATGTGCAGCACGCTGCCGTCCTGAATGCTCGAACGCGCGCCGATACGGATGCGGTGCATGTCGCCGCGGATCACCGTCAGCGGCCAGACCGAGCTGTCTTCGCCGATCTCGACATCACCGAGCACCACGGCGGTAGGGTCGACGAACACCCGCGCGCCGAGCTTCGGGGTGTGCTGCTGGAAACTGCGAATGGACATGGGCGGCTCCGCTGAAAAGGGCCGGACAGCTTCGGCGCTCGCCGCCCGGGGCGTCAACCGCGGCCCTGTTCGCCGCGTCGCGCCAGGCGGAAGAATTCGCCGGGCGTGGCGCCGAACTGCTCGCTGAAGGCGGCGATGAACGCCGACAGCGAGTCGTAGCCGGCGGCCAGCGCCACATCGGTGACCCGCTCGCCGCGCTCGAGCGCCGGCAGCGCACCGAGCAGGCGCAGGCGCTGACGCCAGGCGCGAAAGGTCAGCCCGGTTTCGCGGACGAACAGGCGACTGAGCGTGCGCTCGGACAACCCCAGCCGCGCGCTCCAGTCACCCAGCCCGCGGCGTGAATCGGGGTGACGCTGCAGGTTCTGGCACAGCCGGCGCAGGCGCGCGTCGGCCGGCAGCGGCAGCACCAGCGGAACTTCCGGCGCGGCGCCGAGCTGGTCGAGCAGCACCTGAACCAGGCGACCGTCGGCACCGGCCTCGTCGTAGGTCTCCGGCAGCTCGCCAAAGGCACGAATCAGCTCGCGCAACAGCGGGCTGACCTGCAGCACGCGGCAGCGTCCCGGCGTCGGCCCGACCGCCGCGACGTCGATGTAGAGGCTGCGAATGCAGGTATTCGGTGCGCAAAACACCTGATGCTCGAGGCCGGCCGGAACCCACACCGCCCGCAGCGGCGGCGCGATGAAGCGGCCCTGCGCGGTACGTACCTCGAGCACCCCCTCGACCGCGTGCGAGAGCTGGATCCACGGGTGGCTGTGGCGGTAGCCGAGCGCGGTGTTCGGCGGCGCGTCGAGCTGGCCGTAGACCGGGCGCGGCAGGCGCTCGAGCTGCTTGAGACGGGCCTCGGCGGCCCCTTGCTGTCCGATAGGCGACATTTGTTGGCGGTTTGACGTTAGCTGACCCTGGAGCGGCACGCTAACGTCGCCCACTCCTGTTCCGCAAGCGCTGGTATCCGTATGTCCGTTCTTCGCCTGTTGTTCGATCGCTTCACCCTGACGCTGCTGGCAGTGGTCGCCGCCGCCACGTTCCTGCCGGCCCACGGCGATGGCGCCCGCTTCTTCGGCGTGCTCACGGACCTGGCCATCGGCCTGCTGTTCTTCATGCACGGGGCCAAGCTCTCGCGCGAGGCGATCTTTTCCGGCGCCGGCCACTGGCGCCTGCACCTGACGGTGTTCGCCTGCACCTTCGTGCTCTTTCCGCTGCTGGGCCTGGCGCTCAAGCCGGTGCTCACCCCGCTGATCGGCACCGAGCTCTACCTGGGCATGCTCTACCTCTGCGCCCTGCCGGCCACGGTGCAGTCGGCGATCGCCTTTACCTCGCTGGCGCGCGGCAATATTCCCGCGGCGATCTGCAGCGCCGCCGCCTCCAGCCTGCTCGGCATTTTCCTCACGCCGCTGCTGGTGATGCTGCTGATGGGCGTCGAAGGCGAGAGCGGCTCGACGCTCGATGCCATCGGCAAGATCGTCATGCAGCTGCTGGTGCCGTTCGCCGTCGGCCACGTGGCGCGGCCCGTGATCGGCGCCTGGATCACGCGCAACAAGAACTGGCTGAAGAACGTCGACCAGGGCTCGATCCTGCTGGTGGTCTACACCGCCTTCAGCGACGCGGTGGTCAGCGGCCTGTGGAACGTCATCCCGCCGATGCGCCTGATCGCCCTGACGCTGGTCTGCTGCGCGCTGCTGGCGCTGGTCCTGTGGCTGACCAGCTTCATCGCCCGGCGCCTGGGCTTCAACCTCGAAGACCGCATCACCATCGTCTTCGCCGGCTCGAAGAAAAGCCTCGCCACCGGAGTGCCGATGGCCCAGGTCCTGTTCACCGGCGCGGCGATCGGCCCGCTGATCCTGCCGCTGATGATCTTCCACCAGATCCAGCTGATGGTCTGCGCCGTGATGGCCCAGCGCTACGCCGAGCGCGACGACAGCGCGCCGATGGCGGCGCCGGCACCCTGACCCCGCGGCGCGGTCTCTTGTGCTGTTACCATGCACCGCGTGATTCATTGCAAGAGGCCCCCCCGTGAGCGCCAACAATCCCCTGCTACAGGATTTCGATCTTCCGCCGTACTCCGAGATTCGCCCCGAGCATGTGGAGCCGGCCATCGACAGCATCCTCGGTGACAACCGGGTGGCCATCGAGGAACTGCTCAGCCGCCCCGCCGAGCGCCTCGACTGGCAGACCCTGGTGGTCGGCCTGGACGAGATGAACGCCCGCCTTGGCCGCGCCTGGAGCCCGGTCAGCCACCTCAATGCGGTGTGCAACAGCCCGGAACTGCGCAGCGCCTACGAGGCGTGCCTGCCGAAGCTGTCGGCCTACTACACCGAGCTGGGCCAGAACCGCGCCCTCTTCGAAGCCTACAAGGCGCTGGCCGAAGGGCCCGCCGCGGCCGGCTTCGAGGTCGCGCAGAAGACCATCCTCGAGCATTCGCTGCGCGACTTCCGCCTGTCGGGCATCGACCTGCCGCCGGTCGAGCAGCAGCGCTTCGGGGCGATCCAGATGAAGCTCGCCGAGCTCGGCAGCCGCTTCTCCAACCAGCTGCTCGACGCCACCCAGGCCTGGACCAAGCATCTCACCGACGAGGCCGCGCTGGCCGGCCTACCGGACTCGGCCAAGGGGCAGATGAAACAGGCTGCCGAGGCCAAGGGCCTGGACGGCTGGCTGATCACCCTGGAATTCCCCAGCTACTACGCGGTAATGACCTACGCCGACGACCGCGCCCTGCGCCAGGAGGTCTACACCGCCTACTCGACGCGGGCCTCCGACCAGGGGCCGAACGCCGGGCAGTTCGACAACGGCCCGGTGATGGAAGAGATCCTCGACCTGCGTCAGGAGCTGGCAAAGTTGCTCGGCTACGCCAGCTACGCCGAGCTGTCGCTGGCAACGAAAATGGCCGAATCGCCCGAGCAGGTGCTCGGCTTCCTGCGCGACCTGGCGGTACGCAGCAAGCCGTTCGCCGAGAAGGATCTGGCCGAACTGCGCGCCTTTGCCGCCGAGCAGGGCCTGGACGACCTCAAGAGCTGGGACACCGGCTACTACGCCGAAAAGCTGCGCCAGAGCCGCTACAGCCTGAACCAGGAAGAGCTGCGCGCGTATTTCCCGATCGACAAGGTGCTCGCCGGCCTGTTCGCCGTGGTCCAGCGCCTGTACGGCATCGAGATCGTCGAGCTGGAAGACTTCGACGCCTGGCATCCGGAGGTGCGCCTGTTCGAGATTCGCGAGCACGGCGAGCACGTCGGCCGCTTCTTCTTCGACCTCTATGCCCGGGCCAACAAGCGTGGCGGCGCGTGGATGGACGGCGCGCGCGACAAGCGCCGTGATGCCGAAGGCCGGCTGATCAGCCCGGTCGCCAACCTGGTGTGCAACTTCACCCCGCCGGTGGGCGAGCGTCCGGCGCTGTTGACCCACGACGAGGTCACCACCCTGTTCCACGAGTTCGGCCACGGCCTGCACCACCTGCTGACCCGCGTCGAGCACGCCGGTGCCTCGGGCATCAACGGTGTGGCCTGGGACGCGGTCGAGCTGCCCAGCCAGTTCATGGAGAACTGGTGCTGGGAGCCCGAGGGCCTGGCGCTGATTTCCGGCCACTACCAGACCGGCGAGCCGCTGCCGCAGGAAAAACTCGAGCGCATGCTCGCGGCGAAGAACTTCCAGTCCGGAATGATGATGGTGCGGCAGCTGGAGTTCTCGCTGTTCGACTTCGAACTGCACGCCACCCACGGCGACGGCCGCAGCGTGCTCGAGGTGCTCGAAGCGATCCGCGACGAGGTCTCGGTGCTGCGCCCACCCAGGGAAAACCGCTTCCCCAACAGCTTTGCGCACATCTTCTCCGGCGGTTACGCGGCCGGTTACTACAGCTACAAGTGGGCCGAGGTCCTTTCGTCGGACGCCTTCTCGCGTTTCGAGGAGGAAGGGGTGTTCAATGCCGAGACCGGACGGGCCTTCCGCGAGGCGATTCTCGCCCGTGGCGGCTCCCAGGAGCCGATGGTACTGTTCGTCGATTTCCGAGGCCGCGAGCCGTCCATCGACGCCCTGCTGCGCCACCTCGGGCTGAGTCAGGAGGAGGCCGCATGATGAACCAGGCAACCGAACAACCGACCAAACGCTTCATCGCCGGCGCCGTGTGCCCGGCTTGCAGCGAGCCGGACAGCGTGAAGATGTGGGACGTCGACGGCGTGCCGCACCGCGAATGCGTGGTCTGCGGCTACGCCGACACGCTCAATGCCCAGGGGCAGTCGGTACCCCTGGAACTCGGCACGCGGGTCAACAAGGTCCAGCCCAAGCCGGCCAACCCGCAGGTGCAGTCGGTGCAGTTCTTTCCCAATCCGAAGTTGAAGAAGCCGGAGTAAGGGATGCTGCACCTGACCTGCGGTGACCTGGCCGGCGATGGTGTTCGCAACCTGCTGGCCGACCGCGAACCGGGTGCGGAGGTCCGGGTGCTGCGCGATGACCTGGCAGTCGGCCCGCTGAGCGATGTGGACAGCCCGCCGTGCGCCGCCCGTGTCGCCTTCTGGGAGCAGCTGTGGCCTGACGAGCTGACGCCGCGCCCACTGTTCGCCCACGACCTGGCCGCCGATGCGCGCTGGCTGGCAGAGCTCGCCGGACAAGCCGACGACGTGATCGTCTGGCATGGCGACAGCGCATCCGAACAGCTGCTGCTGGCACGGGTCTGCGCGGCGTTGCAGGGCTGCCGGTTGCAAGAAGTGGCCTGCGGTACAGGCGACAGCCGCGCCGGCCGGCGCAAAGCGGTGTCCATGCATTCGCCCGAGGCGCTGGCGGCGCTTTACCGGCCGCAGGCCGTTTCGGTGTCCCGCCAGACCGAGCTTGCCGCGCTCTGGCATCAGCAGTGCGCCGGCACCTACGGCATTCGGCGCTGGGACAATGGGACCTTTAGCGGCGAAGATTATCAATTGATCGACGCGGCGCTGATCGCTGCCAGCCCGGATGAATTCGCACCGCTCGCACGTGCGCTGGCCGAGGTCATGGGCCATTGCGACGGTTTCTTCGCCACCGATTTCTTCCTCTACTGGCGCGCCCGCGAGCTGGCTACCGCGGGGCATCTGGAATTACGGGGCGACCCCGCCGCCGGTTATCGTGATCTGGAGGTGCGCCGGAGGTGAAGGCGCACGCCGAACGATTCGGCTTCGCGGCCTCACGACAGATAGCGGTCACCGCCACGCCAGCGCTTACGCAGCCGCACCGCTGATAAAAAAGAACCCGCCGAGTGGCGGGTTCTTTTTCGGTGCCAGGCTCGCTCAGCCCTCAACCTTCGGCGTCGCCCGTCCCGGCTGGGCCGGCGAGGCGAACAGCCGCTTCATCTTCATCGCCGGCGCCTCGATCAGGTGCCACGACAGCGCCGCGAGGATCAGCGTCGGCACGACGGCGACCAGCGTCAGCCCCAGCACGCCGATCTGCGGCCCGAACAGGTAGACCGTCAGCTGCTGGAACGGGAACGCATAGATATACAGCCCGTAGGACACATCGCCGTACTTGCCGAAGCGCGAGACCCAGGGCAACGGCGCGTAGGCCAGGTAGATCACCAGGTATGGCAGGGCGACGAAGTACACCAGCGGGCCGACGTCCGTGCGGAAGGTGCCGACCAGCGCCACGGTCAGCACGCCGGCGATCCAGCCGCGCCAGGGGATGTCGTCGCGATAGAGGAAGATCGCCGCGCCGCTGTAGTACAGCAGGCCGAGCTTGAAGATATTGCGGATGAAGTACGAGTCGATGCCGAGCCGGCCGACCAGCCAGAAGTGCCCGACCGCGAGCACGGCAATCGGCAGGAAGATCAGCCGGCGTTTGAGGAAGCCGGTCAGCCCCAGGATCATCACGCCGATGTACATCAGCACTTCCAGCGGCAGCGTCCACAGCGAGCCGTTGACCACCGACGGGTAGACGTTCTCGGTGAACACGCCCGGCAGTTCGTAGCGCGTGACCAGCAGGATGTTCTGCAGGTAGGTCCAGGTGCCATCGGCGGCCAGGTACTGGGCCACGCTCGCCTGCGATACCAGCGGGCCGATGATGAACGCCGAGAACAGCACCGCGACGATGAGCGCCGGAAAGATCCGCAGCGCACGCTTGACCAGAAAGCTCTTCGGGCTGCTGCTGGCCAGCCAGGACGAGGTGATCAGGTAACCGCTCATGACGAAGAAGATGCCGACGGCAATGGAGCCGCCCTTCTCGTAGCCGGTCAGCAGCGTCAGTGGCTCATCCCCGCGACGCCCCACCAGGGGGTAGCTGTGCGCGAAGAGCACCAGCGCCGCCGCGAAGAAGCGCAGGAAATCGAAATTGTTTTCCCGGGTGTGAAAGGAACGGGTGGTGTGCATGGTCGGCTCCTGAATCCGGACGGCAGTTCGCGAGGCAAGCGCATGAACATCGCTGGGCACTACTGCCGGGTCGGAGCAGGCTCCGGTCCTCCCTGTCTGGTCGCCAGCGCACGCTTCACCGGGCCGGCACAGCAAGCCTCTGGCCGCCCGACCCCGATCAGCCCCTTTGTCCACCTCAACGGCAAAAAGGTTCGCCAGGCCGACGGACGGTCGTCCCCTCTCGTCGCCGATCCAGGCTCGCGGCTGGCCAGGCGGCGCCTCACCCATTACTGTATGCATGAACAGTATCAGACGGAGCGAACATGACCGTTCCCCTCACGCGCATCCGCGGTCGCGGCACTGCGATCAATCCGGACAATCGCTTCGCACCGACGCGCAGCGAGGCCTTCGACGACGGCTGGGAACAGGAGGTCCCGCCGACACGGGCGACCGAAGTGCGCCGAGAGACGGCGAAAAGCGTACTCACCCGCAACCAGTCGCCGGACGTCGGCTTCGATCGCTCGGTCAATCCCTACCGCGGCTGCGAACATGGCTGCATTTACTGCTTTGCGCGGCCCAGCCACGCCTACTGGGACCTCTCGCCGGGGATCGATTTCGAAACGCGGCTGATCGCCAAGACCAACCTGGCCGAACGCCTGGAGGCCGAACTGAGCAAGCCGGGCTATGTACCCCAGCCGATCGCCCTGGGTGTCAATACCGACGCCTACCAGCCGCTGGAACGCGAGCAACGGCTGACGCGCCAGGCGCTGGAGGTGCTGCTGCGCTTCCGCCACCCGGTGCACATCATCACCAAGGGCTCGCTGGTGCTGCGCGACCTCGATCTGCTGGTACCGCTGGCCGAGCAACGCCTGGTGAGCGTATCGGTCAGCCTCACCACGCTGGACGACGAACTCAAGCGCATCATGGAGCCGCGCGCCGCAGCGCCGACCGCACGCCTGCGGACCCTGCGCACCCTGCACGAGGCCGGCGTGCCGGTCAGCGTGATGTGCGCGCCGATGATCCCGATGATCAACGACATGGAGCTCGAGCGCCTGCTCGAGGCGGCACGCGACGCCGGGGCGGGCTCGGCCGGCTACGTGCTGCTGCGCCTGCCGCACGAGGTGGCGCCGCTGTTCGAGCAGTGGCTCGGCGAACACTTCCCGCAGCGCGCCGAGCACGTCATGAGCCTGGTGCGCCAGTCGCGCGGCGGCAAGGCCTACGACAGCCGCTTCGGCAGCCGCATGCGCGGCGAAGGCCAGTTCGCCGAGCTGCTCGCCCAGCGCTTCCGCCTGGCCAGCAAGCGCCTGGGCTTCCACCGCCGCGAACAGAACCAGGGTCTCGATTGCAGCCGCTTCGCCCCGCCGGGGGGGCAGATGAATCTATTGTGAGAGGGCCGGGGGCCGTGCGAGGGCCAACCGGACGCGTGGAAAACGCTGCGCGGTTTTCCACCCTACGCACGGTAACCGTAGGGTGGATAACGCTCCGCTTATCCACCGAAGGCGCTGGCGGATCGAGCCTGTTACATCGGCATGCGCACGCAGGCTTCCCTTCGATGATGCCCGGGAAGATCGCCGGTCCGCGTGCTGGCGCCGGCAGACGCGTGGAAAACGCTGTGCGGTTTTCCACCCTACTCACGGTAACCGTAGGGTGGATAACGCTCTGCTTATCCACCGAAGGCGCTGGCGGATCGAGCCTGTTACTTCGGCTTGCGCACGCAGGCTTCCCTTCGATGATGCCCGGGAAGATCGCCGGTCCGCGTGCTGGCGCCGGCAGACGCGTGGAAAACGCTGCGCGGTTTTCCACCCTACGCACGGTAACCGTAGGGTGGATAACGCTCCGCTTATCCACCGAAGGCGCTGGCGGATCGAGCCTGTTACATCAGCTTGTGCACGGAGGCTCCCCTAGATGGTGCCCGCGGAGATCGCCGGTCCGCTCGTGGCGCCAGCGAGGAACTATCTGCACTCGCCACGGCACCAATTCCTGAACCCCGAGCCTGGAGGCAATGTGGACTGGATCGACCTGCTGCAATGGCCGGCGATGGTGGTGACGGTGACGGCTGCCTGGCTGATCGGTTCGTTGCGACCGGGCCGGCGCTTCGTCGGTTTCTGCTGTTTTCTGCTGAGCAACCTGCTCTGGGTGATCTGGGGCTGGTATGCCGAAGCCTGGGCGCTGATCACCCTGCAGGTCTGCCTGGCGGCGATGAACATTCGTGGCGTGAAAAAGAACGACGAGCCGCAGAAGGCCGAGTTAGAGCGCTCCGGCGTCTGAATTGCCTACACCGGATCGCTGTCTATACTCCGAGTCAGGCGTACCTGATTGAGCAATCCGACCGTGCGTGCAAACGCCGACCGGGTTCGCCGGTAGCAGATCGACAAGGCTCCTGTGCCTTGCACCGATCTCGTAGTGCAGCGACCAGGTTGGTGACGGTTCCGAAGCAACACCCACCGGCTTCGCGGGCAAGACGCCCCGAGACATGCCGTCAGGCAAGCGACGTAACCGAGCGGTTGGCCCAGAACAAGAATCATAAGGGGAACCCGCAATGTCTCGACATCCACGCGCTTGGATGGGGCTTGGGCTGCTAGCGACCGTCGCTCAGGCCCGTGCCGCCTGGGACGTGAACATGCGCTCGGGTGCCACCGACGTCAGTCGCTCGGTGTTCGACCTGCACATGACCATCTTCTGGATCTGCGTCGTCATCGGCGTGCTGGTGTTCGGCGTAATGATCTGGTCGATGATCGCCCACCGCCGCTCGCGCCGTCAGCAGGCGGCCAATTTCCACGAGAACACCCGCGTCGAAGTGCTCTGGACGGTCATTCCGCTGCTGATCCTGATCGGCATGGCGGTGCCGGCCACGCGCACGCTGCTGCACATCTACGATGCCAGCGAGTCGGACGTCGATATCCAGATCACCGGCTACCAGTGGAAGTGGCACTACAAGTATCTGGGCGAAGACGTCGAGTTCTTCAGCAACCTCACCACCCCGCGCGAGCAGATCAACAACCAGGCGCCCAAAGGCGAGCATTACCTGCTGGAAGTCGACCAGCCGCTGGTCATTCCGGCCGGTGCCAAGGTGCGCTTCCTGATCACCGCCGCCGACGTCATCCATTCCTGGTGGGTGCCGGATCTGGCGGTGAAGAAGGACGCCATTCCCGGTTTCATCAATGAATCCTGGACCCGCGTCGAGCAGCCGGGGATCTACCGCGGCCAGTGCACCGAACTCTGCGGCAAGGACCACGGCTTCATGCCGGTGGTGGTGGAGGTCAAGTCGCAGGAGGACTACGCCAGCTGGCTCGGCGATAAGAAGGCCGAGGCCGCCAAGCTGGCTGAACTGACCAGCAAGGAATGGACCCTGGAAGAGCTCTCCGAGCGCGGCCAGAAGGTCTACCAGACCGCCTGCGCCTCGTGCCACCAGGCCGGGGGCGAAGGCATCCCGCCGATGTTCCCAGCCCTCAAGGGCTCGGCCATCGCCACCGGCGACGTCGAGGCGCACATCGACATCGTCGTCAACGGCAAGCCGGGCACCGCCATGGCGGCGTTCGGCAAGCAGCTGTCGGAGGTCGATCTGGCTGCCGTCATCACCTACGAGCGCAACTCGTGGGGCAACGACAAGGGCGACATAGTCACGCCGAAAGACGTGCTCGATTTCAAACAGGCCGAAGAAGCCACCCAGTAAGAGGACAGGCTGATGAGTGCAGTGATCGACGATCATGGGCATGCCGGGCATGACCACCACCACGGCCCGGCCAAGGGCCTCTCGCGCTGGCTGCTGACCACCAACCACAAGGACATCGGCTCGATGTACCTGTGGTTCAGCTTCTGCGCCTTCCTGCTCGGCGGCACCTTCGCCATGGTGATCCGCGCCGAGCTGTTCCAGCCGGGTCTGCAGATCGTGCAGCCGGAATTCTTCAACCAGATGACCACCATGCACGGCCTGATCATGGTGTTCGGCGCGGTGATGCCGGCGTTCGTCGGCCTGGCCAACTGGATGATCCCGCTGATGATCGGCGCACCGGACATGGCGCTGCCGCGGATGAACAACTTCAGTTTCTGGCTGCTGCCGGCGGCCTTCGGCCTGCTGGTTTCGACCCTGTTCATGGAAGGCGGCGGGCCGAACTTCGGCTGGACCTTCTACGCGCCGCTGTCGACGACCTACGCGCCGGAGTCGGTGACCTTCTTCATCTTCGCCATCCACCTGATGGGCATCAGCTCGATCATGGGTGCGATCAACGTGATCGCCACCATCCTCAACCTGCGCGCGCCAGGCATGACGCTGATGAAGATGCCGCTGTTCGTCTGGACCTGGCTGATCACCGCCTTCCTCTTGATCGCGGTGATGCCGGTGCTGGCGGGCGTGGTGACCATGATGCTGATGGACATCCACTTCGGCACCAGCTTCTTCAGCGCGGCCGGTGGCGGCGACCCGGTGCTGTTCCAGCACGTGTTCTGGTTCTTCGGCCACCCCGAGGTGTACATCATGATCCTGCCGGCGTTCGGCGCGGTCAGCTCGATCATCCCGGCGTTCAGCCGCAAGCCGCTGTTCG
>Ga0209300_1000357_pt1 | contig 25631 bp, 18 predicted proteins | sample Shrwel_input2_RT_FD_187535 | JGI IMG/M metagenome (GOLD analysis project Ga0209300, IMG submission 187535) | Subsurface microbial communities from deep shales in Ohio, USA - Utica-3 well 1 S input2 RT (SPAdes) (version 2) ... | reverse complement strand
TTTCGTGCTCGGAGTTCAGTTTGACGCGCTCCTGGTCGGTGGCGTCGTCGAAGACCAGTTCGTTGTGCTTGCTGCCCCGGTAGGTTTTGCTCTTGAACCCGGAGAGCAGGCCGTGGCTGTGCCATTCGGGGGTCTGTTCGCCGTTGTAGACCCGCCCGGTGATTAACGGCCGGTCGGCGTCGCCTTCGAGGAAATCGACCAGCACTTCCTGGCCGATGCGGGGCACGAACACGCCACCCCAGCCAGGGCCGGCGTTTGGCTGGGACACGCGCAACCAGACCCCGGCCTGTTCGTTGTGCCGGCCCTGGCGGTCCCAGTGGAACTGGACCCGCACGCGGTTTAGGTGATCGGTGTGGATTTCTTCGCCCTCGGGGCCCACCACGGTGGCGGTCTGGGGGCCGCCGAGGACCGGGCGCTTGTGAAGCAATGGAGAACGATAGGGCTGGGTGCGGCGCTGAGCCTCCAGTTCGACCAGGAAATGGCCGGTGCCGGTGTTGGCATAGTCCGGGCCCCGGTCGTCGGAGGCGTTCTTGGTCTTGTTCGTGCCCAGCCCATGAGCCCGCTTTGCGGCTTCCATCTGTGGTTGCAAACTGCCGGGCAAGGCGTTGAGGTGGGCGGAGACCGGCAGAGCGTTTTCGGCGTGGACGGTGACTCCGAGCACCAGGAACTGGCGTTCGGCTTCGCCACCGGTGGTGTGCCGGGGGTGCTGGGTGAGTTCGAACCAGCGTCCGACTTCCAACTGGCGGGTGCCGCCCGCGCCCCGGAAGCGTTTGGCCTGTGATTCGTACGCTTCAAGGCGGTTCTCGGTGAGCCGTTCACCGCGCTCAAAACCGTGGTAGTAATATTCTCCGGCGTAGTCGTACACCTCGGCCTCGGGCAGGTTGCCCTGATCGCTGAGGGTGTCCAGGCTGGTGCGCTTGGTCAGCGACGGCTGTTTGTAATCAAAGGTGCCCACGCTGACGCGGGTGGGCTGCTGTTGGCGAACACCGCCCCACTGGGTGAGGGCGTCCTCTTGTTCGGTGGCGGCCTGGCGATGGAAGCGGATGGTTCGGGGCTGTACCGGCTGGCAGGTGTCGACGTCGTCGGTGATGACCAGGCGGTGGCCGTCAAAGCGGTTTTCTTCATCCTCTTCGTCTTCTTCACCACCCCCGTTGCCGGAGTGCTCGAAGTAATACCACAGGCCTTCTTCTTCCATTAGGCGGCTGGCAAAGTGGAAGTCGCTCTCCCGGTACTGCACGCAGTAACTGCGGGCGGGATACGCCCGGCGCAGGTCGAAGCGGTAGCCGCCCCGGGCCAGGTCGTGGCCGTCAAAAACCTCGCTCAGTACCTCCACCACCGAGCGGTTCTGGAAGAGGCGGCTGTCGCGGCCCAGTTTGAGCATCTCGAGCCAGGGTACCAGGGTCAGTTGGTAGTAGGTAACGCCGCCGTCTTCGCCCAGCATGGCGGCTTCGGAGACCAGGCCATGCAACTGGTGATACCGGCCATCGGCTTGCAGAATCGACAGGCTGGCTGGTTGCGCCATCAGCGTTTTGAGTTCAATATCGCCTTGCTGTGAGAAGCAGTCCAATATATAGCGAAACGGTTCGCTGATCCGCTGTTCGCCCACCAGGCGATGGGGCATCAGGGGGGCTCCGGCGATTTCCAGTGTCAGCAGTCGACGGGACTGGGACAGCGGGGTATTGAAGGTGTTCAGTAGATTGTCGAGTACGGTCTCAGCCATTTGAAAGTTCCTTTTTATCCCGACGGACACTTGCTCCCATAATGGGTGGTTGCTAAATTAATGCCCTTGAATGGCCCCATCCTCGGGGCTTACCCTCTCACCCTTGTCAGGAAGACCAGACCGATGAAAGGAATCGTTGTACTCGGTGACGCCACAAACCATGGCGGTAAAGTTATTTCCGCACAAAGCAATTATCTGATTGACGGTAAACCCGCTGCTTGCGTGGGTGACCAGGTCACCTGCCCCAAAGAAGGACACGGTGGCACTACTGTTATCGTGGAAGGCCACCCGACCATGACAATCAATGGCAAACCTGTCGCTCTGCATGGCCACAAAACTGCCTGCGGTGCGAGCCTGATCTCTTCTCACAATGGTGACAGCGGTCACGAGTGATCTTCCCTGTTTTCCGTGGCCTCGCCTGCGGGGCCTCGCAATGCCCATACCCGGGATTGGTGTTCGGCATGCAGAGCCAGAATGATCGCGTGCTCCTCCGGCTTCATTTCCGCGATGGCCAGTACCAGCATCAAGGCAGTCACTGACGCTCCGGGCCAGCCACAGAAGTCCTCCACGCTGACGCCATCATCAATGGTGTCAATTTCAGGCCACCGTTCGGTAACGGCCCCGCCCAGCTCAACAGCCCTGCCGGGCAGGCCACGCGCGTCGACAACGAGCCTTGAAGGGTTTCCGGTCGCATCCTCTTCAGGCCAGAACTCACCGAGCAGTTCAATCAGCGCCTGGCATTTTTGGTGATTCCGACGCGCCGACCGGGCAACATGTTCCCTGACCGTTCCCGGCCCCATCAGCCATCCGTCCTCCGGCTGAGGTTCCCCGTTTGCCAGACGACGAATCAGCAGCGCTGCAGCTGCTTCTCCTGCATGCAACCCCACACCCCGTGAACTCTGCACCAAAAGCTGTCCGGATGCCGGGGAAGCCAGATCCTGCTGATTGATAACGGTGTCCACACTCAGCCAGAGCACATGGGGCAGACCGCCCTCATCCGACACGGCCAGCGCGATATGGGGATCATCCCCGGCAGCATTGTGCCGGAGGTCGCCCACTCTTCCCCCATACCGGGTTTCAGCAATGACTGCCCGCAACCGATCCATGATGATGGCTGTTGCGTCCTTCGAAAGAACTGGAGCAGAGAGCACTACGTCGTAATGAGCGTCCTCTGGCAGGGATTCCAGCATCATCAATGCTTCGGTCATCACGGACTGAATCAGCCGATGCAGTCGCAGAGCCTTGGTATCCACACGACCAAGTACAGGCTCTTCGGCATCCGGCAGATCCGCGATTTCATGAACCAGCAAACGATAGCCGTCGGCTCCGAGCAGTGACGACGACAACTCCGGCGTATGCGCTTCCGGCAGGCCGTCCAGTGTGATCAGGCCCGCAGCGGTCAGCGCCAGCCCGTCAAGCACCTGTAGCCGCTCGCAATCGTAATCGGCCGGTTGTGGTTCCGGCACAGGCTCAGGCTCCGGCTGGCGTTCATGTAGCAGATCGAAAATCGAGGCACGGGACATAATCAGTAATCTTCACTCCGGGACTGGGTGCCGAGTGTGTCCTGAATGGTGTCGATGACTCCGTGATCCTTGATCACGTCTTTCAGCCATTCCTCCAGAGGCATGCGCCCCCACTTCACTGCCCGTTCGATCAGATAGGGCACGGGGCTATGGGGTTCCCGCTCCTTGAAATAACGGGCCACGCCATTGAGCATTTCAAAAGCTTCCTCACGGCTCTGGGGTTTGCTGCGCAAGGGGCCGGACGGCGCATTGCCGCTGCCAGCGGCGGCCTCTGTCTGGGTAGCCTCAGGTGTGGGTTCACTCCCCTCGTCTGCAGCATCCGATGTTTCACCTTCGACAACACTGGCGCCCCGTTCTCGCAGCAGTTTTGCGGTCAGATCCCGGCACTGCCCGAGCACCGTTTTTAATCCAGTAAAACTCGGTGCATCGCGCCCGAAGCGCTGATCCCCGATATCGTCCAGCAGTTCCAGCGACGTCAGTGCAGCACAAATAATGGCATGGCGTTCCTGAAGAAAATCGGTGCTGGTCAGAACCACCGAACGTTGAAAAATTTCGTCGTTAATCTTGCCATCGCTGAGAGCCTGATCCATGGCGTCCGGATCGTTGCGGGCCTGGTTTTCAACCTGTCGCGATTCCTCGTAATCCGCCAGCGAATAATCATCGCCCATGACAAGGGGCATGGTTCTGACAACACCTATCAAGGTGTCGCCAAGCCAGTTCAGACGGGCCACCCGTTCGTCAAAATCTTCTTCGTCAAGCTCTGGATAGAGCGTTTCCCAGTACTCATCAAGCAGGCGCGCAGTGAGCATCAAGCCAAATGCAATACCCTCAAAGCCTTCCCGATACGCCAGCCCTTCGCACAGCCAGGCAGCAAGCTGAATATCTTTGCTCTGGGCTGTGAGAGCCTCACTGGTCAGGTTGATGACCTGCCCCCAGTCAGACTGTTTAAGCTCAGTTTTCCATTCACCCTGAGGCAAATAAGTGGGGTCGGCGCGGCGCGCTTCTTTGATTTCGTCAAAGAGTAAGGAGAAAGTGAGGTCTTCGCCTCCGTCGTGACTGCCACCCTCAATTGGGGCCAGCAACGCGTTGATTGAGAGTTCGCCGAGTTGTTCCATGTTTCCTGTCGCCATCCTTTCAGGCCCCAGCAAGCATCCTTGCGACCTGTAGTTGCATTAGCCTCAGTGCAGCCTGAAGACCACCAGAGAACGCCCGGCCCTATTGCTTCTTGCGCCGGGCGTTCTTCACCGCTTTTCAGAAAGCAGCAGCGGTCACTTAGCTGTAGACCTTGTTACGAGTGCGATCCCAGCCACCAGCAACGTTGCCGCCACCTTGACCATCAGACCGCTTCTGCTGGGTGTAGGTAATCTTGATCCGTGCGTAGTTGAACTTGATGCTCTCGTACGGCAGATCCAGACTATCTTCCTTTTCGTTCCGCTCATAACTGGATGAGGCAGAGCTGCCCTGCATGTCAGTCGAGGAAACGATGACTTCTTCCAGTTTGATTTCCATGTAGCGAACTTTGTCACCACCGGCACGGTTCACGTGCAACACCACTTCTTTGATGTGCTGCCCTTTACAGCAGGCCTCAAAAAGCTTCGGAGAAGCCTTGTCGACCAGTTTCTGGACCCGGAACTCGCTCAGATTCACTCGCTCTGCGGAAGCACCGCCGGCGGAACTGGCTGTTGCGGAAGTTGCCTGGCTGGCACCAAAATCGAAGCTTTTCAGCTCGATCCAGTCAGGGTGCTTCTCATCCAGACTCTCTCCCGGAATGCCGTCAATTTTAAGGTATGTATCGAAAGCCATCCTGGTTATATCTCCTTTTACTGTTTCAAAAGCTACCTTGCTATCAATAGACTATTAAGGCAGCAGACTGATTACGTTTTTAGTTCCGTTTTGCGGCTCAAGTCACACTCTTTTTGATGATCACCCTCCTTAGTTTTTACTGTTGCTTCCTTACTTCAATCTCGACGCGACGGTTGGGCGCGAGACATTCAATTAATTGGGCGCGTGACTGGTCGGAGTCACAGGTCACCAGAGGGCGCTTGCTGCCCTCTCCCCTGGCTTCGACCAGACCCGCCGGAACACCTTTTCCGATCAGGTACTGACGAATCGTCATCGCACGCTGAAGAGAGAGCTTCTGGTTCACGGTTTCGTTGCCAATAGGATCGGCATGGCCGGTTATCAGAATCTGCCCCAGGTCCCGGGTATTGAGTAACCGCTCGGCCAGATTATCGAGCTCCCGCTGTCCCGCAGCCTGGAGCCCCTTGTAGTCGCCCCGGCCGAATGAGAACAGAGTGTCGGACTCGAGTACGATGGTTTCCATGCTGGTGAGTGTCTGTTCAAGCAGGCTATCTATGTAGTTGCGACTGCTCGATACCAGGAAGGCATTTGAGGAAATGCGCGGAACATCCGGCTCCTGAATCTGCTGACGATAGAAGTCGATCTGACGGCCAGCGTAGCGGTAGTCGTGTTCACTCTCGTTGATTGCGACGCCAGTCTCACGTTGGATTGACGGATACCAGAATGCAGGCAACTGGCCACGCAGCTCTTGAGAATCAATATCTGTACGATCTACATCCGACAGCGTCAGATAAGTGTCCAGGGTGGTACGCCCGAATCTGGCTAACGACTCAGCACTGTTGTCTCGGGGCCTGGCATAGGGTGCGACAGCCTCAGGGCCTTCAACGGCGTGCAGCTCCTCGCTGCTACGCCGGTAGACAGGAATCGTGGTTAAGGCAAACAGAGAGCGTGTCAGATTCTGTTCAATCGGCTCCAGCATCACCGAACGCAAACGGTCAAAGTAGCTGGCACGAAGCGCCGGCTCTATCGTGTCGCCCTGATAAAGCCACCAGTCCATCAGCCACGGTGCTCCATCTTTACGCCACCGGTAGTACTGACTGCTCCATTCGCGCAGCGCATCAAGCGTTGCCCAGCGGGCATACTGATCGCCCAGCCGACCTTCATCCACTGTCCGGGCCTCAGCAAAAGCCTGAGACATGGCTTCTATTTCCCCATGATTACGCACGGCAGAGGTTATCCAGAATGCACAGACCAGAGCACCTGCCATACCCGCAGCGAGTGTCCAGCGCAGCTTGCGTCGGCGGCCACGCACGTCACTCGAATAGAGTCCGGCAAGATGCTGGTCAGCGATAATGACCTTGCGGAAAAGATTACCAATGAAAAACGAGTGGGCGACGCGCTCTCCGGAATTCTCATCTGGCCGTGCCAATGCGAAATGACGAGCAACCCGGGAAGCATGCTCACCCTCGATGGTGCCCCCCTCCTGGAGCGCACTGACGAAATAGAAACCTCGAAGTAAAGGCGCGCTCTGATACGGATTGGCGTTGGTTAGCGTCTGTACGAAGCGGGCCAGTGGCTCCCGGAGCGCGTTCAGCTCCAGCGGAAAGCGGAAAGCAGCGATGTCCCGCTGAGTGTCTACAATATCCCGCTCTACAATTTCTGCATCAGCGACGCCCTGCCAGTGGTGACATAGCTGCGCCAGGGCGACATCAAACTGCTGGCTCCAGTCAACGTTTTCCGATTGCAGATGAGGAAAGGTGTGCCCAAGCACTTCGCTTTCATGCCTCGGATCAAGGCGATCAAAAAAGGTAGTAAAGCCCTCTATCAGGTCACACTTTGTGAACACCAGATAGATAGGTAGCCGGGCCTCCAGATGCTCTCGTGCCTCCTGTATTCTCTCACGCAGTCGGCGGGCAAGATTGTTGCGCTGAGTATCACTGGCCTGCACCACATCGCTGATATTAACTGTCACGATCAAACCGTTAAGCGGGCACTGGCGACGATACTCTTTGAGTAACGTTAGAAATCCCTTCCATTTGCCAGCTTCTTCCTCGCTGTCCATGTAACGGCCGGCGGTATCGAGCAGAATGGCATCAGAGCTGAAGAACCAGTCGCAGTGACGGGTCCCGCCCATACCTGCTACCCGAGCGTTTTCACGTTCGGCAAACGGAAAGTTGAGGCCCGACTGGTACACCATCGTGCTTTTGCCAGCCGCAGGCTGCCCGACAATCATGTACCAGGGGAGTGAATAGAGAGCATTATTGCCCCTTTTACCTTTGCCTCTACCACTTTTTTTCAGGCGCTCAATGGTCTTCAGCAGACGTTCTCGCAGCAGACTGACCTCTTCCCGGTCTTCGGGGCTGGCATTGAGTACGGCGGCATCCGCGTCTTCGGTGAGCAGGTGTTCCAGATCACGTTTCTGGCCTACGCCACGGTATAGCAGCAGAATGTAAAACACAGAGGCAAGAACGAAGAAAAGGATGCCAGCCAACAGGCTTGCCAGTGAGGACAACCCCATCGCAACGCCCAGTCGCCAGATCAGAAAGATGGTGGCGAAGAACAACAACCCCAAAACATAGGGCTGGTATTTGAAAAAGACATACTTCAGATAAGCAAGTTTGAGACGTTTCATCAGCGCGATCTGCTCACATTCCTTCGTCTACCGCGCATGGCGCGGAAAACTATCCATGAAATTGGCCAGGCTCAACCGGGTGTCCGGGAGCGGCAAGGTTCCGGGATGCAACTCATCATCGGCAAAGGGCGACAACACATCGATACACAGCCGACGATTAGCCGGATTCGATAGCACCTCGAAAAACTGCTCAGCACTATGCCAGACCGGCATAAGCAACAATCTCGGGCGCATAAAGTCATCAATAAGCAGGCTCATGACAGGTGTCTTCATTGCACAGGCCTGACCAAGCCATTGCTGCCAAAGATCCGCCACCGGGCGTTTCAGGCCGCGTTCCGCCGGCAGGGGCAGCATGACGGCCTGAGCACTGCCGTCCTCCCAGCGCGACAACGCATAGTGCAACCGGTGCAAACAGGCCCCGCTGACGAATTCCGGCCAACCCCACTCCAACGCCTGAGCGATATCCTCAAAGCTGTAGTCATGGAGGAAGCGATCATGAATACGCTGGTACAGCGACAGATCCTGATCATTCAACGCCCGAAGCTCCTGTATTGCAGCGACAGGATCAATCGGTTCTTCACCATGCACCGAGTTCGTCAGAATTTGCTGCGCCTGCCCGGCAAAGGTTTCCACCATCGTATTGATAAACGGCAGTACATCCTCCCTGCCTTCTGCTTTCAGCATCTGGAAGATCAGGAACGGATAGCGCCGCCCCGATGCATCGGCAGAACTCATCATCGCCCCCATTACGTCACTGCCGTTGCGAGCGTGATAGTTAAAGAAACAAACGGGCAGCGAATCGAATCTGTGCTTCCAGTCGTCATGGTCGAGAAACTGCAACAGAGCATTCTGCAACCATTGATCCAACTCCTGGATGACAGCACCGGACGCATTCGAACCGACAAAATCTGCCTTCGCTGGCACCTTGCCAAAGCAGCCGATCATGACGACTTCCTTTTAAAGAGCTGATTGCACATGCCGCTATTCAGCCATATCCGGGAGGCGGAGCGACTTGATGCTTTGCAGATCGGAGATCTTTACCCCTCCGAAGTTGCGCACGTCAAAGCTCACGGATCCCATGTACGTGTGCCAGCTCAAACGCTGACGAGCGTTATCAATGGGGGCAATGTGCGCGCTCTCGATCATGCGAAGAAAGCCCCAGCGATTGGGATAATCGAATACGGTGTGGCGCTGGCCATCGCTATTGATGATATCCATTCGCGCCCCGACCGATTCCCCGTCACCCGGCCAGATCAGCCGCTCCCAGGACTGGGTATTGTTCCGGTAATGCAGACGTTGGCCATCAATGGTCAGAATGATGTCGGTAAGACCAGAGGTCGGGTTCAACTGCAATTCGAAGCCGTTTCTTAAATCGGACAGGCTGTCGATAACACGCCCGAGCGCCGTCGCGTTATCAATACTGGACAGCATGCGTGGATCAACCATGGGCTCGGTCTGCTCGCCATCAGGACCGACAAGATCTCCAATCTCATTCTGGCGGAACCGTGACATCACGCCGTCATCGGGGTCGATGAAGTAACTGACATCACGTATCGATGCTTCATTCACCGAATCGTCAACCGGATAGCGACCAGCAATCATCTGATCCCAGGGCTTAACGATCTTATCGTCCCACGCAGCGTTGAGCTGATCTCGCGCCGGGCCATTAAGTGCGTTACGGGTGTTTTCCACCGGAACACTGAACAAGGGTTCAAGCGCACGAGCCAAAGGTCTGCTCGAAGTCTGAATGCGGGAAGCAATGAAGTTCCGTAGCGTATTGATCTCGTTCGGTTGCCCTGCAAGAGTCGACGCTATTAATGCCTTGCTGCTACTGCCGACATCCTGGGCACTTCTCACATTGTCGATCCGAACCTTCAACTGGCGCAGATTAAGGAGGTACTGATTGAGAACAGAGTTGTCGTTACCAGTGGTATCGTCGGCAACAAGCATGCGCGCCACAGGACGGAAATGGCTCGCAAGCACGCCATTGTTTATTTTTGGCAATGACGCAAGACTAACCTCGGCAGTAGCGCCGTCCTTGTCATCAAAGACCCTCATGACGCGACCCCAGAAGCTGCCGTCACCGGCTTCCCCATCGGTCTCGGCATTACCATCACGGGCGCCCGGATCATCCCAATCGGTATTGGCTTTGACCGTCTCCAGAATCTGACGCAAGGGGGAGTCCTGAAGATCACTCAGTTGCGCCAGCGTAGCGCTCGCCTGTTCCAGCGTGTCAAAGCTGGCAACGTAGGTGTTATCAAGAAAACGTTCCCAGGAAATGGCATAATCGCGCTTGTAACGGGCCATCAACTGGCTCACGAACCGGGCCTTGGAGCGCACAGCGTCGTCTACGTTCTTGTCATCCAGTACCCAGTCCGCCTCGTGGTGCAGGTCTCCGGATACGGTATCGATGATCGCCTGACGCAGATACTCATCCCAGACCTTTTCTGTGTAAAAAGCCGGCACTGCGCGGCTTGAGTACAACAGACGCCCTTTCATACCGGGAACGATTCTGGAAAGCGTTAACGGCCTATAACGCTCTTCAACTTCCAGTTGATAGCGCAGGTACTCACGATCAACCATAGTGCTGTCAATGAGAAACGAATTGAGGTGATCACGACTACCAGCGACCAGCACCTCGTCTCGGTCCAGTGCTGGCGCTGCACCTTGTTGCAGGTAATGCACATAAAGGGCGGCGTTATCCATAATGGTCTCAGGCGTGGTGCCAGTACCACGCTGGTCAGCATACTCTGCCCATAGGCGGGGCAAAGCGGAGGCAACGAGTTCACCTTTATCCTTATGCGCATCGGGACTGGTGAGAATCAGGTAGAGCTGAAGCGAAGAATAACTCTCAATCAACTGCTCGACATCGCCCTGAGACAGTTGGGTCAGCATTTCTTCCGAGAGCGATGGCCCCTGCTCTCCGGAGAGCTTGAGTGTCGACTCATCAACACTACTATCGCCGCCCACCGCGCTGCCCATTGAACGCGTACGACTACGCAGCCCTTCCTCAAGAGAAGACTCCGCATTGTTTTTTGTTGAATACCAGGCATCCCGGACGCTGTCAGTTGTCCGGGACCGAACCTCTCCCCGCGCCCGACTACCCAGTTCTGCAGCACTGGTTGGAACACTACCCAGTGTCGGGGCACTGGTTGAACGCTGTTGCATACGATCCAGTGCACTCTGCCCCATCTCTTTACTGCGGCTTTTTACAGCCCTGGAAGTGCCATTTCCGTCTTCCGTCGGCCTGCCTGAAGTACCAGCCCGCTCAACTTGCTCATTGTTTCCAGTTTTACTGCCCCCGGTACCAAATTCATCCAGCGACCGCAGTTGATTGGTGAGCCGCAGAGAAAGTGGCTGCAGCACATCCCCCAGGAACAAGGATGCCCAGGCCTGCTTCAATGGGTCTCGCATTGTCTCGCCCTGATAAAGCCAAAGGCCAAGTCTGAGCGGCACACCATTCTCTCGGTGGCGTTCAATGCTGGTCAGTTGTTGTTCAAAGCTATCAAGCAGAGACCGGCGATCTTCCCGACTCAGATCATCAATGCTGTCACTCGTCGTCAGCAGCTCCACCCTGCCCTGGACTTCGTCAATCCACTGTTTATTGTTATACGCAGACCAGCTCTGAGCTGAAATTGCAGCAATACCCAGCGCCCCCATAGCACCGATCACGAAAGTCGGTAGTGAGCGCTGGTCACCCCGCCGGGAATAATAAAGGCTGAGGTTCCGGTCAGGGAAAATCACCTTCCGGAAGGTGTCCGTAATAAAGTAGCTTTTCTCTCCAACAGGGGCATCGGGCTCAGTCTTCAAAGCTGATGCCAGGGCGAAGTCCTCGCGGGTCTGCTCATCCAGCAGGGCGGGCAGACTGTCGCCGGTTTGCAAGGCACTGGTGAAATACAAGCCCCGAAGAACGGGGGCACGCTCCGAGTTGTGCTCAGTGTCGAACTGATCCAGAAAGTCGCTCAATACGCCAAAAAGTTCAGCGAAATAATCAGGGAACCGCAACAACTCACTGTCGGCGTCGGCGCCTTCCTCCTGAACACGTTGATCAACACGTTTACGCAGCGCCGTTACGAGCTTCGGGAAGCGCTGCTGGAACGCCGTAGTAACGCCCTTTCGGCGAAGTTCTTCAAGGGAGAAGGTCAGCCCCCAGGGCTGATGACGCTCAGTTGAATCGAGCGCCTCGAAGGTACGTGTGAACCCGGGCAGGAGGTCCGATTTGCTGAAAAACAGATACACTGGCGGGTTGCTACCAAGGCACCGGCGATATTCATCAACACGCGTAACCAGTTGTTCAGCCAGTGCGTGCATCTCCTGACGCGATTGCTCAAGCAGCTCAGGCAGGCTTACAACCATCACAAGGCCGTTGATAGCCGGCTTCCGGCGTTGTCTGCGCAGCGTCTTCAGAAAACTCAGAAATTCGTTCGCGGGACCATCCTCAACCAGGTAGCGGCCAGCGGTATCAATCATCACCGCCTCACGGCTGAAGTACCAATCGCAATGCTGAGTTCCGCTGACCCCTGACAGATTGCTACCACCGGCCATGGTCGCGGATAACGATGAGCGGGTCAGCAAAGAGGTTTTACCGGAAGCGGCCATGCCGATTACCAGGTACCAGGGAAGCTCGTACAGGGAAGCCTTGCCGCCATCAACAGAGCGCGCCGCACGCTGAATTGCCATAGCATGCTTCAGTCGGTCGTTGAGAATCTGATAATCGCCCTGCTCGGCGTCTGCCGCCTCGCGGTGCAACTCAAGTTCAACCAGGTTCTCTATATTCCGCTCGGCGCGAATGCGGTAGTACTGACGCAACACCACCACAAGAAGCCATAGCGCGGTTACCAGCGCCATGGCGATGAATACGAGTTCCCGTTCCCGGGTAACCAATGGCAAGAGCAGGATGCACAAACAAACACCCACCAGCCAGAGCACGATGGAGAGTGGCCAGAATCCTTTCAGCGAACGAAGGAATCGAAGATAACGCATGTCGACCTCATTCGTTAGCGGCTGGTATTGAACAGATTCTGAATCTGCTCGATCAATGAATCGGTTTCACTACCCAACCACCATCGCAACCCGCCGTAGACAACCAGGCAAACCACGACAATGACCAGAAGGTAAACCCAGAGCGGGATCTCGTAACGCAACAGCTGCCCAACCTGATCTGGAAGTTGCCAGCTTTCATGGCTATTCTCTTCGCGCTTGCGAAAACGGGCGATGTCCTGCCCCAGGGTATTGGCTATGTACCGAAGCTGATCACGCCGCTCGAAGCTGTACTTACCTTCAAATCCCAGTGCCAGACAAAGATGGTAAACTTCAAGCACATCCACGTTAGCCCGCACGTCCGTACGAAGCGCATCAAGGCGGTCGTAAAAACCCTCACCCGCGAGGTGGACGCCAAAGTAGCGGTACTGGAAGGGATCCAGCTCAACGTGATCACGGATATTGCCCATGCCACTCTTGAGAACGCTCTCATCAAGAAAGGCACAGAGCGCGTACTGCGCATCTTTCAACGCTTCAGCACTGTAGTTTCCGGCTCTCGCCTTTTCCTCAAATTCACGCAACCACTGATCCACTCGATCAAGGAAACTTTCAACGTTTTCCGCTTCCTGGCCACGGCGGACCATCAACACCATGGAGATGAAATCACGGGAAAGTGTTTTAAGCGTACGCGGCTGGCCACCATCAAAAGAATCCGTCCGGAGCTCGGTCATTTCATCACCGCCATCAGTTCGATATTGAGTTTTTTAAATCCACTGGGGACGTAAAAGGCGATTGCCTGCGATTCCATCATGCGTTCATACACAGGCCCATGAGGCTCAAGCGCAAAATAGTGATTATCCAGTCTCACCGGTATGGCACTCGGCAACCGCGGGGCATGAGTAAGAGTGGCACCCGGCATAGCCGTATTGACCACCACCTCAATTTCTTCCGGCGGCCCCACCTTGAACGCACGCGGAACCAACTCCAGAATCTGGGCTCCCGGCATATCGGCGTGCACGCAAATGTAGAAATCCGCATTTTTCAGGCGGGCATCATTAAGCCTTCCTACATAGTAGGATGACCGGGTTTGTTCGAGCGGCACAGGAATGTACTGGTTGGGCACGACGACTTCGAGGAGCTCACGTACGATGCCCTCGAGTTTCAGCAGTACTTCTGCCGGGTCACGATGATCGTATTCGGGGATGTCGCTCAGCTTATGCGACATAGAGAAGGTCATCAGGCTGGCGGCGAATTCGGCCAGGAAACGATAGAGCATCTCCGGGTGCAACCCGGGATGCGCCAACAGGTGAGCGAGCTGCGGGTAGGCACGGTTTATTGTGTAGAGCAGCCAGAACAGCGTGACATCACTGGAACCAAACTCTGCCACCTGATCTGCTCGTTCACGACGCCGACCAGACAGCGCTTCACTGCGTGCTTGCAACATCCCGATCAGGCGATTCGCGATATCAAACGGCAAAGAAACCGCGCTGATGTGCAGGGCCGGCGGCATAAATCCTTCACCGTCGAGACTGAAGCCTCCGGCCGCGTTGCGCCTGAGTAACGCAATCGGGCAGTGCGTGAATCCATCCAGGGTATCGCCTTCCATCAACAGCGTGGTGTTGAGTTGAAGCGTACCCAGTTCATTTTCCAGCGCTCCTTCATTGAGGTCAGGAAGAGACTCAAAACGCTGAAGGTAACGCTTTCCGCCATGACGGGAGGCATCTTCAGAAAGGTAGCTGGGCGACCACGGTTCCGGTGTTCGCAGAGCCACATGCACTTTCACTTCGCCGTTACGGGACAATTCATTAAGATCACGCCCGGGAGGCAGAGGGTCATGCTGCGGCGCATCAACCAGGGTTCCGTCCGGAAACAACAACTTGAGCCGGGTCAGGCGCAAAGTACCCTGCTCGAGTGCTCCCTCATCAAAGCTCAGTGCCTGCACCCCCCAATGGAAGGGTGAATGGCTGTGGCGTGCCTCCGCCAACTGGTGTTGATGGAACTGGTCCTGATACTGGAAATGCTGCGGCAGAAGGAACATACCCTCCGACCACATAATACGATTATGTTTACTCACGTCCCTGTTCGAACCTCTAAATTCCGGTTTCGAGTCAAAAGCCATCAAAATCAGTTTCGATGGCGCGTTCCTTCGCTCTTTGTGTTCTATTCTACTGCCAGGAATGTCTCCCCACGCCTGACCTTCAACTGGTCATCCACCAGGTATAAGTGCACGCCTTCTGAGGCGCCAAGCAGGCCATCACGACGAAGCTCATCTGCATCAAAAACAGCTTGCCAGTCGTCTTTGAAGGAGTTGCGAAAGAAAGCCGCGACGCCAACAAACTGCGCACCGGGATCAAGCGCCGCGGCATCAATCTTGAATTCGCCCGGCAACAACGTAACCTCGCGCTGAGATATCAGCGCCTTTCCCAACACCTGATCAGCGTCGGTCCATAAGTTGTGCGGGGAGGAAGTGGCAAAAGTGCCTATTTCGGTGAGCTGATAAATACGGAGGACAACCGAAAGCGGTTCGCCATCAATGTCCGGATTGAGCGAATCGTCGGCCAAGATGGTAACGCGCACCCTGTCCTCGTTACCGACCAGTTCTCCCGCCCAGGTATCCCCGAAACGGTTTCCCACACGATCAGCAACGCCACATCCCAGTAGCAAAACAACCAGGGAGCAGACTCCCAGACTGCGGACAAATCCTTTCATTGCCATACCATTCCGTTGTTTCGTCGATTCACGTTCCATCGTTCACTGGCCGACCATCCGGGGCAGGATAAGCATTTAGCACCAGAAAACTGAATCAGACTTGTTTAGTTTCAGATCAGCATATTTAAAACGCTACAATAATATGCAACCATTAACAAGCATCAGGACGTCAACATACTCAAGATCCCAAGGATGGCTCTAACGATGAACATGCCCACCCCACGCATAGTGGCTGCCGCCGGCTGCCTGCTTCTGGCGGCCTGCGCAGGCCAGCCAAGCGTTGAAAGTAATGGTATCAGGGAAACCGAAAGATTTGAGGGAACCTTACCCTGCAACAACTGCCAGGGAATCAATACTGACCTGACTCTCAAACGCGATCCGGGTACCGGCGCTCCTGCCGGTTTCTATCTGCATGAAACCAGAATTGATGCGCCGGGTGGTGAGCGGGTCAATACCAGTTGGGGGCAGTGGTCGCTCAACAAACATGGCAACGGATTGCAGCAGAAACTCTATATTCTTCAACCAGAAGTCGGCGCACAGCGGCTATATCAATCGAGCGCGGACGGAGAACTGCAGCCTCTGGACAAGCGGGGCAACCCGATCAGCAACGGTGATGGAGCCCCGGTAGTGCTCAACCGTCTGACGCCCAATCCGTCAATGCCTTAAAGACAACCAACCGGTTCAAACACGAAAAGGAACGTTGGAAATAGGGCATCTGCTTACCCATTTTTAAGAAATGTCTTACACCGGCGACAGCTTTTGACTGTCAAAGGCTGGAGGCATTCCCCGATATATTGGTTTCGCAATGTCTTTCCCGTTGGGCAGCTAAGCGTCTATTCGTTAGTCGTCGATACCTGCAAGGCTCGTGATGAACCGAAGTGATACTGGATGATTGTGAGCAATTCCCGAAACACTGACACCGCCGCAACAGGAATCGACCATGACGCAGACGTTTAACGTTGATGACTTCATTCGATCGCGTAAGCAGACACGCACGATCTCGGATCTGCTGAAGGCCCAGGCCGCGGATTATCTGGCCACGCTTTCGCCCCTAATCCGACCGCAACCGCTGTTTGGAGAGTACCTGCAGGGGGCGCCCCGTGGCAGCGGCCGTGAAACGCAGCACCATTTCAAGGAATTCCGGACACTCTTCGATAAACACGCGGGAGAACGGCCATTCAACCTTATCAATGAACTCGAGGTTCCTCTCAGCATCATCAGCTCCACGCCTGAGTTGTTTCCTCTGGAGTACGATCACGTTCTGCACAATGGTGTCACCATCCGGGTCACCAGTCCGACCCGCTGGGTCGTGGGGTATCGTTCTTTTGACCTCCATCTCTTTCGTCAGGTGGTCAACGATCCCAATCGCAGTGGCTCCGAGCTGCACCGCTTTGTGCTCCACTACCTGATACTTTTCCATTGTTTCAGCAGGGCAAACGGTCTGGCCCGCCTGCTCCGGGGTCTGCGTTTCCCGGTGGGATTCCAGTGCCTGGATGATTTCGGCCAACTGCCCTTCTGCGTTATCAACTCACCTGTCGCATCGTCACTGCCCGATGACGACGTCATACGGCACAGCACGGAAATATCCGGCAGCCGCAGTTTCGAGGAACTGATATCCGCAAAAGAAATTGACGCCATGCAGGATGAGCTGCATGAACAACTCGCCGCGACTTTGCAGGAAGCAGATCCGAACTGAACGCTATATCAATCAATAGCTAAAACACCCCGCCATAATGAAAAAGGATGACACAATGGCAAAGAATGAAAGCACCCAGCACAAACTCTCCCGCATCAGAGCGCCGCGCGTTCACCTCACCTACGATGTGGAGATTGGCGACAGTATCGAGAAAAAGGAACTGCCATTCGTCGTCGGTGTGATGGGCGATTACTCAGGTAACCCACTCGAACCACTGCCCCGGCTGAAAGACCGCAAATTCGTCAATATTGACCGCGACAATTTCGATAGCGTACTCAAGGGCATCCGGCCCCGATTAAGCTATCGGGTCGATAATACGTTGGCCAACGACAGTTCCCAGCTACCGGTTGAACTCAATTTCAAATCGCTGGAAGACTTCGAACCCCAGGAAGTCGTACGTCAGGTTGAGCCCCTGCGCAAACTGCTGGAAGTACGCAACAAGCTTGCCGATCTGCGCAACAAGATGGGCGGCAACGACAAGTTCGAAGAGTTACTGATGGACGTCTTGCAGAATACGGAAAAGCTCAAAACGCTGGGTGAAGAACTTGGCCGCGAGGCCGCCGCAGACCCACAGGATGAAAAGGAATAAAAGGAGTTATTCATGGCCCATAACCAGACAGACACTCAGCCTCAGACCGCAGTTCAGGAAATTTTCGCCCCCGAAACGTCCCTGCTCGACAGCATCATTTCCGAGAGTCGGGTGGCACGCTCGGAAACAGAGCGCACCCGCACCCGTGACCTTATTGACGAACTCGTCAACCAGGTCCTGGAAGGAGAAGTCACCCCGAGCAAAGACCTGATCGCCGTACTGGACTCCCGAATCGCCGAGATTGATTCGCTGCTGTCAGACCAGTTGAACGAAATCATGCATGCCAGCGAGTTCCAGCAGCTTGAGGCATCCTGGCGTGGCCTCAAGTACCTGACCGACCAGACCGAAACCAGCACCAACATGAAAATCCACATGTTGAATGCTTCCAAAAAGGATTTGATCAAAGACCTCAAATCAGCGTCGGAGTTTGACCAGAGCGCACTCTTCAAGAAAGTCTACGAAGAGGAATACGGCACTTTCGGTGGCGCCCCGTACGGGATGATGATCGGCGACTATGAGTTTGGCCGGCACCCACAGGACATGTATCTGCTGGAGCAGGTGTCCCACGTTGCGGCCGCAGCACATGCTCCGTTCATCTCTTCCGCCTCTGCAGAATTGTTCGGCTGGGATTCGTTCACCGATATGGCCGGGCCACGAGACCTCTCCAAGATTTTCGACACGGTGGAGTACGCGAAGTGGAAGTCCTTCCGCAATTCCGAAGACGCGCGCTACGTTGGCCTCACTCTGCCCCACGTTCTGGGTCGCTTGCCCTATGGAGAAGAAACCGCGCCGGTAGAGGAGTTCAATTTCACCGAGAACGTCGACGGCAGCGATCACAACAAATACCTGTGGATGAATGCCGCCTACGCCATGGGCACCCGGATAACAGATGCCTTTGCCAAATATGGCTGGTGTGTGGCAATCCGCGGCGTTGAAGGCGGCGGCCTGGTTGAAGGCCTGCCCACCCATACCTTCCAGACAGACGACGGTGAAGTGGCACTGAAATGCCCGACAGAGATCTCCATCACTGATCGTCGTGAGAAGGAACTTTCCGACCTTGGCTTTATCCCGCTCGTTCACTGCAAAGGGACTGACTATGCCGCTTTTTTCGGCACCCAGTCTGCGCAACTACCCAAGCAATACAACACAGACGTGGCGAATGCCAACGCGCGATTGTCGTCACAGTTGCAGTACATTTTTGCCACCTCTCGCATCGCGCATTTCATGAAGGCCATCATGCGCGACAAGGTGGGCAGTTTTGCATCACGTCAGAATGTTGAGGACTTCCTGAACGAGTGGCTCTCACAGTACGTGTTGCTGGACGACAACGCCGGCCAGGAAGCCAAGGCACAGTATCCCCTGCGGGAAGCCCGGGTCGAAGTCGCTGAGGTACCGGGTAAACCGGGATCGTACAAAGCGGTTACCTTCCTGCGGCCACATTACCAGCTCGACGAACTGACGGCTTCATTGCGCCTGGTTTCGGAGCTACCGCAATCAACCCGGGGCTCTTAAGAACCACTTGTGTTCTTGCGACCACGACAACCGGATGTCGTGGTCGTTGAGCTATCGGAACTCGCAAGGAGAGCGACGCAATGAGTGATTCGATGCAGATGGTTCCAACGCTGCTTGACAGACTGCTTGATGACGAGCCGAACCACGCAACCGAGACCCCGCCAGGCCATCGCTGCTCGGTGGCTGACTACAAAGCATCGGTGGTCCGCGACCTGGAACTGCTGGTCAATACGCGCCGTGAACTGGTTGCCAGCGAACTCGACATGTGGCCATCACTGCAGGGAACAATGCTCGACTTCGGGCTGCCGGATTTTCTGAGTCGCGGCGTTCGCAATACCGAAGACCGACGCCTGATTCAGCATCAGCTGGAACATACCATTGAACATGGCGACCGGCGCTTCAGCAGCGTTCGTGTTCAGTTACTCAATCCGGATACCCATGAACGCATCCTGCAGTTTCGTATTGAAGCCACGCTGTCCCTGAGCGACGCGAGACAGCACGTGGCTTTCGATGCTGTTCTGCAAGTAAATACCCGCCAATACAAAGTGCAAAATCTGATCTGATGCTTGACGACCTGCTCCCCTACTACGAGAAGGAACTCTCACACCTGCGTTATCTGGGTCAGGAGTTCGCTCACCGTTATCCGAAGATTGCTTCCCGGCTGCTGCTGGAGGGCGATCACTGTGAAGACCCGCATGCAGAGCGAATGATCGAGTCATTCGCTTTCCTGAGCGCACGCGTGCATAAAAAGCTCAACGACGACTTTCCCGAAATCGTCGAAGCGTTTCTTGATGTTCTCTACCCACACTACCTGCGGCCAACCCCGGCATTGTCTATTGCAGAATTTGATCCCGGACCTCAAACCTCCCTGACCGGTCGCTATCACCTGCCCCGGCATACCGCACTGCATTCAAGACCGGTCGGACAAACATTCTGCCGCTTCCGCACTTGTTATCCTGTTGATGTCTGGCCCGTGGCCCTCACTGCTGCCGAACTGCACCGGTTAGAGCGGTCCTCCTTCAATCGTCACGGTAACGATCACGTCGCCAGACTCACACTATCGCTGCAAAGCATCGGCAACACCGAGTTTGGAAAAATGGGCATTGATCGGCTGCGTTTTTTCCTGGATGGCGAAGGCAGCCTGATGCATCCGCTCTATGAAATGCTGTTCAACAATGTAGCGCGGGTGTCAGTGAGCTTCGTTGAAGGCGGGCAGTCCCGCGAAATCGCCCTCGAACCGGGCGCAATCTCACCCGTGGGTTTCGGGCCGGAAGAGGGATTGATTGACTATTCAGAGCGGTCTTTTCTGGGTTACCGGCTTCTTCACGAATACTTCACCTTCCCGGAAAAATTCCTGTTCTTCGATCTCACCGGCCTTGAACGACCACTGGCCGACAAGGCCGTGACCAACGTCCAGATTCATTTTCTGTTCCGTGACTACGACCAGCAGGAAACCCTCTCCCGCCTCGCACAAACGCTGGACCGGCATAATTTCCGGCTTGGGTGCACGCCGGTCGCCAACCTGTTCTCACAACAGGCAGAGCCCATAAAACTGACGCACGCGCGGCACGAATACCCGGTTATACCAGACGTGCGTCACGCTGTTTCAACCGAGATCGTCTCTATCGATGAAGTGGTTCGTGTTATTCGCACCGCTACCCGCGACAAGATCGCCCCTTGCCAGCCCTTCTTCGAACCCACCGACAGCGAAAGACAGGCGAACCAGAGTTACTGGATTGCCCGTCGGGTGAGCTCCCGGGATGGACGCGATCCGGGCACGGAAATGCGGCTGCGTGTTGTCGACCGCGAGCTGGAATTGCTGGATAGCAGCAGCGATACCCTGAGCCTCAGGTTGACCTGCAGTAACCGGGATTTACCGGCACTGATGACCCTTGGCCATCCGCAGGGTGACTTCACGCTCGAGCAGGAACAGGTCGTCCAGCAAATACGCTGTTTGCGGAAACCAACATCCCCCGTCAGGCCACCAATGGGCAAAGGCGTCATCTGGCGCCTGGTTTCACATTTGTCGCTCAACCATCTATCGCTGGTCTCCAATGGGCGGGAAGCCCTGATGGAACTGTTGTCGCTCTACAACTACCGGCAGGCTTCCGCTATCCGGAAACAAATCAACGGCATCACCGAAATCACCAGCGAACCGGCAATGACAAGGATAGGCCACCCACGTCCCGCCTTCGTACGCGGCACCGGAATAACCCTTGAACTCGATGAAAGTCAGTTCATCGGTAGTGGCATCTTCCTGTTTGGTACCGTGCTGGACCACTTTTTTGGCCAGTACTGCAGCCTCAACAGTTTCACCCAACTAACCCTGCGCTCGAAACAGCGCGAACAGCGAGTCGTTCAATGGCAGCCGAGAACCGGTACTCAGCCCCTGGTCTGATCGACCAGGCACGCGCAGAGCCCTGGCGTTTCGGGTTCTTTCAGCTCGTACGACTGTTGCGGCTACACTATAGCCGTACCGGTCGTATTGACCCTGAAAACCGACCGCACCAGGACCCACTGCGCTTTCGATCGTTACTGTCACTCAGCTTTCCGCCCAGTGAAATCAGTAACCTTTCGTTCGAAAACGAAAAATCGCTTTCAGCCGCCAACGAACCTCTCAGCGAGATCCAGGTAACGTTTATGGGGCTGGTGGGGCCCTCGGGCGTACTCCCCCGCCCGTATACAGAGCTGTTGATAAACCGGCATATCGAGAAGCGCGATGATGGCGCCCATGCCTTCATGGACCTTTTCTCGCATCGAATGACCGCGCTGTTCTACGAGGCGTGGCAAAAATACCGGTTTCACATCGAATATGAACGCAAGGGCAGTGCGGATTTTGAAAACTGGCTCCTGCATCTGGCCGGATTCAACCCGAGCACACTGAACACCCTGGACGCCCCGGATGATCCCGGCTCGCTGAGCCGTAACCTGTTCAGTTGGTTCTCCGGACTGTGGACTCAAAAACCACGCAACCCGGGGAACCTCCAGTCAATCCTGGCCTACACCTTCGGCCAACCTTGCCGCGTGGAGCCCTTTACCGGGCGCTGGATAAAGCTTACGCCGCAACAGTGCACGGGGCTTGGCCAGACCAATGCCCGGCTTGGCGAAAGCGCCGTCGCAGGAACCCGGGTGCGAGACTACCAGTCTGCGTTCCGGGTGCGCTTCGGGCCACTGAGCCTTTCGGCCTATCAAGAGCTGATGCCGGGCACCACAACACACCAGAAGCTGGTGCGGCTTCTGCGCTTCTATGCCGGCGTGGAACTCGACTTCGAAATTGAACTGATCCTCGACAAACATGAGGTCCCGCCGCCTCAGCTCGGCAAGGCAAATATCTTAAGCCTGGGCCGGCTTGGCTGGCTCAAACCTGCCGACCGGCAGAGCGACTCAAATGGACATGCAGTCTTTGAAATCACCTATGACGGAGCAACGGTGTGAATCTGAAATCTCTCTTCAATAAACTGAACGACCCCTGCCGCGAAGCCACTGAAGGTGCAGCCGCACTTTGCCTGGCAGAAATGCAGTATGACGTGGATGTTGAGCACCTGCTGCTCAAACTCCTGGACAGCGACGACAACGACATTCTTCGCATCGCGCGCCACTACGACGTGTCACTCGACCGCCTGGCCGGGCAGCTTGAAGACACCGTATCCACCTTCAGAACCGGCAACACCCGCACCCCGGCGCTCTCCCCTCGCCTTACCAGGCTGATCGAACGGGCCTGGATTATCACATCCGTTGATCATGATGAGGCTCAGGTGCGTAGCGGCCACCTTCTACTGGCCCTGCTCAAAGAGGACGAGTTACGGCGGGTGGTGCTCGAAGGCGCCAGGGAACTCGAGCGAATCAACGTTGATGACCTCCAGGCCCACCTGGAGGATCTTACCCGTGGCAGCAGCGAAGACAATCACGAGCGCCCGCTGGGCGACACGTCTGCCGGTACCGCGGAGGCTCAGCCTGAGAACGAAACAGCAACAAAGCGCAACATCCGAAGTAGAACCCCCGCGCTCGATCAGTACACCATCGATCTGACAGGAAACGCCCGCGCGGGCCGTATCGACCCGGTACTGGGCAGGGAAGAAGAAGTCCGACAGATGGTGGACATCCTTACACGGCGGCGCCAAAACAACCCGATCCTCACCGGCGAAGCCGGCGTCGGCAAAACCGCTGTCGTCGAGGGGCTTGCGTTGCGAATCGTCAGTGGTGACGTGCCCCCTCCACTCAGGAACGTTGAGCTACGTACGCTCGACCTCGGGTTGCTGCAAGCCGGCGCCGGAGTCAAAGGAGAGTTCGAGAACCGGCTGAAGAACGTCATTGAAGAAACCAGACGCAGCCTGCATCCGATTATCCTGTTCATCGACGAAGCCCACACCCTTATTGGCAGCGGAGGCCAGGCTGGCCAGGGCGACGCCGCCAACCTTCTGAAGCCCGCGCTGGCTCGTGGTGAACTGCGCACCATCGCCGCCACCACCTGGGCTGAGTACAAGAAATACTTTGAAAAGGACGCTGCGCTGGCCAGACGCTTCCAGGTAGTCAAGGTAGATGAGCCGACGGAACCAGTCGCCATCAATATGCTGCGGGGACTCAGCGAGCGCATGCAGAATCATCACAAAATCAGCATCCTGGATGACGCCATCATTCAGGCTGTACGCCTGTCACACCGTTATGTCACCGGCCGCCAGTTACCCGACAAGGCTGTCAGTGTGCTTGATACTGCCTGCGCGCGGGTTGCACTGGCCCAGTCCTCCCAGCCCGCTGCACTTGAAGATGCCTACCGTCGTGTCGACAACCTTGAAAGTGAAATCACCGTACTTCAGCGCGAACAAAGGGAAGGTACCGATCATTCCGAAGCCCTGGCGGAGCTCGACCAACAGCTGTCTGACACTCAGGCGGAAATTGAAGGCCTTCGCGAACGCTGGGAGAACGAGCAGAAGATTGTAACCCGCCTGAAAGAACTTGAGGCACAACGTGACGCTGTAGAGTCTGGCGAACAGGAAGGCGATGCCGACGACCTTAGCCGTCAGATTGGCGAAGTCCGTCGTGCACTTGCCAGCGTTCAGAGTGAGCACTCTCTGGTGCATGGCCACGTAGACGGTAATGTCATCGCCGAGGTGATATCCAACTGGACCGGCATACCATTGGGCAAGATGCTCCGCGATGAAATCACAACGGTTCAGCAACTCCCGAACCTGCTCGCTGAGCGCGTACTGGGCCAGGACCATGCCCTGGCAGAAATCGGCAAGCGCATAGCTATTTCGCGGGCACGCATGGAAGACCCGAACAAACCCATCGGCGTTTTCCTGTTGCTGGGCCCCAGCGGTGTGGGCAAAACCGAAACAGCCCTGTCACTGGCCGATGTGCTCTACGGTGGCGAGCGCAACGTGATTACCATCAACATGTCTGAATACCAGGAAGCACATACCGTTTCCAGCCTGAAAGGCTCACCTCCCGGCTATGTCGGTTATGGCGAGGGTGGCGTACTTACCGAAGCCGTGCGACGAAAGCCCTATAGCGTGGTCTTGCTCGACGAAGTCGAAAAAGCCCATCCGGACGTACTGGAATTGTTCTTCCAGGTATTCGACAAGGGCATACTGGATGATGGCGAAGGCCGCGAAATCAACTTCCGCCACACCGTTATCCTGCTTACATCCAACGTGGGCACGGAGGACATCATGCGCCAGTGCCTGGGGGCCGAAACGCTGCCAGAGCCGGAAAGCATCACCGAAAGCCTGCGTGATCAACTCAACGCCGTGTTCAAACCTGCGTTTCTCGGGCGACTCAACATCGTCCCCTACTTCCCGGTGCAGAACGAAATCCTCAACAGCATTGTCGAGCTCAAGCTTGATCGCATTAAACAGCGCTTCGAAACCAATCACCGCGCCAACCTCGAGTACGACCCGGCGATCATTGATGCAATCGCCGCCCGCTGTACCGACAGCGACAGTGGTGCGCGCAACGTCGACAGTATTATTTCGGGTAGCTTGATGCCGACGATTGCAACTCAGGCCCTGAACCGGATGGCCAACGGAGAAGCCATTGAGAAACTGACAATCAGCCTGGATGAGCAGGGCGAATTCGCTTACGAAATGCTCTGAATCGCCCTGCGTGGCTGCGAATTGACAGTTAACGGTTTTTAAATTGCCTGTATTGATTGCTTCACTCGCATCGGCGAACGCATATTCGAAAATGGTAACATGATGGGAGTTCCTCAAATTCGGGGTAAAGATCGAGACGGTTTGGCCAAGGGATTCATATATGGCCTCTGTGGCCAAAATGTCTCATCTTTTCCTCCCTTGGACCTCCCGGAGAAAAGATTTTAAAATCATGAAACTATACGGCATCAAAAACTGCGACACCGTGAAAAAAGCCCGCAAGTGGCTGGATGAAAATGGTATCGCCTATGACTTTCACGACTTCAAGAAAGACGGCCTTACCAGCGAAAAGCTGAGCGAGTGGGAACAGGCCGTAGGATG
>Ga0209300_1000355_pt1 | contig 25646 bp, 24 predicted proteins | sample Shrwel_input2_RT_FD_187535 | JGI IMG/M metagenome (GOLD analysis project Ga0209300, IMG submission 187535) | Subsurface microbial communities from deep shales in Ohio, USA - Utica-3 well 1 S input2 RT (SPAdes) (version 2) ... | reverse complement strand
GGCGAAACTGGTCAAGACCGGTCACGGCCTGCTTTATGCCGTCATGCTGTTGATGCCCATCGCCGGAATGATGGCGATGGTAGGCGGCGGTTATGGCGTTAACGCCTTCGGCCTGCAGCTTCTCGCCGAAGGGGAGGAGATAGGCTGGGCTTCCGCTATAGGGAGTGTGCACGCGCCACTGGCCTGGGTGCTGACGGTGCTGATCATCGGGCACATTGGTATGGCACTGATTCACCACTTCGTTATGAAGGATGATTCGCTTAAGCGCATGCTGTAGGCGGCCTGTCACTGCCCATTCACCCCTTGCGGTCAATGTCTTGTTGAATGGCCCCGGGGGTGAAAGCCACCGCTGGGCATACAGTTCAACTCCAGAGATAGAGGCTGTTTCCACTACGATGGACGGGTATGCTTTAGGGGCGTTAAAGTTTGCACCCTACCCAAAGGGAGCGTCTTCTTGATAGTGACATCCACATATGCACCTTTAACCTTCCTGTTTCTGGCCGGAGTGCTGATTTCGAGCCCTCTCAGGGCGGAGCTTGTTAATGTCGCCTGGGATAACGATCTGTTTACCGGAACGGACCGCGGGTATACCAATGGTGTGAGAATCTCCTATCTGACGTCGTCGGCGGAACAGTCCTCTGGGGCATCCGCTTCGATAGCCAGGACATTTCGGGATAAGCTGACATTTCTGCCGGGGATAGGGGCGGACTCCGACCAGCACGCAGTCAGCTTCAGTTTTCGGCAGTTAATGGTGACACCGGACGATATCAGCAGAAAGGAGCCGCAGTACAACGACATTCCCTATACGGGCCACCTTTCCCTCAGCAGTACACTCTGGAGCTGGAACGCGGAGAGCATCACCGGAGTTGGCGGGCATATCGGGGTGGTCGGTCCGGAAAGTGGTGCAGAGAGTGTGCAGAAGTGGGTACACAAAGTCACCGGTAGTGAAACGCCGCGGGGCTGGGATAACCAGCTCGGTACGGATGTAGTGGGAGGCCTGCAGGCAGCCCATGGTCGGAAGCTGATACAGGCTGGGCAGAAGGGAGAGATTGAGCAACAGGTCTCGGTAGTTGGCTCCACTTTGCTTTCGAACTTCCGGACATCGGCTAAAACGGGTTTTATATGGCGGCTCGGTCGTCAGTTACCGATCAACTTCGTGCCGGATTATGGGGGCACCTCATCCACGATTGCCCTTCCCGGTTCCCTGAACAGCACGGGAAGTAGCTGGTCGGTATTTGTTGGCCTGGGAGTGGAGTACGTCGCTTACTCGTATATTGAAGAGAACTCCGGCCCTTATGAGTTCACAGAGGGGCCGTTTATAGGGCAAATCGGTATTGGCGGTGCCTGGCAATGGGATAAGTTCCAGGCTGCTCTGACCCTGCGGGCGACGACAGGAGAAAATGAGCAACACAAGGATGATTTCAGTTTCGGTACCCTGTCGGTGTCTTGGGTGTTGTAGGAGCTATACTTGGCAAAGAGTGATGGCCGGTCGCTTACACATTTCTTTACATAGTGTTACGATTTCTCGCGTTCGAGCATGATGAAGAGATGTAGCTCGTTTTAAACTTACTAGGAGTTTTCCCGTGCCGATCATCTGGCGTGAATCTATGGCTATTGGTCACCCAACTATCGACAGCCAACACAAATATCTTTTTTGCCTGGTCAATGCTGTTGAGCTTGCACTGCAAGTAGATAATCCCGCAAAGGTTACCGCTTTTTACCTGGACCAGCTCATTGAATACACCCGAATTCACTTTGAGGATGAAGAAAAAATTCAAATTGTTATCCAATACCCTCAACACAATGAGCATAAAACCCAGCACAGAGAAATTATTGAGAACCTCGAGGATTTAAAGGCTCGCCTGCTACCAAAGTCCGCCAATGGGGATGTTGCAGAGGAAGCTCGGCTGGAGCGTGTGTGTAGTAAAACATTAGAAGACGTTGTGGGTTTTCTCCGTCACTGGATTCTTGATCACGTCCTGCATACCGATATTCACATGAAGCCGTACCTGAAACGCCAGAAGCTCGATCCGGCCAGAAATAATCCGATTCTTCGGGGCCGGTAAATAGGGGCGAGGGTTAGTGATAGATGCCTTCAATAATGCAATCTAATAGTCAGATCCAGATTTTGCCCATCATATGAAAATCTGGCGGCCTCGAATGAAGGCGCACTCATCCCAGCCTCTGCACCGCTTGAAAAACCATAACCTTCCGTGGGAACCCCCAGAAAGTTCGTGTTGAGCTTGCCATCCATATTCTCATCATGGATGACGGCCAATGCATAGGTTCCTGCAGGAATATCCAGAAAGCTACAACGTGCCTGCGTATCTTTAATTTTCATCATCATTATATTGGTCGCGGAGTGCAGAAACTCAGTAGGGAAACCGGCTGGCGATTCGAAAAGCGCGCAAGCTATAGTTCCGGTGCTGTTTTCGATATTCGGAATTTCTACATGAATCCCTGGACATGGTGGCTGGGCGAAGACAATGGCGGGAAGACTCGTAAACGCCAGCACAGATCCCAATGCTACATACCTGGCCCCCATGGAGTACCGAGTCACGGCAAGCATCGCGTTGGAGATCAGTGCGTATTTTCGATTATCTGACTTGCTCATCAGTATCCTCATAGCTCCAATCTCCCGGGCTTGGACCTCCACTTTCGCTAGGGGAAGGAGATCATCTTTTGTTGGCTTTCGTCCCAGAGCTTGAGCCGGAAACTGTGCAGGCTCTGCCGTAAGGTCAAAGGCTCTTTGACGCGCACAGCGGAAACCTCGTTATAACACTCGGGTAAGCGATAATTGGGAATTCGGGCATTAAGATGGTGGATATGGTGATACCCGATGTTCGCCGAAAACCAGCGCAAAATAGTCGGCAATTGATAGAAGGAACTGCCTTCCATGGCGGCCCGCAACGGATCCCAGTCACCTTTTCGGGCCCAGTAACCGCCTTCGAACTGATGCTGAACGTAGAACAGCCAGATGCCGCCCATACCCGCCAACCACAACACAGGCAACTGAATCAATAAATAAGTCTGCCAACCGATCGTTTGGGCGGCAATCAGGAATACACCAACGATAGCAAGGTTCGTGAACACTACGCTCTTACGCTCTTTGCGCTGAACTTTCTTGCTCGGCAGCCGGTTGCTGAGCAGGAAATTGAAAATGGCGCCGAAGCCCAAGAGCACCACCGGATTGCGGTAGAGCCTGTAAAGCCAACGTTTAAGCCTCGGCGACTGGTTGTATTCGCGCAAGGTGAGCGTCCAGATATCGCCAAAGCCCCGGGTATCGAGATTGGCGTAGCTGACGTGGTGACGAAGATGACTGAGGCGCCAGTCGTCGAATGGCGTAAAGACGAGGACTCCCAGCAGGCGGCCTACCCAGGTGTTGGCGCGCTTTGACGGCAGGAACGAGCTATGGACACAATCGTGGAACAGAATGAAAAGGCGGACCAGAAAAGCTGCCGCCACCACCGAGAGTGCCAGTGTCCAAAAATAGGAAAAGTCGTGCCTGACAGAGAGGATCATCAGGTACCACAAGCCGGCGTAAGGGACCAGCGTATTGATAAGCTGCCAAATCGCCTTGCCGCGGCTAGGGGTGCGGTATGGGTTCAGCGCTGGGCGCGCGTCCGGCCACGAGGAATTGGCTTGCATATGGTGTCCATTCGCTTTTTCCAGTACTCAGGCCATTGAGGCCCACGGCGCTCAGCCTAAGTAAACGCCGATCGAAATGTTTTCAATCCTTAGAATTCATTTTTGGCCACTTATTAGCCATGTTATGGCCTTTGATTCCGTCAGACAACCGCGTGCCGGGGATCCTGTTGTGGAAAATTGATGTGGTGGATAGTGCCCAAGGTGTGCACGGACCTGGACGGAGGGCGCGTGGACACTTCGTGGACACCAGAAACAACAAAGCCCGCACAAGGCGGGCTAAGTCATTGAATATTGGTGCCCGGAGGCGGCACCTTCAGCCCTGTAATGGCGCGGCCTGTAGGCGAGTGATCGTGATTTTGTCGTGAATTTCTACCGCTCTTTCCGCGATAGTTTGCAAGCCTTCATCGTTGCCTATATCGGCAATGGTAACCAGCCCCCTCGCTAAGACAATCCCTCCTGAATAGTCATCAAGTTTTTCACCACGATTGGCCTGTTACTTTTCGAATCGCCCTCCTCATCACCACAGCCTGCTGCTGCACGATTTCATCCAGTACACCCAAAACAGTTCTGAATTTAATCGGCTTCTGAGGACAGTAAGTTTGTAGATAGTACAGATGCACTGGAGGGTTTACTGATGGTTCTCTCACGTAGAAAACAATGTCTGCTTCTTAAAGAGGCCGGGATGATTCAAACCTGGCTGGATCGCTTCGATCCGCCATACCCTGGTGGCCACCGCCGCGTAAGAGTTCATGCGAGTGGAGGGTTCCTTGTTGTTGAGAATCTGCCCTTACCTGATGCCTATGCCCCTGATTACCTGGACGTGTTGCTGTTGACCGAACAGTTCCCCGACCGGCCACCGATCGGGATTTATATGCTGAACAAGGGTAATGAACTGCTAACGGCACAGATCGCGCGGCGTCTGAACGTGTTTAACAACAAGGCGTTTCACGAAGCCAAGGCTATTCCGGGTTATACCTGGGCCTGTCTCATCTACGAAGACAACAGTTGGCGATACAACTTCTCCAAGCCCAATAGCGGCGACAATCTGACCAAGTTTCTGGAATTTTTTCACGCTCTTTTGAAAAAGGAGGTGGCATGAAAACGGTCATCCGCTTCTCAGAGAAAGTGTGGTCCCGTATCCGTGACCATCATATACAGCCGGGTAAGCGATGCGAAACCTTGAGCTATGTATTTGCCCGCACTACGAAAGCCTACGATTCGACGACCGTCCTGGTCGCCCATGATGCGCCGGTCTTATTGCTGGATGAAGATTGCTTTGAAAAGCGATCTGCCTCATCTGTGCATTTAAAGAAAGCCGTTCTCGATCAAATCCTGTTTCAGTTTGCTGGGACCGATTTTAATACGCTGATTAATATTCATGACCACTGGTTCGATTCCGAGAATACAGTCTTTTCAAGAATCGATGATACAGACGACCAGCGCTTCGACCAGTACCTGCGTGATCGCTTCGAGCCCATGTTGCGGGAGCAATCTTCGTTTTCCGTAGACAGACCCATCTTCAATGTTTCGACGGTTATCTGTGATGGCGGTGCGAGTGCTCGTCTGGTGGATACTCGCAAGAGCGACGTTTTCCAACCACTGGATATTCAGGTCATCGGAGATCAGTTCCAGTGTTTTCCTGTTTCGGCGAGCTGGTCAGCCGCCGAGGATGCACCGGAATGGTTAAACCGCCATCGGGATTTTATTGAGCCAAAACAACAGCATTGGTTAGGCCTTTCAGAGGTGTTGTTGGTCGGAGCCGGGGGCTTGGGGGCGATCCTCGCCGAAAGTCTGGCACGTTTAGGCATCGGGGCCTTGACCATTGTCGATCCGGATCTACTGGACGATTCGAATCTCAATCGCTTTCAGGGGGGCTGCCCGAGCGACGTCGGACAACAGAAAGTTCGGATTCTGGCGAGGCGTCTGAAAGCGATGTTCCCGGAGTTAAAGCTCAGCATTCACGCCTTGCCCGTGCAGGATGAGGTGCTTGAAGACGTCTTTTCAAGAGCTGATTTTCTGATCGGCGGATTGGATGACGATGTCACCCGCTACTATCTGAACGCAGCATCCGTGCAGTACATGCTCCCATACTTCGATGGCGGCGTCTCAGTGGAGACCCGGCCGATGGTTGATTTTCGCAGCCGGCTATCGGTTGTCTTGCCGGGTACGTCGGCCTGCTTGCAATGCAGTGGTGTTGATGTGCTGGACTGGGCCGCTATTGATGAAGCCTACGCACACCCGGCCACGCGCTCTATCAAGCAGGCTGCAGGTTATGTGCTGGACCGTCCGGAAATCTCAGCTCCCAGTGTTTATGGGCTGAATATGGCGTGTAGCGCCGCACTCATGCAGGAGTTTACAAATTATCTTTGTGGGTGGCGCCCGGTGACCACGAATAGCCTGACTGAGTGGCAAACCAATCGGCATGACCGGGCGGATCGCGAGACCTATCCCTCCTGGCCTTCAGAAGATTGCCCCACCTGTGGCTTCCGTAGTGGACTGGGGGGCGAAGAGTGTTTGCCCCGCCCGCTGCCTCAATCAGAGCTGGAGCCGTCTATTGAAAATTTACTGAATGATTTCTGAATTGGCGAGCTTTTGAAGGACATAGTATTTAGACAACGCAAAAAGTGACCGAAAATCAGCAAGAGGACTGAACCATGGCAAATCCAAAACCGATCGTGATCGATGGTGAGATTAAGACTGTTAGCGCTGATAGTAAGATCTCGGACCTGGCCCCTGAAGCCAGTTCGGTGATTACATCCGATGGTCGCCTTTTGAGTGGAAAACAGCTCCAGCAGGCTCCTCTTCCGGATGGCTTTAGTAGCGTTCACAGCGGCGTTGAGAAAGGAGGCCTCTAATGACAGGCACACTGATACTAATCAGCCTGTCCATTCTGCGTGGCGGGCTGCGCGCTCTGGCCTGGTTGTGCCTGCTGATTCTGTATCTGATCCCGGTTCGGTTAGGCAAGCGGAGAATCACTCGGGGGTGTTGGTTGGTTAACCGGCGGGATCGGGAGAGCGGCGTGGTCTTAATGGGCGATTTGATTGAGAATATCAGAGATTCTGCAATCCGATTTTTTCGACGGGCACCGGATAACGCCATGTTGGTGCGACATTGGGGAGCGGACAGTTATATAACCCCGGGGAGTGCTTCAGGGCGCCGAAGTTCAAGGAGTCAGTGCAATGAAACAGGCGAAGCTTAGGAAACTGGATCTCGATAAAATCGGGAAACAGATTAAAAACAGAGCGAAGTTACGGCTTTATCAGACAGGGCTGGGGAACACACTGCTTGAAGAAACTGTTCAGCATGTTATCGAGATAATCATTCGAGAGACCACAGAAAAAAATATCTTGGACAACGATGCTATCCAGTCTAAAGACGCCTGGATTACCACGATAATCAACAGAAAGGTGGACCGGTTTATTACACAAGCAAAGAGGCGCGATCGCGCTCTTCAGAGTGAGATGAAGTCCGGAAATGAAGAGAGCAACGAGCCTGTGCCACTGCTGGATAGTATTGCGGGGTCTGTTACGACTGAGTCGGAAGTCTTTATCAAACAGATAATTGATCAACTCCAGAGCACTCTCTTTCCCACCTGTCTGGCCAATTTCAGCAACGAAAAAATCAGAGAACGGGTTCAAACACTCTACGTGGAAGTGATTCTTGAAGGCCGGCTTCAGCAGGATGTAGCAAAGGATCTTGGTATCGGAGAAAACACCGCCTCTGAACAACTCAAGCAATTAATTGCCTGCATGAGGCATAAGCTGATGGAGAAAAATATGCTCGGTACTACACAACAAGTCCCTGCTTCATATGAGCGAACCATAAGCCATCTGGCTCAGCTGGCCAATCATGAAGACGCGGAGTTGGCATCTTTCATGAAACATATGAACTTCCTTGATGCTCTACCTTATGCACTGCATTGCAGAGTTAACAGGCTGGACCTGGCAACCGTAAAGCAACGTCACTATCGGTGGAAATCCAAGGCGACGTTGCAGGCCTGGTTCAAGTTTCTGGACGACATTCATTTGTGGGCTGACAAACAGCTGGAGCAGAACAAACGCTATCTGCTGGCCTACATGAAATACCTGTTTGAGCACAAGAGCGGGAGCATTGAGTCTTTCGAATCTGCACAGCGGAGAAATCTCCTATGAACATGCAAGCCAAGATTGAAAAAGCCAATCTCATATATGCACTAACCGTAGCGGCAGCCCATGCTGATCTGGACAAGGTGCTTGCCGAAGCCAGGGCTCATGGCGTGGAAGATATGATCACTCGGGAACGATGCATAGAAAGAGCGTTTGAAATCGGGGATGAAGCCCTCGCCTCTGAACTGGCTAATCGGGAATGGCTTTCCACTTTAACCGCCGAAGGTCGGGCTAACCGGTTGCTGGATGTATGCGCCAAAATTGATGACATGGTGGCATTTGATCACGACGAAATCAGCAGCCCAATGCAGGGGCTTTTTGATGGCGACTCTGTTTTGGGGTTGCGGCAAGCCCCTTATGTGAGAACGAGTGACACCGAGTTGTTAATGACGCTAAACTTTACGGATAGCACCGTGGCCAACTCGCTGATTAATTCAGACCTGACGGTGTTTGTATTGGGGGGTGAAGTCGAGGCAGCGAAACCTCTGCTTTCAGGTTCTGTATGCGAGATCGCTATTCCTCTGCAACAAACTGTTCGAAATCGGGACATCGACGCATGGGAGCTTAGCGTCGGTGTGATTGAAGGCGATGGCAGCCCGCAACTTGTTTTGCTGATCAGTGAAGCCGTGACCAAAAACACAAATACGATAATGTCCGGCTCTGACAATTCGCAAAGCGAAGTCTTTGAGATGACTGCCCTGGCGGCGGCGGACGACAGCGATACCGCGTCCCTCAGCTACAGCCCGGTCTTGGCGAATCCTTCCGAGTGGACCTTTAGTTGCCACCCGGTTGCCGGTAGCTCAGCTTGCTATCTGGAATTCCAGGCAGCCGACGAGGCAATTGATCGTTTCACGGGAAGAGAAGTGACGGTTTGGATTGATGATATGCCCCCGATAGAACTCGGGGTTGTAGATGAAACGGGGTTCATTGCCCGGAAACTTGATCGTTTCCCGGAGCTTAAAGGAAACCTGAAACTCGAAATCAGCAACGCATAGGACGCATATGAGCTTTACCGGATACCTCCTTCTGAACGAACGCACGGGCAAAGGGATTTGCCGATTTCCCACCTCCCTGGACGTAATCCTGAAAAAGGAGGTAACCGAGTTTCATCCAGATAAATATCTCGCTCGCGCCCAGGGTTTCGCTCCGGAGGATCTCTTATGTTCGGTGGAGCGGGGGCTGCGCATGGCGGCAGAGCTTTTGTTCCGCGAGGGACATTGCCGCCAACTGATGGGGGTGCAGATTGATCTGGGGCTCAATGAAGGCGAGTGTGGCGCGTTTAATGGACGAAGCGCCGACTTGGCGTTTGCCCTTGGCGTCATGGCTGAAATCAGAGGGTTGGATCAACCCATGGCAGCCACCGGCGTGCTGCTGGATAGCGGTCTTGTCGGCCGGGTGTCGGGGGTAGTGCAAAAGCTCAAGGCAGCGGCAGATTGCCTGCCTCCGGGTAGCTCGCTGTTTTATCCCGGTGACAACCATAGGGAGTTGGAAGAGGAACAGCGATCCAGTCTTCAGGAGTTGCAGGAGCGAGGCTTCACGCTGGTGCCCGTGGACAGCCTTGAAGAGGTCGCACTGGAGTTGGGAATACCGGTACAGGGCGTCTGGCGGTCGGAACCCTACAAAGGGCTGAGCCGTTTTGACGTTATCGACAAAGGCATTTTTTTTGGACGGGACGGTGACAGCAAGCGAGCCGTCAATAAGTTACATTCCCGGGCTGAAGAGAGCTGCCCTGGGTTGATGATTCTCTCCGAGAGTGGTGTCGGAAAAAGCAGCTTCGTTCGTGCAGGTATTCTTGCCTCCTTGCATAGCGAGCCCGGCCGGCAATATGTGTCGCTGGTTTTTGATGAGCGATTATTCGACGCCGTCGACGAGCGAGAGTTCTGCTGGCGAATTGTCGAACCGATGGGCCCGGAAATACGCGAGCAGGCTCCGGAATCTCCGCCAGAAACGTTAGAGGCAGTGGCTGAATGGATTCTTGAGTTGGACCTTTCCCGCCAACCGGTACTGGTTTTTGACCAGTTTGAACAACTTTTTGCCGGTAACCACACCCCTGATCTTGTCGTTCGTTTTGCTCACCTGTTGTTGCGCCTGCAGAAGGCTGGAGTCTGGATTATTGCGTGTATGCGCAGTGAATTTTATCCAGATTATGCAGGGGTTAAAGATGAACATGGCAATGCTCTTCTGCTCGCCGTGTTTGGTGACTCCCCTGCTGGTGTGAGTGGTCTTTTTGATTTAAAACCACTGAGTTCGGAGTTGCTGCGCAGCGTAATCCAGGGACCTGCCAGTCTCGCGAGAGTGAGTTTTGGGTTCAGCAACGAAGGCGCGAACCTGGTTGATCGCATTGTTGCCGATGTAGGGCAGCATACGGATGTTCTCCCGTTATTAGAGTTTTTGCTTGAACGGCTATACCAACAGAGAGATCCGGAAACGGGAACCATTGCTTATGAAGCCTATGAACGAATAGGTGGGCTTTCTGGTGCTTTGGAGCAAGCGGCGGAGGAGGCTGTTGCAGGTCAGCCAAGGGAAGTGGTGGAGGCTGTCATGCGCGCAATGGTCCAAACCAGTGCTGATCATAAGGAGTTGGTATTAGCTTCGTCGGTGGACATAACACACCTAGATGAGGCGAGTTTTGAGTATCAATCTATTCGTGCGCTTGAAAATGCCCGGCTATTAACAGTTGGTGCATCTTGTGGGCTATCGAATAAAAGGTCTGTGCGGCTTGTTCATGAGGCATTAATTAGCGGCTGGCCTCGTGCCGCTATTTTATTTAATGATCCGAAGACTCTTACGCTGATTCGTGACAGAGACAGACTTCGACAGCGAGCATTCCAATGGGCTGAATCGGGCTACTTGGAGAGCTTTTTACCAAGTAATGTAAAGGACCTAAAAAGTACTCAAAAATTGAAAGAGAAGCTTAGCGTTTTGGAGCTTGACTCATCGGTCCATCTCTATTTAGAGAAGGCGAGAAATTTTGAGAAGAGGTTGAGGCTAAAAAAATGGTCTAAATCAACCATTATTTTGTCTTTGTTTTTTTCTGCATTTATTTTTTTCGGTTACCTGTTGGCAGGGCAATATGAAAATGAGTATAAAGCTAAATACTCTGATCTAAAAAGCAAGGAGTACCAGCTTTCCAGAGGGGTTGCAGAGGAACTTAAAGGTAAGTTTTTCAGAATGACTCAGGGAATTTATGAAAAAGGATGGTCAGGTTCCCCGGTTGATCAATATTTATATAGAGTAAGCAAAGGTATTGATCCTTCTCCCTTCAAAAGGGTAGGGAATAGGATGATTTATAAAAGCCAGTCATTTTTAATGGACGAAGATGTATTTTCGAGAAATGAAAGATTGATAACTTTGATTTTTCGAACTAGTAGCATGTTGTTGCCTGAAAAAATGTCCTGGATTTCAAAGATAAAAGATGGCAAGTTGGAAGTTTCTAATTATGCATATAGATTGACAGAGATCCTGGAAAATGAATTTAATAATCTATACGAGCTAGAATTTGATTTGGCAAAAGAGATTTTTTCAGCTTACAAAAAAAATATATCGAAGTGGCGTCACTTTGATCAAAGCAATAGGCAGCGTTATGAGATGGCAGAGAGTAAATTGCCAGTTTTTCTAGAAGCCCGGAGAGTTGGTTTTGCATCGGAAATAGATGTTTTTCAATCATACCTAGATTTAATCTGGCATGCTATATTGCTTAAAAAAATTAAAGTTGCAAATAGTTATATTGAAAGGGCTCAAGAAAATAATATAACTTACACTCCTCTGCTGATAAAATATGCCCACGTACTCGCACTGCAGGGAAAAGTTAAGGAATCGATAGCTATCTATAAGAGAAACTACGGTACTAATTTTGACGCTCCAGGCTCCAAAAGTTTGGATTGGGAAGATGTGGTTTTGGATGACTTTAATAGTCTTAGAAGCTCAGGAATTGATTCTCCAGTATTTAATATAATCGAGGGCTATTATCGAGAAAGGGTAGGTGAATTTTAATCCTGGTGCTATAAAATCTAGAATGTGACTTTTAATTAGTAAGCCGGTATCTAAATGGGAACTAAGTATGTTTTTTAAAAAGATGATATTCGGGATGGCAATTGCAACTACGGTGGCCTTGTTTTCCAGTTGCCAGCCGCCCTTGATTGATGAACGTTATCTGGATCATGGCGATGGTACGGTCACCGATACGGAAACCAACTTGAGATGGCAACGCTGCAGTGTCGGGCAGACCTGGACGGGCGAGACATGCTCCGGGGAAGCGGCAAGGCTTGGATGGAAACAGGCCATGCTAAAAGCTGAAGATGGTTGGCGACTTCCGACAATAGATGAGCTAAATACTTTGGTGCATTGTTCTACTGCACGCAACCCGAACGTGCATGGCTTAAGGGGTGGCGGATGTCTTGGGGAGTTCGATCGTCCCGTTATTAATACTGAAGTATTCCCCAAAACACCGCCGCATTGGTATTGGTCGTCCGCAGCTTATGGCAGTGGTGGTCGAGTGATAGGGTTCGGGTCAGGTCGTTTTGATTATTGGAGTGGTGACGAGCAGCTCAGAGCTCGTTTAGTGCGCGCTGCAGATTAGCTTGCAAATATAAGCTGGCGTATCAGCTTGCAAGTCTTCCCAGGCTGATGCAAGCTGATTTCATCATCAAATGGCCCACAGTAATGCATCTTTATTGCAAAGGTGCGAATGCCTTGTTCCTCTAGCTGGTCAAGAGCCTCGGCTATGCCAATGCGGGATGGAGTGGCTGGGTCCGACAGTATCGGCTTTCCATCCTTCCAACCAAAAAACCAGGCCTGAGATGCCCGCTCCCAAAAAAACACTTCGCTCTGGAAGTCTGGATAAAGAACGGCGTCTGGCTTCTCTCTAATGAGTTGCTGCACAAACCTGTTTGCGCTCTTTCGAGTACATGAATGAAACCACCAGACCTCTGCCTCAAGGCCACCGCTGGCCAACTGACTGATTACTCCATCTTCTGCCAGCCGCTCCCCGACAGAGGAGGGGAGCAGGAAGATAACTTTCCGGGCTTTGGTGCTCGTTTTTTCGCTCATTTGATTCCCTCTCTGTAAATGATGGGCATGGGTTGTCGGCATTGTTCGTATGCCGACGCAGTATCAAGAAGTGGCTGGAAGATCTCCGCTGTCAAAAAAAAGTGCAACGAAGTGTCTCTGAGCAGGTACGTGGTATCCGGGTGTTTGATGAACTTCCTGGCCATAATCTGTTTCTTGATCTGGTTCTCCTCCCGTTCCGATAAACCGTTCTGCCAGAGATCCAGAAGGCCAAATACAGCCTCAACATTATTGGCGATGTGCCTTAGTGCTTGTGAGGGCGCATGTTTAAGCCGCTCAAGGATTTCCGGCTGACCTTTGTCTAACACACTTGTGATTTTCCGGGCCTGAACAGAATGTGTCAGAGGTAAGGCGGCCAGGATGTTCTGCTTACCTTCAAAATCAATAGCCAGCCCCGACAAAACGGTTCGGAGAAAGTCCTCGGTATTGAGCTCAGGGTCGTGGTTGCGCCACGCCCGAGGGTGCGTTTCAAGAAATCTTTGCACCAACCGATCCGGCCACTCATCCGGTTCTATCACCAGGTCATGAATAGACGCCATTATCGACCTCCAGACTGCATCGAGCTTCAGTGTGATCAATCGTTGTCGCGGGACAAAAGATCAGTTCGATCTCGGCCTGTTTCAGCCGGCTCTGGCGCACCAGAGCATCGGTCAACCGGGCATGTGTGTGTTTTGATGCCTGAAGTATTTCTGTCGCTTTGCTTTCCGCGCGGGATAACCAGGCCTGAACTCGTTGTTGCAGTGTGTCGTGAAACGTTGATGCCGTGGCCGGTAATGCCGATACAGAAATAGGGCCAATCACCTCATCCAGCCCCGCCTCACAAACCGCATACCAGGCAAGTTTAGTCGCCCGGTTCAGATCAGACGTGGCACCGGTGGAAAGCTGGTCCGCCCCGAAGGCCTCCAGTTCGGCAGCTCGCCCCGCCAGTGCCACGGCCATTCGGTCAATGAGCGTGGTTTTCGTTTCATACGGCGTGTTTTCATTGCCGTAAATGGTGATCCCGCCCTGGTTGCCCCTGGATTCAACGCTGATCAGCTCAGGTTTCTGCCCGGGAAAACAAACGTGTTGAACCACTGCGTGGCCCGCCTCATGGCAAGCAATACGATGCCGGGAAACCCCATCCGGCTGCTCTTCATCAAGAGGGCCGTGTTGCAGTGTCAGCAATAGCTCATCAATGTGCTCCTGGCTCGGTAGTTCAGAGGGGGATGTCAGACGCAGGTCACGGCAAAACTGGTACAGCTGCGCTCCAGTCAGTCCGTGGGTTTGCTTTGTTAAATCGTTAACCAGGCTATGCCCGTTCTGGTAATGCAGATGACGATGCAACAGTTGTCGTCGGCCTTCGGTATCCAGGACGTCGAGATGGAAGTGGCGATCAATGCGCTGTGGGCGCGAGAGTGCGGGATCCAGCTCCTCAGGCAGGTTCGTCGCCAGGATATGAAAGATGGATGTCGCAGAGGCAAAGCCCTGAACATTCGCGAGTAGTTTTGTAAGCGCAGCGTCGTGAGCAGCGCTGCGCTCTCCGCGTGTTCCCAGTGCATCGGCTTCATCAATAAAGATGACGCAAGGGGCCTCCCGGTGGGCGAGACTGTAAAGCTCGTCGATTCTCTCGGGTGCAAGCAGGTCTGTCCCGGCCACGGCAATAAAGGGCATGCCACAACGAGCCGCAAAAGCCTTGGCAAGTAACGTCTTGCCGGTGCCGGGAGGCCCGGAAAATAGAACCCCTTTGGGAAGATCCTCAGCATGAGTCGCAGGATCGGTCATGGACTGTGCGACGTTATCCAGAAACGTTTTGGCATCGTGGTGCCCTGAAACATCTTCCCACCGGACATCTGGCACACGGGCGGTTAATGCCACGTTTCCTTGATAATCTTCCAGGCGATGGGCCTTAACTGTTTGGATGTGAGTTACCTGTAAGCAAAGGCCATCTTCTTGATTGGTCGGGGCCAATGTCCAGTCGAAAACAAGTTGGCGCTGGCGTAAGGCTCTGCAAGGGTCTGCAGAGTGTTGTTTGAGCCATTGCCTGGCTGAATGCATCGCGTTTGAATCTAACTCAATACGGGCCTTACCCGGTGTGGACTGCTCGAACAGGAACAAACAAAGCGGGTCCAGAAGATTTTGCTTGATGAAGCCATGCTCTGTCGCACTCCAGTACAGGGAAGGATGTTTCAGTAAATGGAGGGTAGCCAATTCTGCGATGGTGTCTTCATCCATGCTCACGGCCCAGCCGGTTTCGCGCTGGAAATGTTCCAGTGCCACCCTGAGCTGTTTTTGAGTTCGGGCAAGGCGCTCTGCCCAGGTGCTTGGCTCAATGGTAACGAGTGAGGTCGCGAGCTTGTGAAGCAAAGATGGATGAACGCTATCGCGGGTTTGACCGCGATAATGCCTTCTTGATTGAGCCATGGCTTCAAGCATGGCCGTTTTCTGGTGCTGTGTGCTGCTGAGGAGGTCGGCAGCATTGGGGTGGTCGAACCATTCAGCGCCTGTCGATGCGGTAAAAATAAAAACGGCCTGCCGACAGTCAACAGTAGTGCTGGCCTGGCTGCTGGCTTTTGACTGCCGATCCAGTTCATCCAGTCCGTAATTGTCGACCATGAACCCCGTTGTAAGGGCGGGTAGTAAGGCGGCCTGAATGTCCGGCAAGGTTTGATCGACGTTTTCAAAAACGATGACGGAGCGGGGGTGGTTGTAAATTTGCCGGGTAACAAGGCCTGGTCGACTGCCTGCCCAATAGCTTTGGGCGCCATCCAATGATGCCCCTTCGCCCTCGGACCGGAACTGGGCCAGGTCCAGTTCCATGATTTCATATCCGGAATCATCGGCCAGAGTCTCTGCCACCGCTTTGGCTGTTTCGCGTGCGCCCCCATCCGGATGGCTGTGCAGCAGTAGCGTGGCAGGGTGTGGTTTATCGGGTGCCCCCAGGTGGCGCGCCATGGTCACTGCGATATCACACGCAACATCGGGCTTTGTAAGTTCCATCATCGCCTGTTTCAGGCGATTGTAAATATGGTGTTGAGGTTTGGACTCCCCTTGGAAGTCCTGATAAACGGAGATGAATTGCCCCCATACGATGGCCAACTCCGCAATAAGACCACTGGTTTGATGATCAAAGCTCAGCAAGTTGCCAGGGTCTTGAAGTTTCATGGCTTCGATTCTGTTCTTCTTGCTCGCCTTGCCGGGCAGCGGCCCCAGTTTCTCTTCAAGAACATCTTTCACGCCGCGCTTTATTTTCAGATGGCGCAATGCTTCCTTGAACTCATCCAGGTTGATGGGATGCCGCCCCCTGGAGCGGCTATAGGCAATCTTTCGGATAACCGAGAATTCGGGCCTGAGGTCGGCATCGGGGGTAACTAGAGGTACGCCGTCATGACTGATCATTATTCTGCTCCTTCTTTTGACCTGCGGTTGAGCACAACTCCCTGAAGCGGCTCAGGTCTCTCCTTTTTTGAATCCGTTTGAGAATGCTGTCGGCCAGTGCGATTTGTTCGTTTCTGTCGAGAGACTGCAGTGTTTGCAACCACTCTTTTTCCGACAGCACCAGGGCCTCATCCGCGGTTATTGGTTGTTCCTTTTTCTGCTCTTTGAGTCTTCTGGGAAGTTCCTGCGTCATGGCTTTGCTCGCAATTAGTGTGTGCTTATCAATCCCATGTCCCCTTACCCAGCCAGTAGTTCAGAAATAAAAATCAGCAGGTTTTTGAGACGGAATTTCTGAAGTTTATGACGGCGAAAGGACAAAGTGAGTAAGGGGTTCGGGATGAGGGGAGAGTGATGCAACAAGAAATGTGGGATGAATTACTCGATATGGCTGCCCGAGGGAGCCTCCGAGAACCGTGTTCAGTTGAACTTTTGCTTGAAAGCCCGAGGCCGTGGAGCGGTGAGTGGGTGAGCTTGTTCTGCATGGTACGTGACGCAACCGAGGCCTGGGTTGAGGTTATGGGTCGTCGTGTGGAGTCACTGGAGGTTGGCAAGCCTTTGACTCTGTTATTCCAGGCGTCGGTGCTGGAGGAGGATATAACCGTCTGGGCGGTTGGGTCGGATCACGTGGCGAGACATCAAACCGTCACCATCAATCCGCGTTGGATTTAGGGGAGAAAAAGCATGAACAACCATCGTTTATTAAAGCTGGCTTGTGCAATTACTTTGGAGAATTACGATCTGGCCAGTCGGTCGAATCCACGGGATCAAAAATACCTGATTCGGGATGCATCTGTTCTCTTGGTTATATTTATTTTGCAGGTAGTGATGTGGTCGATCGTTTTGAACGTTGTAACAAACGAACCCGGTGTCGCCGGCGGTATCGCTCTGATAATCGCATTCATAGTGCTGGCGCTGGATCAGGCCATAGGTGGATCGGCCTGGAAAGCGGAAGGATTTCTTTCTGAGGATCCTTGGTGGAAAAGACTGCTAGGCCGTGTATTCCCGATATCGATGAGGCTGATGGTCACAGTGCCTTTGTCCATCGCAACGTCTCTCGCCGTAACGTTGGTACTGCTTGACGGTGCTATTTTAACTCAGCTTCAGCAACAACAAACTGAAACAAATCGGCCAATCGTACAAGAATATCGGGATCGAGCAGCCAGACTGGAATCACAATTACTGAGTTCTGGTGCCAAACGGCTGTCTGGCCTGGAAAGTGAGGTTGAAGAGCTCAATCGGTCGATACGTTTGGAAGCTGACAATCTCAATTCACTACGAGAAAACAGGGACCAACTCAAACTTGAGCAAAAGTGCCAGTTCGAGGGCAAACAACTGAATGGCTGCATTCATGATGAATATGAGAAGGGCGATGGGCCGATTTATAAAAAATATCAAAGACAAATAGATAGCGAAGAAGCAAATATTAAAGACAGCAAGGACAGTCTCCAACTGATGCAGAGCCAAATGCGGGAACTCCAGGAGCAAATTGGCAGAGCGCAAGAGAACTTTTCGGAGGCGCAATCAAAGCTGCAGGAAGAGAAACGCCGCTTGGCCCGTGAGAAAGCTGAAGACCCGCGCTTCCTGGAAAGCCAGGATGGATTACTTCTTAGACTACAGGCCCTCAACGACCTGAGAAAAGCTCCGGAGTCTGGCGATATTGCAGAAATGCTAGCTCTCCTGGCGATGTTCGTCTTGATGACTTTGGACCTCAGCTACGTAATCATTAAATTGTTTTTCCCATCAGCCTCAGTGTATGTATTGAGGTGTACCGAAGCCGCTCGAGTTGAAGCAAGGGGGTTACGAGCCGAATTTTCGCACCAAGGGCAGTATCCCGAGCACAGGTTAAGAATTGTCGCCAGAAATGAAGAAGCACCAGTGGGGGCTCAGGTATGAAAAAGGTTTATAGAGCCATTGGCTGGGCCTTCCTGGTGTTTGCGTTGATCACCAGTTCTGTGCAAGCGCAAGAAACTGATCGATTAGAGCGAATTCAGCAGGCAAGAGCGTTTTTTGTTGAAAGAAAGTGCGCTCACGCCGGAGCGGTCTATGTTGAGTTGGCGGGCGGCCTGGATAACTTCCGCAAACACGTCATTCATGGCTTTGCTGAGGAAGACCAGCTGATCGTTGCTTACTGCATGGCTACCATTGCCAACGATAACAGTTACTACAAAGACCTTGGCGGGTTGTATCGAGCCCTGGGGCAGGAGGGAGCAATAGCCCATCTGTTGCAACGGGCTAAAGACTTACAAAACCAGCAAAAACTTTCATTGGCCGCTGTTTATGGATTGGGCGCCCATAAAATAGCCAGCTCATATGCCGGGCTGGCTGCAGAGACACAGCTCCGGGCGATCAACGTCGCTATCGATACGCTCGCTTTGGCTTCTCGTTTTTCTCCGGCCTTGGCGCTGTTAGGTGAACGGCCGGCATTACTAAGAGACGCGGACAAAGCCGCTGCAAACTTTGTGGAACACGCGATGGAACATGCGGCAGTTTGGTTGCTTGCTGATCGCCCGGACAAAGCGCTGGAGGCCTATGCCGTTGCCCTGCATTACGCCATGCTATCTGAGAATAGTGCCATCTCAACGGCTGACATCTATTTGAAGAGGGGGCAAGCGGCAATGAAGAATCATAGCCTTCCGCTTGCTGTTTCTAACTTGCAAGATAGTTATAGCCAGAGTGCACCAAACACCGGTACCCGGGCACTGGCCTCTTTGCATTTGTCTCAGGTATTGAGGGAGCAAGGCCGATACGCGCAAGCGCATCGCTTTGCCAGCGAAAGCGTTGCCTACCGTCGTCTGGATTATCATTTCAATCCAACGCCTGGCCGGCTATTAATCCTGGATGAAAGCCTGGAAGAGCTGGCTTTGGTAAAAAAGAAACTGGCTCCGGAAAACGACGATTCCAGTGGTGATGCCGTTAGTTACAGCAATCGATAAGGTAAGATTTAGTATTGAGCAAGGGGAAAGCCGTGAGAAAAAACATTCAGTGGTTGTCGTTTACCGTTTTGATTCTATTGCCTGCTGCAGTGAGTGCCGAGTTTTTGTGCCCCATTGCTGACTGTGATCAAATATCCTCAGGCTTCAAAAGTGATAATGAGCAAAGTGGGCAAAAGCACAACGGTGTGGACCTGGTTGCGCCAACAGGGACAGCCGTTGTGGCACCAGCCCAGGGGCTAGTGGTTGAAACTGGTGAAAGAAACCTGGCTGGCAAGTATGTCAAGCTTGACCATGGAGACAAAATAGAAACACTTTACCTGCATCTATCTAAGATCCATGTGATTGCAGGCGATAGGGTTGAACGCGGCGAGAAACTTGGTTTAACCGGAACATCGGGGCTGACGACTGGGCCGCATTTGCATTTTGAGGTTCGTGAGCAGGGAGAGCCGGTTGGTCCTTTGGAATCGATAAACAATGATCTTTGAATCAGCTTACTCAAGTATAGATTGGCACTTATTAACCAGTGCATACTACAGGATTGAACCGGCCAACAGAACCACTAACAGAGGACAAATGAAGTATGGGCTCAGAAAACCAGTTTCCAATCGGATTTCCCCTCGGTGATTTGTGCGGGAAGGAATTCATGGTTCCGTATTTGGTGCCCAGTGATGCCGGAGGCCTGTTTATAGAGTATTCTGAGCATCAGGAAGTTGAAGTAAATACATTGCTGGAGAATTGTATACTCGGTCTCCTTAGCCTTTTGCCTCAGAATCTCCTCCAAATTCATGTTTTTGACTTCGGGTTCAAAAAACGGTTTCCATATCTTGCAGATTTGCAGACACTGGGTGTTTACAATATTTATCTAAATAGCCAGAAAGCAGACTGGGGGCTTCAAAAGTTAGAAGATATCTCGCGCGATCGCCATCACGACCTTTTGTCTATAGATCATCCTACTCTGAACAGCTTTAACCGGTCATCCGATTACCCATACCCTTACCATTTAATGGTGATAAACTTATCGTACTTTCCGGAAAGCTATATTAATCCGAAAAGGTTTGCCGATTTTGTTGAATCGGCGAGAGATGCAGGGATTTACTTATTTGTTTTTGCTGATATTGACCAAGTGGATCTGTCTGAGAAGAGGCTTCACTCTTTGAAAGATAACCTGCCGGCATTTTCATTGGCAGATGGAGAGCTCACGCATGAACCAGGTTTACTATTAGCCGACCTGGAAAGGCTTTCGGAGAGGTTCGGCCTGAAGGCATTTCCCGGTACCGACAATCGTGATCGGCTGGCTTCTGACTTATTAAATCGGAGTTCAACTACAGATGCCGATGAGCCTACGGATTTCTTGGAAATACCGATTGGAAGGTCTCCTGACGGCAGGTTGACTATCAATTTCAGTCTTGGTGAGAAATCGGAGAACTACCATGCGATAATCACAGGGACTACCGGCACAGGGAAAAGCACACTCCTCAATAATCTTATTGTTGGCATCGCTGAAAATTTTACCGCCCAAGAGCTTCGCCTTTATTTAATGGATTTCAAGCAGGGTGTTGAGCACAAAGTTTTTAGCGAACATCCGAACTGCGAGAAGATATTTCTGGGCAGTGACAACCTGGATGCTGCGACTGATGTCCTTGAGAGTTTCGTAAATCTAATGAAGGAACGGAATGCTCTGTTTAGGCGTTACCCTGATGTAAAAGATATTTCAAGCTACAATGGCATCGCTGAAAAGAAGATGCCAAGAGTTCTTCTGATAATAGACGAGGTTCATGGGTTATTTTCAGGTGACTACAAGCGCCAGGACCTATTTCGATCTTTGCTTTCCAGTGTGGCTACCCAGGGGCGTAGTTTCGGCATTCACTTGATTCTTTCAACCCAGACTATCGCCGGTTCTATCAATCAAAGTTTGGGGGAGTTAATGGCTCAGTTTTCCCTGAGAATAACATACCGACTTATTAAACCTCAGGATGCTGAGGCGGTGATGTCAATGGGGAATCTGGCTCCTTTAAAGCTAAACAAATTTGAATTGATTTATAACAATGGTTCCGGGCTGAAGGAAAATAATGTCCTTTGTCGGGTAGACCCACCGAAAGATATACTGGCATCGATTAAGCGCATCCGGAATTCGCGTGGCGAACACGAAATGATTGCGCCAGAAATCATTGAAAAAGTATCCGGTGGCGGAGAGTCCGAGGACCGAGATGCAAATGATTGGAGCACTCAATATATTGAGTCGCTGCAATCTGGAAGGCGAGATCAAAATCGTGAAAAAGCAGCGCAGGAGCGTGATCAGCATAAAGAATTTCTTGCGCAGTTTGCTGAAAAACACGATTTGGATGTAACCCAGATACAAGGCTTAAGTGGTGAAGCTCGTGAATAAAACAAACCTTGATATCGTTAGGTCATTTGACACGAATAATGATTATTACAATTACATTTTCGCCTACCATGATGAATCTGCCTGGAAAGAGGCTACTTCGATAGTAACTTTGGCTGCAAGGCAAAAATATCTGGAAACATTCCCTGATGGAGCCCATGTCAGAGAATGTGAGCAAGATGTCGGAGAAATTGTCTGCTGGCAGAATGCTATTGCACAGGATTCTATTGAGGGGTTTCAATCTTATATCCGGATGTATCCGAGCGGTTACTTCGCACAGGAATGCAAAGAGTGTCTTCAAGAGCTTGAGCAGGATGAGAGCGACTGGTTGGCTGCTGATTCTAACGGGGCTGTGTCTGACTATGAAAGCTATCTACAACGCCACCCGAATGGAAAACAAAGAAAGCAGGCTCAGGCCGCAATCCAGAGGTTAGAGCAGGATAGAGCGGATTGGGAGAATGCCAACAACCAGATGTCGATTGAGGCTTTCGAGCGTTATTTAGCCAAATTTCCGGAGGGGCAGTTTGTTGATCAAGCCGCAGATTACCTATCCAGCCTGAAAGCAGATCTCGAAGCCTGGAGAAGGGCTTGTGAAGTGGCCACCGAAAATGGATATAAGCACTATTTGTCTGGCCCCACCCCGCGTTTATATGATACGGATGCCAAACTGCGAATTGAAGATCTCCAGCATTGGGAAAGGGTTCGTCGTGTAAATGACTTGAATGCCTATAACGATTATTTGCAGTCCTTTAACTCGCCGCTGTTTGAAGCAGAGGCGCGGGCAGCAATAGAAGAATTAGAGAGTTTGGAGCAGGCAGAAAAAGAGTTTTGGCTGGCTTGTGCCCAATCAAAGGACGTTGGGGAATGTAGAAAGTATTTAGAACGCTGGCCGGAAGGGCGTTTTGTTGAGGATTGCAAGAATACCATCCATCGTTTGGAGCACGATGCCCAATGGCAACGGGCAATGGATGAGCGTTCGATTCAGGGTTTCGAGTTGTACCTAAACAGTGAGAAGCCCCTGTTTTATGAAAAAGAAGCCAATGACCGCATAAAGGAGATCAAAGACTGGGAGTTTGTTACAGCTCAGCATAAACTAGTGACGTACCGCAAATACATATCGAGCTATGAAGATCCACTTTTTGAGGTCGAGGCACAAGGATTTATTGACGATCTTAAGAAGGCCGAAGAAAAGAAAAGACGTGAGGCAGAAGAGAAGGCCAAACGTGAAGACCAAGAACGACGGAAAAAGGAAGCCGAGAAGCTGGAAGAGCAAAAGCGACGTGAGGAAGAGAGGAGGAAGCAAGAGGAGGAGCAAAAGCGTCGGCAACTGGAAGAAGACGCTTGGGCAAAAGTATCGTCTGAAGATGTCAGAAGTGGATATAAAGCATTCTTGGAAAACTTTCCTGATGGCGAGAACTCGCCCGGTGCTAACAAAAAAATTCGGGAAATCGACTCGAGAATAATAATAGAAAAATGTACGGGTGAAAGAGTGTTTTTTTGGCGAAACAATATAAATGCTGAATATGATTATTTGACAGATCTTTCTAGATCGGGAGTTTACTTTCGTGAGTCCGCCCCTAAATCGTATTTCGATAGGTTTGTTTTTAATGTAAGAAATTCTGGTTCAGTTGAATGGGTTTCCGCTTTTTTGGCTTCGATAGTGGTGTTTCCTTTTATATTGCTTTTTGGTTATTTTATTTCTGATACAGCTGCCGGGAATTTGTTAAACTTTAATGTTGTCGTTTTCTTGTCCTTCCTCGCTGGATTCTCGTTTATGCTTTTCGATCGAGAAGTTGAAGTGGTTGGCCCCTTCGGGTATCGAAAATTTAAAGACGGAATGGATAGCCCTATTGCAGAGAAAAATCTAGACAGAGACGGTTCTACAGAAGCTTGGTGGCAATCGGAAGAGTTTAATAGTGCTTTAATTTTAAGTTCGTCTGACGACGGTAAAAAAATAGCAATAGAGTCGATTGAATCTGCTGTGGCGGTCGCAAATTACTTCCAAAATAAAGATGTTCTTGATTTTTCGAGCACGGAAAAATGGTCGAGCTTTTTTTCCTCTTTATTCGCGGATAATAAAAAGGACAATAAGTCTTCGTATAAGAAAGGTGTGCGCGCAAAGAAGACGATAAAAGTACCCAGCCTGGATGGCTTTAAAGATATTCCGGTCATCGAAATCATCGAAGTCAACGTGGTCGAAGGTGATACTGTCAGCCAGGAAGACCCGATGGTCGTCTTGGAGTCTGACAAGGAGACCGTGGAAATTCTCTCGCCCTATGCTGGGAAGATTGGTAAGGTTTTGGTGAAAGAAGGTGATAAGCGTTGTAAGGGAGATGATCTGCTGGAAATAATCGTTCGGAAAGATTAGCTTGTTAGATTTAAAAAAAAGAATGTAATATATTATCGTGACATAATTGTAAATGAAGATTCTTTTAATGCGGAAAAGCTAACGCTCAGTGATTTTTTATAACTTATGATTTTTGTTTTTTTTGAGCTGCGAAGTTGATATGTTCAGGAATTGATAATGTGAATGGTTTCAAGCATGAAAAATAAAAGTCATAATTCGAAAATCACTGAAGTTTTCTTTAAAGTTTATACAGGAGATTACTCAGAGGAAGGCTATAATAAAGGTTTTGCTGATAGAGGTAATGGCAGGCCGCAGCAAGGTTGGGGCGTCTTCAAGATAAATCCTTTGAATTTTTTTTGGAAGTTTGGCGAGTCTGCTGATAGTTTTAACAGACATTATCGTCACGGATATCTAGACCGGCAACGGGTAGAAAATGAAGTTTATAAGGAATCTACGTCCTCTGCTGTGTCTAGTCTGGCTGATAAAGTTGAGAATAGTGGTGTTAAATTGGAAGGAAAAAGTATGGGAGTAGGTCAGGATAGTTATCAGAACCAGTTAAGGTTAATTCGACATGCCAGGAACGAGCTCCAAACATTTCGCCGCCATCTCAGGCAGCTTGTTGAAAATTACCAGCAACAAATTCGTGCTGCCGAAAGTAGTGGCTATATGCAAAATATGATTGAACCACTAAGATCCAGGTGCTCAAAATTCGATCAAAAAGTCTACGAACTGGATAGGCTGATCAGTCAGCATGATAATTTAATTGAAGATCATGAAAACAGGATCGTGCATTTAATGAATAATGCAAATGGGTAATGTGTAATCAAGAGGCAAGACGAAAATGAGTGAACAAAGTTTGGCAAATCAGCTGGGTTGGTCAATTACCACGTTGGATTATTTAGATGATTTAGTTTGCAAAATAAACGCGGTATCAAATAGTTATGAGGCGTTGGTTGGTGGATTGTCTGCCTCAAACTACGTAAGCGAAATGCTGGAGCCCCTGGCGCTGATGAGTCGTCAATTTTGTGAGCAGGCTGATGATTTGGCTGCGCACGTTAAGTCTGAGCACGTAGAGTATATTGAAAGACAAAAGCAAGCAGTACTTCAACAGATGAGAGATTTGTAGTTTCTGGCGGGCGGTTTGGTATATCCGTTGCAACTCTCCGTGACGCCTTTGCGAGGGCAGGCAATCAAGGTTTGTGAAGCGTTCAAACGCGAGTGCGAACCTGATCTAATCAACCGATGTGGCATATTGGTCGATTTGTTAATTGCTGAGAGCGTTCTGCCATCATGGCCTGAAGCACACTAATCGGGGAGCAACGATATGACAAGTCAAGAAAACGCAGAGCATGATCCACCAAGCTCCCTGAAGCACCCTTTAAAGGGATGATGAGATTGTGGGAATTCAGCGGCAGTTTCCATGGACTCCTCAGGAGTACCTTGACTGGATGGCATCCAAGGGACGAGGAGAGCGCCCCTCGGGGTATCGCTTTTACTCAAAGCCAGTGGACGTTGCAGATGTATTTGGTGAGCTGAGTCAGCGATGGACAGGTCACGCCTATATCATCGCTGAGAAAAATTGGGATTTAGCGATTGGGTATGTGTATTACTGCGTATTCCGGCGAACGTGAACACCCATACCGGTTGAACGTGAACACCTCATTTCTTAACGCATCACCCACTGGAGTTTGTACTCCGGGTGTTCACGT
>Ga0209300_1000353_pt1 | contig 25813 bp, 36 predicted proteins | sample Shrwel_input2_RT_FD_187535 | JGI IMG/M metagenome (GOLD analysis project Ga0209300, IMG submission 187535) | Subsurface microbial communities from deep shales in Ohio, USA - Utica-3 well 1 S input2 RT (SPAdes) (version 2) ... | reverse complement strand
CCGACAGCCTGATTCAAATCCCGAACACTGTAGGTATCACCAACGCCCTTGGTCTGTTCACTCCGACCTTCTCCAGTCAGAAGACTGTTGAAATCACTCGCACCAAGCGTGGCTCGACCCTGCTGGAAGACCGCAACTGGGACGAGCGTAACCAAACTATCGCTGGTCGTCAACGCGACTCGCTGCTGCTGAAGATTCCGCACTTCCCGGCAGATGACGCTATCACCCCGAACGACATCGACGGTATTGTTTCTGCCAACTCCATGGCTGAAGCTGCTGAGCTGGAAAGCGTTGCTAACGTCCGTGCTGACAAGATGTTTGACCTGCGTGAAGCTCATGGTCTGACCCTTGAAGCCGCTCGTATGCAGCTCATCACTGCCGGTACTGTCTATGCTCCGAACGGCACTGTAGCGACCAACTACTACACTGAGTTTGGTATTACTCGTGAAGAGATTGGTGTTGATCTGGCAGGCGCTACTGACCCGCGTGCTGACTTCGCTGATGCCAAGAAAGCTGTTCGTGCTGGTCTGACTGGTGGTCAAGCTGGTACCATCCGTCGCTTCGTTGTTCTGGCTTCGGACAGCTTCTTTAACGCCCTGCTGCTGAACCCCTATGTTACCGATGCAATGAAGTCGGAGCGTAGCACTCAGTCTCTGGACGTTCTGCTTGGTGCTCCGCAAGCTCTGGCTCAGGATGCTCGCTTTGAGTATGTTGACCTGTTCGGTATCACCTTCATCAATGCTGGCGCCGCTGGCTATGAAGATGCTGATGGTGACTTCGTACCGTTCGTACCGGAAGGTGACGCATACATGATGCCTGTTGGTGTTCGTGATATGTTCAAAACCTACTTCGCTCCTGCTAACCGTTTTGGCACTATCAACAAGCGTGCTCAGGGTAGCTACTGGTTCGAGTACATGAACGAGAAAGATGACATCATCGAGATTATGACCGAGCAAAACTTCCTGAACGCTCTGCTGAATCCGGGTGCTATCGTTCGTCTGTTCCTCAGCGTATAAAACTGAGTGAATATAGGAGGCTTGAAATATAGCCTCCTATGTTTAGGAGATTCCTATGGATGTTGAAACTAAAGCCGGTTGGATTTATGCAGTTCGCCAGCTTGCTGGTGGCCAGGATGTGTCCACTAAAGCAGAAGTAGTTGCTCTTGAGCCTATTGCCGATCCTGCTACTGCGACAGCAGCAGATGTTGCTACCCTTCTGAATGAAGTGATCGCTGCTCTACAGGCTTAAAGATTATAGGGCAAGCCATTTGGTTTTGCCCTCCTTAAATTAAAAGGAGAGGCTTTGCCCATGACTGACGAAGAAAAGATCAGTTTAATTCGAATTTTGATCGGTGGTGGATATGTATAAAAAGCCACCATATTACGATACTGTTATTGAATTATACGAAAAAGGTGTTCTGCTAAAAGACATTGCTAAAGAAATCGGAGTAAACTCCCAAAAGATTTCTTACCATATGAAAAAGTTCGGCATATCCTTTAAAAGAGACAGTTACGTTCTAAACAACGAGCAAATTGAAAATCTGATACATAGGTATCTTGCTGGGGAGTCTGTTCCAAGCATCTGTAAAGATTTATCTTGTTGTTATGACACTGCATTCTACATCTTACGTAAAAACGGTGTGGAGATACGAAGTAAAGAGGATATGAAGTTTTATTACGGTTATACCATAAATGAAACTGCCTTTGAGGATATCCAAGAAGAAAGTGCTGCTTACTTTTATGGGTGGCTGCTTACAGATGGATGTTTAAGAAAGAAAAGTATCTCCTTGGAGCTTTGTAGCGTAGATGAGGAAGTCCTGTTAGAGTTAAAATCTTATCTGAAAAGTTCTAATACAATCAGACGTAGAAGTAGGCTTGATGAAAGGACCGGGAATACTTATCATCAATCGTCTTTTTCTTTCTCTCACACGCCCATACGAGAACGCCTAGTCGCGTTAGGGTTAAGTGAAAGAAAATCTCTAAAAGAAAAGTGCCCAGAAGCCTTGAAAAGTAATCGCCATTTTTGGCGAGGTGTGATTGAAGGTGATGGACATTTAGCAAAAGATGGTCGTGGTATTGAACTGTGTGGTGGAATAGAACTTCTAGAAGCTTTTGCCTGCTTTTGCAAAGAAATTGATCCAGACGCAAGACTCTCTTTTTCGAAGAACGGTAAGATGGATGTTGTTCGACTGGTGGGTAGACAGTCAAGCAGTAAAATTCTCAGCAATCTTTACGACGATTGTAGTGTAAAACTCTCTCGTAAGTTCAATACCTATAAGGAACAATACTATGACCGATGAAGAGAAGCTGAGCATTATTCGCGTACTCATAGGAGATACGGAAACGTCTCCATTTTATATGCTCCTGACCGACGAAGAAATTCAAAAGCTTTTAGATTTCTCTAAAGGAGATGTTTATAAAGCAGCAAGGTTTGCAGCAGCAAGTGCTTATGCGCAATTATCTGCTTGGAGCACTCGTGAACGCACCGGCTCAATAGAGGTGTGGAATTCTGTATCAACAAGCTACTTTAAAGTTCTTGAAAATCTTATGAAAGGTGCGGGCATGTTTATGCCTGACGGATTGTACCCTTGGTATGGTAGTAAAGACAGTTGTTCCAAGCTCTTGAATATTCAAGTGTGTGACCACGAAGAATCTTGTGGTTGTAACACTTGCAAAGCCTACGGTTCTACTTTCTGAAGGAGAAGTGAATGTCTATTCCAAGATTTCTCCTGACTAGAACAGTCCCCCTTACCATCTACCGACAAGAAGCGGGTTCTTATGTCCGTGGTGTGTGGGTAGAAGGACCAATCGTTGAAGTACCAATTCGTGCAAACATTCAGCCTTTGAAGCCTTCTGAAGTTCAAATGATGCCTGAATCTGATCGCACTCGTGAGTGGTACAGGCTTTGGACAACTGACCTTGTAAGAACAAAGCAAGAGGGGGCACAAGGATACGATGCCGATGAATTTATTTGGAAGGGTTATCGTTACCAGATAATGAAAGTTCAGAGCTGGGATATGGGAGTTCTTGACCACCACGAGGCGTGGGCTGCTAGGATTTCAGTTACTCCAAATTGAGGTGTGTATGATTAAGACTAGTTATACCGCAGACACGAAGGAATGGAAACGAATCAAAAGACAGCTTCTTGCTTCAAACAAAAAGAGTTTGCAGATTGGTTGGTTTAATGGAGATTTGCATTCTCAAGCTGAAGAGAGTGGTCCACCAATCCCACTAGCTCAATTAGCCTTGTGGTTGCATAACGGAACAGTGAATATGAGAGGGGCCACAATCCCGCCTCGTATGTTCATCACCGAAGGCTTCATGGTGTATTTAAAGAACAGACCAATCTTTGAGAACGCTTTGAAAAGACGCCTTCCTTTGGTTATTGAAGGTAGGATGAGTTGGGAACAACTATATGCTTCTCTTGGCGACGAGATGGTGGAGTTGCTCCAGATGGTGATGGACTCTTGGTCATATCCGCCTAATGCTCCTCTTACTGTTGCACTGAAAGGTCGAGACGATCCTCTGGACAAAACAGGAGAACTTATCTCCAAGGTTAAATGGCGTATCGGAGATAAGGAGTTTGTTTAATGTCTGTCTACAGTCAAATCAGAGACGCATTGTTCGATGGCTCTGATGCTCTAATAAAAAGAACAGAATACACCCCACAGATTATCTTTAGTCACGGTAATGGCTTAGAACCAACTAATGATTACATCGTGATTAACATTCTTGGACTTGAACAAACGGGAAGAGTTTACAACTCGTCTTTGACAGATGGGGTTGTAGGACCAACAGGTCTTAAGTCACATTTCCAAAGCTTTCACGAAGCTCGTGTTCAGTTCAGTTTTTACGGTAGCAACTCTGGGGATATTGCTGATGTGTTCCATCGGTATATCACCAACTACGCAATGACTCGTGATGATTGGTGCAGGTTTGGGTTGGCACCTAATAGAAAAACACAAGTCGTATACAACCCTCAGTTGAGGGATACACAGTGGGTTGATGCTTTTAACTTCACTGTCACCTTTGCTTATGGCGTGCATGAATCTAAAGAAGTTGATTGGGTTGAGCATGTCACAATCAATACAAATGGTAGGTCTTCTACTATTCCACCTGTTGTCTAGTGACAACTTTTAAGTATAAACACAAGAGGATACGCAATTGGCAGCAATTGACTCTTTTGTTGAGGTTTTTATTACTAAGAACACTCAACAGATTGATATTACATCTTTCAGCATCCCAATGATTCTTTCTGCCCACAGCGCATTCACTGAACGTGCTCGTGTGTATACCAGTCTTACTGGAGTAGCTGAGGACTTCGACACCACTTCTGAAACTTATATCATCGCACAAAAACTGTTTAGTCAGGAACTGGTTTTCCCGCAAATCGTTATTGGTCGTAAAGAAGAGCTTGAAAGCTATAGTGATGCTCTTTTTGCTGTCCAAGAAGAAAATGACAGTTTCTATGCTGTTGTTATCGACAGCCACGACAAGGCCGATGTTCTTGCCTTTGCTCAGACTATTGAAGCAATGCCTAAGATTTTTGGTACGTCTACTTCTGACGCTCTGGTGAAATCTGCAAGCTCTACCACTGATGTTGGCGCTGAGTTGCAAGCTCTCAACCTTGATCGCACTTTCGTCCTCTGGTCTGCTGATGCAGATACTCAGTACCCGGAAGCCGCTTGGCTGCACCAACTGCTCGAAGTTCCTGGTAGTAATACATGGGCACTCAAAGAACTTAACGGGATTACAGTAAGCCGTCTTTCGGAAACGGATGTTACCGTACTCACCGATAAGAATGTTAACTTCTTCCGTAGCGTTAAGGGTGCGCCTGTTGTAATGAGCGGCACCATGGTGAGCGGTACATGGGTTGATGAAACTGTGTTCCTAGACTGGTGGAAGGCTCGTGTTCAAGAGGCAATTTTCTATCGCCTAATTAACAGCCGCAAAATCCCCTACACCCAAACTGGTGCGACCATCATCGAAGCCGAAATCCGTGCAATTAACGCTCAAGGTATTGCAAACGGTGGTATCGCTGACAGCCCCGCACCAACCGTACAAGCTCCGAATGTACTCGCTATCCCTGAAATGATTCGTGCCACTCGTGTAATGGGTGACTTTATTGTCACGTTCCGTTTGGCAGGTGCTGTTCATAAGGTTAGCGCTGTACGTGCAACCGTTTCTGTTTAAGGAGAAGTAAATGTCTGCAAATATTCTTTCTACCTACTTCCCTGAAGCAGTTAGTATTGTACTATCGAATGCCAATTTTAGCCACGTTGTTAGTGGTGTAGCAGAAGGCACTTTCATCACGGTTGCTCGTGAAACCCCGGCCACTCAGTTGGTTATTGGCGGTGATATGAGTGCCATGCGCGTTCGTCGCAAGAACCGTGCTTCGACTGTCACTGTTACGCTGATGCAAGGCAGTGACTCTAATGACGTTTTCAGTCAGATTCTGAAAAACGACGAAGACGCTATGAATAACGACTGGCTGTTCAGCTTGACTATTCGAGATGGATCGGGTCGTACAGTGATGTTTAGCCCGCAAGCATATATCGCCAACATGCCAGATATTTCGTTTGGCACTGAAGGTGATAATCGTGATTGGGTTATTCAGTGCATTGACCTTGACGCCCATGTTGGTGGGGGTGGTCTTCTTGACGCTGCTACTGTGAGCACCCTTGATGATGTAGGTTACGAAGTTCCAGAGAGCTGGATTAGTGCCTAAAGATAGGGAGGGGCACTCGCCCCTCCAATTTCCTACAGAGGTGGAAAGTTGGAACTTTGGACATATTGCCCAGAAGAAGTGACAATTCTCGTTATGGGCGCACCCCTTGAGGGATTAGTTGACGGAACGTTCATCTCTGTCCAAAGACAATCTCCTGTCTTTACGTCTAAAGCGACAGCAGATGGAAGAATTACAAGGGTTTACAGCGCAGCAGAGATTTGGGAGATTCAGTTCACAATGATGAACTCCAGCCCCTCAAACTATTTGCTTAATAGTCTGGTGTTGCTGGACAAGGCCACCAAGCGTGGAAAGTTTCCCCTTATGATTAAAGATGGAACAGGGGGTACGTTGATTTTTTCTACATCGACATGGGTAGAAGAGCTTCCTGCTGTAACATTCAATACAGACGTTAGTGAAAGAGTTTGGACTCTTAAGAGTGCTAACGCAGTTGTTACCATTGCCGGTAGTGGAGAATCTTCAGCAGTGTCCGATGTTCTAAACACCATTGCAGGCTCTATTCCCGGTCTATTGTGAGGTAATTTATGGCAGGGGATATTTTAACGTATAGTCCCGATCTAGTACAGCTTGTCTTTGGGGGCTATACAGTTTCAGGGTGGAATCGAATTGCTATACAGCGAAACTCTGAATTTGTTAAACAGATTCGAGGTATCAGAGGCAAGCACGCTAAAGAGGTTAGTCGAGACACGTCTTGCACAATACTTCTAACCCTCGCCCAGTCTAGTGAAACTAATACAGTTCTAGGGAAGATTCTTGAGTTTGAAGAGTCTACTAAAGGTAAGGTTAGGCTAGAAATAATGTTGAAAGACGGCGGTGGAGAAAGTGTTTTCGCATCTGTTGAGTGCTACATTGGTGGCTGGCCCTCAGTTCTGTACAGCAGTGAAATCAATGACATAGAGTGGAAGTTTATTTGTGACTCTTCTAAGTGGAATTTGAAGGGAAGCGAAGCAAATAAAAACGCACTGGTTGATATGGTTAGCGGCGCTCTTGGGAGTGTTGGTAACACAATCAGTGGTTTATTCTGAACAAGTTTTGGAGGAATGACATGACTAAAATTAATAAAGATATCAAAGAAATTGAGATTGATGGTGAGAACTATATTCTCAAGCTAATGCCCGCTATGGATGGACTTGACTTCATTGCTCAGATGGGTAAAGAGGGTATGAACTCTCGTATGATTTTTAACGCGGTGAGCAAGTGTGTCCAGCGCGGCAGTACCGGATTTACAGAGAAGACTTTTAACGAGCACTTCAAGGGGCGGATTTCCCACCTCATGAGGCTTGTTGATGCTGTGGTGGATTTTAACTTCCCCGATATGAAAGAGGGAAACGAGCAAAGCGATACAGAAGACCTGTAAAGGCTGTATCGCAGAAAACCCAGAATCCCCGGATGTTAAAAATTGAAGAGAATTTTTCCGGGGATTATGATGTGTTGAGGGTTATATTCTCTACCAGCAATCCTATTGAGACTTTATACAATCTAAAGCACAAATATTCAATAAGGCTTTACCAAGAATATTTAGAGTATTTGGATGTACACGAAGAGCTTAAAGCTATTGCTAAATCTGAGGCCGAGAATGAGAAAAGTAGCAAATCGACTAACCGAAGGTGAGGTAGAGGATGGCAGGACCTTATGAAAACCTAGAAGTCGTTGCGAGGTGGAAAAGCGGTCGTACCTTCTTTGTTTGTGTGAAGTGCCATATATGCGCAGATGATGCCGAGTTAAACGGTGATGCGTTGTATGAAATGCGTGAACATAAATATCTTACAGGACAAAAACCTTGCGAGTGCTCTCGTGCCCCAAGAAGGAGCAAAGAACAGTATGAAGTTTTACTCAGAAGGGCGCTAGAATTAGATGGTTTTTCTTTTGTAGGGTGGACAAGCAAAGAGTACACCACAAGCGGAAGGGTTTTGATTAAATGCCCCTCTCATGGAGTCCTTGAGCCTAAGTCTGTAAATGATGTCCTTACGGGAAGGCGGTGTATTGAGTGTAGACGAGAATTAGTTGCCGAGATAAGAACGAGGAGCGACTACGGTCTGAACAAACAATATATAGAGGACTCTGTATATGCTGAAGGGTCCCGTATTGAGAGGGACAAGTCTTGCTCAAAAAGCTTTATCTTCACTTGCGGAAGTTGTGGTGAAATTTGCTATAACCTAACAGACGGAAGTTTTCGAAAAAGAACCATACCGTGTTCTTGTAACAGCCTTAGTAATAGAAGATATTCCTATATTTTTGAAATATATGACAATGGAAGTCCAATAGCCCTAAAGTTTGGTGTAACTTCAAATCCTTGGGCAAGAATCCATAAGCAAAGAAAAGAAAGCGGTCTTATAGTTAAGTTTGTCGGTATCTGGAAATACGAGAACTACAACCAGTGTTTATTTGCAGAAAAAGAAGTTTCCAAACAAGTTGTTACCGGAACCTTGAACAAACAGCAGTACCCAGACGGCTACACAGAAACCACAGATGTAAAAAATCTAAGCACAATATGTGAAATATTTGAAACTTGTGGTGGGGTCAGGTTACGACCCAAAGGAGGAAAACAATGAGTGGCCCGATTTCATCTTTTTACGCAGACATTGGCGTAAACATCTCCCAATCCCAGATAAGAAAAGTTGATAACTTCTTTGATAGGATTGAATCTAAATTAAAATCTCTTTCTAAGGGTTTCAATTTACAACCAAATATCAAACTGAAACTGAACAGCGGAGAGGTTTCATCGTTAAAGCAAAAAATCAAGGCTGCAACGAAAGACTTGTCTGTAGATGTTCCGGTATCTTTGAAGCCTAAGGTTAACAAGAAAAGCTTTTCCTCTGTACTTAACAGACAAAGTTTGAAGGCAACGTCTGCTACACTAGGGGTTGCTGTAAATAAAGCACTTGGGACACTCACTCCTGTAATTAACGCTAGAGTAAACTCAACAATTCTCCAAGCTAGTGTTAATACTGCTTTACGTGGTTTGGGTAGTGGCTTTGAGATTAGTCCAAAAATTTCTAAAGCTGCGATTACTTCAATGAGGGACGAGCTTAGGGTTGGTTTGTCAAACATCTTCATTAACCCAATCCTTAGTCAAAGCTACCTAAATCAAGCGAGGCAATCTCAGCGACCGCAAAGACAACCAACTGAACGCAATCAGTTAGCTGATAAGTCTGGCCGCAATTTCATGTATGGCGGCGGTACAGCAGGTGCGCTGGCGCGTTATGGGTTTGGTAGTGTGCCGTTTATTGGCGGAGCTTATGGTCTTAGTACGCTAAATACTGCAAACCAAGAAGCGATTTCTACAAGGCTGACAACTGAAGCGGTTCTTCAGTCTCAAGGTTATTCATCTGAACAAGGCCAAGCAATGTTCCGATGGCTAAGAAACCTTGGAAATGAAAACGGTTTTAGTTACATGGACGCAGCCCCCGATTTCAACCAGTTCCTTTCTAACGCTCTCGGTGCTGGTGTCTCTCTTGGTGGTAGTCAAGATATTTTCCGTGGCTTTAGTGAATACCAAACAGCGATGGGTGTAACTCCTGCACGTCGCAAGTTGGTTAACAACGCCCTTAGTCAGATGCTCGGTAAAGGCACTATCAATATGGAAGAGCTTGAATTTAGGCTCGCTGCATAGAAATATGCAGAAAAATAAATCTCTTTAATTGCCGGAAACACTCGTTTAGGTGTTGACTACCGCCATATTGTAGTAATACAATAGTAGGCTCCATGCGTAATGGCATGGGTATGGTAAAAACGTCAACAATAGAGTCAATCGGCAGCTAAATATCTTAAAAGCTCCCCAAGTCAGTAAGGAGAAATCAATGCAAAACGAAAAGAAAATAATTTCTGGCGTACTAGTAGCCCGCTCAAACCGCTGGCCTAACTACGGAGTCAGCAAATGTGGACGCGCTTTCAGGTGGGACACTGAAAAAGAGATGAAAGTCGGAATGCTTACAGCAGGTGACTACCCGGTTTTCAGAGTTAGTCACCAATGTAAAGCGTCTTGGGCTTGTATCCACTATGCAATAGTTGAATGCTGGGTGAGTAATCCTAACCCCGAACTTTTTGTTGAAGTTAATCACAAAAATGGGGATAAGATGGATTATTCTTTTGATAACTTGGAGTGGTCTACCAAATCCCAAAATCAACGACATGCGCTGGACACTGGCTTACGGAGTCGTGGTAGTGATCTGTGGAACGCCGGGTTAACGGACGAACTAGTTCATATAATTTGCCAAGAACTTCAAGACGGTTGCTTCCCGAAAGATTTAGCAAAGAAACATGGCGTGTCGGAGCATATTGTCAGAAAACTTAGGGATGGGAGTACATACTTCCACATTAGAAGTTTATATCCGATAGATCATAAGTATAAAGTAGACTTTTCTGAAAGTACAGTAAGATGGGTCTGTGAGAGAATTGTTGAAGGTTACGCAGATAAGAAAATCTCCGATATTGCAACAAATAAAAATCTCACAACGATAGAGGTTAAACGAATCCGTAACAAAATTCGTTATCGCACAATAAGTGACGATTACTTTTAAGATAGAAGCTCAACGACTATCCCGAAAGGGAGTACACCACAAGCTATTGGTGGTGGAAATAGGAGAAACCTAAACAAGTAATGTTGTAGGTTAAGATATAGTCTCATCTGCACAGAGATGTGCAGCAGTTCATAAGAGAACGGGAAGAGTAGTAGCGAACTCTTCCGAAGATAATGTAGAAGGCAGATGGCAGAAAGTATGCCGGGTTAACATAAGTAGCCCCTATCTGAAGAAATTTGGATAGCAAACCTATCTAATTGCGGGAAAGCCCTTAGAGCTTGATTTTACTTAAAAGTGTGGTACACTTGTATTTTAAGTAACAAGATTGGGTGATCCGCAGCGAAGGCCCGATCTTCTCTAACCAAGGAGGTCAAAATGTTTTATATAGTCCCAAATTATGAGTTTGCTCAAGTAAATAGTGATTCTCAAATAAAGAGTACCTTAACCGGCACGATCTACACACCATATACAGATAAGGACGGATATCTCAGGTGTAACGTGTGGGACGGGGAGAAGCTGCGAGGTATTTATGTACATCGCGCAGTAGCTCTAGTCTTTGTAGAAAACCCTTACGGTAAGCCGATTGTGAACCACATCGACTCTAACCGGCAGAATAACACTATTGAAAATCTGGAGTGGGTTACACCAAAAGAGAACTCTCAACACGGAGTTCTTGCTGGTAACTTCCCTATAGGGGAAGAAGCATATCACTCGATTTACAGCACAGAGCAAATACATGAGGTTTGCAAACTCCTATCCTTGAATAAGAGTGCGGAGTTCATTTACAGAAATACTGGCGTCAGTAAGAGCGTCATAAACTCTGTAAAAATTCGCAGAACCTGGAAAGAGATTTCAAAAGACTATGTTCTCCCAGAAGTAAAACCAAAGATTACAGACGAGGTAGCAGAGAAAATTCTCTATCTCATCGAAAAAGATTTTAGCATATCCGAGATAGTCAAGATTATTGACCATCCCCGTGTCAATCGACACACGGTAGCTAATATCAAGAATGGGAAAACTTTTAAACATTTAAGGGCAACGTTCAACGATCAGCCGTAAGGCGTACACCCAAGTGGGTGGAAATGGTAGGCACCTAAACAAGTAATGTTGTAGGTGGTGATATGATCTGGTCTATATGGAAACATATAGCAGCTTGAATAAAGCGGGGGAGGACTAACGACCCTCCTTGAACATAAACGACAATGGATATTTTTGCCCAAGCTTATGCTCAAATGACCAAGAGTGGCAAGAGCGGACAAGCGGCACTGTCTGATCTTTACGATGCTATCCCTACAGGGAAAGTAAGGGCTGCTGAAATCTTACCATTAGTCTCAGAAATAATGCGAGAAAGAGCAGAGCCGAAGCTTGGAGTTCTGCGAAAATCTTCTATTGCAGAGCAGGCTAGGGTTCGGAACACCATTTCTGATTTGGTAAACACGTTCTCAACTTCAGGCGGTGAAGAGGGTTTTTCAAGATTCTTCAGGTCAGCGAATTACGCACTAACAGGCTTAACCCCAGTGGTTGAATCTTTAGGACAGGCGTTTAATTGGCTGTCTAAGGCTTTAGAAGGGCCAATGCTCCTCATGGGAGATATGGGACAATTGTTTGAGAGGACCAAAGATAGGGTTGAGCAGTTGAACCCCGCTATACTTGAGTTGAGTGCTCTTGGTTTGGCTCTGACAACCAAATGGGGCCGTGTTGGTGCAATGTTCTCTATGATTTATCTGGTGATGGAGGATATTGTCGGGTGGGTCAACGGAAGAGATAGCGCCATTGGCTTGGTAATGGACAAAATGCAAGAGTTTGTCTCCTTTGATAAGGATATCATGGCTATGTCTATGTCTGTTCTCACTCTGGCTGCTGCTTTTAAAATTCTCAGCACATCCATGTCCCTCATTCCTGATATATTTAATCAGCGTGGTAAAAAAGGTAAAACACCAGATATCGATCTTCCAGATGTGGGTAAGTCCCAGAAGGGCGGGGCTATTGGTAAGTGGTTGATTGGTTTAGGGCTTCCAGCAACAATTATGGGGGCAACTGCTTGGGGGCTTGATGAGATTGGCTTCTTTGATAAGATGTCAAACATCAAAGAAAACATGCAGCCAATCGTAGATGACATCACAAATCCAAAATCTATCTTGTTCGACAGGATGTCAATAGGGGATGCGAAAAAGCAGTATCCGGGCGGTCTTGGGGTGCTGTGGAATAACTCTGATGAGTTCTTGGAGAGCGAGAAGTATAGGGTATACGCACAAGAACAAGCACAGAAGTTTGACCAAACTGTAGCAGCCATTCAGCAGATGCAATCCCTTGGCTACTCAGAAGATAAGATTAAATCGGCTCTTGGTAGCACATCATTTAATCTTCCCTATGATTTTGAATATGCTGGGAATGTTTATAATCCGAGCAATGTACATCAAGCCGTACAAGACGCATCTACAGTAAATAATAATTCGAACACAACAATCACCAATCAGTTTGATATTAAGATTGATGGTGTGATTGATCCTGCTGGACTTGAATCTGTGTTTGAAGAACAAGTAATGCCCCGTGTTGAGTCTTGGTGGACTAATGAGCTGGGAAATGTCAATATGTCTTTTGGGAGTAAATAATGTCTCTAGTCCTAGAATTTGGCAATATTGATGGGTCTGGCGAAGTGTCAGCTTTGTTCTATATCAATGCTGTCACAAACTACACTAAGAAAGTCTCTGGTAAAGTTAGCAAACACCCGCTCGATGCGGGTGTTAGCATCTCGGATCACTTCATAGCAGACAACCTCACCTTCTCGATTAGGGGAGTTATTACTTCCGCCGATATTACATACGCAGCCTACACAACATCATTTGCGGCGGTTGGTGTGAATAACGTGCAAATGGGTGAACCACCTATCGCAATAACGGTAGACGATGGAAACTCATTACTTAGCAAGTTCATACCGGATGTTGTTGGACAATTCCTGTCTCCTGTCGAACCTGAAATTGTTGGGGATACGTCTTCTGTTAGCGAAGCTGGGGGAAGTTTTTCAGAATTTATTGAAAAAATGATTCTGAGTGTCATTTATAATCCTTCGACAAACTCTTACAGAAACAGCCTAGTTCCAGTTTCTTTGTATGAAATGGAGGGTAACACCTACAGCAAAGCTCCGTACTCAAATCTTATAGTCACGGACTTCACTGTAGAAGAAACTCCTGACACCGGAAACGGCTGTCATTTTACTATGACACTGGAGCAATCCCGCTTTGTTGATATCAGAACAGATAAATTACCAGAAGATGTGAATGAATCTGTCAAGAAACAAGCAGCGCCCACCGAAAATAAAGGAAAGGCAGATAGCACCACTAAGCCTGTAGACGAAGGGACAGAGCAATCTCTTGAGAAAGAGAAAGGTCCAACAACTTTGCGTAAGATGCTCGATCAGGGGGCAGATTACCTAGACCAAGGTGTTGACTATGTGATGGGGGTATTTAATTAATGAACTATACAATTCTACCCCTTTACCAAAGCCAAGACTATTTCTATTCTGTTGTGCTAGAGGAGATTGCTTGTGTAATCAGAATCTACTACAACCAAAGAGTTGATGGTTGGTTTTTTGATTTAAGGGAAGAGGGAGGTTCCTACTATGTCCAAGGTGAACGACTCGTTGCGCTCTACCCAATGTTGGACAACTACACGTCTCTTCCGTTCTCTGGTTTTCTCTGGCTAGAACCTATCGGTGATAGTATGGATAAGTATAGTACCGATTCTTTTAACCTATACAAGTGGTTCAGGCTGTTCTACATTTCTCAGTGACGGGAGGCTTAAATGCCTAGCTTATCGAATAGGATATACTCCCTTGTAGTGGGAGATACCAATGGTGGGTGGCAGATTACTGACCTGCATATTACGTTCGATATTAGCAAGGTGAGCGATAATAAAAAGAAAAATAACTCTGCAATTATCGAAGTTTACAATCTCTCAAGAGAAAAACAAAAATTTCTAGAGGGGAAATATGTATCTGCTGTTTTGAGTGTTGGTTATAAAGAGACTGGCCTGAAAAGGTTGTATGCGGGTCAGATCACAGAGGCATCAACTCGGAAAAGTGGTGCTGATGTTATTACAACCATCAGGATTGGTACAGCTTACACAGAACTAAACCATCAGGTGCTGAACAAAATAGTTCCTGAAGGGGAGAAGGTAGAAGATGTTATCATGGAGATAGCAAAAGCCCTTGGTACATCGCGTAACGTAATCACTGGAATCAATTGCAAGAATCCGGTTTATGACGGATACCCTCTCTCTGGCACTCCAAGAGAGATGTTGGATGAGGTTTGTCGGGCTAATCAAATGGAGTGGTCCATAGATGACTCTGTGTTGTATGTAAATGATATATCTGATAGCCACACACAAGACCTTGGAGCGGTTGTTGTCATAAGTCAAACCTCTGGACTTATCGAACGTCCGTACCTAACTTCCGGCGAGATTGGGCGATCTTCTAAAGATAAAAAGAAGAAAAAGGGGTTGCAATTTAAATGCATTATAATCCCCGATCTTGTTGCTGGCTCTCTAATTAAGCTGGAGTATGAAGAGTTGACCGGATACTACAAGATTGACTCTATGCGTATTAGAGGCGGGTGGCGGGACAATGATTGGTATATGGACATTAAGCTTACGGAGAGGGTGGGATAATGGCACAAGAATATTCTTTACAAGAGACACTAACTAGGTCTTTCCTTCAAGGAATGGAGAATGTGTACACATCTATCCCCGGAATTGTAGTTACAGTTAGGGATAACTTCCAGAATCTATCTGTGGATGTTCAGCCAGCAGTCAACATTAAGAAAGAAGATGGTACTGTATCCGAACGACCCGTTGTGTTGAATGTTCCTGTACTAATGCCGTCGAGCAGGGACGGAGGACTTACACACAATGTTTCAGTTGGCGACTCTGTGTGGCTGATGTTTTCGATGGCTGGATTAGACACATGGAAGCGCGGTAACGGGACACCCGTAATCCCGTCAGACTTTAGAAAGTTTGACAAAAGAGATTGTGTTGCAATGTTGTCCCCATTCCCTTTTAGTGAAAGTGTGAATAATCCAGACAAACATGTTTGGTCACATGATCCTAATGATGTTGTTCTGTACCACAACCTAGGTAGCGGAGAGGAAACAGAGATTAGGCTTCATAGGTCGGGTGGTGTAACTATCAACACCAATCAGGGCGTCACTGTCAATGCCGGTGAATTTGTTGAAGTGAACACTAAAGACTATACGGTCAATACTGAAACTTACACAGTGATGGCAAGCGGAGCTGTTGGTATATACGGCAGTCGCGTAGATATTAACTAAGAGGTATGTATGCCTGCTATAGCAAGAATAGGTGATCCGGCTACGCAGCACCCTTGTGGTGGACAAGCAAACCCGGCTGAGGGTAGTCCAAACGTCTTTGTTGAGGGGATTGCTGTACACCGGCTAGGTGATAGTAATGTAGCGCACTCATTCAATGCCCCTCCTACATGCGTACCTCATTCTACGACCTTGGTTTCTGGAAGTGGTTCTGTGTTTGTTAACGGTAAAGCAGTTGCTCGTGTTGGGGATGGTTATTCTTGCGGTATGACGATTACAGCAGGAGCATCAACAGTTTATGCAGGTGGGTAGATGGACATAGCACTAGATGTTAATGGTACTGGTGATGTTTTATTTGTGAATAAAGCTGCGCCCGTAAAGACTTCCGAAGCCGATGTTGTAGCTCAGCGTCTTTGGATACACTTGCGCACAATCAGAACAGAGTGGTTCCTTGACGAGCCATACGGGGTTCCTTGGTTTGAGATTTTGGGCACCAAGAAGTCCAAGCAACAGATCGACGCAATTCTTCAAAGGGAAGTTCTCTCAGTTCAAGGCGTAAAAGAGATAGTAAATTGGTCGAGCAGTTTTGACAATTCAACCAGAAAGTATGGTTGCCAATTTACTGTAAAGACAACAAATGGTGGGATTACCAGTCAAATAGCTGTAGTGTCACCAACCATCTAACGAGGTCACAAATGGCTGGATTGACGAATAATGGGTGGGAGACTAAAAGACTTCCTGAGATTCTTACGGACTTGCGAACAAGGGCGGGGGTTATTTTCCAAGACCTCCTTGAAGACCCGAACGATGTTGTAGATACAAGCGAAGACAGCACAATTGGTCGGTTTATAGGGTTGATTACACCAGCTATCACCGATCTTTGGGAGGCTGGTCAGGGAGTGTATACAGCTTTTGATCCAAATTCAGCCACTGGTATTCCTCTGGATAATATGGTGGCTCTGTCGGGTATCACGCGACTGTCTCAGTTGCCTACTAGGGCAGATATGTATCTTACTGCTTCTGTTGGAATCACTGTTCCTTCAGCTTCTGTTGTGCGAAGCGATATAACCGCTACTGATTACAGCACAGTAAGCGATGTTGTTTTCAACCCCACTCAAACCGTAGGTGTTGGCATCAACGTTGTAACACTGGCTGTTAATAATAGCTATACAATCCGATATAGAGCATCTTCAGATTCGAGCTACATTTCAATCACTGTTTCATCTACCAGCACCCCCTCAATTGAAGGAATCTACTCTGCGTTTGAAACAGAGGTGCAAAACAACCACCAAGACTTATACACAAGCAGGGAAAACGGGAGACTCTTCATCAGACCTGTCACTAACTTTCAACTCTTTGATTTTGAAGTTAGCAATAACCTAGCAATTAGTAAAGTTGTTAAGACGGTAGATGTAGAGGCATCGGTTGCAGGACCAATTGAACAGGCTGCAAACACCATTGCTACAATCAGAACCCCTGTACTTGGGTGGGACAGTGCCACAAACCCACAAGCTGCATCCGTGGGCAGATATGAAGAAACAGACGAGCAACTACGAGCACGCTGGAGAAACACAAAGTTTCAGTTCGCTACCAATATTGTTGAGTCGCTATACAGTTCAATCTTCTCCTTAGAGGGTGTCACCAACGTAGTCATCTACGAGAATGATACGGACGAAGTTGATGAGATTGGTGTCAATCCGCACTCTTTCCTCACTCTTGTAGACGGTGGGCTTGAATCAGACATCGCCAAAGCTATCTGGCAAAACCGCCCCGCTGGAATTGGTAGTCAAGGTAACACAGCTATTGACATTGTAGATTCTTTTGGGTATGTGCGAACAGTAAACTTCTCTCGTCCTGTTGAAGTTCCCATCTTTATCGAACTGTCTATTCAAACTGATAGCAGATTTCCTGAAGATGGTGAGAATAAAATCAGGGAAGCCCTCATTTCTTACATCAATAGATTGACAATCAACGATGATGTTGTTTACAGCCGTCTGTATACACCAATCAATACAGTAGCTGGTCATCAAGTTAATTCGCTAAGAATTGGTACATCGTCTGATAACCTCGGGTATAGTAATGTAACCACGAACTTCGATGAAATTGCCAAGACTCAGGCAGTTAACATTGTATTCGTGTAGGAGGTTATATGACAGTGAATCCATTTGAGGAAACTCAATATCTCGACGAAGCAAGAAGTCGCTATACGATTCAGTTCGAAGAGCAACCAGTATTTGATAAATATGTACAACTGCTACTAAGTGAATTCCAAGAGATTCAACAACAGTACAAGGCTTTGATGCAAGAGCGCAGCCTTGATACAGCAGTTGGTGCTCAGCTTGATCTTTTGGGAGCGATTGTCGGACAAGATCGGTTGTTGGTTAACGTTGACATCTTTGAGTTCTTCGGCTTCGACGCTGTTCCAAACTCCCTAGGTTTTGGTACTTTGGATGACTCTTCGGTAGGTGGTATATTCTATGATGCTAACAATCCGAGGTTTGGTAATGTTGAACTTAATGACGATCTTTACAGGCTTTTAATTAAAGCTAAGATTGCAAAGAACGTAACCAGAGCCACACCTGAAGATATTATGCGCTTTGCTAACTTTGTATTTAATACAGAGGGCAGCACAATCCAAGATGAAGGTGGGGCGGCTTTCCGTTTGTTGGTGGGTAGGCAGCTTAGTGCAATTGAAAGAAGCCTCTTAACGTATGTCGATAAGACTTCTGAGTATAACAGCTATCTGCTACCCAAGCCAGTCGGTGTAAGAGTTTCGTTTGGTGATTTTGATTACAACAATTTCTTTGCTTTCTCTGAAGTACCAAATGCAAAAGGGTTTGGTTCATTTGAGGAGCAATACTATGACGGCACCTACACTTACTCTGGAGAGTTGAACTACTTACCCGCTATGAAAGAAGGCGTTGGTGGTAAATTTGCATCCTTACTTATGGTGGAATAATGGCAATATTAACAGAAACAAATAGTTGGTCGCCTAATATCTACGGGGTTGACTACTACACACCTGTTCTTGGTGGTCTTCCAGAGTACAGCAATGGTATTCCTGTCGGTGGGTTCGCCAACGTAGCAGCACAACAACTCGCCAACCGAACTGTATATCTCCTAGACAGACTACAAACAAACGAGCTTACAACTTCAGGAATTGAAACAGATTTAGAAACTGTACGGATAACTGTTGAACAGCACATCGGCAGTCGCGGTGATGCTCACGGATTGGCCACTCAAACCGCGCACGGTTTTATGAGTGCCGACGATAAGTACAAACTAAATCATATTTCAACCGTAGCGACAAGTGGAAGTTACAATGACCTGACTGACAAGCCACCCTTGGATTTCTTTGTCCGATCTGGTGATTTTGAGGCGCGTGTAGGTGAAAGATACTACATCATGCAAAACCTTACTGTGACTCTAGGAGACCCAGCTTTCTACGGATGGGTTGAGGGAGATTATATTGCAATGAGTAAATCCCCCACGGCACAAGCAACTGTTCAAGCATCTGCCGGTATTCAGATTATCACATCGGCTGGAACAGACTACAGCGTTGTATTTGATGTGGACGATGAAGTTATCTTCGTCTTTGACGGGACAAATTGGAGAGTTTAAATGCCTCAAATTACAAAACCAGACACACTCAATGTTGTTTGGGCAGACCAAGGGATGAAGATTAAACCCGAGGACAGTAAGATTCTTCGCGGTTGGGTTGAAGAAGTCCCACCACTGCAATTCTTTAACTGGTTGGATAGCCGACAAGATCAAGCCCTTGCTCATATTAACCAGCATGGAATTCCTGTATGGGATGCTGTTACAGAATATCAAGCAAACAAGAGCTACGTTCAAGGCTCGGATGGTGTTATTTACAAGTGTATTGCCACAAATTTTGGATATGACCCCATCTCCAATCCCTCCTATTGGGAGGAGGCGTTTGTTTCAATTAACTCGGAGTCAGGTAGACAAGAATATATTGGGTACGTTGCGCAGTCTACGTCTTTTACTGCAATTGCAAACACGCGATACTATGCACTCGCTCCGCTGACAGTAACTCTGCCAGATACTGCGTCGATTGCAAGTGTTGTCACCCTTGCTAAGCGCCCAAACATTAGTGTCACTGTGAAAGTGAACACTGGAACAATTTCTACTAATGTTGGGTCGGATAGCACCGTGATTTTTGATATAAATGATGAAGTGAACTTCGTATTTAACGGAAGTGTTTGGGAAGTTTAACCCCTTCTAAATAAGAGGATTTTAAATATATGGCTATTTCTTTGCGTTCTGCTCGTTCTCTTGTAGTCGGGGATGTTAGTTTGGAGGGTGATGTTATTGTCTTCCAAGGCAGCACGAACACCTACACCATCACAGACTTCAACAGCTTTAGTGAGTACTCAGTTAGCTCCGACTACGGCACTGCTTCTGTGGCTGGTGATGTGATTACTCTCGTTGTTCCAACCCCTGCTACACAGAATCAAATCAAGCTCACCGTGATTAAAGACAGCAAGTCTTCTGTGTTTACTGTAGCTGTTGGTGCGTCTGTTGTAAACACCCCTTCTATTACCTCTCCCGTCAATGGTGCAACAGGGGTTGCTCTTCAACCGACTATTGAGGCATCAGCATTCAGTACCACTCCTCCGGCTCAAGGTGTACACCAAAGCTCGCAATGGCAGGTTGCAACAAGTGCTGATTTCTTGAATATTGCTTACGACAGTGGTGTTGATACTGTAAACAAAACATCAATCACCGTTCCATTACCTTTGTCGATGAACACTCAGCACTGGGTACGAGTGCGGTATACAAGCTCTACAATCGGTGCATCTGAGTGGAGCAGTGTAGTGAGTTTCACCACTACAAACCAATACGTTGTTCAACCAACGGTTTCTGTAACTGATGGTCCAAGCAATGTCGGTGAAACCCCCACTATTTCTACATCAGCATTTTCTGTCTTTGGTGGTAGCGATACTCACGCCTCTACTGACTGGCAGATTGTAAAAGTTTCTGACAGTAGTGTTGTCTGGCAATCCCTTGGTAATACCAGTAACAAAACATCTATCGTAGTTCCTGCTGGTGTGTTGCTTGAATCTCAGGATTATGTAGCTCGTGCAAGGCACAATGGGACCACTGTTGGGTCTTCTGCATGGGGGGAGTATTCCTTCACAACCAAAGCTGAGTTTTTCACCTTTGACCCAAGCTCTGTAGGTCTGCCTTATGGTGGTGGTTATTACGCTGGTAAGTTCATAACAGGTGGAGTCACTTACGCACTCATTGTAGCCCCTAAAGCTCAAGGTGGGGAGTATAGTAATCTTGCTTGGAAGACTTCGAATACTACCACAGCCGGAACAACCAGTATTAATGATGGATTGGCGAATACTAATGCAATGATTGCAGCAGGGGCATCCGCACACCCCGCAGCCAACTTCTGCAACAACCTTAATATCAACGGCTATGATGACTGGTATCTTCCTGCTAAAGGTGAGTTGGAGATTCTATATCGTTATCTGAAACCAACCACGGATGCTAACTCTACAAGTTCTGGTGCCAACACAAGCTCTGTACCAACAACGGGTAATTACACATCTGGAAGTCCTGCCCAGACAAGTGCTACTATCTTCAGGACTGGTAACAGCGAAGCCTTTACTTCAAACTACTACTGGTCCAGTACAGAGTATTCGTCTACGTATGGTTGGCTACAGAGCTTCAGCGATGGCAACCAGACCTACACCACCAAGACGAACAGCGCGCTCTATGTTCGTGGAGTACGCCGTATTGCAATATGATGTGCTTTGCACATCTTTGCAATTCTTGTTTTGAGCCGAAGGCTCCTTTGCACCATCCGTCTGCTTCGGCAGCGGTGGTGCTTCTTAAAACTGTCTTACTAATCTTACTCTACGATGTGTATGGGTAGAAAGGTAAGCTTATAAAGGATATAGATAGTGGCACGGAAAGCAAATGACTTAGACATATATAAAGACGCATACTCTCTTTTACAAGTGATTTCCCATGCTGTGAAGAATATGAGGAAAGATTTCAAACACTTGTTAGGTAAAGAGAGCATCCAGCAAGGAGTTGCTATTCTCAGGTGTATTAATCAGATCAACAGCACCAAAGATACACACTCCAAGTTGAGTCTTCTTGATAGCCTACACGAGCAAGTACTAATTCTTCAACTCAATCTGAGGCTTTGTAAAGACCTCCACCTGATTGACGAATCTAAGTTTGCTAGGGCTGTAGAGTTAGGCGTGTCTGTAGAGTCTCAGTGTTTGAAGTGGAACACTTATGTCCAACGTAGCAAGAGATAGTGAGAGGCACCTAAATGGTGCCCTCCAATCCAAATGTTTTAGGTGTCTACCCTAACAGAATGTTGTTACGGATATGAACTTCAACTAATTTTGGAAGTTTAGTTTTCCTACACTTGCCTTTGGTTGTGTAGGGTGACGTGTAATTAGACACAACATTCGTCTACGAATGGTTGGAAACAGAACATTTCTGCTTTACATGTGTAGTTATTGGTGTATACTACCAGTACCAAAAACATAAATAGGAGGTACGTTGTGAAATATACACCACTCCCGGATAAGGAATTTCTCCACGAGTGTTTCAGTTACGATAAGGTAACTGGCGATGTAACATGGAGAGTACGCCCACGCCATCACTTTAGTGGTAATGCTGCATGGAAGACGTTCAATACGAGGAATGCAGGAAGTCGTGTTGGAACAAGAAACTCCCAAGGATACGAGAATGTAAGATTTACTTATAAGGGGGCTGCTAAAAGTTACCTCCTGCACAGATTGATCTGGTGTATGGAGAATGAGGACCCTTGCGACTACCAAATTGATCACATAAATCACAACAGGTCAGATAACAGTGTCTGCAATTTACGCCTCGCTACCAGTGCTCAGAATTTAGGCAACATGACGGTCAAGCGGGATGGGCTACAGGGCGCATTCTATCTCAAAGATAGGGGTAAATGGCGTGCGCAGATCAAGATCAACTATACTTCAGTCTTCTTGGGCATATTTGATACAGAAGAGGAAGCTCACGCTGCATATATGAAAGCTAAGAAAGAAAGAAATTCTCAATTTTGAAGGACTACTTAAATGAAATACATCCAATTCACATACGTTGACTTTGCTACGCGCATCCCTGTCTCTAAAGAGCCTGCTAAACGTGGCCCCGATATTCCTGAAGGAATCACCCCAACATTTGCAGTTGAGTCATCTTTTGGACAAGTTCCTGTCCTTTACGGTATTGCGGAGGATGAGTTTGAACCAGAAGAGTGGATGGTGGAAGTGACGGAAGGTGACTTCTATGCCGCATTCAAGCAAGAACTTAAAGAACGTGCCAGCAAGAAACGTAAGATGCTTGAACAAGGTGGTGTGGTGGTTGGTGGTAATACCATCCAAACAACTGTTGAAGACCAGAACCGTGTAAGCAATATGGTGGCTGGCTTGAATATCACCCCAGAGGCTACGCAAGTGGACTTTGAGTACGCTCCGGGGCAGTGGACTGTAATTACTCGTGAAGAAGCCACTGCTATTGGTCAAGCTGTATTCAACCATGTGCAATTGTGTTTCACTTGGTGTAAAGATGTTCACGCTAAGGTAGATGCTATTCTCACTCTGGAAGATGCTCTCCCTGTTGTAGAAGAGATTGCTTTTGCAAGCTCCGACACCCTATACCCGGCAACTGAAACCGAAGAAGCATAATGAATAAGTTAGACTTATACAAGACCGATAAGTCTAAGAGGTCGTGGGGGGTTGCTGTTCTAATCTCCCTTGATCAGCTTGTTAACACTATTTTCTTTGGCTACCCAGACGAGACTATCTCCAGTCGTGCCTTTAGGGAAGATATTAAGTGGTTGGAGAGTCTTATAAATGCACTATTCTTCTTCGATTATCAAGACACTGCGGCTGGACGTATTAGACACTGTGAGCTTGCGTACTATGGTGAGTTGGCTCAGGAACACATATCTCTTGAGAGGATTATTTAATGACACGTCTTACGAAAAATGAAGGAAAAGTTCCATCGTCTGTCTGGTTTAAAGCTGTGTGTCAGTGGCTTTCTGTATGTCTTACTTATGGGATTGGTTGGATTCTTACATTCTTCCCGATGGGCTTGATCGTTGCCGCTACTTCCAAGAAACAGTCACAGCATCCGCAAGGTAAGCATCTTGTGGCTGAACATAGCAGTCAGTATGTAAGCCAAGGCTCCAGTGGTTCGTGGGAATATTGGAATAGTGATGTTTCGTGGGCTAAGCCGTGGAACAACTACGAAGATGGAACTCTCGGAGAACCCTCTGGTAAAAACTCTGCGCGTGTAAGTGGTAAAGAGCGTAGTTTCTGGAGCCAATATAAGTGGACATGCCGTAATCCCTTCAACTGGGAGAAGCGCACTAACCCTAAATATCATTGCCTTGTAGATGAATGCACTCTCGAATATTGGGGGGAGTATTCTCTTTCGGATAAGACTACAGATCAGCAAGGATGGCAATTTGTCATTGCAACACATACCACAACTGGTAAGAAATACTACTCTTATCGGAAAGTTAAAGTGCTTGACAATCAAAAGCAAGTGAGACACACCCTTATCGGATTTAAAATTAAGCCAGAGCACGCACTTCAAATTCAGGATGAAGATGATAAGGACAAAGCTTTCACTATACGCCTCCCAGTAAAACAAACGATTGACTGAAAATGAAAACTATAAAAACTAAATTGATTGCAGCATTTATTGCAGCGGGGCTTAGTGCCCCGGCTGCTTTTGTTGCATATGACCTCACTGCACCATCTGAGGGCGTTGTTCAAGAGGTTTATCTTGATCCAGTTGGTCTCCCTACTGTCTGTATTGGGAGGATGGATCGCTCTTTAAAGTTCGGTCAGAAATTCACTCTCGAAGAGTGTATGCAAATGTTCGCTGAAGATTGGAAGAAACATCAAAAGCAATTGGACTCTGTTGTGAAAGTTCCTTACGCATCTGATTGGCAACGTGAAGCTCTTACAGATTTCACCTTCAATCTGGGTATTGGCAATGTCCGTTCCAGCACTTTGATTAAGTTATTGAATCAAGGAAGGCACAAAGAAGCTTGTCAAGAATTAAGTAAGTGGGTGTATGCGGGAGGTAAGAAACTAAAAGGTCTCGTCACTCGTAGAAAAAACACACTCCCTTATTGTTTGGGTGAGCTTTCTTACGACAAGCAAAAAGCTTATGAAGATTTCTTGAAGGAATACAATAATGAAATTTCACGAAGATTGGAAAAAGATTCTTAAGACTTACAGCTTTCTTTCTCTTGTAGCAAACTTGCTGATTGCTCTCAGTGTTTCTGGCTTGGCTGTATTAGGTGTCCTGTCCTCTCAAGTGGCATTTGGAACTCTAGCTGTCTCAGCATCCATTCTTGGCCTTCTTGGTGCTATTGGTAGGTTGGTGGATCAATCTTATGACGATATGAGGGAAGATGATGAATAGACTATTTATCATAACAGTGGTTGTTCTACTCTCCCTCACTTCTTTGTTTGGTTATCTATCCTACTCATTTTATAGCGATAAAGCAACGCTTAAAGCTGATGTTGATCGTTTAGCGAAAGCTAATGAATCTCTTGTTTCTGATGTAGAAAAGGCTACTAAATCCTGTCTTATCGTTGATGAAATCAATAGAAAGCACAACGAAGAACAGAAAGCCTTGGATGAGAAGAAAGAAGGGGTTGTAAAGCAGATAGATAGCATCCCAAAGAAATCTCACACAACAACTAAGGAATCCTCGGATGTTGAAGAAACTAACGTTGTGGACATTGATGGTGTGTTGCCTCTTGATCTTCAGCGGATGCTCCAACAGAGCTATCGAGACGCAATACAGAGATAGGGTTCATACAACACCGGATAGTCTTCTTGTCGATCCATGTGTAGCTAAAGAAGCTGGGTGGTCTGTTAGAAGCCTTAGTATTGGATATGTAGAGAACACTTCCTGTATTGCTAAATACAAATCCTTGCTTGAGAGACAAAGAGAGCACAAGAAAAAGATAGCGGAGCTTTATAATGCCACACAGGAATAATCAACCAATAGAAACATCTGCAGTAATTGTCGATAGACGGATTAACACCTATTGGGAGAGGGCTGCGCTTGGTCTTATGGCTATCGTCATGTCTCTTGTAGTGTGGAGTTTCCAAGAACAAGGAAAGCGTGTGGAAAACCTTGAAGCCAAAGTAATTGCAATGGACAAGGTGAAA
>Ga0209300_1000352_pt1 | contig 25837 bp, 25 predicted proteins | sample Shrwel_input2_RT_FD_187535 | JGI IMG/M metagenome (GOLD analysis project Ga0209300, IMG submission 187535) | Subsurface microbial communities from deep shales in Ohio, USA - Utica-3 well 1 S input2 RT (SPAdes) (version 2) ... | reverse complement strand
GCCTGGCGCAGGCGCGGCGTGTTGCCGTACAGCGCCAGGCACAGGGCGTCGAGCAGGGTGCTCTTGCCGGCGCCGGTGGGGCCGGTGATGGCGAACAGGCTGGACTCGGCGAGCGGGCCGCGGGTGAAGTCGAGCTCGAGCGGGCCGGGCAGCGAGGCCAGGTTGGCCAGGCGCAGGGCGAGGATCTTCATGCGCCGTCCTCCGCGTCGGCATCCAGCACGTCCTGGCGCAGCCGGTCGAAGTCGGCGAGCACGTCATCGCCCGGCGGCTCGCCCCAGCGGTCCTGCCAGCGGCGCGCGAAGAGCCGGCGCGGGCCGAGCGCCTGCAGGTCGACCCGGGCGGGGGCGTCGGGGGTCGCCGCCTCGGGCAGCCGGCGGGCCAGACGCAGCAGGCGCAGACCGCGACCCGCCAGCGCCGCCTCGACCCGCGCGCGCAGGTCGGGCAGGGGGGCGTCGAGATCGACGCGGATCTCCAGCCAGGGCCAGGTCTCGCGGGGGCTGTCGGGGTCGTCGTCGAGGGCGTCGAGCTCGGCCAGCACCGTGTCCAGGGAGGCCGGGCCGAGGCGATGCATGGCCACCGGGCGCGGCACGGGCAGGGCGTCCACGGTGCGCAGCCGCTCGCCGTCGAGGGTGATCTCGACGACCTGGTGGGCGTAGTCGACCTCGCTGAAGGCCATCGGCAGCGGGCTGCCGCTGTAGCGGATGCGTGTCTCGCCGACCTGCTGGGCGCGATGCAGGTGGCCGAGCGCCACATAGGCGATGTCGTCGGGAAACAGCGCGGCGGAGACGGCTTCCTCGCCGCCGATGACGATCGGCCGTTCGCTGGCCTCGGACACCGCCGCGCCCTGCAGATGGGCATGGCTCATGGCGACGAGCGCCTGACCGGGAGCGCGTCGCCGGCGGGCGGCGGCGATCAGCTCGTGGTGAACCCGGGTGATGCCGGACACGTAGTCGTCGGCCTGCGTCTCGCCCTCGCGGCGGCCGGTCACCTCGGCGGGGCGCAGGAAGGGCAGGGCCAGGCACCAGGCGCGGGTTTCGCCCTCGGCATCGGTGAGCGGCACCAGCAGGCGCTCGGCGTCGAGGCGGCCGTCGTCGCGCCAGTGGACCCGGCCCCGGGCGTGGGTGCGCAGCCGGGCGAGCAGCGGCGCGGGCAGTTCGATGCGGTTGCCGCTGTCGTGATTGCCGGCGATCAGCACGATGTCGAGCGTCGGCAGGCGCTCGTGGGCGGCGACGATGAAGTCATAGAGCAGCCCCTGGGCGCGCAGCGAGGGATTGACCACATCGAAGAGATCGCCGGCGACGAGCAGGGCGTCGGGGCGGCGCGTGGCGAGCGTGTCGAGCAGCCAGTCGAGGAAGGCGCGATGCTCGGCGTGGCGCTCCTGGCCATGAAAGCTCTGGCCGAGGTGCCAGTCGGCGGTGTGGAGAAGTGTCAGCATGGACGCCCGGGATTCCCTTGCGCGACAAAACCCCTAGTCTACCTTAGTGACCACCCTGAACCAGGAGCCTCCATGCCGAGAACCGCCTTGCACGACTGGGACCTGTCGCCGGAGGAAGCCATTGCGCTGCAGACGCGCCTGGCCACCCGGCTCGAACGCCGCGACCGCTGTGATCCGGTGACGCATGTCGCCGGGGTGGATATCGGTTTCGAGGACGGCGGCGCGACCACCCGCGCGGCGGTCGTGGTGCTGCGCTGGCCGGATCTCGAGCCGGTGGAGCAGGTGGTGCACCGCGAGCCCACGCGCATGCCCTACATTCCCGGCCTGCTGTCGTTTCGCGAGATTCCCGCCGCGCTGGGCGCCTTCGACAAGCTGTCGCGGCGGCCCGAGCTGGTGATGGTCGACGGGCAGGGCATCGCCCATCCTCGCCGGCTGGGCATCGCCGCGCACCTGGGGCTGTGGCTCGATCTGCCCACCCTGGGGGTGGCCAAGAAGCGCCTGTGCGGCCGTCACGGCGAGGTGCCGGCGGCGAAGGGCGAGTGGACGCCGCTGACCGATCGCCGGCGTGCCGAGGACCCGGCTGACGTGCCGCTGGACGACGGCGGCCGGGTGGTGATAGGCGCCGTGCTGCGTTCCCGGGAGCGGGTCAAGCCGGTGATCGTCTCGCCCGGCCATCGCCTGAGCCTGGCCACGGCGCTGGAGTGGACGCTGGCCTGCCTGGGGCGCACCAAGCTGCCGGAGCCGACGCGGCTGGCGGATCGGCTGGCCTCGCGACGTGGCCGGGCGTTCCGTGACCCCGGCGCGCCTTCCTTGCTGTAGCGGCGCGTTTACACGATATCCAGCGGGGGCTTGCGCTCGGGCGCCGGGAAGGCGGCGTCCAGCCGGGCCAGGGCCGTGGTGTCGAGGCGCAGCGTCAGGGCCTCGGCGTTGGCGCGGACGTGCTCGGGCTGCACCGCCTTGGGAATGGCGATCACGTCGCGTCGTCCGTCGGGGGCGGGGCGAATCGTCCAGGCCAGCAGCACCTGCTCCGGGGTGGCACCGTGGGCCTCGGCCACGGCTCGCACCTCGGCGTGGCCGAGCAGGTCGCGGCGCAGGCGGCCGCCCTGGGCCAGCGGGCAGTAGGCCATGGTCGGCAGGTCGCGTTCGCGCTGGCGGGGCAGCAGGCTGTGCTCGATGCCGCGCGAGCCCAGATGATAGAGCACCTGGTTGACCGCACAGCGCTCGCCGCCGGGCAGTGACCAGAGGGCCTGCAGGTCGTCGAGGTCGAAGTTGGAGACGCCGAAGCGGCGGATCTTGCCCTGCTCGAGCAGGCGCTCGAAGGCCTCCAGGGTCTCGTCGAGGGGGATGTTGCCCGGCCAGTGCAGCAGGTAGAGGTCGAGATGGTCGGTGCCCAGCCGCGCGAGGCTGCGTTCACAGGCGGCGATGGCACTGTCGCGCCCGGCGTTCCAGGGATAGACCTTGGACACCAGGAAGGCCTCGTCACGCCGCCCGCGCAGGGCGTCGCCGACGACCTCCTCGGCGCCGCCGTCGGCGTACATCTCGGCGGTGTCGATCAGGGTCAGTCCCAGGTCGAGCCCCTGCTGCAGGGCACGAACCTCGGCGTCGCGCGGGGCGCGTCCCTCGCCCATGTACCAGGTGCCCTGGCCGAGCGCGGGCAGGGTGACGGCCGAGGCCGTGGCGGTGGCCGGCAGGGTGACGGTGGTGCGGGTGTCGGACACGATGGCCTCCACTATGTGGTAATGATTTCCACTCATGGTGGGCCAGGCGCCGCAGTGCTGCAAGGGCTATACTGCACGGCCTTCTGCCATGAGAGCGTGCCATGTCTTCCTCGACCGTCGAGACGGCCGCGATCGCCGCCACCCGTGCCTGGGTGACGCGTTTCGTGATCGCCCACAACCTGTGCCCCTTTGCCGCGCCCGAAGTGCGTCGCGAGCGGGTGCGCTACATCACCGTGGCGTCGAGAAACACCGAGGCCGTGCTGCAGGCCCTGATCGAGGAATGCCGCCGCCTCGATGCCGACGAGACGGTGGAGACGACGCTGCTGATCCTGACCGGGGCGGTGGCGGCGTTCGACGACTACCTCGACCTGCTGGAGCTGGCGGAACGCCTGCTCGACCTCGAGGGCTACACCGGGCGTTACCAGCTGGCGAGCTTTCATCCGGATTACTGCTTCGCGGACGCCGACCCGGACGATCCGGCCAATGCCACCAACCGTTCGCCCCGGCCGATGCTGCACCTGCTGCGCGAGGCGAGCCTGAGCCGGGTGCTCGAGGACTACCCGGACCCCGAGGGGATACCCGAGCGCAACATGGCCCGGTTGCGCCGTCTGGGGCAGGCCGAGGTGGCCGCCGCGCTGGCCGCCTGCCGGGAGGATCCGACGGCGTCGGGTGACTGACCCCTTGAAGGACGACGTGGTCGCCGGCATGCACTACAGTGAGCGAAGCGGCGCCCGGAGCGGTGCCACGTCATCACGTAAAGGAGGCGACATGACGATCAAGAAGCAGGGTTCGGCCCATTGGCAGGGGAGCCTGAAACAGGGGCAGGGCCATGTGTCCACCGAGAGTGGCGCGCTCGACTCCAACCCCTATGGTTTCAATACGCGTTTCGAGGGCCAGCCCGGGACCAATCCGGAGGAACTCATCGGTGCCGCCCACGCCAGTTGTTTCTCCATGGCCCTGTCGATGATCCTCGGCGAGGAAGGCCTGGAGCCGGAGGCCATCGATACCCGGGCGACCGTGTCGCTGGTGCAGGATGACGACGGGTTCAGCATCTCGGCCATCCATCTGGAAACCCGGGCCCGGGTCCCCGGCGCCGATGCGGACGTCTTCCAGCGTTGCGCCGACAAGGCCAAGGCAGGCTGCCCGGTGTCCAGGCTGTTCAACGCCGAGATCACCATGGAGGCCCGACTCGACTGACGGCTGGCCGTTTCCCGCTGTGCGGCCCGCGTCCTGCGGGCCGTTTTTCCTTCCTGCCTCCTCCTGCCCTTCGTCCCCGGAGCGTGCGTCTTCACGGAGGGTGACTCCCGCTCAGGAAACGCTTGCCTCGACGGCTGACGGCGCCTCACGGCCGATGGCCTGCCACTGACGCTCCTCGAGCATCATCGCCGCGGCCTTCTCGGCGATCATCAGGGTCGGCGAGCAGGTGTTGCCGGAGACGATGGTGGGCATGATCGAGGCATCGACCACCCGCAGGCCATCCAGGCCGTGCACGCGCAGCCGGTCGTCCACCACCGCCTGCGGGTCCTGGCCCATCTTGCAGGTGCCCACCGGGTGGAAGATGGTGGTACCGACGTCGCCGGCCGCCTCGGCCAGCGCCGCGTCGCTCTGGTAGTCCGGGCCGGGCTTGATCTCTTCGGGACGATAGGGGGCCAGGGCCGGGGCGCCGGCGATGCGCCGCGTGAGGCGAATCGCGTCCACCGCGACGCGCCGGTCCTCGGCCTCGCTCAGGTAGTTGGGGGCGATGCGCGGCGGCTGGCGCATGTCCCGGGAGCGAATCGTCACGTGGCCGCGGCTGGCCGGCCGCAGGTTGCACACCGAGGCGGTGAAGGCGGGGAAGTCGTGCAGCGGCTCGCCGAAGGCGGGCAGCGACAGCGGCTGAACGTGATACTCCAGGTTGGCGCTGGGCTGGTCGGGGTCGGAGCGGGCGAAGGCGCCAAGCTGGCTTGGCGCCATGGTCAGGGGCCCGCTGCGCGTCAGCAGGTACTGCCAGGCCATGCCCAGCTTGCCCCGCCAGGAGCCGGCGATCTCGTTGAGGGTGCGGGCGCCCTGGATGCGATAGATCATGCGCAGCTGCAGGTGATCCTGCAGGTTGGCGCCGACGCCCGGCAGCTCGTGCACCCGCGGGATGGCCAGGGCATCGAGCAGCGCCCGGGGGCCGACCCCGGAACGCTGGAGGATCGACGGCGAGCCGATGGCGCCGGCACAGAGAATCACCTGGCCGGCGGCCAGTGTCTGGAAGGCGCCGTCGAGGCACACGCGGATGCCGCAGGCCCGGGGCTTCTCGCCGCCGGTGTCGAACAGCACGCGGTCGACCTCGGCGTCGGTGATCAGGGTGAAGTTCTCGCGCGCCTCGAGTCCCTTCAGAAACGCCTTGGAGGCGTTCCAGCGCACGCCGCGACGCTGGTTGACCTGGAAGTAGCTGCTGCCCTCGTTGTCGCCCAGGTTGAAATCGTCGATCGGCGGGATGTCCTGCTCGGCGCAGGCGGCCCGGAAGGCCTCGAGGATCTCCCAGCGATGCCGCTGGCGTTCGACGCGCCACTCGCCGCCGGCGCCGTGGGCGTCGCTGGCGCCGGCATAGTGGTCCTCGCTGCGTCGGAAGTAGGGCAGCACGCTCTGCCAGTCCCAGCCGGCGTTGCCGAGCGCGGCCCAGTGGTCGTAGTCGCGGGCCTGGCCGCGCATGTAGATCATGCCGTTGATCGACGAGCTGCCGCCCAGTACCCGGCCGCGGGGATAGCCCAGCGAGCGCCCGTTGAGGCCGCCCTCCTCCTCGGTGCGATAGCACCAGTCGGTGCGCGGGTTGCCGATGCAGTACAGATAGCCGACCGGGATGTGAATCCACGGGTAGTTGTCGCGTCCCCCGGCCTCGACCAGGGTGACCCGGTGGTGCGGGTCCTCCGAGAGGCGCTTGGCGAGCAGGCAGCCGGCGGGGCCGGCGCCGACGATCAGGGTGTCGGCGGCCGCGTAGGCGCGGGCGTGAGTCATGGCGGCGTGGCTCTCTTGTCGTTGTTGGCTGCTCCCCAGCCTAGGCCAGCCGGGGTGGCGACGCAGAGCCCGACCATGGTCGAAGCGGGGCGGCGAGACCACGGTCGGTGTCAGAGCACCGGGTCAGAGCACCTCGTCGGAGCGGGACAGCGGGCGGGGTGCCTCGCGGGCGGCGGCGCGCTCGACCAGGGCACGGATCAGGCGCTGCTGGGGACGATTGAAGACCAGGAACTCCGGATGCCATTGCACGCCGATGACGAAGTCATGATCGGTACTCTCGATGCCCTGTACCAGGTCGTCGCGGTCGCGGGCGACGACGCGGACATTGTGGCCGGTACGATCGATGGCCTGGTGGTGGAGGCTGTTGACGTGGCAGCTGTCGACGCCCAGCAGCTGGTGCAGGCGGCTGCCCGGCGTGACTCGAACGGTCTTGCGCGGCAGCACGGTGCGGCGTGGGCGAATATGCTCGAAGGTGGCGTGGATATCGGTGATCAGCGAGCCGCCGAGGAACACGTTGATGATCTGGGCGCCGCGGCAGATGCCCAGCACTGGGCGGTCGGTCGGCAGCACGCGCTCCAGCAGCGCCAGTTCCAGGGTGTCGCGCTGCGGGTCGACACGCACGTCGAGCTGCATCTCGCCGCCGTAGAGCTGGGCGCCGATGTCGTCGCCGCCGCCGACGATCAGGCCGTCGATCGCCACGTCGTTGCCGTCGCGCGTGGGGGACAGGCGGATCGGCAGACCGCCGGCGCGCCACACGGCCAGGCAGTCGCACCACCAGGCGAGCCGGCTCTTGTGATCCGAGGTCGTGATGCCGATGCGTGGACGTCTCATGCTTCCTTCATCCACTCCCGCAGTCGATCCAGCCAGCGCGACACCGGCGGTCGCTGAAGATGCTCGAGATACGCCGCGCCACGCCGGGCCAGCAGGTCGGCGTCGGCGGCCAGCCGCTCCACCTCGACCCAGCGATTCCACTCCGCGGTGGCCGAGCCCGGCTGCGACAGCTGGGCGTTGGGCAGGCGATAGTGGAAGGTCGGTCGGGGCTTGACGAGTTCCTCGTGCAGCAGGGCATGCGGGCTGTCGGGACGCAGATGGGCGAACAGCGGGCACAGGTCCAGCTCGCGATTGCGGGTCGGGTTGGCGGCCAGGTAGTCATCGATCAGGGTGTCGAGATCCGGCCGGTAGGCCGGGTTCAGCACCTGCATGACGTAGTCCCGCGGGAAGGGGTTGGCATGGGGCAGCATCGCGCGGGTGATGTCGATGTCGATCTGCTCGCGCAGCCAGTCGGCGAGGATCAGATAGGCGCGCAGGTGGGCGAGCAGCGTGTCGACATCGGTACCCGGCACTTCGGGGTTGAGATGCAGGCCGAAGCCATAGAGCAGGCTGTCGCGGGTATCGCGCGCCCCTTGCAGACGCAGGGCGCCGAACAGCGCGTCGAGCTCGCCGAGCGCCGGCCAGGGCAGCGGCGGGCAGATGATTTCGGTGGGCACGACGCCGGCCACGGCGTCGCCGATCAGCTCGCGGGTGCGATTATGCAGGACCAGGCGCCAGTGCAGCCACTCGTCGTCACCGCGCTCCCGGGCCCGGCGTACCAGGTCGTCATCCGGGTGCGCGTACTTGGCATCGAGCTCGATGGTGAAATCGCCACGGGGCGTATCGACGACCTTGAGCCGATGCGGCCCCAGACGCTCGATCCGCCCGCCAAAGTGGGACTGCACGAGTTCCGCGGCGGCCTGCGGGGCGATGGCGGCAAACTCGAGTTCCACGCCCACCCGGCGGAAGTCGCCGTCCGGGGTACATGGCGAGGGAGGCGCTGCGGGTGTCATGCGGCCCTCCGGGGAAAGTGGTCAGGCACCCATTGCAACGGTTGCGGTCGCCCCTTGCAAGCCTTCTTTGCCGCTGTCTACTCCGCCGCGGTGACGTGAAGCCCCTGACGAACGTGTTCGGCCAGCCCCAGGCCGGCCTCGTGCATGGTCAGGTAGGTCTGGTTGGCGCCGGCCTGACGAATCGCCTCGGCCTCGTCCTCGTAGAGGCTGTGGGCGACGATGGCGCCGGTGAAACCGTGCGCGCGCAGCTGGCGCGTGGCGAAAACCTTGGTCTCGGCGTCCGGCAGCGACAGTACCACGACCTCGACGTGGCGCAGGTCGACGCTGTTCCAGAAACCCACGTCCTCGACGTCGGCGTAGACCACATGGCGGCCGTTGCCGATGTGGCTCTCGACCCGGTTGGGGTCGGCATCCAGACCGATCAGATGCGTGTGATCGGCATGCAGGCGATCGTAGGCGGCGGTACCGGTGCGCCCCATGCCGACGATCATCACCCGGGCATCGCCCAGCGAGGCGGGCTGTTCGTCGGGGTGCCAGTGGTCCTGCTCGAAGCGCCGCAGAAGCGGTTCGAGGCGGGCGAACAGGGCGTGCGCGTTGCGCTGCAGGGGCGCGGCGACGAGAAAGGACAACGCCACGGCCAGTGCCAGGCTGACCAGGGCGTCGGGTACCAGCGCGGCGGCGACGATCAGCCCGAATTCGCTGTAGCTGGTGAGACTGATGGCGGCCTGAAAGGCATTGCGTGCGCGCAGGCGGAAGAGGATCAGCAAAAAGAAGAACAGTGCGGCCTTGAGCGGCAGCAGAGCGGTGAAGGCCAGGGCGAAGCCCAGCGAGTGCCAGTCGGGCAACCCCGACATGCCGATCTTGAGGAAGAAGCCGACGAGGAACAGCTCCTTGAGCGCCCACAGCGACTTGCCCAGCTCCTGGGCGCGGGGGTGGCCGGCCACCAGGGCGCCGAGCAGCAGCGCCCCGACCTCGCCGGACAGGCCCAGCGCCGTGAACCCGGCGCCACCGACCACCACCGCCAGCACCAGTCCCATCAGCAGCAGCAGCTCGTCGTGGCCGCTCCAGTCGATCAGCCGGTAGAGCGCCGGGCGCAGCAGCGGCAGGCCGAGCAGGCAAAGTGCCCACGGCGAGGGGACTTGGCCGGTGGAAAAGGCCAGTACCACCAGGGCGATCAGGTCCTGAATGATCAGGATGCCGATTGCCACCCGGCCGTGGAAGGCGCGCAGCTCGCGGCGGGCTTCCAGGCTCTTCGCCGAGAGCACGGTGCTCGAGAAGGCCAGTGCCACGGCCAGCAGCACCGCCGTGGGCCAGGCGATGCCGCCCAGCCAGTGCAGGCCGGGCGCGAAGACCGCCAGGGTGGCGATGAAGTGGATCAGGCCGCCGCCGAGCACCTCGGGCTGGCCGAGGCTGCGCAGCTTGAGCTTCAGGCCGACCGTGAACAGCAGCAGCAGCACCCCCAGGTGCGAGACATGGTCGAGGATGGCCGGCGTGCTCGCGGGCAGCGCAAGATGCTCGGCGAAGGGGTTGATGAGAAAGCCGGCAGCGAGGAAGCCGATGAGTGCCGGAAGGCCGCACCGCCAGGCCAGCAGCCCGAGCATGAAGGCGACGGTGAGACAGATGACTTCCAGCATGGCAGGCTCCCTGGCAGACGAAGGGGGTGATGGGGCGATCGAAGCGGCTGCATCCTAGCGTATCCTGACGTAATGTCGATGACGATGGTGCCGTATTCGCGACGATCGAGGGTTGACCCATGACACGACAGCCGGGACGGGACTGGCAGGCATTGACCAGCATCGAGCTGCGCGAGCGTGTGACTTCGGACACGGTGGCGCTGCTGCCGATGGGGGCGATCGAGCAGCACGGCGGCCACCTGCCGCTGTCCACCGACCATGACATCGCCACGGGGCTGGCCGCGGCCGCGCGCGCGCACCTGCCGGATGACTTTCCGCTGCTGGTGCTGCCGGGCATGGCGGTGGGCGCCAGCGACGAGCACCTGAGCTTTCCCGGTACCCTGAGCCTGCCGGCGGAGGTGGCCATCGCGGTGATCGAGGCCCACGGCGATGCCCTCGCCCGGGCCGGGGTGCGCCGGCTGGTGCTGTTCAACGCCCACGGCGGCAACAAGGGCGTGATGGAGATCGCCGCGCTGCGGCTGCGGCGGCGCTGGGGCATGCTGGTGGTCAAGGCCCACTACATGCGCTTCGCACCACCCGAAGGGCTGCTGCCCGACGCGGAGTGGCGGCACGGCCTGCACGGCGGCGCCCTGGAGACCTCGCTGATGCTGGCGCTGGCCCCGGCAGCCGTGCGCAGGGAGTGCCTCGCTCACCCCGCGTCACGGGGCGAGGCGATGGCCGCCGACGGCGGCCGGCTGGGACCCGAGGGCGAGGCGGCGTTCGCCTGGCTGGCCGAGGACCTGCACCCCGGCGGCGTGGTCGGCGATGCGCGGCTGGCCAGCCCCGAGCTCGGCGAGCGGCTGGTGGCCCACTACGCGGCGCGGCTGGCCGACATCCTCGACGAGACCCGCGCCCTGGCTCTCGATGGCTTTCAGGCCTGGCCGGACTCGCGGTGACCGCCGAGCACCTCGTCGAGCAGGTGGCCGGCACGATGGGCCTTGGCATGCAGATAACGAGCGTTGTGCTCGGTGAGCCGGCCGTAGACGGCCTGGCGTTCGGTGACCTCGATGCCGCCGTCGGTCAGCGCGGCGATCTTGACCGGGTTGTTGGTGAGCAGCTGCACCCGCCGGATGCCCAGCGCGGCCAGCATGTCCACGGCCACCCCGTACTGTCGCTCGTCCTCGCCGAAGCCCAGGGCCTGGTCGGCATCCACGGTATCCAGCCCCGCGTCCTGCAGGGTGTAGGCGCGCAGCTTGTTGGCCAGCCCGATGCCGCGCCCTTCCTGGGCCAGGTAGAGCAGCACGCCGCCGCCCAGGGCGCCGATCTCGGCCACGGCGTTGCGCAGCTGCTCGCCGCAGTCGCAGCGCAGGCTGGCGAACAGGTCGCCGGTCAGGCAGGCCGAATGCAGGCGCAGCGGCACCGCCGCCGGCCACTGCTCGGCCTCGCCGATGACGATCGCCACATGCTCGCGCAGGCCGTCGGGCTCGCGAAACAGGATGAAGTGGCTCTCGGCGGCCTCGGCCAGCGGGATCCGTGCCTCGCTGATCCGGCGCAGCATGCCGCGGGTGGTGTCGAACAGGCGTGACGCCTCGCCGGCCTCGACGGCCAGCAGCTCGCCGCTGGCCAGGCGCGCCTCGACATCGGGACGTTCATCGTCGGACACGCGGGTCGTCAGGGCCGCGGGAATCAGCAGGGCGCGGCGCATCAGCGCCAGGGCCGCCCGGTCGGCCTGTCCGGCCGGGTGCAGCTCGGGCAGGGCGTCGACGTGCTCCAGGCCGAACGCCAGGGCGTTGAGCCGCCGGATGTCCCGGCACAGGGCGGGTGTCAGCGCCAGGCGGGCACCGTCGGCATCGATGCGATGGCCCAGGCGTGCCAGACGGTGGCGGCTGAGTACCAGGTGCGGGGCGTCCGGCCGCTCGGCCAGGGCGGCGAGCCCGGCGGCGTCGAGATCTTCCAGCGGGTGCACGAGGCGGGTGTCGTCGCCGTCACGCAGCAGCACCGGCAAGCCGCGACGGATATCGAAGAGGGCGCGTTCGACCTGATGCATGAGCGTCTCCTTGCGTTGGGGTTGCCCCGGCGCAGCCGGGCTGCGCATGATGAGCCGTCACGCCTTCCCGGAGGGGACATGCACGACTCGCTTCTTTCAGCGGCCTGGCGGCTGGTCCGTCAGGCCCGTGAACATGACTGGTCACGTATCTCCGTCGCCCGTTTCGCGGCCGAGGGGATGACCCTCGAGGTGTGCCGTGGTGGCGCCTGGCGCAGCGATAGCGACCTCGACGAGGCGGTATGTGACCTCCTCGACTGCCTGCTGCCGCTGGTGGCGTGCCCCGGGGCGCTGGCCATCGCCCAGCTGGGACAGAGCCTCGACGGGCGCATCGCCACCGAAACCGGCGCCTCGCACTACATCAACGGCCTGGCCAGCCGGGTCCACCTGCATCGCCTGCGGGCCCTGGTCGATGCCGTGCTGGTCGGGGCCGGCACCGTGGCCGCCGACGACCCGCAGCTGACCGTGCGTCACGTCGAGGGCCGCCACCCCTGTCGGGTGATCCTCGACCCGCGCGGCCGCCTGCCCGCCTCGCGGGTCGTCTTCCAGGACGGACTGGCCGCGACCTGGCACCTGGTGGGCCGCGGCGTGCCGCCCCTGGCCGGGGCCGGCGCGCATGTCCGGCATCTCGAGCTGGATGTCCCGCCCGGCGACATCGCCCCCGCCACGATTCTCGCGGCGCTGGCTGCCGAGGGGCTGCCTCGGGTGCTGATCGAGGGCGGCGGCATCACCGTCTCGCGCTTTCTCGATGCCGACGTGCTGCACCGTCTGCACGTCCTGATGGCGCCGTTGCTCATCGGCTCCGGGCGCCCCGGCCTGACCCTGCCCGCCATCGATACCCTCGACCGGGCGCGCCGCCCGCCGATGCGCCACTTCGTCTGCGGCGAGGACCTGCTGCTCGACCTGGCGCTCGCCGACGCCGCGCCACCGGCGCAGCAGACAGAGGGCACCGGGCAGGCTGGCCAGCAGCACCAGCAGGCCGTAGGTCATGGAGATCGCCACGCCCTGGGCGGCGGGCAGGCCGACCAGGCTCCAGACCAGTGCGGCGGCGCCTTCGCGCAGCCCCCAGCCGGCGACTGACAGCGGCAGGGCCATGGCCATCAGCACCGGCGGGATCAGCGCCATCAGGGCCAGCGTCGGCAGCTCGGCCCCCGCGGCCCTGGCCGCGCACAGGTAGACCGCGAGGTAGCTGGCGACCACGGCCAGCGAGCCGAGCAGCTGGCGCGGCCAGGCGGCCGTGGCGAGCAGGGTGCGGGCCAGGTCGCCGCCCAGTCCGGCCAGCGCCCGCGGCGGCCGGCGATAGAGCACGGCCAGCCCTGCGATCAAGCCCGACAGGCCCAGCACCGCCGCGGCGTGCGCGATGCCCGGCAGGGCGGCGAGGTGATGGCCGGCGAGAGCGAGCGGGGCCTGCCAGACCGGGGTGAGCAGGGCGAGGGCGGTGACCCCCCACAGCACCAGCTGGCCCGAGGTGCGCTCGATGACCACGGCCCGAACCGCCGCGCGCCGCGCACCGCTGGCGCCGGCATGCCGCCAGGCGCGGGCGACGTCGCCCATGACGCCGCCGGGCAGCAGCTGATTGAGGAAGGTCGCCAGGTAGTATTCGCGAAAGGCCGCCGCGCGGGACAGCGGCACATCCAGCAGGCGGGCGGTGAGCCGCCATCGCCAGGCCGAGACGATCACCTGGGGCAGGCTGGTCAGTAGGCCGAGCATGACCCAGCCGAGTGCCAGCTCGTCGAGTTCGGCGGCAATCGTCGCCGGCTCGAGCCAGGCCAGCAGCCCGGCCAGCAGCGCCAGGCTGAAGGCCAGGCGCGCCAGGGTGCCCGGCGGTAGGCGTGTCATGGCGCGTGACGCGGGTGGACGAAGAGGTCGTCGTGCTCGACGCGAACTCCCCAGTCCCCCGCCTCCAGTCGGGCACGGCGGTGGACGTGCCAGGCATGCAGGCGCGCGGCCGAATCGGGGCGCTGTTCGAGGGCGGCCTCCGCCCAGCCGTCGAGCAGGGCCAGTGCCAGCGGACGTGCATCGGCGTCGGCAGGCGGCAGTATCCAGGGGCTCGCGGCACGCCTCAGGTCGTAGCCGTGGGCGGCGAAGCGTTCGGCGAGGGTGTCGGTGGCCGCGCCGCCCAGAGCGGTGCCGAAGCCCTTGTCCCGATGCTGGTGCGTATCGAGGATGCGGCGTACCCAGCGATCGTCGGCGTCCTCCCGGTCGTGGCCGTCGGCGTCGATGAAGCACCAGCCGCCGGTGATGCTGAGCGTGAACAGGCCGGGCAGGCGCCGTTCGGCCATGGCCTGCACGACCCCGGCGAGCCAGTCGCGGGAGACCAGGTCGAACAGCGCCGAGGCGCAGACCAGGTCGGCTCCGTCGAGCAGGGTCGGGTCGAAGGGCGTCAGCGAGCGTGACTCGGTGCGCCATGTCAGGGGGCGGCCCGCCTCATCGCGCAGTGCCTGCAGACGCTCGTCGGCCTGTGCGAGCAGCGCGGCGTCCTGGTCGATCAGCCGCCAGTGCTGGGGGCCGGGCAGGCGCGTGGCCAGGTGGGCCACGTTGCTGGCGCTGCCGCTGGCCAGGTCGATCAGTTGCAGCGGACGGTCATCGTGGCGACACCCTTCCAGCCAGTGGCGGGCCGCAGCCGTCAGCGAGGCATCGCGTGCCCGGTGATCGGCGGGTTCGCGCAGGGCCAGCCAGCGGCCCTCGAAACGGCCGCCCGGCGGTATTGGCGTGCGGCTTGCCGGTGCCAGGGTCATGTCAGCGAGTCTCCGGGGTAGTCACGAGGGCGGCGGCGAAGGCGCGGCCGGCCGTGTCCCAGTCGGCCAGTGCCCGGCCGGCCTCGCGGGCCCCCTCGAGCAGGTGCTCGCGCAGGGCGGCGTCATCCAGCCAGCGCCTCAGGGCCTCGGCCAGTGCCGTGGGATCGCCGGGCGGCACCTGCAGGCCGGCGCCGTCGGGCAGCGTATGGGCCAGGGCGCCGCCGGTGGTGGTGAGCACGGGAAGCCCGTGGGCCAGGGCCTCGCTGACCACCATGCCGTAGCCCTCGTAGTGCGAGGGCAGCACGAACAGGTCCGCCGCCGCGTAGGCCTCGGCCAGGGCCCGGGGAGCACGCTCGCCGAGCAGGTGGACGCGGTCGCTCAGCCCGTGGGCGGCGAGGCGTTCGCGGACGTGCTCGACGTGGGCGAGATCGCGATCGAGACCGCCGATGCAGTCGCACTGCCAGTCCCGGTCGGCCAGCCCGGCCAGGGCCTCGGCCAGGATGTCGTGGCCCTTGCGCGGGGTGATCGTGGCCACGCACAGCAGCCGCGCGGGACCGTCGTGGCGCGCGGCACGCCGGGAAGGCATCGGCGGGCGTTCGACACCGGGCTCGATGACGTGGAGGCGGTCGGCGCCCACCTGGAAGTCGGCGAGCCGGCGGGCGGTGAAGGGACTGGTCACGATGACCCGGTTCACCGCGGCCAGCGCGCGTGTCTCGCTGATCTGGAAGCGGGTGCGCTGGGCGTCGTCGAGACCGGTCTCGTCGGCCAGCGGGTGGTGGACCAGCGCCGTGAGATCCAGGCGCGGGGCATGCTGGGCGACGATCTCCGGCAGCCCGCCCATGGCCAGGCCGTCGATCACCACCTGCGCGCCGTTGGGGCAGTCGGCCAGTGCCCTGTCCAGCGCCTGACCGGCGGTGGCATCGGGCTCGGGGAAGCGTCCCTCCAGACCCACGACCTCGACCTGCCAGCCCTGGTGACGCAGGGCATCGACGATGCGGGCGTCATAGACGTAGCCGCCGGTGAGCTGGCCGGGGTCACCGGCGACGATGAAGGTCAGGTCCGTCACAGTGCCCCCTCGTAGCCGGCCCAGGCGACGTGCGACTCGTGCAGCGTCACCTTGAGGTGGGTCAGCGCCTTGGCGCCTTCACCCAGTTCGCCGTCGCGAATCCGCCGGGCCAGGCGCTCGAAGACCGCCTGCGCCATGAACTCGGTGGTGGTGTTGCGGCCCCGGAAGGCATCCTGCTCGTCGAGGTCGGTAAGATGGAATTCCGCCAGCACGGTCTTGAGGGTATCGCTGGCCAGGCCGATGTCGACGACCAGGTCATGCTCGTCGAGCTCGGGGCGCTGGAAGGTCACATCGACCACGTAGGTCGCGCCATGGCGGCGTTGTGCCGGACCGAAGACCTCGCCCCGAAAGCTGTGGGCGATCATCATCTGGTCGCGGACGGTCAGGCTGAACATCGTGTCGGGCTCCTTGGCTCGCGATGGCGAGCATTCATGCGTAGCGTAGGCGGTGACAGAGGGCGCCCCGGACCCGGGCCAGCCGCGGCATCAGTTCGGGCAGATCGGCGAACGGGCTCTCGGCCTCGATCAGGGCGTCCAGACACGGGTCGGCAAGCAGCTCCAGGGCCAGGCCCAGGCGACGCCGATGCGACCAGCGCGCCCGGCGTGCCGGGGCCACCGAGCCGACCTGGCTGGAGAGCAGCGTCAGGCGTCGGGCGTGGAAGGCCTCGCCCAGCGGCAGGCAGACGCGCTGCCGGCCGTACCAGCTCATCTCGACCAGCGTCGCCTCGAACCCCGCCAGGGTCAGGGCGTGTGCCAGGCCTTGCGGTGCGCCGCTGACGTGAAACACCAGGTCGGCGTCGCCGCTGGCCGCGTCGGGGGATCGGAAGGCCATGCCCAGCGCGCGGGCGAGGGCGGCACGCCCGGGGTCGATGTCGATCAGTTCCACTCGCGTGCCGGGCAGGCTCGCACAGAGGTGGGCGACGAGCGCGCCGACCACCCCGGCACCGACCACCGCGATGCGATCCCCGGGGCGCGGTGCCGCGTCCCACACACCGTTGAGGGCGGTTTCCATGTTGGCGGCCAGCACCGCACGTTCGGCGGGCAGGGCCTCGGGCAGGGGCACGACGGCGTCGGCCGGCACCACATAGCGATCCTGGTGCGGGTGCAGGCAGAACACCTCGCGGCCACGCAGGGCCGGCGGGCCGTCCTCCACCACCCCGACGCTGGCATAGCCGTACTTCACCGGCCCCGGGAAGTCGCCCGCCTGGAAGGGGGCGCGCATGCGCTGATGTTCGGAAGGAGGGACCTCGCCATTGAACACCAGCGCTTCGGTGCCCCGGCTGATACCGCTGTAGCGGGCGCGGACCCGCACCTCGCCCTCCTCCGGGGCAGGGAGCGGTTCCTCGCACAGCGCACCCCGGCCGGGTGCGAGCGTCCAGAAGGCCGTGGCAGTCGTGGTGGGCATGGCAGCGTCCTTGTCATCAGCGAGGCATTCGCGGTGGCATCCGGCACCGAAGCGGCCTACTTTGTAGAGATGCTGTATAATTATTGTACAGCATGGCGTCCTTGTCACGGGATCCCGCAGGAAGTGACGACGGCGACGTGCATCGCCTGCCATAGTGAAACAAGTTGTCCCGGGGTGGCCTCCGGCGTCAAGCCGCGATGCCTGCCGCCGATCAAGGAGGAGTCGATATGACGGAAACATCGGGAAGGCAGGGGAGCCGGCGCCCGATATGGTCGGGCCTCGTCGAGGGGCTGCTGGGCCTGGTGACGTTCTTGCTGCTCACGGAACTGCTGTTGCTGTGGCTGTCCGGGCCGGCTGCCTGGCGGTTGAGTGCCGGTGTCATCTTTGTGGGGATGCTGGCGGTGGTGCTGTGGCGTCTGGCGGCATCACGGGAGTCGCTGGGCTGGGCCAATCGGGTGACGCTGGTGCGGGGCATGCTGGTGGCGGTGATCGCCGGGGCGGTGGTGTTCCCCGACTTCATGGCCAGCCGGGGCGGCGCCATGGCCGGGCTGGCGGTGGCGGCGCTGGCGCTCGATGGCGTGGATGGCTGGGTGGCGCGGTTGACCCATTCGGTGTCGCGCTTCGGGGCCCGCTTCGACATGGAGCTTGATGCCTTCTTCATCCTGGTGCTGTGCGCCGCGCTGGTGGCACTGGGCAAGGCCGGTTACTGGGTGCTGGCCATCGGCGCCCTGCGCTACGGGTTCGTGGCGGCCGGCTGGTACGCGGCCTGGCTGCGGCGGCCGCTGCCGGAGCGCCGGCGACGCAAGGTGATCTGCGTCTGGCAGGTGGTGACGCTGCTGGCGGGTCTGCTGCCGTTCATGCCGGCATGGCTTGTCGCGGCGCTGGCCGGCGTGGCGCTGGCCCTGCTGGTGCTGTCGTTCGCGCTGGATATTCGCTGGCTGTGGCAGCGACGCCATCAGCCGCCGTTCGGGGCGCATCCGCCCCATGGAGGGGTGTCATGATCGCGCGTTGCGTGTCGCTGCCGGCCACCCGGGCCATCGCCCTGACGTTGCTGCTGGGTCTGTCGTCGATCGCGGGCATGGCACGGGCGGTGCCGGCCACCTACCGGATCGATCCCGAGCATTTCTCGATCGGTTTTCTCGTGTCGCACATCGGCTACGAGCGGTTGCTGGGGCAGTTTCTCGAGGGCGAGGGCGAGTTCGTCTATGACGAGGCCACCCGTGCCCTGGGAAAGGGGCGTATCGAGATCGCCGCGGACAGTGTCTTCACCAATCACGACGCGCGCGACAGCCACGTGCGGGGTGGGGACTTCCTTGCCGCCGGCAGGTACCCGGCGATCGTCTTCGAGCCGACGCGGCTGATCACCGAGGACGGCCGCCACGGCACGCTGACCGGGGATTTGACCCTGCGCGGGCAGACACATCCCGTGACCCTGGAGGTGACTCTCAACAAGGCGGCCGTGTACCCGTTCGGCCACAAGGCCTACACCCTGGGAGTGTCGGCGCGGACCACCCTGTCGCGCAGCCGCTGGGGGATGACCTACGGGGTGGCCGATGGCCTGGTCGGGGATGAGGTCGAGGTGCTGCTCGAGTTCGAGGCGATCCGCCAGTAAGGGCGGCTCGTCATGGGCAGCCTGGGTCGATGTGGGGCGGCAGGGGGTCGTCAACGCGGGCTTCGGTGAGTATAAGGGAGTCATGATCCACCAGAGGACTGTGCAGCATCATGGCTCGAGCTCCCTTTGAACTGGCCGGCGTGCGCGTCGCGCCAGGCTCCCGCGCCCAGATCGATGTGCCGGTCGCCAAGCTGTATACCCACGCGCCATTGCACATCCCCGTGGAGGTGGTGCACGGCCGCCAGCCCGGGCCGGTACTGCTGGTATGCGGGGCGATACATGGCGACGAGATCAACGGCGTCGAGATCGTGCGCCGCCTGCTGCGCTCGGCGGCGATCCGGCGCCTGCGGGGCACGCTGATCGCCGTGCCGATCGTCAATGTCTTCGGTTTCGTGCAGCACAGCCGCTATCTGCCGGATCGGCGGGATCTCAATCGCTGCTTTCCCGGCAGCGAGTCGGGCTCGCTGGGCTCACGGGTGGCGGCGCTGTTCCGCGAGCAGATCGTCGATCAGGCCAGCCACATCATCGACCTGCACACCGGCGCCATCCATCGCACCAACCTGCCGCAGGTGCGTTCGCAGCTCAGCATCGGCACCGAGACGGCGGCCATGGCCGAGGCCTTCGGTGCACCGGTGATCCTCAATGCCGAGCTGCGCGAGGGTAGCCTGCGCCATTATGCCCAGAGCCGGGGCGCGCCCGTACTGACCTACGAGGCCGGGGAGGCGCTGCGCTTCGACGAGTGGGCGATCGCCCCGGGGGTACGCGGCGTACTGCGAGTGATGCGTCATCTGGGGATGCTGGCGGCCGATCATCGCCGGCGTCGCGAACCGCCCGCGGCGGAGGTCGCCAATGGCTCGAGCTGGGCACGGGCGCCGATCGACGGCATCCTGCGCCCGCAGGTGCGCCTGGGTGCCCGGGTTGCCAGGGGGCAGGTGCTGGGACGGGTCGCCGACCCCTTCGGCAATGCCGAGGGCGAGGTGCGCGCCAATGCCGACGGCATCGTCATCGGCATCAGCAACCTGCCGCTGGCCAACGAGGGCGAGGCGCTGTTCCACGTGGCGCGCTTCGAGGCGATCGAGGAGGCCGAGAGCGCCGTCGAGTCGTTCCAGTCGGATTACTACGAGGGCCTGCCGGACCCCGAGCGGCCGTGACGGCCCGGGCACTGGGCGCCAGTGGTCTTGTTGCGTACAATGCGCGCTTTCCGGCAACCGCCCGACCGAACGATCCCGGAGGCCATCGATGATGCAACCGACAGGTCATGATCCCCTGGCGCGTGCGCGCCGCTTTTCCGTGGCGCCGATGATGGACTGGACGACGCGCGACTACCGGGCGTTTGCACGGACCCTGAGCCGCCAGGCGCTGCTCTATACCGAGATGGTCACCAGCGGCGCCATCCTGCACGGCTCGCCGCGCGAGCGTTTCCTGGGCCATGACGACGTCGAGCATCCGCTGGCCCTGCAGCTGGGCGGCAGCGACGCCGGGGAACTGGCCGAATGCGCGGCCATCGCCGAGGCGTGGGGCTACGACGAGGTCAATCTGAACGTCGGCTGCCCCAGCGACCGGGTGCAGAACAACCTGATCGGTGCCTGCCTGATGGCGTACCCGGACAAGGTGGCCGCCGCCGTCAAGGCGATGCAGGCGGCGGTGTCGATTCCGGTGACCGTCAAGTGCCGCATCGGCATCGACGATCAGGACGAGGACGCCGACCTGGCGCGCTTCGTCGCGCAGGTGGCCGATGCGGGCTGCGAGACCTTCATCATCCATGCGCGCAAGGCCTGGCTGCAGGGGCTCTCGCCCAAGGAGAACCGCGACGTGCCGCCGCTCAACTACCCGCGGGTGCATCGGCTCAAGCGTGACCACCCGCGGCTGCATATCGGCATCAACGGCGGGATCAAGACGCTCGACGCGTGCCGCTCGCATCTCGAGCACGTCGACAGCGTGATGGTCGGTCGCGAGGCCTACCAGAACCCCTGGCTGCTGGCCGGGGTGGACGAGGCCCTCTACGGCGAGCCCGGCCCGGCGGCGACCCGGCACGAGGCGGCGCGGGCGCTGCGCCCCTATATCGTCCGGCGCCTGGCGGAGGGGGCGAAGCTCAATCACGTCACCCGCCACCTGCTGGGGCTGTTCCAGGGGTGCCCGGGCGGGCGGCGCTTCCGCCGGCATCTGTCCGAGCATGCCCATCGCGAGGGGGCGGGCATCGCGGTCTTCGACGATGCGCTGGGTCTGGTTCCCGAGACGCCCCGCGAGCCGGCGATTGCCTGAATTACAGTCCGTTTCCAAACTATCGGAATGATGGGCACCGGGGGGCAAGGCGAAGCGAGGGTCCTTTGCCATGGCCGGAAAGTGTTCCTTTCCATTCCGGCATTTCCGCCATCCATGGCGGTCAGATGGCAAAGGTAGCGCCCATGGAAGGGTTTACAGCGCCCTCGTAAAGCCTTGCCCCCGGCAATGCCCATCCCGGCTAGCGGTTCCGAGAGGAGCTTTTAGCCGCGTAATCCCATAGCGCCACCGTCAGCCACTTAAGCACACGAAAAAAGCCCCACCGAGGTGGGGCTTTTTCGATGCTGCCCGTCCACGCAGGACGGGGCAGTCAGGCCGGGGCCGGTCGGCTTACATCATGCCGCCCATGCCACCCATGCCGCCCATGTCGGGGGCACCGCCGGCGTCCTTCTCTTCCGGGTCGTCGGCGATCATCGCTTCGGTGGTGATCATCAGGCCGGCCACGGAAGCGGCGGACTGCAGCGCAGAGCGCGTGACCTTGGCCGGATCGAGGACACCCATCTCGAACAGGTCGCCGTACTCGCCGGTCTGGGCGTTGTAGCCGAAGTTGCCTTCGCCGTCCTTGACGCGGTTGAGGATGACGGAGGCCTCCTCGCCGGCGTTGGTGACGATCTGACGCAGCGGTGCTTCCATGGCGCGAACGGCGATGGCGACACCGTGGGTCTGGTCTTCGTTGTCACCCTTGAGGCCAGCAATCTTGGTCAGGATGCGCACCAGGGCGGTACCGCCCCCGGGCACGACGCCTTCCTCGACGGCGGCACGCGTGGAGTGCAGGGCGTCCTCGACGCGGGCCTTCTTCTCCTTCATCTCCACTTCGGTGGCGGCACCGACGCGGATCACGGCGACACCGCCGGCCAGCTTGGCGACACGCTCCTGCAGCTTCTCGCGGTCGTAGTCGGAGGAGGTTTCCTCGATCTGGGCGCGGATCTGGCTGACGCGAGCCTCGATGTCACCTTCGGAACCGGAACCATCGATGATGGTGGTGTTTTCCTTGGACATGGTGACGCGCTTGGCGCTGCCCAAGTGATCCAGGTTGGCCTGCTCGAGGGTCAGACCGACTTCCTCGGAGATCACGGTACCGCCGGTGAGGATGGCGATGTCCTGCAGCATGGCCTTGCGACGGTCACCGAAGCCGGGCGCCTTGGCGGCGGCAACCTTGACGATGCCACGCATGTTGTTGACGACCAGAGTCGCCAGCGCTTCGCCTTCGATGTCCTCGGCGATGATCACCAGCGGCTTGCCGGCCTTGGCGACGCTCTCCAGCACCGGCAGCAGCTCGCGGATGTTGGAGATCTTCTTGTCGACCAGCAGCAGGAGCGGGTCTTCCAGCTCGACCGCCATGGTCTCCTGATTGGTCACGAAGTAGGGCGACAGGTAGCCGCGATCGAACTGCATGCCCTCGACGACTTCCAGCTCGTCCTCGAAGCCGCGGCCTTCATCGACGGTGATGACGCCTTCCTTGCCGACCTTCTCCATCGCCTCGGCGATGATCTGGCCGATGCGGGAATCGCCGTTGGCGGAGATGGTGCCGACCTGGGCGATGGCCTTGGAATCGGTGCAGGGCACGGCCAGCTGCTCGATTTCCTTGACGGCGGCGTTGACGGCATGGTCGATGCCGCGCTTGAGGTCCATCGGGTTCATGCCCGCGGTCACGCCCTTCAGGCCTTCGTTGACGATGGACTGGGCCAGCACGGTCGCGGTGGTGGTACCGTCGCCGGCCACGTCGGAGGTCTTGGAAGCGACTTCCTTGACCATCTGGGCGCCCATGTTCTCGAACTTGTCCTTGAGTTCGATTTCCTTGGCGACGGAGACCCCGTCCTTGGTGACGGTGGGCGCGCCGAAGGACTTTTCCAGCACCACGTTGCGGCCCTTCGGCCCCAGGGTGGCCTTGACGGCGTCGGCGAGAACGTTGACACCACGCGCCATGCGCTTGCGAGCGTCGTCTGAGAACTTGATCTGTTTCGCTGCCATTTTCGTTACTTCCTGCTGTCAGTGCGATGAACGAGATTGACGTGAAAAGAGAGCGGAGAAACCCGCGACTTACCCTTCGACGACGGCCAGGATGTCCGATTCACTCATGATCAGGACCTCTTCACCGTCGATTTTCTGCTTTTCGACGCCGAAGCCTTCCTTGAAGATCACGGTGTCGCCCACCTTGACGTCCAGCGGGCGCACTTCGCCGCTGTCGAGAATCCGGCCATTACCGACGGCGAGGATCTCGCCACGAGTCGGCTTTTCCTGGGCGTTGCCCGGAAGCACGATTCCGCCAGCGGTTTTCTGTTCTTCTTCGACGCGACGGACGACGACGCGATCGTGCAAGGGACGGATGTTCATTGCTCACGTTCTCCTGATGGTTGCATGACTAGAATGCATTTCCCTGTTGAGCAAGGCTCACGGGCGGAGGGCAAAAGCCCCCCGGTGTCAAAGGCCTGCGCGACTGACGAAGGCCGAAGCTCGTTGGCTGTTCCCTTGATGGGGCCGCCCGGAGGGCTTTCAAGGGTCCGAAATGAAAAAAATTCACTGTCGGGGCTCGTCCTTGGCAATGAAGTCGCCTTCCAGGGGTTCGCCCTCGCCATTGTGCGTATGGCGGCGCTCGGCGTCGGCGCCGTGGCGGGAACTCTCCTGCCAGCCGGCGTCACCGCTGCGGTAGGTATAGACGCTGAAGCCGCGCAGGTGCGCGGGCAGGCGCTGCAGTAGATGACCCAGCCAGCGGCGCGTGCCGGGCAGCAGACAGAGAAAGCCCAGCGTGTCCGAGAGAAAGCCCGGGGCCATGAGCAGGGCGCCGCCGAAGATCAGGGCGGCGCCGGTCATCAGCTCCTCCGAGGGAATCTCGCCCCGGGCGAAGCGCTCCTGGGCGCGGCGCAGGGTCGCGACCCCTTCACGCTTGATCAGGTGCAGGCCCAGGAAACCGGTACCCAGCACCAGCAGCAGGGTCGTCAGCAGGCCGATCTTGGCACCGACGCTGAACAGGATGACGAAGTCGAGCAAGGCAAACAGAGTAAAGAAGAGCAGAACCGGCATAAGCGCTCCAGAACAATGGATGCCCTTAAGATGGAGGCGTCGGCGCCGATTGCAAGTGCCTGCCCGGCGCGGCGGACTCCGGCCATGGTGTCATGGTCCTTGGCGTGCCGCCATGCTATCTTGGGGTTATATTGCAGTGCACAAAACTGGCTGGAGTAGGGAGGAGTCAACATGCAACTGGACGGTGCCGTTATTGCCATCACTGGCGGGGCGCGGGGCCTGGGTCTGGCCATGGCAAGGATGCTGGGGGCGCGCGGCGCCCGTCTGGCCCTGCTGGACCGGGAGGCGGAGTCGCTGCAGTCGGCCGTCGACGGCCTGAAGGAAGGCGGAATTCAGGCCGAGCCCTTCGTGACCGACGTCGCCGACGAGGGCTCGGTGACCGAGACGTTCGCCGCCATCGCCGAACGCCTGGGACCGGTCTCGGGGCTGGTCAACAATGCGGGCATCACGCGGGATGGGCTGCTGGTCAAGGCCAAGGAGGGCAAGGTCGAGAAGACCATGTCGCTGGCGCAGTGGCAGCAGGTCCTCGATGTCAACCTGACCGGGGTCTTCCTGTGCGGGCGCGAGGCGGCCAGCCAGATGATCGAGGCCGGCCACAAGGGAGTCATCGTCAACATCTCGAGCATCTCGCGGGCCGGCAACATGGGCCAGAGCAACTATGCCGCCACCAAGGCCGGTGTGGCGGCGCTGACCGTGACCTGGGCGAAGGAGCTGGCCCGGCACGGGATCCGCGTCGGCGCCGTGGCGCCGGGCTTCATCGAGACCGAAATGACCGCCTCGATGCGCCCGGACATGCTCGAGAAGATCACCAAGGGCGTGCCGCTGGGCCATCTGGGGCAGCCGGAGGATATCGCCGACAGCGTGCGCTACATCTTCGAGAACGCCTACTTCAGCGGTCGAGTGCTGGAGTGCGACGGCGCCCTGCGGCTGTAATTTGCCGTGCCCCTTCCGCCGAACCGGCGGGATGGAACGATCGATGAGGCAGGGAAAGGAGGGCGTGGCCGCCGAGCCACGCCCTCCTTGTTCATGGAGCTCGATGCAGGGAGCTAGACTGGCTCCTCAGAAGGTGAGGCGATCCTTGAGCCCTTCGGCCGTGGCCTCGCCGATGCCGTCGATGCGTGTCAGGTCCTGGGCGGACGTGTAGTCGCCGTGGGCCTTGCGATCCTCGACGATCGCCCGGGCACGGACTTCGCCGATGCCGGGCAGGGTGGCCAGCTGCTCGGCCGTGGCGCTGTTGATGTCGAGCCTGGCGGGTTCCTGGGCCTGGGCTGCGGTGGCACCGATGCCCAGGGCAAGGGCGAGCAGCAGGGACGGTAGATAGCGTTTCATGGGGCCTCCTTGTGGTCGGCGGGTGAACGGGTCTGGCGCGTACCCGTCGTTTCCACGCTAAGGAAAAGCCGTCAGCGGCGTCAGTCGACATCGCTGCCTTTTCTGTAAGCTATCGCTTATATAAGTGTCATCGCATGGCGACTCGGCGAGGGTCCGATCGGCGCGGCCGGACTGGTATACTGCGCGGCATTTCCCCCATCCTCGCTGGAGTCATCATGGCCGCCACTCATTCCCCGTTGATCATCGCCCTGGATTACGCCTCGCTGGATGCGGCCCTGTGCATGGCTGATCAGCTCGACCCCCGCCGCTGCCGGCTCAAGGTGGGCAAGGAGTTGTTCACGCGCAGCGGTCCGGCCGTGGTGGAGGCGTTGCATGGCCGGGGATTCGAGGTGTTTCTGGATCTCAAGTTCCACGACATCCCCAACACCGTGGCCGGTGCCGTGCAGGCCGCGGCCGAGCAGGGCGTGTGGATGGTCAACCTGCATGCCTCGGGCGGGCGGCGGATGATGACGGCGGCCCGCGAACGCCTCGATGCGCATGGCCTGTCGACCCATCTGATCGCGGTGACGGTGTTGACCAGCATGGAGCGCCAGGATCTGGTCGAGGTGGGGGTCGATAGCGAGCCGGCGGAGCAGGTCGAGCGCCTGGCCCGCTTGTCCCGGGACAGCGGCATGGACGGCGTGGTCTGCTCGGCCCGGGAGGCGGCGGCGATCACCGCGAGTTGCGGCGAGGCGTTCCTGAAGGTGACCCCGGGGATCCGTCCGGCCGCCGC
>Ga0209300_1000351_pt1 | contig 25856 bp, 15 predicted proteins | sample Shrwel_input2_RT_FD_187535 | JGI IMG/M metagenome (GOLD analysis project Ga0209300, IMG submission 187535) | Subsurface microbial communities from deep shales in Ohio, USA - Utica-3 well 1 S input2 RT (SPAdes) (version 2) ... | reverse complement strand
TCGGTAAACAGGAATTCCCGAAGATGCGCATCCAGCGTCTTGTCCTGGCGACGGAGCCACTCCAAGGTCATGACCGCATGCTCCTTTTCTTCATCCCTGTTATGAATCAGTATCTTGCGTAACTCTGGATCCTGACAGGCATCGACACGCTGGTTATACCAATCGACCGCCTCCAGTTCCTCCATTAGCGAAACGATGGCCCGGTGATAATCGCGGGTAGCGGCGCTAAGTTCTTCCACCGGCTCGTGATAGCTGTCACTGCTGCCTGCCATGGGCCTCTCCTTTTGTGGTCTACTGTGTGTATCCAACGTTAGGCCAAAGCGGCGTCGCTGTCAGCTTTCACCGTCAACGCGGCCACGCCCCGCTTCATCTCAGGGAGATCCTATGACCGACACCACTGACACCCTGGAAGGCCGGCTATCGCGCATTCATGAAGCCCTGGTCGATAATGATTTCGCCGTCATCGACGAGGTGCTCGATGACCTCGAACCGGCTGAGATCGCCCTACTGCTCGAATCCCTGCCTCTGTCCGCGCGTACTCGGCTATGGGAACGGGTTTCGCAGGACGTCGACGGCGAAGTCCTGCTGCACGTCCATGATGAGGTTCGCAGCACCCTGATCGAGGACATGGACGACCATGAGATCGTCGCCGCCACCTCGAACATGGACACCAGCGACCTGGCCGAACTCTTCGAGGACCTGCCTCAACAGGTCGCCGAAGACATGCTGCGCTCGATGGACGAGCTGCAGCGCGCGCGTCTCAAGGAAGCGCTGGCCTTCGAGGAAGATTCCGCCGGCCGTCTGATGCGCACCGACACCGTCAGCGTGCGTGCCGACGTGACGCTCGAAACCGTGCAACGTTTCCTGCGCTGGAAAAACCAGTCCATCCCCGACAACACCGATGCCCTGATGGTGGTCGACCGCAACGGCGTCTTCCTGGGCGTGCTGCCGCTGGCTCGGCTGGTCTCGCAGTCATCGGAGCTTGCCGTAGCCGACGTGCTGGAAAGCGACATCGACAGCGTATCGGTGACCATGAAGTCGTGGGACGTGGCCACCCTCTTCCAGACGCACGATCTTGTGTCGGCGCCGGTGGTCGACGAGCACGGCCTGCTGCTGGGGCGCATCGTCATCGAGGACATCGTCGACGTCATCCGCGAGGGCTCGGACCAGGCACTGATGAACATGGCCGGCCTCGACGAGGAAGAGGACCTGTTCGCCCCGGTCATTCCCAGCGCCAAGCGCCGGGCGGTGTGGCTCGGCATCAACCTAATGACGGCCTTCCTGGCGGCTTGGGTGATCGGCCGCTTCGAGGCAGCGCTCGATCAGATCGTCGCCTTGGCGGTGCTGATGCCCATCGTCGCCAGCATGGGCGGCATCGCCGGCAGCCAGACCCTGACCCTGGCGATTCGCGGCCTGGCGCTGGGTCAGATCAGCCGCACCAACAGCAACTGGCTAATGCGCAAGGAAATCGGCATCTCGTTGATCAACGGCGTGCTGTGGGCACTGGTGGTCGCCGTGATCGCCACCCTGTGGTTCCAGGATGTGCGCATTGGCGGCATCATCGCCGTTGCCCTGGTCATCAACATGCTCGCGGCCGGCATCGCCGGCATCGCCATTCCCCTTGGCCTCAAGCGTCTGGGCATCGATCCAGCACTGTCGGGTTCTGTGGTGTTGACCACCGTCACCGACGTGATCGGCTTCATGGCCTTCCTGGGCCTGGCGACGGTCTTCCTGCTGTAAAGTGACCGATACGCGCCCCGCCTAAACGGGTGGGGCGCGTCCATGGCGCACCCGTTTCGCGCCTGTATCACGTCCCGACATTTCGTTGCCCCCAACGCAAACGACCCCGCCAATGGCGGGGTCGTTGCGTTGAGGACTATCGGCAGGATCAGCTTTCGGCGTTGCCTTCGGCCAGATCCACCAGCTCGCGAATGGCGACCGCAAACAGAGGGAAGCCGCCCTGGGAGCCGGAGTGGACCTCGACCAGCAGACGGCACCAGCGCTGGTACATGGCCGCATGGTTCTCGAACCACTGCTCGACGCGCTGCTCGACCTCGCGCGGTCCGCTCTCCATGCGCAGTACGCCGACGGTCAGCGCCAGCTGCTGGCGATCCAGATCATCGCGGAAGGTCTCGCGGGCCTGCGCCTGCCAGCTGTCGCGCACCTCGAGGGCGTTGATCTGCTCGGTCATCCACGGCAGTTCCAGGCGATGGCCGACCTCGTAGAAGACCTCGGCGACGCGCTGAATCTTCTCGTTGGTCTGCTTGGCGGCCTCGATGATGCCGAGTCCCGCATAGAGGCTGCCCGTGGCCGCCACCACGTTGGCGAGGCTGCCCGGCACGCCGGCTGCCGTCAGCTCGTCACGACGCGCGGCCCAGGCTTCGCGCTCGTCGCCACGCAGGCGCTTGCCGATGCTTTCCTGCAGCTGGGTCAGCCGTGGGGCGAAATGGGTGATGCAGTCCTTGGCGGTCATGCCGGTGCGCTGACGCAGGAACCAGCGAGTGGCACGGCGCAGCAGACGCATCAGGTCGAGCATCATGCGGTACTGAACCTGGCTTGGCACCTGGTTATCCAGCGCCTCGACCTGCTGCCACAGAGCGTCCAGGTTGAAGCTGTCGCGGGCCACGATATAGGCCCGTGCGATCTCGGCACGGCCAGCGCCGGTGGTATCGATCAGACGACGCACGAAGACGACGCCCATATGGTCAACCAGGTCATTGGCGATCTGGGTCGCGACGATCTCGCGCTTCAGGCGATGCTCGTACATCTCATCGTGGAAACGCTCGACCAGCACGCTCGGGAAGACCCGCTCCAGATGCTGCTGAATGTAGGGATCGTCCGGCACGTCGGAGGCAATCAGGTCGCCCTTGAGCGCGCTTTTGGCGTAGGAGATCAGCACCGACAGCTCAGGCAGGGTCATGCCCTGGTTGGCATTGGCGCGCTCCAGCATCTCCTCGTCGTTGGGCAGGAACTCGAGTTCGCGGTCGAGTTGCCCGGCCACTTCCAGCTCGTTGATGAAGCGACGGTAGGGGCCCAGTCCCTCGTGGGAGAGGATCTCGGACAGCGACAGCGCCTGGGTCTGGCGGTAGTTGTCGCGGATCACCAGCTCCGAGACCTCGTCGGTCATGCTCGCCAGCAGCTGATTGCGCTGCTTGTCGGTCATGTCGCCGCGCTTGACGATATCGTCGAGCAGGATCTTGATGTTGACCTCGTGGTCGGAGCAGTTGACCCCGCCAGCGTTGTCGATGAAGTCGGTGTTGACCCGCACGCCCTTGTGCGCGGCTTCCATGCGGCCACGCTGGGTCAGACCCAGGTTACCGCCCTCGCCGACCACACGGCAGTTGAGCTCGTTGCCATTGACCCGCAGCGCATCGTTGGCCTTGTCGCCCACGTCGGCATCTGTCTCGGCCTCGGCCTTGACGTAGGTCCCGATGCCGCCGTTCCAGATCAGGTCGATCTGCGACTTGAGCATGGCGCGAATCAGGTCGTTGGGCGACAGCTTGTCTTCGTTGATGCCGAAGGCCTTCTTCATCGCCGCCGAGATCGGGATCGACTTGGCGCTACGCTTGAAGATGCCGCCGCCCTCGGAGATCAGCGAGGCGTCATAGTCTTCCCAGCTGGAGCGCGGCAGCGCGAAGAGACGCTGGCGTTCGGCGAAGGAAGCCGCGACGTCCGGCGTCGGGTCGACGAAGATGTGCATGTGGTTGAAGGCACCCAGCAGGCGAATCTTTTCGGACAGCAGCATGCCGTTGCCGAAGACGTCGCCGGCCATGTCACCGATGCCCACCACGCTGAACTCGTCGGCCTGGATGTTCACGCCCTGCTCGCGGAAGTGGCGCTTGACCGACTCCCAGGCCCCCTTGGCGGTGATGCCCATCTTCTTGTGGTCATAGCCGTTGGCGCCGCCGGAAGCAAAGGCGTCACGCAGCCAGTGGCCATATTCCAGCGAGATCTCGTTGGCAATGTCGGAGAAGGTCGCGGTGCCCTTGTCGGCCGCGACCACCAGGTAGGGGTCGTCGGCATCGTGACGCACCACCTTGACCGGCGGCACGACCTCGCCGGCTTCCAGGTTGTCGGTGACGTCGAGCAGGGCGCGAATGAAGGTCTTGTAGCAGGCGATGCCTTCCTGCTGGATGGCGTCGCGATCGCCGCCTTCCGGCAGACGCTTGCAGACGAAGCCGCCCTTGGCGCCGACCGGCACGATAACCGCGTTCTTGACCTGCTGGGCCTTGACCAGGCCGAGCACCTCGGTGCGGAAGTCTTCGCGACGATCCGACCAGCGCAGGCCGCCACGGGCCACCTTGCCACCCCGCAGGTGAACGCCCTCGACCTGCGGCGAATAGACGAAGATCTCGAACATCGGCCGCGGCTTGGGCATGCCGGTGATCTGGGACGGGTCGAGCTTGAAGGAGAAGTAGTCCTTGAGCTCGCCGTCGTCTCCCGGCTGATAGTAGTTGGTGCGCAGGGTCGACTGGATAAGCTCGATGTAACGACGCATCAGCAGGTCGTCGTTGAGACTCGCGACATCATCGAGCAGGGCCATCAGACGTGCCTGGCAGGCTTCGGCCTCGGCGGCGCGGTCGCCTTCCTGCTCAGGATCAAAGCGCAGCTCGAACAGGGTCACCAGCTCACGGGTGATCTGCGGGTGGCTCGCCAGAGTGGTGGCGATATAGAGCTGGGACAGCCCGAAGCGAATCTGCTTCAGGTAGCGGCCATAGGCCCGGAGCATGGCAACTTCGCGCCAGCTCAGGTTGGCGCCGATCACCAGGCGGTTGAAGGGATCGTTCTCGGCCTGACCGCGCCAGATGCGCTGGAAGGCATCGGTGAAGGGCTCGCGCATTTCCTGCAGGTTGACGATTTCGCTGCCGTGATGCTCGAGGTTGAAGTCGTGAATCCAGTAGCTGCCATCGCGAGTCGTGATCTCGTAGGGGCGCTCACCGATCACGCGCAGGCCCAGGTTCTCCATGACCGGAAGTACGTCGGACAGCGGGATCGGACGGTCCTTGTGGAAGAGCTTCAGGTTGACGCCATCGACGTCTTCCTCGACCAGGCGATACAGGGACAGCGACAGCGGTGCGCCCTGCTCGACTTCGGCGCAGTGATGAATATCGTAGACCGCGGAGCGGGCACTGAAGTCCTCGCGGTAGCCGGCCGGGAAGGCATCGCGATAGATATCCAGCAGGCGATTGGCCTGCTCCTCGCCGAAGCCTTCCACCATGGCGTTGTGCAGGTCATCGCGCCAGCTGGTCGCCAGAGCGCTGACCTTTTGCTCCAAGCGCGCCAGGTCGTAGTCCACCGGGGCGTCGTCGTTGAAGCGCAGGATCAGTTGAATGCGCGCCAGTACTGACTCGGACAGATAGGTGTTGAAATCACCGAAGCTGGCATTGAGCTCTTCGCAGAGCAGATTCTGAATGCGCACGCGCAGGTCGGTGGAGAAGACATCGCGCGGCACGAACACCAGGCAGGAATAGAACTTGCCGAAACGGTCTTCGCGCACGAACAGACGCACCCGACGACGTTCGCGAATATTGAGAATTCCCACCGCGGTGCGGGTCAATTCCTCGTTGCTGATCTGGAACAGGTCATCGCGCGGATAGACGTTGAGAATCTGGCGCAGCTGGTGGCCGTCGTGGCCGTCCGGATCGACAGCAGCGGCTTCCATGACCGCATTGATCTTGCGGCGCAGTACAGGGATGTGGCGCGGCGAGTCGTTGTAGACGGTGGCTGCGAACAGGCCCAGGAAGCGGCGCTCGCCGATCACATTGCCCTGCTCGTCGTAGCGATCGATGGAGATGTAATCGGGGTAAGTCGGACGGTGCACCCGAGCGTGATAGGCACTCTTGGCAAACGACAGCAGCTCCGGCACCAGCACATAGTGATCGCCATCGATGCCCTGATCGTTACGGATCCGCTCCTGATAGCGTGACGCATCGAGCGTGAAGACACCAAGCTCGCTGCCCTTGCGCTTCTTGAGCTGATCCTGACCATTGACCTGAACGACGTCGTAATCGTCATAGCCAAGGAAGGTGAAGTTGTTCTCGAGCAGCCACTCGAGGAAGGCAATCGCTTCCTTGTGGTCAGCGGCGGCAACCTTGGCCGGCTTGACGGCCTTGAGCTCGGCAAGGGATGCCTTGACCTGCTCGCGCATCGGCTCGAAGTCGGCTACTGCCGTGCGCACATCGGACAGCACATCGTGCAGGCTTGCTTCGATGTCAGCCAGCAGCTCGGGATCTGAATGGCGGTCGACCTCGATGACAATCAACGACTCACGCCCTTTCGGCGCATCCTTGGCATGGGTGCCCGTCATGTACTCGAGCTGATATTTGGCATCGCGCTTGGTGGCCAGCACCGCATTATAGATGGAGTGCACGGTGATGCCGCGGCGATTGAGCTCGATGCGCACCGAGTCGACCAGAAACGGCATGTCGCGTCCGATCACCTCGACCTGGGTGTGCGTCGACTGCCAGCCATGCCCCTCGAAGTCGGGGTTGAAGACCCGCACGACGGGCTCGTCGGGGTTGTGCTGCTGCATGAGATGCCAGGCGGAGAGCACGGCCCCGTAGAGATCCTCGAGACGGCGCTCGGCCAGATCGGCATAGGGGGCGTTGGCGAAGAATACCTCGGCGAAGGAGGCGATGGCCTTCACCTTGTCTTCGTCCAGACGGTGCGCCAGCTGTTCCTTAAGCTGGGCCAGCAATTCCTGCTTGTCATCGATCGCGACGTGTTGCATCAATCACCTCGGCTGACACCAACCCTCCTGGGTCGGCGGGAAATTCGTAGACACGTCCATGACGGTCATGGAGGCCTTAAGGATACGTCAGAGCCGCAACGGGCCCTACTGAATTAACCCTTTGTCATGGAGCATGTCAGTTACGCATCGGTCCTTGACTTCATGCCCGGCGCTCGAGAAGCACCCCACATTCACAGTGGTGCGTCCAGGGGAACTGGTCGAACAGGGCGAAGCGCGTGATGTCATGGGTCTGGGTCAGGCGCGCCAAGTTGTCTACCAGGGTATCCGGATTGCATGAAATGTAGATGATACGGTCATAACCGCTGAGCTGATCGCAGCTCTCGTCATCAAGGCCAGCGCGGGGCGGGTCGACCAGCACGGTAGAGAAATCGTAGTCGGCAAGCCCCATCTCGGCCACCCGGCGGCCGCCCTTCTCGCCCTTCAGCGCCAGGGAGAACTCCTCGGCGGACATCCGCGACACATGCACATTATCGACGTCGTTGGCGGCGAGGTTAGCCTTGGCCGACGCCACCGAGGTGCGCGAGATTTCGGTGGCCAGCACGCGGCGAAAGTTCTCGGCCAGCGCCACCGTGAAGTTGCCATTACCACAGTAGAGCTCGACCAGGTCACGCTCCTCGCTGTGGCGCGTGGCGTCCAGTGCCCAGCCAAGCATCGACTGGCAGATCGCGGCATTAGGCTGGGTGAAGCTGTTCTCGACCTGCTGATAGTTAAGCTCGCGCCCCTCGACGGTGAGGCGCTCCCAGACATGATTGCGGGTCAGTACCAGGCGTTGCTTGCGAGAGCGGCCGATGATCATCACCCCGAGACGCTTCTCCAGCGCCCGGGCCGCGGATTCCCAGTCCTCGCCCAGGGGGCGATGATAGATCAGAGTGATCAGTGCCTCGCCGGACAGGGTGGTGAGAAAATCGACCTGAAACAGCTTGCGGCCGAGCACCTGATCCTCGCGCACCGCCTCGAGCAGCAGGGGCATCAGCTCATTGATCCGCTCGCTGGCCACCGGGAACTGGTCGACTCGAACCGGGAGTTTCTTGCCCGGGCGCTCCGGGTCAGGCTCGAACATGGCATAGAAGAGCTCGTCGCCCTCGCGCCAGATGCGAAACTCACAGCGCATGCGGTAATGGCTCGCTGGCGAGGCAAAGACCTCGAGCTCAGGCGTCGCCAGGTGCGAGAACTGGGTGGTGATGCGCTCGCGTTTGGCCTCGAGCTGCTCGCCATAGCGGGCGGGGTCAACAACGGGTACGGCCACAGAGTCTCCTTGTGAATCAGTCAGTCGGTCTATCAAATGCGCAAACAGGGGGCAGGCCTCGAACGCCGTCGTCGCCACCATGAGCTTTTGCGGGGCGGCAAAGCCATAGCCGGCCAATACCGAGGCGAGAGAAACACTCGCCGCGGTCACCCAGGCGGCGCCGAGGCCTTCACCGCCGGAACCTTCTGCGCGCGGCAGCGGCGCGACTACCTGCGCCACGCGGCGAGCAATCGCATCGCCTGAGTCGATCCAGGTGATCGGACGCGGCGCGGCCGCGGCAAGCGCTCGCGTCAGCAACGGAAAGTGCGTGCAGCCCAGCACCACGGTATCCAGTGCCGGGTCCTCCCACAGCGGCGCCAGGCAATCGGCGATCACTTGATCATCCAGCGGTTCGCCGGCCAGCTGACGCTCGGCTTGCCCGACCAGCGGGTCGGCGGCCAGTCGCATCACCTGGCAGTGACCCGCGAAGTCCTCGATCAGCCGGCGCGTGTAAGGTCGATGCACCGTCGCCGAGGTCGCAAGCAGTGCCAGATGGCCGCTGCGACTGGCCGCTGCTGCCGGTTTGATGGCCGGCACGGTGCCGATCACCGGAATCGCCAACCTATCGCGCAGTGCCTCGAGCGCCAGGGTGCTCGCGGTGTTGCAGGCCACCACCAGGGCACTGGCTTGGCTTGCCTCCACGGCCGCCTGGCAGACCGTTACAATGCGCGCCACCAACCAGTCATCGGGCTTGGTCCCGTAGGGCAGCATGGCATTGTCGCAGGCATAGCAAAGCGCCGCCTCGGGCAGGCGCTGGCGAATGGCGGCGACCACCGAAAGGCCACCGACACCTGAATCGAAGATCAGAATAGGACCGCTCATCCGCAACGGTCCTGAATCGACTGCATGGACTAGGTCTCCTTGGCGTGATGGTGCGCCCACTCCGAGGCTTTCTAAACGGTATTTCTCCAAGCGTCTTGTCCCGTCAACGACCTGCCTCGCTGGGTCAGGCCTGCTGAGAATGGCACTGAGGTCAAGAGCGCCGCAAAGGGAAGCATTCTACCCCAGCCGCCGGCCAGGGGCCGAGCCCATCGAACCGAATGGCGCCGCCGATACGACACCGCCCGGCCAAGTGGCCGGGCGGACAGGGCGATACGCGATTTCTGTCTATGAAAGACTCTATCTATGAAGGTCTCGATCTTAGAAAGCCGGTACAAAGCGTTCGTCTAAGGTCTCGGTCAGGAGACGCAAGGAAAGAGGCAGATCAGACCATCGGGTCCGGCGCCGCGCAAAGCTCGGCATAGAGCTCCGGGTAGGCTTCTTGAAGGCTTTCAAGCTTGGCTGCTGCACCCTCGGGCAGCGATTCGGCGAGAACCTTCATGGCCTCCTCATCAAAATGTTCACGAATCAGCGGGAAGAGCTCCTCGCGTTCGTCGCGCAGGTAGGCGCGGTGTGCCTCAAGGTAGGCACCTAGATCATCGGCGAAGCGGTCCATGGGGATCGCCACGTCCATCAGCACCATGTCCAGATCGTGAGACAGACGCATCAGGCGCTCATGCAGGGCATGGTAGTTATCAGCCAAGCGCTCGCTGAGCCCCTGGGCTTCGGGCGCCTTGTCCATCAACTCCTGACCGAAGACCTTCTCCAGCGGCACGGTAAAACCGTCCATGTACTCGAGGATGTAATCGACGACCTCGCGCACCAGTTGAAAATCTGGGCGCTCACCCTCCGCCAGCGTTTTATGTTTGAGCTGCAACACGTGCAGCAGCCGCGCCATGTTGGCATGGTCCAGGCGCAGTTGATTCAGCATCGGCATGACGGGACCTCCTGTGCTGTCCGGGGCGAACGTCTGTATGGTCATTGGATTCTCCGAGCGTCTCCGGGTTCGATAATCTTTCAGCGCAAGCATCTCTGACCGCTAATGTCTCACTCAACGATCTGGACAACCAGCATGAAAGCAGATGCAGTCCCCACTGGTGCAACGGCGACATAGGCGTTACGGGCGCTGCTCACTAGTGCCCCGATACTGGCCCCCGTCTGGATACGCCTAATAGGATGCGCCTATGGTGACCCTCCTGCTGCCAGCCTAGAATATCTAACCCTAGCGCCTCCTTCACCGATATGCCTAGCGCTAGAAGCTATATACATATAGACCTTAGCACTAAAAGCGACGCTGAACTCTACTCGTCACAGGACACCGCTAATCATGGATCTCTTCAGCCAGCAGCACGCCCAGGAGCACGCGCCCCTGGCCTACCGGATGCGCCCCCGCCAGCTGAGCGACTATGTCGGTCAGCTGGCGCTGGTCGGCCCCGGCAAGCCGCTGCGCCGCATGGTCGAAACCGCCACCGTGCGCTCGATGATTCTGTGGGGGCCGCCGGGGGTCGGCAAGACGACCCTGGCCGAGATTCTGGCCAATGAATCCGGTGCCGAGCTCGAGCACATGTCGGCGGTGATGGCGGGGGTCAAGGATATCCGCGCCGCCGTGGAGCGGGCGGGCGTCGCTCAGGGCCAGAACCGCCCCACGCTGCTTTTCCTCGACGAGATTCACCGCCTCAACAAGAGCCAGCAGGATGCCCTGCTGCCGCATGTGGAGTCGGGCCTGCTGACGCTGATCGGCGCTACCACCGAGAACCCGTCTTTCGAGGTCAACTCGGCACTGCTCTCCCGGGCTCGGGTCTATGTACTCAAGGCGCTCGGTGAAGAGGAGCTGCTCGCGGTGCTGCGCCAGGCGCTGGAGGATCGCGAGCGAGGCCTTGGCGCGCGACGCATCCATGCCGAAGACGACGTGCTCAAGCTGCTTGCCCATGCTGCCGGTGGCGATGCCCGCCGGGCGCTGGGACTGCTGGAAACCGCCTGCGACTTCACCCATCCCGACGGCGACGGCGAGCGGCTCGAGAAAGAGGGCCTGGCCGAGGTGCTCGGCCATCAGGCCAGTGCCTTCGACAAGCAGGGCGATCACTTCTATGACTTGCTCTCGGCCATCCACAAGTCGATCCGCTCCTCGCGCGTCGATGCGGCCCTGCTCTATATCGCCCAGTTCACCCAGGGCGGCGGCGACCCGCTGGATGTGATCCGGCGACTGACGGCCATTGCCTCTGAAGACGTCGGCAATGCCGATCCGCGGGCGCTGCCGTTGGTCATGGCGGCCTGGGATGCCTACCTGCGCCTGGGCGATTACGAAGGCCAGCGAGCCATCGCTCAGGCCGCCATTCATCTCGCCATCGCCCCCAAGAGCAATGCCATCGACCAGGCCTGGAAGAAGGCCAAAGCCTTTGCCGCCGAGCACCCCACCCTCGACGTCCCGAGCTACCTGCGCAATGCCCCCACCAAGCTGATGGAATCCCTCGGCCACGGTCAGGGCTATCGCTATGCCCATAACGAACCCAACGGCTATCCGGCCGGTTCGTCACATGATTGCTGGCCGGAGGGCGCGCCGCGCACCAGCCTCTACGCTCCCAGCGAATACGGCCAGGAGAAGCGCTTCAAGCAGATGCTCGAGTGGCGCGCCGAGCTCGACGCACAGGCCGATCAGCAGCAGTGACAATACCTGCCACTGCTGATGAACGTCCCTGACCAGGCAACGCTAACCAAAACGCCCCTGGCCTTGAGGCTCAGGGGCGTTTTGTCAGAGGCTTAGTTATTTCAGATGCTTAGCTATGTCAGGGACTGTAGCGTGCCAAAGGCTTCAGCGTGTCAGAGGCTTAAGCGTGCCAGAGGTTAGCGCGCGGTCTCGCGGATAACATCGACCCCTTCGGGAATCTCGAACGTGAAACGCGCGTCATCGATGGCAGCGTTCTGTTCCACGTTATCGAAGGCGATAGCGGTACGCTGGCCGGTGCTGTCGGTCATCTGCAGCATGCCGAGTTCCTCGGCGTAGAAGGTCAGCTGCAGTTCCTCGAAGAGCGTATCGGGACTGCGTGGGTCCAGGGTGAAGGTCTCAGCGGTTCCCTGCTGGCGACGTTCGACGTCGTAGTTCGTCGTGAGCTCATCGGCGCTACCCGAGAGCAACAGGGCCGGGGTATGGGTGACCCGCGTATCCAGCGGCTGCACGGTGACCTGCTCCAGGTCTGGGTCATGCAGGTAGATATCTTGACCGTCAGAGACCACCACCTGGCGGTAGGGTGACTCGACCTCCCAGCGGAAGCGGCCCGGACGCGACAGCCACATGCGCCCGCTGGCCTGCTGCAGACGCTGGCCGCTGCCGTCGAGGATCTGTTGCTCGAAATCGGCCTGGTAGGTGTTGATCGGCTCCAGCAGCTGCGTCAAGCGCTCGGCGTCTTCGTCGGCCAGCGCCGTAAGCGGCATCATCAGGGCGAAGCCGAAGGTGGCAAGGCGTGTCGGTGTCATGGCGTCTCCTTGGCCGGCAATCGCCGGCAAATGTATCCCGTCTCCGCGTGCATCCAGCAAGGGTGCACTACTGAGACCGGCGACGCGGCGCCGGGTTGCCCCGGCAACGCGCCTTCCTTGTTTGCTGCACGGTTTGTCGAATCACGATCACCGGCGTCAGTTGCCCACCGGCGGCGGCGCCAGCACTTCGCGGGAGCCGTTGGTGCCCATGCTCGACACCACACCGGCGCCCTCCATGGTCTCGACCAGGCGCGCTGCGCGGTTATAGCCGATCTTGAAGCGGCGCTGCACGGCCGAAATCGAGGCGCGACGGGACTCGGTGACAAACATCACCGCCTCGTCGTAGAGGGCATCCTGCTCGGCATCGTCATCGCCGCTGCCACTATCGCCCTCGAGGCCAGCCAGGGCATCCGCCGAGACACCGCCGGAGAGAATTTCGTCGATGTACTCAGGCTCGCCGCGACGCTTCCAGTCCTCGGCGACCCGGTGCACCTCGTCGTCATCGACGAAGGCGCCGTGCACGCGCATCGGCAGGCCTGCGCCGGCCGGCAGGTAGAGCATGTCACCGTGACCGAGCAGGTTCTCGGCACCGCCCTGATCGAGGATGGTCCGCGAGTCGATCCGCGAAGACACCTGGAAGGCCATGCGGGTGGGAATATTGGCCTTGATCAGACCGGTGACCACGTCCACCGAAGGCCGCTGGGTGGCGAGAATCAGATGAATCCCCGCCGCACGGGCCTTCTGGGCCAGCCGCGCGATCAGCTCCTCGACCTTCTTGCCGACGATCATGAACATGTCGGCAAACTCGTCGATGACCACCACGATGTAGGGCAGCTTCTCGAGCACCGGCGGCGATTCATGCATCTGCCAGGGCTGCGGTTCCCACAGCGGGTCGGCGACCTGAGCACCGGCCCGTTCGGCCTCGTCGAGCTTGGCGTTGAAGCCGGCGATGTTGCGCACGCCCATCGCCGCCATCAGCTTGTAGCGCCGCTCCATCTCAGCCACGCACCAGCGCAGGGCGTTGGCGGCCTCCTTCATATCGGTCACCACCGGCGCCAGCAGATGCGGAATGCCGTCATAGACCGACAGTTCGAGCATCTTGGGGTCGACCATGATCATGCGAACTTCGTCGGGTGTGGCCTTGAGCAGCATCGAGATCAGCATGGCGTTGACGCCCACCGACTTGCCCGACCCGGTGGTACCGGCAACCAGCAGGTGTGGCATCTTGCCAAGATTGGCCACCACCGGCGCCCCGCCGATGTCCTGGCCCAATGCCATGGTCAATGGCGAATTCGCATCCTGATAACTGTCGGAGTCGATGACCTCGCGCAGGCGGATCATGGCACGGTGCGGGTTGGGAATCTCGATGCCCACGGTGGGCCGCCCGGGGATGATCTCGACCACCCGCACGCTCTTGACCATCAGCGAGCGCGCCAGGTCCTTGGCCAGATTGCTGATCTTGGAGACCTTCACCCCGGCAGCGGGCTTGATCTCGAAGCGCGTGATGACAGGCCCCGGCCAGGTGTGCACCACCTCAGCCTTGACGCCATACTCCCGCAAGCGGACCTCGAGCAGCTCGGCCATCTCGGCGAGCTGTTCCTCTGTGTAGTTGGGCTGATGGGCTTCTGCCGGGGTCAGCAGCCGGAGCGAGGGCAGCTCCCCGTCGATATCCGGCAGGTCATCCATTGACGAGCGCTGGCTCTGCAGGTGCTCGACGGTCCAAAGCGCGGGCTCATCCGGATGATCCGCCGCCGCGCGAGCCTGCTCGGCGCTAGCGACCCGGGGCGCGGCGGGAGTCTCTGGCACTTGAGCGGAGCTTTCTGGGGTGGAGCTTTCTTGAGCAACGCTTCCTTGGGCCGACACTGGCTGCGCTGAGCGTTCTTCAGTCGACTCTTGGTGTCTCGCCGACTGTTGAGCTGTCTCGTCTCGCTGCTCCAGAGGCGGCGTAACAGACGCCGCAGGCTGCGCAACAGAGGGCGTGACAGGTGGCGGCACGGGCGCGGGAGATGACGCCACTTCGGATGCCTCGCGGCGGGGCTCATTCTCTTTCCCGCGCTCTTCCCAACTCTCTGTCTTGCTGTCTGCCTGACGCTCTTTTGCCATTTGAGACGGCTTGTCATCGTCCCAGTCCGCGTCCTGCCAGCTGATCATCGGCTCACGGCGGGCATGACGTGCAACGGACTGCGGCGAAGACCCCGAAGACGCCATGGCCGGCGCAGGGCGGTCATCCTGGTCTGCTGCGTCGTCAACGGGCCCAGGCGCTGTCGGCGTCTCTGAAACCGACTCTGATGCCGGTTCTGGTGCCTGTGTTTGAGCCGGCTCCGGGGGGGCTTCCGGTGCCTTGGCGGGCATATCGCGCTCGGCCCGCAGCGACATGCCGGTCCAGGGCGGCTCGTCGTCTTCCGGCAACACCGGCTCGGGAATCGTCTCAGCCCTCAGCGGGGGCGCCTTCGCGGGCTCGGGCTCGGCGCGCCGAGAGTCCGGTGACGCCTGCTCATTGGCGTCCTTCGGGGCCATCCGCTCGCTGTAAGCGGCGCCTGGCTGTTTGGCCGAAGGCGTGCGTTCGGGCACCTCCCAGGGAATATCGGTGCCTTGATCAGGATTCCACTGCGGCTCGCGAAGCCCAGCTTCCTCAGCGGGTATCTCGTCGTCGCTATAGCGACGGCTCCAGGGCCACAGGCGCTGCCACCAGCTAGGCGCCTGTGCCGCATCATCATCTTCGCCGCTGACTTCCGCGGGCTGAGGCTCAGACTCAGCAACAGGTTCCTGGGCATCGGCTTCTTCGCGTGCACGCTGCGACCGATCACGGCACCAGCCAATCACCCGCTGCACCAGATGACCGGACTCGTCCATCACCCGTAGCCAGGAGACTCCGGAGAAAGGCGGGAAACCGCATAGCAGCGCGACCAGTGACAGCAGCGTGGTACCGTGACTGCCGACCAGCGGCGTCAGGCTACGCACCATCTCTTCGCCGACGATACCGCCAGCGGCATAGGGCAACCCGCTTTCGGGATTGAAAAAATGCAGGGCCCCGAGGGTGGTGGTGCCCAGCATCAGCAGGAAGAGCCCGCCGGTACGCACGGCCAGCCCCAGCGTATCCCACTGCAGGTGCACCTGACGTACCCGGCTCATCCGCCAGCCGGCAAAGCCCAGCATGCCTGGCCACCAGAGAGCACTGGCGCCGAACAACGAATACAGTACATCGGCAAGCCAGGCGCCCACCGGCCCCATCCAGTTGTTAACGGTTACATCCGGGCCACTGTGCGACCAGCCGGGATCCGAGGCCTGATAGCTGAACATTGCCAGCAGCAGGAAAACGCAGGCCGCCAACAGCAGAATCACCACGCCCTCGCGGGCAGCTCCTTGCAGTCGCACCCCGAAGCGGCGCGCCCTCTCCTTGGCGCCGGCCGCCGCCTCGCGGCGGCTACTCGCCTTGTTCTTGACACTCAAGTCGCCATTCCCCTTGCGCCGTCTGTGGCGTCTTCGTGTGTCCTACATCGACAAGCATGATACCGAGCCTTGGGGCCAGGGCACAGGGGCCATGCCACACTTCACTCCTGTCGCCGCAGAACATCGGCCAGCCATGGCCACGCCACGCTTGAGGTGGACTGCGAAGCCCGTCACACTGAGCTTTCGACACCTTCGCTCCTCTACCAACGAACACGCTTCCGCCATGCTGCCCTGGTTGCCCACTTCTCCCGTGCAATTCCCGTCGCTCAATCAGGCACTTGACGAGCCGGATGGCCTGCTCGCGGCGGGTGGAGACCTGACGCCTGACTGGCTGATCGCGGCCTATCGATGCGGCATCTTCCCCTGGTTCAGCGACGACCAGCCGATCCTGTGGTGGAGCCCCAGCCCACGCATGGTGCTGTTCCCAGGCGAGATCCGCATTCGCCGCAGCCTGGCCAAGCGGTTGCGCAACGCGGGCTTCAAGGTGACCTGGAACACCGCGTTCCCGGCGGTCATCGAGGCCTGCGCCGCCACCCGATCGGCTGACGAGGGCACCTGGATCAGCGATGACATGCGCAAGGCCTATGTCGCTCTGCATTCACTTGGCTATGCACAGTCGGTCGAGGTCTGGCGCAACGGCTGTCTGGTCGGCGGGCTCTACGGCGTCGGCATGGGCCGGGTGTTTTTCGGTGAATCGATGTTCAGCCGTGTGCCGGATGCATCCAAGGTTGCCCTGGTCTATCTGGCCCGCCACCTGCAGGCGCTGGGGGACGGCCTGATCGACTGTCAGATGCACACCTCGCATCTTGCCAGCATGGGCGCCCGTGAGATCGCCCGCCAGGAGTTCATCAACTATCTTGATCTGTACATTCAGGGGCAAGATGGCACCGCGCCACGAATGGCCGCGAAGCCCCCAAGGATGACATCATTAACGAAGGGGGCCGTTGAACGTGAGTAGTCGCGCGCCACAACATCCGGTTCGGGATCTGCGTTTCTTCCTGACGGTTCCCCATGCTTGCAGCTATCTGGAGGGTCATGAGGCGACCACCCTCTTTCTGGATCCCCAGGAATCCCCCGGCCAGAGCGTCTACGATGCCCTGACGCTGCTCGGTTTCCGCCGCAGCGGCAGGCATCTCTACCGGCCTCATTGCGAAGGCTGTCGCGCCTGTGTATCGGTGCGCATTCCGGTCGCCGAGTTTGCGCCCAGCCGCAGCCAGCGCAAGATCATCAATCGCAATGCCGATTTAACCGTGCACGAACGGGGCGCCAACTACGATCCCGAGCACTATGAACTCTATGCGCGCTACGTTCGCACCCGCCACGCCGATGGCGACATGTTCCCGCCGAGTCACGAGCAGTATCGCACCTTCCTGACGCTGGACCATGCCTATGCGCGCCTGTTGGAGTTTCGCCTCGACGGCCGACTGGTGGCCGTCACCGCCATCGACCGCTTGGGGCATGGCCTGTCCGCCATCTATACCTTCTTCGAACCCTCTCCAACCCTCGACCGTCGCTCGTTGGGCACCTTCGCGGTGCTGAGCCTGATCGAACGCGCCCGCGCCGAGGACCTGCCTCACGTTTACCTGGGCTACTGGATTCGGGAATGCAGGAAAATGGACTACAAGCGCTACTTTCAGCCGCTGGAATACCTCGATGGCCGCCACTGGCGACGCTCGATTCCGACGACTTGATGCCTCGCGCTTAACCGTTGACCCACAGCATGTTTTGCCTTGACGTCCGGCATACGGCACAATACCGCGCTATATTGATGATCGGTGACAGACGTTGCCGTCCCAATCCCGGCCGTTCCGGCCGCGATGCTACCGGCACTGTCATCGTCGACACATCGCTTTGCAAAAAACCATCATGAGGAAATGCCTATATGGCTCGTGAAGACCATATCGAAATGGAAGGCGTCATCGTCGATACGCTGCCCAACACCATGTTCCGCGTCGAGCTGGAAAACGGCCACGTAGTCACCGCCCACATCTCGGGCAAGATGCGCAAGAACTACATCCGCATCCTCACCGGCGACAAGGTCAAGGTCGAGCTGACTCCCTACGACCTGTCCAAGGGCCGCATCGTCTACCGCTCGCGTTAAGCGTTCCGGGCCCCGCGCCTTTCGCCAACCGACCGGCCAAAAAAAGACGCCCCGTCATCAGACAGGGCGCCGGTCGGTGGTGGCTATTTCGGTAGTAGCCTAGTCAGTGGCAGCTAGGTCTGTTGTAGCCTAATCAGTAGTAGCTAGAGTCAGTGTCAATCGAGAAAGTGTCAGACAATGGCTCAAGCTACCGCTTGAACCATTGCCTTGGCCCTCACCCGACCCTCAGGGTTCCGCCAGCTCTTCCTCGGTGGCGAGATTCAACTCGTCGCTGCCCTCATCAAGCGTGACGTGCACGACCCCACCTTGATCGGCCAGATTGCCGAACAGAATCATCTCAGCCAGCGGTTTTTTGAGCTTCTCCTGGATCAGGCGAGCCATCGGCCGCGCGCCCATCTCCGGATCATAGCCACGCTCAGCCAACCAGGCGCGAGCGTCCTCGTCCACATCGAGCTGAACCCGCTTCTCGTCAAGCTGTGCCTGAAGTTCGACCAGGAACTTGTCGACCACGTTGCGCACCACTTCGGCGGGCAGCGAGCTGAACGGGATAATGCCGTCCAGGCGGTTGCGGAACTCTGGCGAGAAGGTCTTGCGAATCACCTCCATGCCATCGGTCGAATGATCCTGCGGATTGAAGCCGATGGAGCGACGCGAGATCTGCTCGGCCCCGGCGTTCGAGGTCATGATCAGCACCACGTGTCGGAAGTCCGCCTCACGGCCGTTATTGTCGGTCAGGCGGCCATGGTCCATGACCTGCAACAGCAGGTTGAAGACATCCGGGTGAGCCTTCTCGATCTCATCGAGCAGCAGCACGCAATGCGGCTGCTTGGTGACCGCCTCGGTCAGCAGGCCGCCCTGGTCGTAGCCGACATATCCCGGCGGCGCACCGATCAAGCGCGATACGGTGTGGCGCTCCATGTACTCGGACATGTCGAAACGCACAAGATCGACTCCCATCAGCGAGGCCAACTGGCGGGCCACCTCGGTCTTGCCCACCCCGGTGGGGCCGCTGAACAGGAAGCTGCCCACGGGTTTGTCCGGCGACTTGAGACCGGCACGCGACAGCTTGATAGCCGCCGACAGACCGGTGATCGCTTCGTCCTGACCGAACACCAGCATCTTCAGGTCGCGCTCGAGGTTCGCGAGTAGCTTGCGATCGGAGTTCGAGACGCTCTTCGGCGGAATCCGGGCGATGGAGGCCACTACCGCCTCGACCTGATCGACGTCGATGGTATCCACCCGCATCTCCGGCGGTAGCAGCCGCTGGTGTGCGCCGGCCTCATCGATCACGTCGATGGCCTTGTCCGGCAGGTGACGATCATTGATGTAGCGATCGGCCAGCCTCGAGGCACTTTCAAGCGCGCCATCGGTGTACTTGAGCTTGTGGTGCTCTTCGAAGCGGCCGCGCAGTCCCTTGAGAATGCGGATGGTGTCTTCGACCGACGGTGCCGGCACATCGACCTTCTGGAAGCGCCGTGCCAGGGCCCGATCCTTCTCGAAGATCCCGCGGAACTCCTGGAAGGTGGTCGAGCCGATGCAGCGCAGCTCACCCGAGGAGAGCAGCGGCTTGAGCAGGTTGGACGCGTCCATCACGCCGCCGGATGCCGCACCGGCGCCGATCACGGTATGGATCTCGTCAATGAAGAGAATGGAGTTGGGCTGTTTCTTGAGCTCGGCCAGCAGGCTCTTCAGGCGCTTCTCGAAGTCGCCACGGTACTTGGTGCCGGCCAACAGGGCGCCCATGTCCAGCGAGTAGACCACCGCATCGGCGATCACGTCGGGCACGTCTTCCTCGACGATGCGCTTGGCAAGCCCTTCGGCGATGGCCGTCTTGCCCACCCCGGCTTCACCCACCAGCAGCGGGTTGTTCTTGCGCCGCCGGGCGAGGATCTGCACCACACGCTCGAGCTCATGATCACGACCGATCAGCGGGTCGATCTTGCCAAGGCGTGCCTGCTCATTGAGGTTGGTGGCATACCCTGTCAGCGGGTGCGTATTGCCCTCGCTGACGCCCTCTTCGGCCTCTTCAGCATCGTGAGACGGCGAAGACGACGGCGACTGACCGTGACCAGACACCTTGGAAATGCCGTGGGCAATGTAGTTGACGGCATCCACCCGCGCCACGTTCTGCTGCTTGAGGAAGTAGACCGCCTGGCTTTCCTGCTCGGAGAAGATCGCCACCAGCACATTGGCCCCGGTGACCTCGCTCTTGCCGGAGGACTGCACGTGGAAAACTGCCCGTTGCAGCACGCGCTGGAAGCCCAGGGTCGGCTGGGTTTCCCGGTCGTTCTGGTCCTCGGGAATCAGTGGCGTGGTGGAATTGATGAAGTCCTGCAGATCCGAGCGAAGCTTGTCCAGATTGGCGCCGCAGGCACGCAGCACATCAGCCGCTGAGGCATTGTCCAACAACGCCAACAGCAGGTGTTCGACGGTCATGAACTCATGACGCTTGGAGCGCGCCACGGTAAAGGCCGTATTCAGCGTGAGTTCGAGTTCTTTGCTCAGCATGGCAGTCCCCTTCTCGCCACCTCGGGCGTCGGCCGGCGATCGCCGGCAATTTCACCATCGGGTACATTCTCGGGATTCGCAAGCTCGAGTTCGAGCCGGTCACGCCGATCCTGCACTGGCTGTCTTCCGCTTGCCTGACAATCAGCTTGCCAGTCGTCAGTCGGCCCTATCGATATCGCACAGCAACGGATGCTGGCACTCTTTGGCGTATTGATTGACTTGATGACTTTTGGTTTCCGCGATGTCGCGGGTAAAAATGCCACAGGTCGCCTTTCCCTGGGTGTGAACCGCCAACATCACTTGCACGGCCTTCTCGCTGTCCATGTTGAAGAAGGTCTGCAACACCTCGACCACAAATTCCATGGGCGTGAAGTCATCATTGTGCAGCACCACCTTGAACATCGGCGGCGGCGCCAGGTCCGGCTCGGCACGCTCGACCGCCACGTCGTCCTCGCCCTCTTCCTGAGGACCCGAAGGGCGGGTCATGCCGGCTTCCAGCGACGCCGTGACATAGCGTTGGTAAGGATCATCTATCTTGAACATAAAAGGCGTTACCCATCCTCTCAAGCCTGTGAGCCTTCAACGCATCAACTATGGTTGGACGCCAAGGCCCGCTGAGGGTTCAGTTATAAGATGCGGCCGTGATGAGCCGCTTGCAAGGGGCGCTGACCATCGAGCGCTGTCAAACATGCTCTCTAAGGCTGTTATTCAGCGCCCCTAGAAACGTAAAGGGCCCTCGCCCGCTAGGCGGACGAGGGCCGGGGACACATGCGTGCCGAGGGCGGCTAAGGGGGTTAACCCTTGGCCACCAGCGCCAGGGCCGCATTGAGTGTCGCACTGGGGCGCATGGCCTTCTCAGTCAGCTCACCGTTGGGGTGGTAATAACCCTGGATATCCACGGGCTGCCCCTGCACCGCATTGAGTTCCTCGATGATCACCGACTCCTTGGCGTGGAATTCTTCGGCCAGCTTGCCGAATAGCGCCTTGAGTTCAGCATCCTCGTCCTGGGCGGCCAGGGCCTCGGCCCAGTAGACGGCCAGGTAGAAGTGGCTGCCGCGGTTGTCCAGCTCACCGACCTTGCGCGACGGCGACTTGTTGCTGTCGAGGAACTTGCCGTTGGCCTCGTCAAGCGCCTTGGCCAGCACCCGAGCGCGGGCATTGTCGAAGGTCTTGCCCAGGTGTTCGAGGGAAGCGGCCAGCGCCAGGAACTCGCCCAGGGAATCCCAGCGCAGGTGGTTCTCCTCGAGGAGCTGCTGAACGTGTTTGGGCGCGGAGCCACCGGCGCCGGTCTCGAACAGACCACCGCCGTTCATCAGCGGCACGATGGAGAGCATCTTGGCGCTGGTGCCCAGCTCCATGATCGGGAACAGGTCGGTGAGGTAGTCACGCAGCACGTTGCCAGTGACGGAGATGGTGTCCTCGCCGCGACGGATCCGCTCCAGGCTGAACTGCATGGCATCCACCGGGGCCATGATGCGGATATCCAGGCCACTGGTGTCATGATCCTTGAGGTAGGTCTCGACCTTCTTGATCAGCTGTGCATCGTGAGCGCGCTGGGCGTCGAGCCAGAACACCGCCGGCGTCTCGCTGTCGCGGGCACGGGCCACGGCCAACTTGACCCAGTCCTTGATCGGGGCGTCCTTGGTCTGGCACATGCGCCAGATATCGCCCTGCTCCACGGTGTGTTCGAAGAGCACCTCGCCAGAATCGCTGGTGACGCGCACGGTGCCGTCGGCGGGAATCTGGAAGGTCTTGTCGTGGGAGCCGTACTCTTCGGCTTTCTGCGCCATCAGGCCGACATTGGGCACGCTGCCCATGGTGGTCGGATCGAAGGCACCGTTGGCCTTGCAGTCGTCAATGGTGGCCTGATAGATGGTGGCATAGCAGCGATCCGGGATCACCGCCTTGGCATCGTGCAGGGCATCATCGGCGCCCCACATCTTGCCGGAGTCACGAATCATCGCCGGCATGGAGGCGTCGATGATCACGTCGCTGGGCACGTGCAGGTTGGTGATGCCCTTGTGGGAATCGACCATTGCCAGGGACGGACGCTCGGCGTAGAGCGCTTCGATATCCGCCTTGATCTCATCCTGCTTCTCGGCAGGCAGCTTGGCGATGGTCGCATAGAGATCGCCGATGCCGTTGGTGGCATCGAAGCCGACCTCGTCCAGCACCTCGGCGTGCTTCTCCAGCACGTCGCGATAGAACTCGTTGACCACCATGCCGAACATGATCGGGTCAGAGACCTTCATCATGGTCGCCTTGAGGTGCAGGGAAAACAGCACGCCCTGCTTCTTGGCATCAGCGATCTGCTCGGCGACGAAGGCGGAGAGCGCCTTGCGGCTCATCATGGAACCGTCGATCACCTCGCCGGCCAGCACCGGGGTTTTCTCCTTGAGCACCGTAGTGGTGCCGTCCTTGCCAACCAGCTCGATCTTGACCACGCCCTCGGAAGCCAGCGTGGCGGACTTCTCGCTGCCGTAGAAGTCACCGTCGCTCATGCAGGCCACGTGAGACTGGGAATCGGCAGTCCACTTGCCCATGCGGTGCGGGTACTTGCGGACGTAGCTCTTCACCGACTGGGGCGCGCGACGGTCACTGTTACCTTCACGCAGCACCGGGTTCACGGCGCTGCCCTTGACCCGGTCGTAGCGCGCCTGGATATCGCGCTCTACGTCGCTGGTCGGCTCATCGGGATAGTCGGGCAGCTTGTAGCCCTGGCTCTGCAGCTCGCGAATGGCCGCCTTGAGCTGCGGCAGCGAGGCACTGATATTGGGCAGCTTGATGATATTGGCTTCGGGGGTCTTGGCCAGCTCACCGAGCTCCGCCAGATGGTCACCGAGTTTCTGCTCGTCGTTCAGGTATTCCGGGAACAGGCAGATGATGCGGCCGGCCAGGGAAATATTCCGAGTCTCCACGCTGATACCGGCGGAGTCGGTGTAGGCATCGATGATCGGTAGCAGGGAAAAGGTAGCCAGGGCCGGCGCTTCGTCGGTGAGCGTATAGATAATCTTCGGCGTTTTTGACATGTTGGCGTTGATCTCTCTGGTCACTGCGGTGGCATGAAACTGGATCGGTAGCGCGCGATCACGATGTCCGCCTCAGGGGCTCGGTGCGACCCACCCGGCAAGGTGATGAAGCCAGGTATCGCAGGGAACATCGGCGCCCAGCAGGTTACTCTTAGCAGGCCCCGATCGAGTCGAGGGCGCTCCCAGCAAGCTGCAGTATTATACCAGCGTGCCCGGCTCGGCGCATAAGCAATAATAGTGAGACGCCCCTGCCATCCCGCCCCGCTTGCCGGTAAGCTTGCGCTTATGAGTACTCTCTATCTCCTTCACAAGCCCTTCCGCATGCTCTCCCAGTTCACCGACAGCGGCGCCGGTGACGGAGAGCGACGCGCCACGCTTGCCGATATCATCAAGGTGCCGGGCATCTATCCGGCTGGGCGTCTCGACTACGACTCCGAGGGCCTGCTGCTGCTCAGCGACGACGGCGAACTGATTCACCGCATCACCCACCCCAAGCACAAGCAGCCCAAGACCTATTGGGTACAGGTAGAGGGTGAGCCTAGTGAGTCGGCGCTGGAAGCCCTCCGCAAGGGCGTGATGCTCAACGACGGCCCGACCCGGCCATCCAAGGTGCGTCGCCTCGACGCGCCACCGGTCGGCCCGCGCACCCCGCCGGTGCGTGAGCGTCGCCATATCCCCACCCACTGGCTGGAACTGACCATCAGCGAGGGCCGCAATCGTCAGGTGCGCCGCATGACCGCCGAGGTCGGCTATCCCACCCTGCGCCTGATTCGCGCGGCGATAGGCCCCTGGCGCCTCGACCACCTGGCCCCCGGCGAATGGCGCCAGGAAACCCTTCATGCTCCTGCCAAGCCGCAGCGCGCCGGCAAGGATGGCAAGGGCGGAAAAGCGAAAGGCACCGGGGCCAAGGTCATGAGCAAGCATTTGAGCAATAACCAGAGCAAGAGCGACACCAGGGCGAAGGCTCGAAAAGCCAAGACGCCGAGAGGGCCACGATGAGCCGCTGGTCACCCAGGGTCACGGTGGCCACCGTGATCGAGCGCGCCGGACGCTTCCTGATGGTCGAGGAGGATCGCGGCGGGCCTCATACGGTCTTCAATCAACCCGCGGGCCACCTGGAGTCGGGCGAGGGAATTCGGGCCGCCGCCGAGCGCGAGGTCCGCGAGGAGACCGCCTGGCACGTGGGCATCACCGACTACCTGGGCCTCTATGTCTACCGTGCACCGGATGGCCTGACCTTTCACAGCCACGGCTTTTCCGGCATGGCACTAGCGCACCTGGGCAACGATCTGGACCGGGACATTCTTGCCACCCACTGGCTGACATTCGATGAGCTGGAAGATCTGGAACGAGCCGGGCGCCTGCGAAGCCCGCTGGTGATGCGGCGCATCCGTGACGTGCAGCGTGGCCGCACTTTCCCGCTGGATGTGATTCAGGAACGCTGAGCCAGGGTCCTGGCAGCCCAGCCACCGAACACAGCCACCAGCGAGGTGCGACCCGGCGCGTTTCTGCCTGGCGAAAGCGTGGTCGAAGCGGCCGGCCACTATCGTGTATAATCCCCGCCCATTTAACGCCATTCCACTCCCCTCATGACGTCGAGAGCGCCTATGTCAGTTGCTGCGTCAGTCGCTGCCGGATCATCCGCCGCGCGCACCCCCGCGGCGGGCAAGGTCATCGTCGGCATGTCCGGCGGTGTCGATTCCTCCGTGTCCGCCCTCCTGCTCATCGAACAGGGCTACCAGGTCGAAGGCCTGTTCATGAAGAACTGGGACGAAGACGACGGCACCGAATACTGCACCGCCAAGGAAGATCTGGCGGATGCACAGGCAGTCTGCGACAAGCTAGGCATCAGGCTGCACACCGCCAATTTCGCCGCCGAGTACTGGGATAACGTCTTCGAGCATTTCCTGGCCGAGTACCAGGCCGGTCGCACCCCGAACCCGGACATCCTGTGTAACCGCGAAATCAAGTTCAAGGTGTTCCTCGAGTATGCCGAGATGCTCGGCGCCGAGAAGATCGCCACCGGTCACTATGTGCGTGAAGGGCAGGTCCGCGGTCATGTCGATGGCGACGAACGGCCGCGTCTGCTCAAGGGCCTCGACACCAACAAGGATCAGAGCTACTTCCTGCATGCCGTGCCGGAAGCCGCCATCGCCCGCACCCTATTCCCGGTGGGCGAACTCGAGAAGCCCGAGGTGCGCGCCATCGCCGAGCGCCATGACCTAGTGACCGCGCGCAAAAAGGACTCCACCGGCATCTGCTTCATCGGCGAGCGGCGCTTCTCTGACTTTCTGCGCCAGTATCTGCCGGCTCAGCCCGGGGTCATCGAGACCCCGGAGGGCGAAGTGATCGGCGAGCACATCGGGCTGATGTACTACACCCTGGGCCAGCGCCAGGGCCTGGGCATCGGCGGTCTGCCAAACCACCCGGATGCGCCCTGGT
>Ga0209300_1000349_pt1 | contig 25999 bp, 27 predicted proteins | sample Shrwel_input2_RT_FD_187535 | JGI IMG/M metagenome (GOLD analysis project Ga0209300, IMG submission 187535) | Subsurface microbial communities from deep shales in Ohio, USA - Utica-3 well 1 S input2 RT (SPAdes) (version 2) ... | reverse complement strand
TTCGAAGAGTGGCTCCGGCGCATGAATATCATGGATGCCGGTAGCGGTGTGCTGATGCCGGGACGGAGCCTGCCGGAGGCTTTCCGGCCGGCCATGGAGTCCGCCACCGGGAGGCTGGAGTCATGAGTGATCGCGATAATGTCGATAGCCCGGTAACGGCAGACCCCTGGCAGCAACTGCGAAGACTGACACGAGCCCGGATAGCGTTGGGACATTCCGGTGCCAGCCAGCCTACGGCGGCCCATCTTGCGTTTGAGTTTGCTCACGCCAAAGCGAGGGACGCGGTCCATGCAACACTGGATGGGGCAACCCTGGTGGATAATCTGGACCGTCTGGGGCTGCGCTGCTGTGAAGTGGAAAGCGAGGCTGCGGACCGTGTGACCTACCTGACACGCCCGGATCTGGGTCGGCGATTGTCGGCCAGGGCCATACAATGCCTCGAAAAAGCGGGTGGTGATGTGCACAGGCCAGATCTGGCCATTGTCCTGGCGGACGGGCTGTCCGCGCGGGCGGTCCAGGATCATGGCGTACCCATGCTGGAGCGGTTACTGAAGATTGCGGGGGAACATGGATGGTCTGTGGCGCCGGTTGTTATCGCCAATCAGGCACGCGTGGCACTCGGGGATGACATTGGTGAGCGCTTGCAGGCTCGCATGCTGATCATGCTGATTGGAGAGCGCCCGGGACTGAGCTCGCCGGACAGCCTGGGCGCCTACCTGACGTTTGGTCCCCGAAAGGGCCTGCACGACGATGCGCGCAACTGTGTCTCGAATATCCGGCCCGAGGGGCTGACCTACGGTGCTGCCGCATTTCGTCTCGGGGCGCTGATGGCGGCGTCTTTCAGCCGGCAATTGTCGGGTGTTTCTCTGAAAGACGATTCCGAGCCCATGCCGGTGACGCAGGATAAGGCAGAGATCGGCAACTTTCTGATGGATCTGTCGGCCCGGCGCGGTAAGCATTCCGGAAAATGACGCCGGTGGCGTGTACCAGACAAAAGGGCCGGCAAATTTGCCGGCCCTTTTTTATTCCCAGCTGCCCGTGAGGGGCATCCGGCAGACAGCGTAACCCTTTACCGCTTACAGCGGGGTTACGTTTTCCGCCTGAGGGCCTTTCGGGCCCTGGGTCACGGTGAACTCAACCTTCTGGCCTTCTGCCAGAGTGCGAAAGCCACCGGCGTTGATTGCACTGTAGTGAACGAATACGTCACTGCCGCCTTCCTGAGCAATGAAGCCAAATCCCTTGGATTCGTTGAACCACTTGACGTGGCCGGTTTTGGTATCAGACATCGATCTATCCTGTCTTACTGAAAATGTTGCCCTCACGGGACCATCTTGGGCCGGGACCTCCGGAGCGTACTGAGAAGGGGCAACGAAAAGCCTGAGGCAGGACGTTAAACTCATTCACCAAATACCGCCGCGGAAGACCACAGCAATTTTCAGTATAGACCGACTTCAGGGGGCGTCAATTTTTCTTTGCGTACAAATTCCAGTTTAAATTGTCGTAAAAACAAAGAGTTGTAATACGGATGAAATAATTCTGAAGGCAGCGTGTCAGAAATCATCCGCGTTTTTCGGTTCGCTTCTGGTTTCGGTCACTTCAGCATAAATGCTGCCCTGGCCCAGATGGGCTTTAATGGACTGGCCGGTAGTCAGCTGATCGGCGCGCCGGACAATCTGCCCCTGGTCGTCTTTGACGATGGCATAGCCGCGCCCCAGGGTGGCCAGGGGGCTGACTACCTGGAGTGTTTGAGCCATGTGTTGCAGCTGCTCACGCTGCTGCTTCAGGTATTGGCGCATGGACGCATCAAGACGTTGATTCAACTGGACTACCCGATCGTTGGCGCTGATCAGCGTGCGGGTGGGAGATTGTGCGCTCAACCGCTGATTGAGATGGTCAACCCGCACCCCCTGTTGTTCGAGCTTCTGGCGTATTCGCTGGTTCAGACGCATGTCCAGCTCGTCCATCCGCTGGGCTTTTTCCTGAAGTTCCCGGCGGGGATCACGGAGCCTTGCAGACAGGTGCTCGAGTCGGGTTTCCATTCGTTGCAGTTGGCGGCGGGCAGATTGCGAGAGACGGACCTGCTGTTCGTGCAATCGGCGCAGCCAGTCTTTCTGGTCCGGAGAGATCTTCTCGGCCGCAGCGGAAGGCGTCGGTGCGCGCAGGTCTGCAACAAAATCCGCAATGGTAACGTCGACTTCATGGCCTACGGCACTGACGGTGGGAATGGTGCATTCAGCGATGGCTCTGGCCACAGCTTCTTCATTGAAGCACCATAAGTCTTCCAGCGAGCCGCCACCCCGGCCAATAATCAGAACATCCGCGACGTTGTGGCGCTGTGCCTGGCCAATTGCCCGGATAATGTCGGCTGTTGCTGCGTTACCCTGCACGGCGGTCGGATAGAGTGTGACCGGGATGGCCGGGCAGCGGCGTGCCAGTACCGTGAGAATGTCGTGAATGGCGGCACCGGTGGGTGACGTCACGACGCCGATATGTCGTGGTGTGGCTGGTATGGGTTTTTTCCGGGCCGGGTCAAACAGGCCTTCAGCCTGCAGTTTCATTTTCAGGGCGTCGAAGGCCTGTTGAAGCGGGCCAAGCCCGGCCGGCTCCATATGCTCCACAACAATCTGAAAGTCGCCCCGGTTTTCGTACAAGGTTACTTTGCCACGAATCCGGATCTGGTCGCCTTCGCGGGGCGGCGTGCGCAGGCGCTGGTTGGCACCCCGGAACATGGCGCAACGAACCTGGCATTTTTTGTCTTTCAGGGAGAAATACCAGTGCCCGGAAGAAGGCCGGGCAAAACCTGAAAGTTCACCTTCGACCCAGACCTGCAAAAAAGAGGCTTCCAGCAGGTGACGGGCCTGGTGGTTCAGCTCACTGACCGACAGGGCTCTGGGGCGGGTGTCCGGATACGGGGTTGTCAAAGTGCTGGGCTCCGTCATTTTTATACGCAATAGCCGAGATTTAGAGGCAAAAATAACCGAAATTCAAAAAGATGCAATAAAAGGGCAAAAATCGCGCGGTTTACTGAAGGCGGCCACAACTTTATAATAGATCGATTAAGGATTTTGCTTTGCTGCGCCGGCATCGGTGCAGTGCAGAAACTCCCAATTTAGCACGTTCAAAAGGCGGATCCCAATGCTGCGTATTGCCGAAGAAGCCCTCACGTTTGACGACGTTCTTCTCGTTCCCGGATATTCCGAAGTCCTGCCTCACCAGGTTGACCTCCAGACCCGGCTGACCAAGGGTATCACCCTGAACATTCCTCTGGTGTCATCGGCCATGGATACCGTGACCGAGGCCGATCTGGCAATTGCCATGGCTCAGGAAGGCGGCATCGGCATCATGCACAAGAACATGACCCCCGAGCAGCAGGCGGCAGCGGTGCGCAAGGTCAAAAAGTTTGAAAGCGGTGTGGTCAAAGACCCGATTACCGTTACCCCGGACACCACCGTGCGAGAGTTGGTTGATATCACCATGGCCAACAACATTTCCGGTCTGCCGGTGGTCGATGGCAACGATCTGGTCGGCATTGTTACCGGTCGGGATATCCGCTTTGAAAGCCGCATGGATACGCTGGTCCGGAACATCATGACCCCGAAAGACAAGCTGGTCACCGTACAGGAAGGAACGGATACGGAAGTGGTGAAAGAGCTTCTGCATCGCCACCGTATCGAGAAAGTTCTGGTGGTGAATGACAACTTCCAGTTGCGCGGTCTGATCACCGTCAAGGATATTCAGAAAGCCAAAGATTACCCGCTGGCCTGTAAAGATGATCAGGGCCGTCTGCGTGTGGGCGCCGCCGTAAGCACCGGTGGCGACACCGAAGCACGAATTACTGCGCTGGCCGAGGCTGGTGTGGATGTGCTGGTAGTCGACACGGCTCACGGGCATTCCAAAGGCGTTATTGATCGTGTTCGTTGGGTGAAAGATAACTTCCCGGCCGTACAGGTTATTGGCGGTAATATCGCCACCTCCGACGCGGCGATCGCACTGGCCGATGCCGGCGCTGATGCTGTGAAGGTAGGTATTGGCCCCGGTTCTATCTGCACCACCCGCATCGTGGCCGGTATTGGCGTACCTCAGATCTCTGCTGTCTCCAATGTGGCGGCAGCCTTGAAAGATCGTGGTGTGCCGTTGATCGCCGATGGCGGTATTCGGTTTTCTGGTGACATCGCCAAAGCTTTGGCGGCCGGTGCCCACTGTGTGATGATTGGCAGCCTGCTGGCCGGTACCGATGAGGCGCCCGGCGAAGTGGAACTGTTCCAGGGCCGCAGCTACAAGGCATACCGCGGTATGGGCTCAATCGGTGCCATGGGGCAGGGCTCCAGTGATCGTTACTTCCAGGATGCCAGCAAAGGCGTCGACAAACTGGTGCCGGAAGGCATTGAAGGCCGTGTGGCCTGCAAGGGCCCGATGCGCAATATCGTGCATCAGCTGGTAGGCGGAATTCGCGCCTCCATGGGTTACACCGGCAGCGCCACTATGGAAGAAATGCGCACCAAGCCAGAATTTGTTCGCATCACCAACGCCGGTATGCGTGAAAGCCATGTGCACGATGTAACCATTACCAAGGAAGCACCCAACTACCGAGTTGGTTAACCCGCCTGATCTGACCCGGCCCGGTTTTCGGGCCGGGTTTGTTTTTTGACAGCCAGAGGACCCCATGGCCCAGAACATCCACGACCACCGCATCCTGATTCTCGATTTCGGCTCCCAGTACACACAGTTGATCGCCCGCCGCGTGCGCGAGATTGGCGTGTATTGTGAAGTGAAGGCCTTTGATATCACTGATGAAGAGCTCAATGCTTTCAATCCCAAAGGCATTATTCTGGCCGGTGGCCCCGAATCTGTGACCCAGCTGGATTGTCCGCGAGCGCCGGAGGGTCTGTTCGAGCGCGGCATTCCCATTCTGGGTATCTGTTATGGCATGCAGACCATGGCGGAGCAGCTTGGTGGCAGGGTGGCCAGCTCCGAGAAGCGGGAGTTCGGCTATGCCCAGGTGAAGGTTCGCGCCAAAGGTCCGCTGCTGTCTGACATCACTGATCACCTGACCCCGACCGGCGACTCTCTGCTGGATGTCTGGATGAGTCATGGTGATAAAGTTGTGGAGATGCCAGAGGGATTCGAGTTGCTGGCCTCTTCCGGAAGCGCGCCGATTGCTGCCATGCAGGACCTGAGCCGTAATCTTTATGGTGTTCAGTTCCACCCGGAAGTGACTCACACCCTTCAGGGCAAGCGCATTCTTGAGCATTTCGTTCTCAACATCAGCCATTGTGAAGCGCTCTGGACTCCGGCCAGAATTGTGGATGATGCCGTTCACCAGATCCGTGAACAGGTTGGCTCCGACAAGGTGCTGCTTGGGCTTTCCGGGGGCGTTGATTCCTCGGTGACCGCCGCGCTCCTTCACAAGGCCATCGGCGATCAGTTGACCTGCGTATTCGTGGACAACGGCCTGCTGCGCCTGCACGAAGGCGACCAGGTGATGGACATGTTCGCCAATAATATGGGCGTGAAAGTCATTCGTGTGGATGCCGAAGACCTGTTCCTGTCCAAGCTCAAAGGCGTGGATGATCCCGAGAAGAAACGGAAGATCATCGGTAACACCTTTATCGATGTGTTTGATGACGAAGCCGCCAAAATCACCGACGTGAACTGGCTGGCCCAGGGCACCATCTATCCGGACGTGATCGAGTCTGCCGCGTCCAAGACCGGCAAGGCCCATGTGATCAAGTCCCACCACAACGTGGGTGGCCTGCCGGAAACCATGAAGATGAAGCTGGTGGAGCCGCTGCGGGAACTGTTCAAGGACGAAGTGCGCCGAATTGGTTTGGAACTCGGCCTTCCGTACGACATGGTGTATCGCCACCCATTCCCGGGGCCGGGTCTGGGCGTGCGTATTCTGGGTGAAGTAAAGAAAGAATATGCCGACATCCTGCGCCGCGCCGACGCCATCTTCCTGGAAGAGCTGCACCGGGCTGACCTGTACCACAAAACCAGCCAGGCCTTTGCGGTGTTCCTGCCGGTTAAATCCGTTGGCGTCGTGGGCGATGCCCGCCGGTACGAGTACGTCATTGCCGTCCGCGCGGTAGAAACCGTCGACTTCATGACCGCCCGCTGGGCGCGCCTGCCGTACGAAGTTCTGGAGACCGTGTCCAACCGGATCATCAACGAGATCTCCGGTGTGTCCCGGGTGACTTACGACATTTCCTCCAAGCCGCCTGCCACCATTGAGTGGGAATAAGCGCGATTGCTGATGGCCTCGGAAATCACCGTTCCGGAAGATCAGCTCTGGATGGGTCGCGCCCTGCAACTGGCCGCTCAGGCAGCTAAGCTTGATGAAGTGCCAGTGGGTGCGGTTGTGGTTCTGGATGGCAAGGAAATCGGTGCAGGCTTCAATGCGCCGATTTCCGGCTGTGATCCCACCGCCCATGCCGAGATCCGTGCCTTGCGGGATGCTGCCGCCCGGGTAGGCAATTACCGGCTTTCCGGCGCTACACTGTATGTGACCCTTGAACCCTGCACCATGTGTGTCGGTGCCATTGTTCATGGTCGCATCAGCCGCCTGGTGTATGGTGCCAGCGAGCCCAAGGCCGGAGCCATCGAGTCGGCCAGAAATACACTGGACGAACCGCACCTGAACTGGCGAGTGGAAGCGGTTGGCGGTGTTCTGGGTGAGCGCTGCGGGCAGATCATCAGCGAATTTTTCAGCCGTCGCCGCCGGGAGATCCGGCAGCGCCGCAAACAGAACTCAGCGAAGGGAAGCGATAACTCATGAAAGTGCTTGTTACTGGTGGTGCCGGCTATATAGGTAGTCACGTTGTTCGCCAACTGGCTGAGGCCGGCCACGACATCGTTGTTTTCGACAATCTGTCTACCGGCTATCGCTGGGCGGTGACCGCAGGTGAGCTTGTGGTGGGTGATCTGGCCGACGAAGACGCCATCGAGTATCTGTTCTCTCAGCATCGCTTTGAAGCAGTGCTGCATTTCGCCGCCAACATCGTGGTACCGGAGTCTGTTGCCAATCCGCTGAAGTATTACGGCAACAACACCCGAAACACTCTGAATCTGCTCAAAGCCATTGACCGGCACAAGATACCATACGTGGTGTTTTCGTCGACCGCGGCGGTTTACGGCATGCCGGAACAAACGGTACTGACCGAAGATCTTCCGCTGGCGCCGATCAATCCCTACGGCGCCTCAAAGATGATGAGCGAACGGATGATCATGGATCTGGCTTCAGCCACTGATCTGAATTATGTGATTCTTCGTTATTTCAACGTGGCCGGGGCAAATCCGGACGGGTTGCTTGGGCAATCAACCCCGGAAGCCACCCATCTGATCAAAGTTGCCAGCGAATGTGTAACGCGCCAGAGAGAGGGGATGAGCGTTTTCGGTACCGATTACGACACCCGGGATGGCACCTGCATTCGCGACTATATCCATGTGGAAGATCTGGCAAAAGCGCATGTAATGGCGCTGGAATACATGGCCGGGGGAGGGCAGTCGCAAGTACTCAACTGCGGTTACGGCCGTGGGTTTACCGTTCGTGAAGTCATTGATGTGGTCAAGCTCGAATCCGGGGTCGATTTCCCGGTACACGAAACCGAACGCCGTGCCGGCGATCCGGCAGCATTGATGGCAGATAACGCACGAATCAAGCAGGTCCTGGGCTGGCAGCCGGGTTATGACGATCTGACCACCATCGTGCGCACCGCACTGGCCTGGGAACAAATCTGGCAACAGAAAAAGGCACAGAATGTTTGAATTACATGAAAAACTGGCTGCAGATACGATTAGCCTGGGACGTTCCGGGTTATGTGAAATCCGCCTGATGAACGACAGCGCCTGGCCCTGGATTATTCTGGTGCCAACGGTGGCGGACGTCCGGGAAATCTACGAGCTTTCGAAGATCCAGCAGATCCGTTTGCTGGAAGACTCGTCCACCCTGAGTGAAGGAATGATGCAGGTCTTTCAGGGCGATAAAATGAATGTAGCCGCTCTGGGCAACATGGTTCCGCAACTCCATATTCATCATATTGTGCGGTTCGAAGGCGACCCGGCCTGGCCCGGCCCGGTCTGGGGTAAACAGGCACCGGTGCCATACACCGAGGAAGAGCTGGAAAAGACCCGTAAAAAGCTGCAGCCACTACTGGACAAGCTGATCTGAGCCGTTCTGAATTCAGTCCAGACCCTGCTGCCACTGCGCGAGGGTCTGGGAGCCTACCAGAATCATCCTTAGTTCCTTTTTCAGTTTCACCTTCAGCGTTTCCCGTTCTGACGGAGTCGCATCCAGCGCCTCCGCTCCCTGGTTGAACACCAGTGTTACCATAGACTCCGCCACCAGGCGGGCATCCGAAATCGGCTTGTCCTGTTCCTCGGCAAAACGGCGCAGATCCTCCGCCAGCTCCGTCACTACATGGTCAATCTCTGCCTTGACTGCTGTCCGGAATGTTTTTGACACGCCGGTGCGTTCCCGCAACATCAGCCGGAACAGGTTGGCGTTATTGCCCAGATACTCCATGAACGTGTCCACCGAAGTGGATATGGCACTGCCATTCCGCACAATCCGCTTGCGAGCCTGGCGCATCAACTGTCGCAGCGCCACACCGCCTTCATCCACCAGAGCCAGCCCCAATTCATCCAGGTCGGTAAAGTGCCGGTAAAAAGACGTGGGCGCGATGCCTGCCTCCCGGGCCACCTCCCGCAAACTCAGACTGCCAAAGCCCCGGTCTTCATTAAGATGAGCCAGCGCTGCATCCATTAACGCCCGCCGGGTTCTTGATTTCTGTGCTGCTCTGGTCGACAACTTACGACTCCGTTAACCGCTAAAAACGGCCATTCTAGCCGCCAGTGTGCTGATCGTCATCTGAAAACCACATTTGCCTCGCGGTACACCTGATTTCCGGGCCTATTGTGTTTATAATAGGCCGCTTTCTTTTAAGGCCTAAGAGTAGTTTGCAGGCAGCGATAAAGTAGCGTCAGGCTGGGAAGGGCTTTCCGAAAATTTGCGGAGCCATGGATGGCGGAGCAGAAGCGCCACATGGATGTGCCGCAAGGAGCGTTTTTCGGAAAGCCCTTCCCAGCCTGATGCGGTCGCCCAATCAGGGGGTAAGCAATCTGCCGGGAGTAAGCATTCCGGGAAACGCTGTGAATACATCCGTGTAAGCTTCTCTGCAGCATCCCTGCTGCAGAAATTCCCGGAATGCTTACTCCCGGCAGATTGCCCAGACATCAGTTTTAAACGCACACATCAAATTTAACGGGAACCGGTATGCGCAGTCATTATTGCGGTGGGATCAACGAAACCCACATTGATCAGGAAGTCACACTTTGCGGATGGGTACACCGTCGCCGTGACCACGGTGGCGTTATCTTCCTTGATCTGCGGGATCGGGATGGCATCTCCCAGGTGGTGGTCGACCCCGACACCCCCGAAAGCTTCGCGCTGGCCGAAAAAGTCCGCAGCGAATTTGTTATCAAGGTCACCGGCCGCGTACGTCGCCGCCCCGCCGGTACCGAAAATAACAACATGCCCACCGGCCAGGTAGAGCTGCTGGGCAAAAATGTTGAAATCCTGAACGCTGCCGCCACACCGCCATTCCCGCTGGACGAACACGTAGACGTGGGCGAAGACGTACGTCTGCGTTATCGCTTCGTAGACTTGCGCCGCCCGGAAATGATCAACCGCCTGCGATTCCGGTCACGGGTTACCAGCTACATCCGCAACTACCTGGACAGCAACGGCTTTATGGACGTGGAAACCCCGATCCTGACCCGAGCCACTCCCGAAGGTGCCCGCGACTACCTGGTGCCCAGCCGTACCCACGAAGGCTCTTTCTTCGCACTGCCGCAGTCTCCCCAGCTGTTCAAACAGCTGCTGATGGTTTCCGGCGTGGATCGTTACTACCAGATTGCCAAGTGCTTCCGCGACGAAGACCTGCGCGCCGACCGCCAGCCGGAATTTACCCAGATCGACATCGAGGCCTCGTTTATCGACGAGAAAACCCTGATGGACCTGAACGAAGACATGATCCGCTCGCTGTTCAAGGATGTCCTGGAAGTCGATTTGCCGGAATTTCCGCAGATGCCGCACTCCGAAGCCATGCAGCGTTACGGTAGCGACAAGCCGGACCTGCGGATTCCGCTGGAACTGCTGGACGTGAACGACCTGGTCGAAAACGTCGACTTCAAGGTGTTTGCCGGCCCGGCAAAAGACCCCAAAGGCCGTGTTGCCGCACTGCGTGTTCCCAAGGGCGGTGAGCTGACCCGTAAGCAGATCGACGAGTACACCAAATTCGTCGGCATCTACGGCGCCAAAGGGCTGGCCTACATCAAGGTCAATGAACTGGCCAAAGGCGTTGAAGGCCTGCAGTCACCGATCATCAAGTTCCTCGGTGAAGACGTGGCCATGGCAATCATGGAACGCGTGGGTGCGGAAGACGGCGACATCGTATTCTTCGGTGCCGACAAGACCATGGTGGTCAACGAAGCACTGGGCGCGCTGCGCGTGAAGCTGGGGCATGACCTCAACATGCTCACCCGTGAGTGGGCGCCGCTGTGGGTCGTGGACTTCCCGATGTTCGAAGAAACGCCGGACGGCTCACTGACCGCGATTCACCACCCGTTCACCGCACCTTCCTGCAGCCCGGATGAGCTGGCCGCCGACCCGGCCAACGCACTCTCCCGCGCCTACGACATGGTTCTGAACGGTACCGAATTGGGCGGCGGTTCCATCCGTATTCACAACGAAAGCATGCAGGAAGCCGTATTCCGCATTCTGGGCATTGGTGAAGAAGAAGCCCGCGCCAAGTTCGGCTTCCTGCTGGATGCCCTGAAATATGGTTGCCCGCCGCACGGTGGTCTGGCCTTTGGTCTGGATCGTCTGGTGATGCTGATGACCGGCTCCAGCTCCATCCGTGATGTGATTGCCTTCCCGAAAACCCAGAGCGCCACCTGTCTGATGACCCAGGCGCCGGGCGAAGTGGACGAAAAGCAGCTGAAAGAGCTGAACATTCGCCTGCGCCGCTCTGCCAAGGCAGTGGATGGCAACAAGGCAGAAGACAAGTCGTAAATTCTGTTGATCGGAGGTGGCGGGTGCCGCCTCCGGTTAAGGAACGTTTTTGGCGTTCCTCAACCGAAAGGAGTTTTGATAATGGCTGGACACAGTAAATGGGCCAATATCAAGCACCGCAAGGCGGCCCAGGATGCCAAGCGCGGCAAGATCTTTACCAAGATTATCCGTGAGCTGACCGTTGCTGCCCGTCTGGGCGGTGGCGACCCGAACGACAATCCCCGTTTGCGGGCCGTGGTCGACAAGGCCCTGACCGCCAACATGAAAAAAGACACCATCGAACGGGCCATAGAACGTGGCGCCGGCGGTGGTGACGACAACAACTACGAAGAGCTTACCTACGAGGGCTATGGTCCCGGTGGTGTCGCATTCTTTGTGGAAGTGATGACCGACAACAAGAACCGCACGGTGGCGGAGGTTCGCAACGCCTTCAACAAATCCGGTGGCAACCTGGGCACCGACGGCTCTGTAGCCTATCTCTTCACCAAGCAGGGTATTATCACCTACAGCCCGGACGTGGATGGGGACAGGCTGATGGAAGCGGCTCTGGAAGCCGGTGCCGAAGATCTGCAGGAGCAGGACGACGGCTCCTATGAGATTGTCACCACGCCCGAAGAATATCTGGATGTGAAAGAATCCCTGGTGAACGCTGGTCTGAAGCCGGACAATTCAGAAGTCACCCAGGTGCCGGCGACCCGTGTGGAGCTGGATCATGATGGCGCGGAGAAAATCCTCAAGCTGATCGATACCCTTGAGGATCTGGACGATGTCCAGAACGTGTACCATAACGCGGATATTTCCGCCGAGATCATGGAATCGCTCTGACGTGATTCCTCCAACCGGGAGCAGGGAACTCTGATGGCCATTATTCTGGGCGTAGACCCGGGTTCCCGGATTACCGGCTACGGCATCATTCGTGTTGAAGGCCGCACCACCGAATACATCGACAGTGGCTGCATCCGTGTGGGTGAAAAGCCCTGGGCCGAGCGGCTGCAAACCATCTTTCACAGTCTGGCGCTGCTGATTGGCGAATATCGGCCGGAAGAGTTTGCTATCGAACAGGTGTTCATGGCCCGCAACCCGGATTCCGCCCTCAAGCTGGGTCAGGCCCGGGGCGCTGCGATTGTCAGTGCCGCCAACAGTGGTTTGCCAGTACACGAGTATTCGGCGCGACAGGTGAAGCAGGCCGTTGTGGGTACCGGCAGCGCCGATAAAGCCCAGGTTCAGCACATGGTTCAGGCGCTGCTGAAATTGTCGCGCAAGCCCCAGGCCGACGCCGCTGATGCCCTGGCCATTGCTTTGTGCCATGCCCACATGAATCAAAGCATGCTGCGCCTGGTCAGCTCGGGTGGAAAAGCCCGGGGCGGGCGGGTGCGACGTCAATAACCGGCTCTGCGGAGCCAGAGGAGACCGCCCTTGATTGGTCGTATTCGAGGATTGCTGATCGAGAAAGCCCCGGGCCACACACTGGTGGAATGTTCCGGGCTGGGGTATGAAATTGATATCCCCTACACCACCTTCTTTCACCTGCCGGAAACCGGTCAGGAAGTTACCCTTCATACCCACTTTGCCGTTCGTGAGGACGCCCAGAGCCTCTATGGTTTTGCGTCTCGCCTCGATCGGGATCTGTTCCGTTTGTTAATCAAGGTCAACAGTGTTGGCCCGAAACTGGCCATTGGCATACTTTCAGGCCTGGATGCCCAGCAGTTTATTCGCTGCGTGGAGGTCCGGGATGTCAACGCGCTGGTGAAGTTGCCCGGAGTCGGCAAAAAAACCGCCGAACGTTTATTGATTGAAATGGCGGACCGGATCGGCCAGCTGGAAGGCCAGTTTGTTCCTGGCGCACAGGTGGCATCCGGCCCAGGCGAAGCGCCAGTGGTTGCCACCGGGCCTGACCCCGGAGAGGAAGCGGAAGCCGCACTGATTTCTCTGGGTTACAAACCCCAGGAAGCCGCAAAAGCCATCAGTAAGGTAGCGGAACCGGGCATGAACAGTGAGGCGTTGATTCGCCTGGCCCTCAAGAACATGATCCCGACCAGCTGACGGTTGGTGAGAAAGCTCAATGACAGCAACCTGTAGAGAGCGTAACGTGACTCACACAATGCCCCTTGTAGAATTGGCCCACATGAACAACCGGCAGAGCCAGTGGGGACGTTGTCTGTTGCCAGTAACCGGATAATGCCATGATCGAATCGGATCGATTGATAACGCCAAAAGCCGGCGAGTACGAGGAAGTTCAGGACCGGGCCATTCGCCCGGGCCTGCTTGCAGAATACGTGGGCCAGCCCACAGTGCGCGAGCAGATGGAGATCTTCATTTCCGCCGCCCGTGCCCGCGAAGAAGCGTTGGACCACGTGCTCATCTTTGGCCCTCCGGGTCTGGGTAAAACCACGTTGGCCAATATCATCGCCAATGAAATGGGCGTATCCATCAAGACCACCTCCGGCCCGGTACTTGAGAAAGCCGGTGACCTGGCAGCGCTGCTGACCAATCTGGAAGAAGGCGATGTTCTGTTTATTGACGAGATTCATCGCCTGAGTGCCGCTGTCGAGGAAGTGTTGTATCCAGCCATGGAAGACTATCAGCTGGATATCATGATCGGTGAAGGCCCGGCCGCCCGTTCCATCAAACTGGACTTGCCTCCGTTTACTCTGGTGGGCGCCACCACGCGGGCCGGATTGCTGACCTCACCACTGCGCGATCGTTTCGGCATTGTTCAGCGGCTGGAGTTTTACAACACCCGGGACCTGACCGACATTATTGTCCGTTCGGCACGGCTGTCTTCCGTGGCTATCGACGAAGCCGGGGCCTTTGAGCTGGCCCGGCGGTCCCGGGGTACGCCCCGTATCGCCAACCGGCTGTTGCGGCGTGTTCGCGATTTCGCGGAAGTGCGGAGTGACGGCCATATCAGTTCCGATATCGCCGATCAGGCGCTGAACATGCTGAAGGTCGACAGCCAGGGCTTCGACCACATGGACCGCCGCCTGTTGCTGGCCATGATCGAGAAATTTGATGGCGGTCCGGTGGGCGTGGAAAGTCTGGCAGCAGCAATCAGCGAAGAGCGGGGCACCATAGAGGATGTGCTCGAGCCTTTCCTGATACAGCAGGGCTTCATGATCAGAACACCGCGCGGGCGCATGGTGACTTCCCATGCGTATCAGCATTTTGGGGTAGTGGTACCGGGATCTGGCAACGAGGAAGACCTTTTTGACTGAGCAGAGCAACAACCGGACGTTTGAGCTGCCGGTGCGGGTTTATATTGAAGACACGGATGCCGGTGGCATTGTTTTCCATGCCAAATACCTGCACTACATGGAGCGGGCCAGGACCGAGTGGATTCGTAGCCAGGGCTTCAGTTTGCGGGCCGGCCTGGAACATAACATCAGTTATGTGGTTCAGCGCATGAACGTGAACTTTCGTGCTCCGGCAAAATTGGACGACGAATTGCTGGTAACGGCCGAGCCTGTTGCGTCTTCCCGGGTCTGGATGACTTTCCGGCAGCAGGTATTGCGGGCTGGCAGGCGGCAATTGTTGTGTGATGCCGAGGTGCGGGTTGCGTGCATTGCCCTCGATAGTGGCAAGCCCCGCCGGTTGCCCGAAGATATGCAGACAATTTTAAAGAATTCTATTTAATCTATTGAAAACACTATAAACCTTTTCAGGAGTATACAGTGGAAGCGGAACTTTCAGTCTGGCATCTGATTGCGAGTGCAGGGATTCTGGTGCAGCTGGTTATGCTGTTACTGGTATTGGCCTCGATTATTTCCTGGGCGCTGATTGTCCAGCGTATCCAGGTGTTCCGGAAAGCCCGGCAGGCGCAGCTCGATTTCGAGAACCGCTTCTGGTCCGGCATGGATCTGGGACAGTTGTATAAAGAGGTGAACGACAATCCCACGCCGTATTCCGGCCTGGAGTCGGTCTTCCGGGCAGGGTTCAAAGAATTTTCCCGTCTGCGCCAGCAAAGCCGGGATGCCGATGCGGTGATGGAAGGTGCCCAGCGAGCCATGCGGGTAGCCTTCTCCCGGGAGCAGGAGCGGTTGGAAATGCATCTGCCATTCCTGGCCACTGTTGGCTCCACCAGTCCTTATGTCGGCCTGTTTGGCACGGTCTGGGGCATTATGAATTCTTTCCGCGGCCTGGCCCAGGTTCAGCAGGCAACCCTGGCAACGGTAGCGCCAGGCATCTCCGAAGCACTGATCGCCACGGCGATGGGCCTGTTTGCCGCTATCCCGGCGGTAGTGGCTTACAACCGCTTTGCTTCGCGCTCGGAGTCCCTGCTGAAAAATTATGAAACCTTCGCCGAAGAATTCTCAAGCATCCTGCATCGCCGGGTGCACAGTAGTGAGCAGGCAGCGTGATTAACCGCACCGGCAAGGAGAGGATTGCAGCATGAAAGGCATGGGAATGATGCCGCAGCAGCGGCGCAAGCCAATGGCTGAGATTAACGTGGTTCCCTACATCGATGTGATGCTGGTGCTGTTGATTATTTTCATGGTCACAGCGCCGATGCTCATACAGGGCGTGCAGGTGGATTTACCGGAAACCACATCCGAGCCGATCTCGCAGGATAAGGATGTTGAGCCGATTACCGTGTCGGTTGATAGCAACGGTGCCTATTTTCTGGACATTGGTGATAAGGAAAGTGAGCCGATGTCGCTTGATGAGGTTCGTGAGCAGGTCAGTAAAATTCTGTCGCAGCGTACGAATGCCGAGGTTCTGGTGCGCGGCGACGAATACGTGGATTACGGCATGGTGGTGCGCCTTATGGCGGAACTTCAGGCGGCCGGTGCGTCCGGGATCGGCCTGATTACCGATGCGCCTGATGATAACCAGTAATCGACGGGTGAGAGCGAGTGACAGGTAACGAGCGGGAAACGATCAGTACCGGAAAAGCACCCTGGAAATCTCCGGTAGCGGTGTCGGTGCTGCTGCATCTGTTGATAGCTATAGTTGCGCTGGCCGGCTGGTCCTGGTCTGAGCCGATGCAGGAACCCGAGCCGAACAGCATTTCCGCGCGGCTGGTCAGCCCGGAACCAGAGCCCAGCCCGGTGATTAACGAACAGGAACAGGCACGCGACCGGGAGCAGCAGAAAGCTGAGGCCGAGCGTCAGCAGGCCGAAGCAGAACGGAAACAACAGGAAGAGCAGGCGCGCGAGGAGGCAGAGCGCCGGGCTCAGGAAGAAGCTCGTAAGCGTGAGGAAGAACGTAAACGCCAGGAAGCTCAGGCGCGTGAGCGGGCCGAGCAGAAGGCGCGTGAAGAAGCCGCGCGGAAAAAAGCCGAAGCCGAAGCAAAAGAGCGGGAACGCCAGCGACTACTGGAAGAAGAGCGGCGCAGGCAGGAAGAAGCAAAACGCAAAGCTGAAGAAGAGAGGCGCAAGGCCGAAGAAGAAAAGCGACGCCAGGAAGAAGCCGAGCGTCAACGCCGCGAAGAAGAGGCGCGCAAGGAGGCTGAGCGTAAACGGCTGGAAGCCGAACGTCGGTTGAGGGAAGAGCAACTGCAGGCTCTGGCCGATGAGGCCAGGCAGGAGCAGGAGGCTGAGCAGCGCAGACAGCGGGAAGCGGCAGCCGCCAGGGCCCGGGAAGCGCAAATGCTGTCTGAGAGCCAGAAGTATCAGAGCCTGATCCGTGAGCGTTTGACTCAGGCCTGGTACCCGCCATCGTCAGCAACGGAAGATATGACAGCGCGATTGCAGATTGCACTCTTGCCTACCGGTGAACTGGCCAGCGTGAAACTGGTCAACAGCAGTGGTAACACCGCGTTTGATAATTCTGCGCTCGGCGCCGTAAGGGCCCTTAACCGCTATCCGGTTCCGGAAAACCGGGATACGTTTGAGCGGTACTTCCGACAGTTTACGATTGAATTCAATCCGCAACGCCTGCGATGAGGCTGGTGATTCTGATGACACAGACACAAGTACATAAACAGTTCGTTCTGCGCCCTTTGATGCTGGTGTCGCTTGCCCTATTCATGCTGGCGGCAGGCAATGCCAGGGCGGAATTGCTGATTCGCATTACCGAAGGTGTCGATTCCGCTATTCCCATTGCCGTGGTGCCGTTTGCTGAAAGCGGCACCATGCCGCAGGGCGACAAGATCAGCAGCATTATCCGGTCGGATCTGACCATGAGTGGTGAGTTTAACCCGTTGGCACCGGGCAAGATGCTGAGCCTGCCTTCGAGTCGCTCTGATGTGTATTTCCGTGATTGGCGCATGCTTGGCCAGCGTTACCTGCTGGTGGGCGAGTTAACTCGCAAGGGGGAGCGCCTTGAGGCCCGCTACGAGCTGTTCGATATTAACCGGGAGGCTCGCATTCTGGGTGAAACCACAACGGCCCCGGTCAGTAGCGCCAGATCTCTTGCTCACCATATCAGTGACAAAATCTATGAAGCGATCACCGGTGAGCCGGGCGCCTTCTCCACCAAGCTGGCTTACGTCACGGTAATGGGGCAAGGCGACAATATGCGCTATCGTCTACAAGTCAGTGATGTGGATGGCAAGCGCGCCAAGGTCCGGTTGGAGAGTGACGAGCCTATTCTCTCTCCGGCCTGGTCGCCGGATGGCAAGAAACTGGCCTATGTCTCTTTTGAGACTAGCAAGCCCGTGATCTTTGTTCATGAACTGGCGACCGGGGAACGACAGAAGCTGGCGGATTTCCGTGGCCTTAATTCGGCCCCGGCATGGTCACCGGATGGGAAGTCATTGTTGATGACTCTGTCGCGGGATGGCAATGCGGAAGTCTATAAAATGGAGCTGGCATCCGGAGACCTCACGCGCCTGACCGATCATTGGGCGATAGATACCTCGGGTGCCTGGGATCATGCGGGCCGGGGTGTTTTCTTTACCTCGGATCGCTCCGGTGGGCCGCAGATCTACCATATGGAACGCCCCGGCTCCGAAGCCCGGCGAATCACGTTTGGCAGTCGTTATAACGCCCGGCCCCGGCCGGGCCCGAAAGGTGACTATGTGTATTACGTGCATCAGCGTAACAATGACTTCGTGATTGCCCGCACCAATCTGAACACTGGTGAGGAAAGCCTTGTGACTCGTACTGGGTCGGATGAGTCGCCCAGCCTGTCACCAAATGGCAGACTGTTGATATACGCCACTGAAAGGGATGGCACCAGTGTTCTGACGGTCGTCTCCGCAGACGGTGGTGAAACTTATAGCCTGCCGGCGGCGGAAGGCGAAGTTCGTGACCCTGCGTGGGGGCCGATTGTTCGTTGAACGTCATCATTCATCTAGATCAAACATGATACTCAAAGAGGAAATGCCATTATGAAATTGTCGATGTCGAGCAAAATATTTGCCATGTTGCTTGCTGCTGGCCTGGTTGCAGGTTGTAGCTCAACCGGTGAGATGACAGATGAAGAGAACCGTGGTTCTGACGTAGAAGCGATCAACCAGGAAGGTGGGGCCACTGTTTATGAGGGTGGCACCGAACAGGGTGGCATCTCGTCTTCCTCCATGAGTGAAGCCGAACGGCAGGCGGAGCAGAGTCAACAGTCAGCGCAGGACGCCTTGAGGGACGTCACTACCTTCTACTTCGATTTCGATACCTCTGAAATCAAACCGGAAGCCCGTGATGTGCTGGTCGCCCATGCCCGCTATCTGGCTGAAAATCCGCGTCAGCAGGTGCGTCTTGAGGGTCATGCCGACGAGCGTGGCAGCAAGGAATACAACCTTGCCCTTGGTGAGCGCCGGGCCAATGCTGTGGAGCAGTTTCTGATTATTAACGGGGCTTCCCGTGGTCAGATCGAAACCGTCAGCTATGGCGAAGAGAAGCCGGCGGTTCGCGGTTCCGGTGAAAGTGTCTGGGCCCAGAATCGTCGTGTTGAGCTTATTTTTGACTAAGCGTCTCTTTGACCAAAAGCGTAATTACCGGATGTTTCCATGAGAAAACTACTCATGGCGACAGTGCTGATCCCGCTGGGCCTTGGCCTGGCGGGTTCTGTTCAGGCACAGTCGTCTTCGCCCGCATTCCAGAATAACAGTTCCGAAGCCCAGAGAAAGGCCGCCAACAGCCAGGCGACCGCCGAGCTGTTCTACATGATCCAGCAGTTGCAGCAGACCGTCAGGGAGCTGCAGGGCAGGATTGAAGAGCAGGGGAATCAGATCGACCGTTTGCAACAGCAGGCGCGGGACCGCTATGTGGACCTGGATCAACGTATTCTCGACTTATCCAAAGCTGTGGAAAAGCAGGCCGTTCGGACAGAGCAGCAGGCTGGGGTTGCGGGTGCAGGTAGTTCCGACGGTCAGTCTGCGACGGTAAGTAGAGAGTATCGCGCACCCACTCAGGAAGAGCAGGAAGCGTACAATGAAATCATCAGCCTCATCCGGGACGACAAGGACTTTGATGCCGCAATTACCCGGTTGTACGAGTTTATAGATCAGTATTCAGAGGGTGATCTGACGGTCAACGCTTATTACTGGCTCGGTGAAGTATATCTGGCCAAGCCACAGCTGGAGCAGGCTAAACAGGCCTTTACCATTGTTGCCACCCGTTACGCGGACCACCGAAAGGCGCCGGATGCCATCTATAAACTTGGCGTGACACTGGATCGACTGGGTGAGAACGAAGAGGCCCAGCGGCGCATGAAAAGCGTTGTGGATGATTATCCCGACTCGGAAGCGGCTGGTCTGGCCCGAAGATTCCTTGAAGATAACGACGACTGAATACTTTTTCACCGTCTTGATCGCACTCTGATCAGCTGCCAAAAAAAGTGGCAGGAAACGTTAAAAAAGGGTTGAACAGCCCAGAAATATCAGTACTATATGCGCCTCGTTTGGGTCGTTAGCTCAGTTGGTAGAGCAGTTGGCTTTTAACCAATTGGTCGAAGGTTCGAATCCTTCACGACCCACCAGATTCAGAACACCGGGCCGCAGCCTGTTGTTCGCCGGATGAGAAGCCGGCAGACAAGTTATGGGTCGTTAGCTCAGTTGGTAGAGCAGTTGGCTTTTAACCAATTGGTCGAAGGTTCGAATCCTTCACGACCCACCAATACGCGGAATCGCTTATTCAGTGGTTTTGCAGAAAAAGAGCCTGAGGGCTCTTTTTTTTTGGCCGGAAGAACCCATATTTGCAGGCAAGACAAAGAATTGGCCTGTCCGGACTACGGGGATGTCGCAACCCGTGAAGTCGTAGTGGGAAGTGATATACTCCGCCGGTAAATGTTATTCAGAGATCCAGTGATGACACGACCGCAAGACCTTATCCTTGTTCAGGAACATCTGGCCCATGAGGCGGAACCCCAGCCTCTGAGTGCTTATGAAAAAGCCGAACTTGAAGCGCGTATCAAGGACGCCTTGAAGGAAAAGGATGCCGTTCTGGTTGCGCACTATTATACCGACCCGGACATTCAGCGTCTGGCGGAAGAAACCGGCGGCTGTGTAGCCGATTCCCTGGAAATGGCCCGGTTTGGTAATCAGCACCCAGCGTCCACCATTGTGGTGGCAGGCGTGCGTTTTATGGGTGAGACCGCAAAAATCCTTAACCCTGAAAAGCGCGTTCTGATGCCAACACTGGAGGCTACCTGTTCACTGGATATCGGGTGCCCTGCGGATGAGTTTTCAGAGTTCTGTGATCAGCACCCCGATCGTACCGTGGTGGTTTATGCCAATACTTCGGCTGCCGTGAAAGCGAGAGCGGACTGGGTGGTCACGTCCAGTTGTGCTCAGGCCATCGTTGAGCATCTGGATGCCAAAGGTGAGAAAATTCTCTGGGCACCGGACAAGCATCTGGGTAACTACGTCCAGAAGAAGACGGGGGCCGATATGTTGCTTTGGGATGGCTCCTGTATTGTCCATGAAGAGTTCAAGTTCCGGGGGCTCGAAGATCTTCAGGCGTTGTATCCGGAGGCTGCTGTTCTGGTGCACCCCGAATCTCCCGACGCCGTTGTGGAAAGGGCCGATGTGGTCGGTTCTACGTCCCAGCTGATCCACGCTGTACAGACTCTGCCGAATGAAGAATTTATCGTAGCCACGGATAATGGCATTTTCTACAAGATGCAGCAGCTGGCGCCGAACAAGACGTTGATTGAGGCACCCACCGCCGGCAATGGCGCAACGTGTCGCAGCTGTGCCCATTGCCCCTGGATGGCCATGAATGGTCTGGAAAACCTGCTGCAGGTGCTGGAAAGGGGCGATCAGGAAGTGCTTGTGGATGCGGAGCTGCGAGAAGACGCCTTGCGTCCGCTTCGGCGCATGCTGGATTTCACCTCTGAAATGAACCTGCTGGTGGCCGGAAACGCCTGAAGGCGGTTCAGGTGTTGTTACGAGCCTGCATGCGGTGGGTGATATCGCCGAGCCGTTCATTGACCACCTGCCGTTCCGCCGACCCTGTTGGCAGAATTTCCTGAGCCTGGCGCAGTTGTCGTTGCGCCGATTTCAGATCGCCCATCAGCACATAATATTCTGCCCGTGCCCGGTGTACGCCGACAATATTCCTGGCAATGCCTTCAGCTTCCGCCAACCTTAGCCACAGATGTTCCTGGCCCGGATGGGACCGTGTCAGCTCCCTGAGCAGGCGCGCTGCTGCCGCACCGTTTCCGTCCGCGGTTTCGGCGCTTGCCAGGGCATAGGTCAACGGGTAGTTGCCCGGGTTGCGGGAGAGTGCGGGTTCCAGAATGTTGCGTGCCTGGGCGTAGCGCTCCTCACTGATAAAAACTTCGGCTAACGTTACCTGAAACGTGATTCGCCCCGGGTTGTCTGCCAGAAGTTCCTCGAGAATACCGCGGGCCTTATCGTATTGCCGGTTGTCCTGGTAAGCGACGGCCAGACCATATCGAATAGCGTCGTTTCTGACTGAATCCTCTTGCTCCAGGTATGATTCAAACGTTTTCACGGCAATTTCCGGTGAGCGGGCATAATGCACCTGAAGCCGGCTGCGAACCAGATGGTATTCCTGTCCATCCCGTATACGTTCATCCGGATACTGCTCGGCCCGGCTACGGGTGTCTGCAACACGGCTCTGGGTCAGTGGGTGTGTGGAAAGGTATTCGGGTAAGCGATTCCCCTGCAGGCGGTTACGGCGCATCATGATTTCAAACATTTCCGGCATGCCCCGGGGGTCCATTCCGGAGCTGGCCAGGATGTCGAGGCCAATGCGGTCGGCTTCTTTCTCGTGGGCCCGGCTGTAAGCCAGCATGTTCTGCATGGCCAGTGCCTGGGTTCCGGCAATGGCAGCAATGCCGATGTCTGACTGGGTCACCGCTGAAAGAATGATGCCGGCCACCATGCCGGCCACCGTCAACGGTGTGGAAGTCTCCTGTTGTTGCATGCGTCGGGCAAAGTGTCGCTGGCTGAGATGGGCCAGCTCGTGAGCCAATACCGAGGCAAATTGTTGCTCGGTCTCTGCATTCAGGAACAGGCCCCCGTTAACACCAATAATGCCGCCGGGCACAGCGAAGGCATTGAGGCCGGCGTTGTCGATGATCACCAGTTGCAGGTCGCGGTCATCAAGGGGGGCTGACGGTACCAGTTGGTAAATAATGTTGCTCAGGTAATCATAAACCAGAGGATCCTGAATTCGGGGTGCTGATCGGCGCAGGGATGCCATCACCTGCCGGCCTATGTCAGCTTCCTCCTGGTCCGCTATCAGCCCGCCGCTGCCGCCAATGCTGGGCAGGTCAGAACTTTGAGCATGAGCCGGAACCGGAGTCACCAGCAGGGTGGCAGCGAATGCCAGTGCGGCCGAGCGGTGAAATCTGGCGCGGAACTTGAAAAAGTGCTTCATGGAATCCGATAATGCCTCGGTGGTCGGGTGTTCATCCGGCTAACGTTAACAGGTTTCAGGATGCAATAGAGTAGCACCCCCGGCATAATACCTGCCCGAATGCTGTCTGAATCTTAATGGTAACTTCCGATTATGGCTGACCGAACACTGGATGCCAGTGGCCTGCGCTGTCCCATGCCGCTGTTGAAAACCAAACTGGAGCTTAACGCCATGGCGCCGGGAGAACAGCTTGAAGTAGTGTCCACCGATTCCGGTTCCTCCCGGGATATTCCCGCATGGCTGGACCTGTCGTCCCATACGCTCATCAGTCAAACGCAGAGTCATGGAACCTGGTGTTTCGTGATAGAGTGCGGCGCTTAATCTCCGGAGTCGTTCATGGTCAGAATTTTAAGAGGTCTTGCCCACAAGTATTTCTCGGATGAAGAAGCCGTTATTCTGTCCCTGCTTCTGGTCACCGGGACCATCTTTGTTATCTGGTTCGGAGCCATGCTGGCGCCGGCGATTGCATCCCTGATTATCGCTTTCATTCTTCAGGGCCTGGTGACCAAGCTCAAGAGTCTTGGAGTGCCAGAGTTTGTCGCAATTCTGGGCGTTTTCCTGGTGTTTATGGGAATTCTGGTTGGTTTTATTTTCGGCTTGCTGCCGTTGATCTGGACGCAGCTTAGCGCCCTGGCCGGAGAGGCTCCGCGCATCTTCCGTGAGCTGCAGAGCTATCTTGAGCTGTTGCCCCAGCAGTATCCCCATCTGGTGTCAGCCGAAGCCCTGAACCACCTTTATCAGCAGATCTCAGAAGAAGTGGGGCAGATAACCCAGTGGTTGGTGTCTTTCTCTCTGTCCAGTATTCCTGATGTGGTGGCGCTACTCATATACGTTGTGCTGGTGCCGATTCTGGTCTTCTTCTTCCTGAAAGACCGGGACGAACTGGTCCATTCCATTGGCCGGATGTTGCCTCCGCAACGCCCGATGATGTTGCGGATCTGGCACGAGGTGAATCTCCAGTGTGCCAACTATGTGCGCGGCAAGGCGGTGGAAATATTCATTGTTGGCGGGGTTACCTATCTTGTCTTCAAGCTGTTGGGTATGCCGTATGCCGCACTGCTGTCATTGCTGGTGGGGCTGAGCGTTGTTATTCCTTACATCGGCGCCGCTGTGGTAACCATTCCGGTGGCCGTAATCGGTTTGTTCGCCTTCGGCTGGAGCACACAGTTTATCTGGGTGATGGTGGCTTACGGCATTATTCAGGCACTGGATGGTAACGTGCTGGTGCCCGTTCTGTTCTCTGAGGTGAACAACCTGCATCCGGTGGCAATCATCGTGGCGGTGCTGTTCTTTGGTGGTATCTGGGGGTTATGGGGCGTGTTTTTTGCCATTCCACTGGCAACCATGCTTAAAGCCGTATTCGCTGCATGGCCGGTGAAGGAATCTGTTCCGCCGCCGGCCATTGAAGAATAACTTACAGCGCGCTTACGTTTTCCAATACTTCGTCTACGTGGCCGGGTACTTTAACGCCGCGCCACTCCTTGCGCAGCACTCCTTCCTTGTCGAAAAGGAAGGTGCTGCGTTCGATGCCCATGTGCTCTTTGCCGTACAGCTTTTTCAGTTTGATGACATCAAACAGCTTGCAAAGCTCCTCATCTTTATCCGAGATCAGGTGGAACGGAAAGTCGTATTTGGCCCGGAAGTTCTCGTGGGCGCGCAGACCATCTCTGGACACACCGAAGATGACGGTGTCGAGATTATCAAACTCAGCCATGAGATCCCGGAAATCCTGGCCTTCAGTTGTACAGCCCGGCGTATTGTCTTTCGGGTAGAAATAAATGACGATGTTCTTGCCTCGCAAGTCAGCGGGCCGGACGGTCTGTTCACCGGTGGCCAATGCCTCGAAATCGGGAATTGGCTGGTTCAAAGCTACAGATGGCATGACATCTCCTTTAATTCTCTTGTGTCAGTTCAAACCCAACATTACCATATCGGTTTTATTCGGACGGAGCTTTTATGATTACGGGTAGCCTTGTCGCACTGGTCACGCCCATGCATCCCAATGGTGACATTCACTGGGAGCAACTGGACAAACTGGTCGATTTTCATATTGAAAACGGCACCAACGGCATTGTTGCTGTTGGCACTACGGGTGAATCCGCAACACTGGACCCGAAAGAGCATATCCGGACCATCGGTCACATCATAAAACGTGTTGATGGCCGCATTCCGGTTATCGCCGGTACCGGCGGCAACAGCACCCGGGAAGCGATCGAGCTGACCAGCGAAGCGGAAAAGCTTGGTGCCGACGCCTGCCTGCTGGTGGTTCCGTACTATAACAAGCCCACCCAGGAAGGCCTGTACCTGCATTTCAAGGCTATCGCCGAGGCGGTTCCGGGCATGAACCAGATGCTCTATAACGTCCCGGGCCGCACCGCTTGCGACATGCTGAACGAAACCGTCCTGCGTCTGGCCGATATTCCGAACATCGTTGCGATCAAAGACGCCACCGGCAATATTCCCCGTGGTGCCGAATTGATTGAAGCACTCGATGGCCGTCTCGCCGTTTATTCTGGTGACGATGCAACGGCAGCCGGTCTGATGCTGGCCGGAGGCAAGGGTAATGTGTCTGTAACCGCGAACGTGGCGCCCAAAGCGATGTCCGAGCTTTGTGCGGCTGCGATTGCCGGTAACGAAGAAGAAACCGAGCGGCTGAACGAGTTGCTGAGCCCGCTGAATCGCAAGCTTTTCCTGGAAGCGAACCCGATCCCGGTGAAGTGGGCATTGCAGCGCATGGGCCTGATAGGTGAGGGTATTCGACTGCCTCTGACACCGCTCAGCGAGAAATTCCACAGCGAGGTGGAAGAAGCACTCAAGGCCTCAGGCGTACTCTGAGGCCATCGCAACCACCCGTTAACCGGAGTAACCCGATGCAGGTTCTTGCTGGAGCCCGTACCAAGACCTTTTTTCTGTCCCGGCCTGTTGCCGGGATTCTGCTTCTGGCTGCCCTGAGTGGCTGCAGTCTGGTTGAAGACCGCTCTGAGCGTTATGTGAATGCCCCGGAAGGGCAGGCACTTGAGTTCCCGGAGGGTGCTGACGCTTCAGACGTGAATGAATCCATGCCGATCCGGAGTATCAATACCGATGATACCCGCCGGATGTATGCCTCAAACATTCCTCAGCCACCTGACATGACGTCCGACATTCTTGATCAGAACTA
>Ga0209300_1000348_pt1 | contig 26021 bp, 21 predicted proteins | sample Shrwel_input2_RT_FD_187535 | JGI IMG/M metagenome (GOLD analysis project Ga0209300, IMG submission 187535) | Subsurface microbial communities from deep shales in Ohio, USA - Utica-3 well 1 S input2 RT (SPAdes) (version 2) ... | reverse complement strand
GTTCTACCGCCAGGTGGAGCCGCTCTCGCCGCTGCAGTTGCAGGGCCTGCGCAGCGGCGACCTGCTGGCGCGCATCCGTGCCGACATCGACACCCTGGATAGCGTCTACCTGCGGTTGCTGACTCCTGCGGTGGTGGCGCTGGTCTGCGTGGCTGGGGCGGTGGCCGTGCTCGCCGTCTACAGCCCGGCGGTGGCGCTGGTCGATCTGGCGCTGCTGTTGGCGGCTGGGGCGTTACTGCCGGCACTGGTCGAGCGGCTCGGGCGTCGTCCCGGGGCCGAGGCGGTCGAGGTCGGCGCGGCGCTCAAGGCCGAGGTGGTCGATGCCGTCGAAGGACTCGGCGAGCTGACGGTGTTCGGTGGGCTCGATGAACGCCGGCGCCGGGTGGATGCTCTGGGCCGGCGCTGGATCGCCTGTCAGGCGCGCCTGTCGCGGCTCTCGGGGCTGTCTCAGGCCGGGGTGTTGGTCTTCACCCATCTGGCGGTGCTGGCCACCGCCTGGTTGATGGTGCCGCGGCTGCAGTCGTCGGGGCTTGACGCGGTGGACTTCGCCCCGGTGGTGCTGCTGGCGATGGGTTGCTTCGAGGCCGTGGCCCAGTTGCCCGGGGCCTGGCAGGCACTGGGCCAGATGCGCGCTGCGACGCGCCGGCTACGCGCCTTCGAGGCGCTGCGTCCGGGGGTGGCCGAACCCGAAACACCGGCCGGCGCGCCGGCAGGCGACGCGCTGCGCTTCGTGGGCGTCGGCGTGCGCCATGCGCCGGAGGGCGCCGCGGCGCTCGATGGCCTCGATCTGACCATCGCGCCGGGCGAGCGGGTCGCCCTGGTCGGGCCCAGCGGCGCCGGCAAGAGTACCGTCGCCCAGTTGCTGCTGCGGCTGGTCGAGGCCGAGCGCGGCACGCTCCACTGGGACGGCCGGCCGATCGGCGACTATCGCAGCGAGGACCTGCGCGCACGCATCGCCTACGTGCCACAGAAGATCTATCTGTTCCACGCCTCGGTCCGCGACAACCTGCTGATCGGCGATCCCGAGGCCGACGAGGCGGCGATGATCGAGGCCGCGCGGCTGGCCTGCCTGCACGACGAGATCCTGGCACTGCCCGCGGGTTACGACACCCTGGTGGGCGAGGAAGGGCTCAAGCTTTCCGGTGGCCAGATCCGCCGCCTGGGCATCGCCCGGGCGCTGCTGCGCGACGCGCCACTGGTGATCCTCGACGAGCCCTGCGAGGGGCTGGACAACGCCACCGCGGCCCGCCTGTGGCGCAATCTCGACCGCTATCTCGCGGGGCGCACGCTGCTGCTGATCAGCCACCATATGGCCTGGGTGCGCGAGGTCGACCGCGTGCTGATGCTCGAGCGCGGTCGCCTGTTGGCCGAGGGCGGTCATGCCATGCTGGCGCACGACTGCGCCGATTATCGGCGTCTCGCCGGTGGTGGGCTGTCGGGTGGCGACAGCGCCTGCGACACCGCGCCGCGGCCTGCCGGCGTCTACCCCTGAACGGCCCTTGATGCAGGTCAAAAAGCCCGCCCAGGCATTGGTTTACCCTGATTAGGTATCTTTCTCCGGTCTCGCTTGTGTCTCGCATCGGGCGCCGGTTCCTCCGCAGGGATCATAGAGAGCACTTCCGCCATGCAAGAACTAGACACCGTCATCGAGTTGTCGCGGACTCAGTTCGCGGCGACGGCGTTGTACCATTATCTCTTCGTGCCACTCACGCTGGGCCTGTCGGTCCTGCTGGCGACGATGGAGACCATCTACGTCATCACCGGGCGCGATATCTATCGCCAGATGACTCACTTCTGGTCGAAGCTGTTCGCCATCAACTTTGCCCTGGGCGTGGCCACAGGGCTGACCATGGAGTTCGAGTTCGGCACCAACTGGTCGACCTACTCGCATTTCGTCGGCGACATCTTCGGTGCACCGCTGGCCATCGAGGGCCTGATGGCGTTCTTCCTCGAGTCGACCTTCGTCGGCCTGATGCTGTTCGGCTGGGGCAAGCTGTCGCGCGGCAAGCACCTGCTGGTGACCTACATGGTGGCGCTGGGGTCCAACCTCTCGGCGCTGTGGATCCTGGTCGCCAACGGCTACATGCAGAATCCCACCGGCTCGGTGTTCAATCCCGACACCATGCGCATGGAGCTGACCAGCCTGCCTGACCTGATCTTCAGCCCCGAGGCGCAGGCCAAGTTCGTCCATACCAGCATCGCCGGCTACGTGACCGCGGCGATCTTCGTGGTGGGCATCAGCGCCTTCTACCTGCTGCGCCGCCGCCATATCGAGCTGGCCAAGCGCTCGTTCCGGGTCGCCGCGCTGTTCGGCGTGTTCGCTACCGTCGGCGTGATCTCGCTGGGCGACGCCCTGGGCTTCATCAACGGCAACGCCCAGCCCACCAAGCTGGCTGCCATGGAAGGGCTGTGGGAGACCGCCGAGGCGCCGGCCGGCTTCAATCTGATCGCCTGGCCCAACCAGGAGGAGCGGCGCAACGACTTCGAGCTGCAGGTGCCCTACCTGCTCACCCCGCTGGTCACTCACACCTTCGACGAGTCGATTCCCGGCGTAAGCGACCTGGAAGCCGATGCCGAGGCGAAGATCCGCGACGGTATCCCGGCGCTGACCGCGCTGAAGACCCTGCGCGAAAACCCGGACGATGCCGATGCGCGCGCGACCTTCGACGCCCATCAGGACAACCTGGGCTACGCGCTGCTGGTTCAGCGCTACGCCGAGGACGTCTCGCAGGCTACCGATGCGCAGATCGCTCAGGCGGCGGCGGATACCATCCCGCCAGTGGCGCCGGTGTTCTGGTCGTTCCGCGTCATGGTAGTGACGGCCTTCTTGATGATGGCCTTCCTGATCCTCGCGGTCATCTACTCGCTGCGCGGCACCCTGCATCGCAATAACTGGTTCCTGCGCCTGGCGCCGTGGATGATTCCGGTGCCGTTCATCGCCAACGAGGCCGGCTGGATAGTCGCCGAACTGGGGCGCCAGCCGTGGACGGTCTACGGTCAACTGCCGACCTGGTTGTCCGCCTCCACCCACAGCGTCGGTTACATGATCTTCTCGCTGGTCGGCTTCGTCCTGCTCTACACCCTGTTCATCGTCATCGAGATGTTCCTGATGGTGAAATTCATTCGCCTGGGGCCGAGCGAAGACAATCTCGAGTCGCCTGCCGAACCGACCCAACGTCATTCATCCCAGTGGAGCGAGGCCTAAGCCATGGATCCGTACATACTACTCAAAGTGACCTGGTGGGTGCTGCTGGGCGTGCTGTTGATCGGCCTGGCGGTGATGGTCGGCATGGACATGGGCGTCGGCGCTGCGCTGCGCTACCTGGGACGCACCGACGGCGAGCGCCGCGCGGTGATCAACATGATCGCCCCGCACTGGGACGGCAATCAGGTGTGGTTCGTCCTCGGCGGCGGCGCGGTGTTCGCCGCCTGGCCGACCATCTATGCCACCGCCTTCTCGGGGCTCTACGTGGTCATGCTGGTGCTGCTGTGGTCGATGATCGTGCGTCCGCTGGGCTTCGAGTACCGCAGCAAGCTGCCCAGTGATCGCTGGCGCGGTGCCTGGGACTGGATGCTGTTCGTCTCAGGCGCGGTACCGATGATCGTCTTCGGCGCGGCGATGGGCAACATGCTCGAAGGCGTACCGTTCCACTTCTCCTGGAACATGATCTCCTACTACACCGGTAGCTTCATCACCCTGTTCAACCCCTTCGCCGTGCTGTGCGGGGTGATGTCGCTGGCGCTGGCGCTCTACCAGGGCGGGGCGATGGTGATGAACCGAGGCACCGGGGTGATTCGCGAGCGCGCCTGCCGACTGGTCACGGTCGCCGGTCTGACGGCTCTGGCGGTGTTCACTATCTGTGGCATCTGGGTGTCGATGATGCACGGCTACGAGATCACCGCGGGTGGCGATCCCGCCGGCCCGGCATTGCCGCTCAACAAGACGGTGGAAACCGCATCCGGTGCCTGGCTCGCCAACTACATGGCGCATCCGGCACTGTGGCTGGTCCCGGCGGCGGTCTACCTGGCCGTGCTGGGCGGCATCGCCTCGGCGCGCGCCGGCCTGTCGCATCTGGCCTGGTGGCTGGGCGCGCTGGCCTGGGCTGCCACCTTGGTCACGCTGGGCGCGGCGATGTTCCCGTTCCTGATGCCGTCGTCCAGCGAGCCCAGCCACAGCCTGACCGTGTGGGACGCCTCCTCGAGCCTGGGTACGTTGGGCTGGATGCTGGCCTTCACCGTGGTCTTCATCCCGATCATCGTCATCTACACCAGCTGGGCCTTCTGGGTGATGCGCGGCAAGGTGACGCCGGAATCGATCGCCCACGACGAACACGCCTACTGATTGCGGAGCGCGCACCATGAAACATGTCCTGATCTTTCTCTTCTGGCTGCTCGTCGCCGTGGTGGCAATCGCCCTGACTATCGTGCTGGGCGAGCGCGGCGCCTGGTACTTCGCCTGGGTGCTGGGCACGGTGATGATCGTGCTGATCGCCGCGGCGGGTACGGCGATCATCGATGCCCGTTACGATGAGCATCGCGACGACCAGTACTGAACGATACCTCGTTCACCCTGTTCTCCGACGCCCTGGCTATTGCCGGGGCGTCGGCGTTTCGGGCCAGGGACTTCCGGTTTTGATCACGCTGCTGACGCGCCTGCATGGGGTTGAATGAGGCTGAAGGGCCCTGTCTGATCCATCAACCGTTCGTGTGTCCCTTGATCAGCTCGCTGATCAGCCGCCGACCCGGATGCAGGTGGTCGGCCAGGGCGCGCTCTACTGGCAGCGGCTCATCACAGATTCGTGAGGCGATCACCTCGGCGCACAGCGGGGCGCTGGCAAGCCCGCGGGAGCCATGCGCGGCGCTGATCCACAGCCCCGGGTGATGGGCGCCGGGCGTGTCGGGGATGCGTCTGGCGTCCTTGGCTAGCGTCGAGTAGGCCTCGCGCCAGTGCGCGGCGTCCGGCACCGGGCCTGCGTAGGGCGTCTTGTCGGGGCTCGCCGCGCGGATCGCCACACGGCCTTCAAGATGATCAGGCGTCAGGTCGACGCCGGCCTTTCTGAGGGCGGCGGTGAAGCGCGGCAGGCTCGCCTCCAGCTCGGCAAGGTTCGCCGCATGATCGGTGTCGCGCAGCGCCGTGTCGGTGTCATGGGGCGCGAAGGTGGCGCCGAAGCTCAGAATTCCGTCCGTCGCCGGGGGCACATAGCCCCCGGCGCAGACCACCCGCGAGAGCGTGGGCACCTCAGCGCCCTGGGGCAGCCTGACGGCGCTGACCTGCCCGCGGATCGGCTGCAGCGGCAGTGCGTCGGTCTGGGCGAAGCGGTTGGCCAGCGCCGCCGTGGCTACCACCACCTGATCGGCGACGAGGGGTTCGCCATCCTTGAAGCTCAGCGTCCAGCCGCCTTCATGTGTCACGGGATTAGCCCCTGGAATGAGTTCGGTGACCTCGCCTCGGTGCAGGGTGATGCCCGGTGTGGCGGCAAGGCGGGCGCACAACAGATCCGGCCGTACCCAGCCGGCGCCCGCATAGTCGAGCCCCGGCGAGTCGATGGCCACTCCGGATCGCGCGCTGGCTTCCTCGGCGTCCACACCCGTCACGACTTGCGTTGGCAGCGCATGGTTGGCCAGAAAGCGCGCCTGGCGTTTGGCTTCCCGTTGGCCGGTTGCCAGCTGCAGCACGCCGCAGTCGTCCCAGATGGTGTGCTCGGGGTCTAGGGTCGCCAGCCAGCGCCGGCTGTACAGGAGCCCAGAGAGATACATGCGGCTCTGGGCATTGGTCTCGGCGGCGAGTTTTACGTAGAGCGCGCCCTGGCGGTTGCCCGAGCCGCCGGCGCCGGGGGCTTCGCGCTCGATCAGGGTCACCGCCACGCCGCGTCGCGCCAGGGCCTCGGCGACCGTGGTGCCGGCGAGCCCGGCGCCGATCACCGCGACATGCCGTGCGGGCTTCGTTGTGGGCGGCGTGAACCAGGGGGTGCTGGGTCGCGGATCATGGTGGGGTGGCGTTTCAATTTCGCCGGCGAGCATCTCGCGCTTGCGCCCGTGTCCTGGCACCTTGCGCCAGGCGAAGCCCGCCGCCTTGAGGCCGCGCTTGACCACGCCGGCGCAGGTGAAAGTGGCAAAGGTGGCGCCCGGCCGGCTGGCACGGGCCATGGCGGTAAAGAGCGCGGGCTGCCACATCTCCGGGTTCTTGGACGGCGCAAAGCCATCCAGGAACCAGGCATCGACCCGGCCATCGAGCTGGCCAAGCCGCTCGGCGCTGTCGCCGAAGTGCAGATCCAGGATCACCCGCTCACTAAGGCGCAGCCGGTGCACCCCGGCCACCGGCGCCGGCCATTGGGCCGTGAGGCAGGCGGCCTTGTCGTGAAATTCTGGCCAGGCGGTCAGCGCCCGCTCGAGATCGTCCCGGGTCATCGGGAAGCGCTCGGTAGACACCAGGTGCAGCCGCGCCGTGGCCGGGGCGTGGCGTTCGAAGGCGGCCCAGGCACACAGCATGTTGAGCCCGGTACCGAAGCCGGTCTCGCCGATCACGAAGGGCCGCGGCCCCTGCCAGGCCGCCAAACGCTCGGGCAGGCGGTTGGCGTTGATGAAGACGTGCTCTGTCTCGGCGCGGCCGTCGTGGCGCGAGAAGTAGACATCATCGAAAGCGCTGGAGTGGGGCGCCTCGCTGTCGTTGTCGTCCCGAGGCCAATCGAGGTGCGCGACCTCAAGGGCGGCCAGGGCAGGCAGGGGCGCGGGGCGTTCGTCGGCGGCACTCAAGGCAGGGCTCCGGAAATCGGCAGGGTTAAAGAGGTACGGCTGACCGGGGTACGGCTGATCGAGACGGGGTCGGTCAGGGTGGCGTCGCTCTGGACTGTGTTGATGCGGACAGGGTTGATGCGGACAGGGTTGATCAGAAAATGACCAGTTTCGCCAACCGGGCGTCTTGGCTGGCTTATGGCAAGGCGTCCGCGGGCTTTCAACAAACTTTTCCACAGCCACTGTGCAAAACTGGCTGTGGAAAAGCGCTTGTGAAAAAGGCGGCGGCGGGCCGTCTCAGGCGCCGCTCAGGGCAGCACTTTCTTGAAAGGCTTAACGGTCACCTTGGCATAGACGCCGGCGATCACGTAGGGATCGGCGTCGGCCCAGGCCTGGGCGGTGGGCAGGTCTTCGAATTCGGCGACCACCAGGCTGCCGCTGAAGCCGGCGTCGCCCGGGGTCTCGGCATCAACGGCCGGATGCGGGCCGGCCAGCACCAGGCGGCCTTCATCGCGCAGCTTCTCGAGGCGGGCCAGGTGGTCGGGACGGGCGGCCATGCGCCATTCGAGGCTATTCTTCACATCTTCACTGATGATGGCGTAGAGCATCGCAGTTTCCTTCGATGGGTGAGGCAGGAAGGCGCCGACGCACCTGAAATTGACCGCAACCGGCGCGGCGCGCACCATGGTAGTCCTATTCTGACAAAGTCGCCTGCCGGCGTCATGCCGATGAACGAGACTCACGTGTCACCTGCCACACCCGCTGCTCCCGCCACCCAGGCGGATACTTCTCTCGCCGATGCCCAGGGCATCGACTTTCACATGCACTCTACCGCGTCCGATGGTGCTCTCTCGCCCGCCGCGCTGATGTCGCTGTGCCGCGAGCGCGGCCTCACCAGGCTGTCGCTCACCGATCATGACACCCTGGATGGCGTTGCCGAGGCGCAAGAGGTCGCCGATGCGCTGGGCATGACGCTGCTGCCGGGGCTCGAGCTGTCGTCTCAATGGCAGGGCATGAACATTCATGTGGTGGGCCTGTTGCCCCAGGGGGCACAGGGCAGCCTGGTCGCCGGTCTCGAGGCGCAGGCTAAGGCGCGAGTGACCCGCGGTGAAGAGATCGCCCGGCGCATGGAGAAGCTGGGGCTTCACGACGCCCTGGCCAAGGCGCGAGCTCAGGCCGGCAGCGATCGCCCGCTGGGGCGCCCGGACTTCGCCCGCGCGATGGTCGCCGATGGCCTGGTCAAGGACATGGGCACGGCCTTCAAGAAGTATCTGGGCAGCGGCAAGCGAGGTGACGTCAAGGCCGGCTGGCCGTACCTGTCCGAGGTGGTCGAGTGGATCAATGATGCCGGCGGCGTGGCGGTGCTGGCGCATCCGCTGCGCTATGGCCTGACCCGGCGCAAGCGCGGGCTGCTGCTGGATGCCTTTACCGCCGCCGGCGGCGAGGCCTGCGAGCTGGTCAGCGGCTTCCAGAACGCCGATGTGACCCGCGACCTGGCGCGCCAGCTCGATGAGCGGGGCCTGTATGGTTCGCTGGGCAGCGACTTCCACTTTCCCGGCGGGCCGGTGGCCCCGGGCAGCATGAGCCCGGTGCCGCGCACCGCGCTGCGCCCTGTCTGGCAGCACCCTCGTCTGGCGGCGATTCTTGATCAGGCGGCCTGACCTGCGGTTTATCATCACGGATCACGCAACGCAGGAGCGAGCATGACGCAATTCTTCCAGCTGCACCCCGAAAATCCCCAGAAGCGCCTGATCGACCAGGCGGCCGAGATCATCCGCAAGGGCGGCGTGGTGGCCTATCCCACCGACTCCGGCTATGCGCTGGGCTGCCACCTGGGCGACAAGAAGGCCATCGAGAAGATCAAGTGGCTGCGCTCGCTGGATGACAAGCACAACTTCACGCTGGTGTGCTCGGACCTGTCCACGATCGGCACCTACGCCAAGGTCGACAATGCGGTATTTCGGCTGCTGAAGACTCACACGCCGGGGGCCTACACCTTCATCCTCAACGCCACCAGCGAGGTGCCGCGGTTGCTGCTGCATCCCAAACGCCGCTCGATCGGCGTGCGGGTACCGGACCATCGCATTACCCATGCGCTGCTCGAGGCGCTCGGCGAGCCGATGATGAGCGTGACCCTGATCCCGGTCGGCGAGGAACTGCCGATGACCGATGCCGAGGAAATCCGCGAGCGCTTCGGAGCGCACCTGGACCTGGTCATCGACGGCGGCGCCTGCCACCTGGAGCCGACCAGCGTGATCGACCTGCGCGACCTGCCGCCGGTGATCCTGCGTGAAGGGCGTGGCGATCTGGCACCCTTCCAGGTCTGAACCGCTCGCCGGGGCGACGCCAGCGCTGGTGTCGCCCCGGCTGTCCCGCGAGCCTTATTCCTTCTCAGAGCCCTTATCCGGGGCCTTCTCTTTGTCCTGCTCGTCGTCCTCCTCTTTCGCTCGCTCTTCCTCTTCTTCTCGCTCGGCTTCTTCGCGACGCTCGGCCTCGCGTGGGTCTTCGGTGTTTTCGTCGAGCCAGGTCCCGCATTTCATACAATACTTGGCTTTTTCTTCGTGACGGTCGTAGCCGCAGCCCGGGCAGGCTTCATCGGAGTAACGGTCGGCTCGGATCGAGCGAATCACTTCGGCCGAGAACACCCCGGTGGGAATGGCGATGATCGAGTAGCCCATCAGCATTACCGTCATCGAGATGAACTGCCCCAGCGGGGTGGTGGGCGTGATGTCGCCATAGCCGACCGTGGTCAGGGTGACGATGCCCCAGTAGATGGATTTGGGAATGCTGGTGAAGCCGGCCTCGGGTGGCTCGATCATGTAGACCAGTGAGCCGAAGATGGTCACCAGCATAAACACCGTGAACAGGAACAGCAGGATCTGATGCGAGCTGCGCTTGAGCGCCTCGATCAACAGCCGGCCCTCGCCGACGAACTGCATCAGCCTGAGCACCCTGAAGATGCGCAACACCCGCAGCAGACGGATCACCACCAGCGAATGCGCGCCGGGAAGCAACAGCACCAGCCAGGTGGGCAGAATCGATATGAGATCGATGATGCCGTAGAAGCTTCTCAGGTAGCGGGCCGGTCGCTCCAGACAGTACAGGCGAACCAGCAGCTCCAGGGTGAAAAGCCCGGTGAAGCCCCACTCCAGTGCCTTGAAAAACCGGCCATAGGCGGCGTGATAGGCCGGCACACTGTCGAGCAGCACTACCGTGACGCTAGCCAGGATCAGGCCGATCAGGACGATATCGAAGCCCTTGGCCAGCCGGGTATCCGATTCGAAGATGACCTGAAAGATCCGGGTGCGCAGGCCTTCACCGGCCGGTTTGAGAGTAGGGAACAAGGGACCTCCCGATCCTAGGGTGTGAGAGCGGGCCGTTGGACGCGGTGCACCAGGGGCCGGTGTGCTTCAGGTCCGCGCGTCCGTCAGGCCCGTGTGCCAGTCAGGCCGGGGCATAGAGGGCGCGCGCCAGCGCCAGGGCCGCCTGGCCGAAGGCCACATCGAGCCAGGCATCGTCTTCCGGTGCCTGATGGCTCAGAGCCGTGAGCAGGGTGGCGGCCGGGCCCGTCAGGCGATCATCGCCCAGGGCGACCAGCCGGTCCAGCGACCGGCGGGCCTCGTCCTTGAAACGGCTGTCCTGACTGTCGGCCAGGGCATCCAGCGCCAGGATGGCGTGCTCGTATAGCGCTGCCGGATCGTCACCGGCTGCCGGGAGCGACCACCGGCCTTCGCCCAGTGACGCGCCGCGGGCGGCCTTGCTGGCCGTAGCGGGGCGCAGCGGCACCGAGGCGGCGAACTCTTCGGCCAGCGCCCACAGGGCCGCGGGGTCACCGTCCTTGAGTTCGAGTTCCAGTTCGCGGATCGTCGCCCGGCGTCCGTCCGCGCGCACCTCGCCATCATCCAGCGCCACCTCGATGCGGCCCTGCTCGCCGTCGACGATCCAGGTGCGGCGGGCGAAGTCGGTAGCGAAGCGCGGTGCCAGAGCGGCGAGTGTCTCGTCGCCTAGCGCCTGCATGGGCGCCAGCGTCTTGAGCCCGTCGAGGTCCAGCCGGTTCTCGTCAATCGGCCACTCCCATTCGCCACGTACCGAGAGCCCGCCCTGGCCGTTGCCGGTGGTCTTCAGGGTCTGCACCCGGCCCTTGCCGGTATCGCGGATGCGCAGGGCCACCCGTGCGGCTTCCAGGGCGCCATCCGGGGTGTCGTAGTAGGTGTTGGCAAGCGTGCGGTCTTCGGCCGGGAGCGCCGCCAGGCGAGGATGGCGACGCAGTCGCTCGGGGCCTTCTGGCGGTAGCGCGAGCTTGAGTTCGATTTCCTGACTCATGGCCGATGCTTCCTATATGACAAATTGGTGAATTCTTTATGACGTCGGTCGGTGCCACCACTATAATGTCCGCGCCATTTCCAACGCGAATCGCTTACCTATCATGGTGACATCTAATCCGTTTTCGGCGATCTTCGGTCGCTCGCCCTTCCAGCCGCTGCTTTTGCATATCGTCAAGGTCAGCGAGTGCGCCGACGAGCTGCTGCCATTCTTCGAGTCCACCCTGAGCGGTGACTGGGAGGCGGCAGAACGCCATCGTGGCGCCATTACCCGCATCGAGCACGAGGCCGATGAGCTCAAGACCGAGCTGCGCCTGAACCTGCCCAATACCATGTTCCTGCCGGTCTCCCGCTCGGACCTGCTGGACCTGATCAGCGTGCAGGACAAGATCGCCAACAAGGCCCGCGACATCACCGGCATCATGCTCGGCCGGCAGATGCAGGTGCCCGAGTCGCTGGCGCCGACGATGCGCGACTACCTGCGCACTTCGGTGGCCGCCGTGTCTCAGGCCCGCAAGGCCCTCGGAGAGCTCAAGGATCTGCTCGAGTCCGGGTTCGGCAGCAACGTCGCCGATGTCATGCAGAACCTGATTCGCGAGCTTCACGTCCTCGAGCACCAGGCCGACGACCAGCAGGTGGCCATTCGTCGCCAGCTGTTTCAGCTCGAGAGCGAGCTGCCGCCGGTCGACGTGATCTTCCTCTACAAGATCATCGACTGGATCGGCGAGCTCTCCGACGGTGCCGAGCGCGTGGGCAGCCGCCTGCAGGTGCTGACCGCCCGCTGATTCTCTCCCTCGAACTCTCCGCCCCACGACCACGGTGAGTGCCCTGTGACGCACTCGCCAAGGATAGGCGCATCGAGGCGTGTCACGGCGGACCTTCAGTCATCCCTAAGGATGTAGCTCTTATGTCGATCATTGCGCAACACGGCGACATCTTCATTATTCTGGCCTGTGTCTTCGGCTTCTTCATGGCCTGGGGCGTAGGCGCCAACGACGTGGCCAACGCCATGGGCACCTCGGTGGGCTCGCGGGCCATCACCATCAAGCAGGCGATCTTCATCGCCGTGATCTTCGAGTTTCTGGGCGCCTGGCTCGCCGGCGGTCAGGTCACCGAAACCATCCGCAAGGGCATCATTGACCCGGCGCTGCTCGAGAGTGATCCCCAACTGCTGGTTTACGGCATGCTGGCCTCCTTGCTGGCGGCCGGGACCTGGCTGCTGGTGGCCTCGATGCGCGGCTGGCCGGTGTCGACCACCCATTCCATCGTCGGCGCCATCGTCGGCTTCGCGATGGCCGGCCTCGGCCTGGATGCCGTCGGCTGGGCCAAGGTCGGCCAGATCGCCGCCAGCTGGGTGGTCTCGCCGCTGATGTCGGGCTCGATCGCCTTCATGCTGTTCAAATCCGTGCAGCATCTGATCTTCGAGAACCGCGATCCGTTCGCCGCGGCCAAGCGCTACGTGCCGATGTACGTGTTCCTGGTCGGCTTCATCGTCGCCATGGTGACGCTGACCAAGGGCCTCAAGCACATCGGCCTGGATCTCAGCTTCGGCGTGAGCCTTGCCTACGCGGTGCTGATTGGCCTCGCCGTGATGGCGCTGGGCGGCTTGCTCGAGCGTCGTGTCAGCCGCAACCGCTCGGCGGATGATGCCTTCGGTTTCGGCGGCGTCGAGCGGGTGTTCGCCGTGCTGATGCTGTTCACCGCCTGTGCCATGGCCTTCGCCCACGGCTCCAACGATGTTGCCAACGCCGTCGGCCCGCTGGCCGCGGTTATCAGCGTGGTCTATAGCCACGGCGACGTCGGCGGCGCGTCGATGGTGCCCTGGTGGGTGCTGGTACTGGGCGGCGGCGGCATCGTGGTCGGCCTGGTCACCTATGGCCACAAGGTCATCGCCACCGTCGGCACCGGCATCACCGAGCTGACGCCGAGCCGCGGCTTTGCCGCCACCCTGGCGGCCGCCACCACCGTGGTGCTGGCGTCGGGTACCGGCCTGCCGATCTCGACCACCCATACCCTGGTCGGCGCGGTACTTGGTGTGGGCCTGGCCCGCGGCATGGCGGCGCTTAACCTGCGCGTGATCGGCACCATCGTCATGTCATGGCTGATCACCCTGCCGGCCGGCGCCTTCCTGGCGATCATGTTCTTCTTCATGTTCAAGGGCATGTTCGGCTAAGCAGGGCCAGGTGCTGAGCTAGGTACTTAGTCAGGTACTTAGTCGGGTGCTTAGTCGGGTGCTTAGTCAGGTGCTGGGCTAGGTACTGAGTTAAGTACTTAGTTAGTCAGGTACGGAGCTCGCTACCTGCACTCGACGCTGTCGGGCGTATCTCGAGAAAGGCGGCACCGCCAGGCGGTGCCGCCTTTTTTCGCCCTCTGTTATAGTCATGGCTGGTGGGCATGCTGCCCGATTTCACCCTCTAGCTGCCGGAGTGCGGCCCTTGAATACGCGCTTTCCCTTCGTCGATTGGTTTCGTCAGTCATCGCCCTACATCAATGCCCACCGAGGACGAACCTTCGTGGTGCTGATCGAAGGCGAGGCGATGGCGGCGGGTCACAGCGAATCGCTGATTCAGGACCTGGCGCTGCTGCATACCCTGGGCGTGCGGCTGGTGCTGGTGTTCGGCATTCGCCCCCAGGTCAATGCGGCGCTGGTCGAGGAGGGCATCACGCCGCGGCGCGAGGATGGTCGCTGGGTGGCGGATGACGCCATCATGGCGCGGGTCGAGCGCATCGCCGCCGAGCAGCGGCTGTGGTTCGAGGCGCGGCTGTCGCTGGGGCTGCCCAATACGCCGCTGCACGGCATTGAACTGACAGCGGTATCCGGCAATCTGGTGATGGCCAAGCCACTTGGCGTGCGCAACGGCCTCGACTTCGCCCGTAGCGGCGAGGTGAGACGGGTTCGTGCCGAGGCGATCGACGCGCTGCTCGATCAGGGCTCGCTGGTGGTGCTGCCGCCGCTCGGCTTCTCGAGCACTGGCGAGGTGTTCGATCTGGACGCCGCCGAAGTCGCCCAGCAGGCCGCGGTGGCACTGGGTGCCGACAAGCTGGTGCTGCTCGGCGAAGCCGAGGGCCTGCATGACGCAAGCGGGGCTCTACAGCGCCAGCTGACCCCGGCCGAGGCCGAGCCGCTGATGCACGAGGCGGCGCCCGGCAGCGAGCTTTCCCGTCACCTGGCGGCGGCCTGTGCCGCGGCCCGCCATGGCGTGGCGCGCACTCACCTGCTGTCCTGGCATGACAACGACGCCCTGCTCGGCGAGCTGTTCACCCGCGACGGCGTGGGCACCATGATCACCCAGCATCGCTACGAGCAGCTGCGCGACGCCGAGCTAGGCGACGTCGGTGGCCTGCTCGAGCTGCTCGAGCCCCTGGAGCGGCGCGGCATGCTGGTGCCGCGTTCCCGGGAGCGCCTGGAGCACGAGATCGAGGACTACCTGGTCATCGAGCGCGACGGCATGATCATCGGCTGTGCTGCCCTGCATGAGTATCCGGACGCCCGCATGGGCGAGCTGGCCTGCGTGGCGGTGCATGGCGATTACCGGGGCGGCAATCGCGGCGAGCGACTGCTGGCCGATGTCGAACGTCGCGCCCGGCGCCGGGGGCTGTCGGCGATGTTTGCGCTGACCACGCATACCGCCCACTGGTTCATCGAAAAGGGCTTCGGACTCGCCGATATCGACGACCTGCCGCCGCTCAAGCGCGATGCCTACAACCATGCCCGCAAGTCGAAGATCCTGCTCAAGACCCTGAGTTGATCACAGGCGGCGTCTCCGTTGTGGGCCGCCGCCTGTCCGCCTGGTGCATTACCTTCCTGCTACGCCGCGCATGCTTCTCTCTTGAGTGCCGTCGCGAGAGCCCGTGGTATGCGCCCCGCCGTGTGAGTGTCGCCGTTTGAGTGTCGCCGTCAGCGACACCCTGAGTGGTGATTGTCGCCAAAAGAATACATAGTAACTGTTTGATTTTTAGATTATTTTATCTTGCCTTCGATATAGCGTCGCCAATTGGAGACGAAAACCGCGGGTCGCGGGCGCCTTTTCGCCCCCTGTGAGCGTCATTGGCCAGATTGGCACAAGCCAGTTTTTTTTAAGACATTGAAAATAAAGGGTTTGTAAGATTTCTGGCACGCTCTTCGCTATATATTCAGTGAGCAAGCAAGGGATTCGGTTCATCACGGCTCGAACCGTTTCCTGGCCGGCCTGACAGGGCGCATTTACTACCCTGTGCATGTCACCCGATCGGGTCGGTCCGCGTCTGCTCCACGCGATGTGTGACTGATGTAGCGATGAGACGGGTACCGCCGACAGGCAAGGAATGGTACCGCTACGGGCAAGGATGCTCTCGGCAAGGATGCCTCGCCCCCTCGGGGGCTGAATCCGGCGGCGACGCGCAAGCGGCGCTGCCACCTGAACGAAGAGGGGATACGTCCCCACACATGACGGCCAGCTTCTGGCGAGTGACGATCCCGTCGTGTGACTTCGGGGCTTAGGCCCAGAAAGAATGTCGACCAGTCCGGCCAGACGCGTCTGCTCCCTCGACATTGTTTCACCTGAAGTTCCCTGCGTATTGGGCCGGCTCTGCCGGCCCTCTTTTTTTGCCTATTCCTTGGCGTGGCTCGGCGTGTCCAAGCCCTGACCATGCTCATGACCTGGTCCATGCATCCGGCCAGGTCCGGTATGCCGTGAAAGGTCGCGGTCGTTCCCGGCAACTCTGGTATCCTGCAGTGGTAAGCCCCATGACATCGTCCCAACTCCTTCTGCAAAGAACCCTTGTCATGACCACTCAGGTCTCGCGCCGATGGCGCCCACGCTCCCTGCTGCAACTCGTACTGCTGGCTTTTCTGGTGGTGATGCTGCCGCTGGGCATCTTGATGTTCCAGGCCGGCCAGGCGCTTTCCGAACTGACCCGGCTCGCTGATGACAGCGCTCGGCAGGCGGTCGAAGAAACCCGTCGCGCCCGGGCACTGTCGTCGCTTGCCGTGGAGATGGAGCGCAGCGCCCGCCAGTACGCGGTGCTGGAGGAGCCCGGCCTGCGCGAGATCTATACCCAGCGCGCCGACGAATTCGAGGCAATGCTGGCCAGGCAGCGGTTGTTGATGCCCGATAACCCCGACGCTCAGGCACTGAGCAAACGCATCGATAGCCTCAAGACCCTGCTCGATGCCCCGGTGGCCGATATCCAGGCCCGGCTCGACGAGTTTGTGCCCTTCGCCCAGCGCACCGAGGCCGTGCGCCAGGCCACCAACCGGCATATCGACGCGCGCATCGAACGTATTCGCGAACAGGCCGGCGGCGTCCAGACCCGTCTGTGGGTGCAGACCACGGCACTGGTCTCGGCGAGTCTGGTGCTGATGCTGCTGTTCACCTGGCTGATCATTCGCCCGATTCGCCAGCTCGAGCGACGCATTCTGAGCCTCGGCAGCGCCGGCCAGCCCGCGCCCTCGAAGGGGCTGCAGGGGCCGGCGGAGCTGGTGCAGCTCGATGAGCGGCTCGACTGGCTGTCGGCGCGGCTTGGCGAGCTGGAGGCCCAGAAGCGCCAGTTTCTGCGCCACATGTCCCACGAACTCAAGACGCCGCTGGCAAGCGTCAGGGAAGGCACGGCGCTGCTTTCCGACGGGGTGGCCGGCGAGCTGACCTCGCGCCAGCACGAGATCCTCGAGCTGATAGAGGCCAGCGGAGAGGAGCTCCAGCGCCTCATCGAACAGCTGCTTGACTATAATTTGCTTCAGCACCACGCCGAGGTCAGCGTCGATCGTTTCGATGTCACAACGCTGATCAAGGAACTGCTGGCCAAGCATCAACTGGCTCTGGACGCCAAGGGCATGCAGCTCAAGTGGAGCGATCGGCCGCTGGCCTGGCAGGCCGACCGCATCGCCACCGGCCGCATTCTGGATAACCTATTGTCCAATGCCATTGCCTATGGTGAAGATGGCGGACTGCTTGAACTGCGCGCCCAGCAGCGCGGCGACGTGCTACTGGTGGAGGTCGCCAACAGCGGTGATGAGATTGGCGCCGAGGATCGCGAGCGACTCTTTGATCCCTTCTATCAGGGGCGCGCCCGGCGTAAGGGGCCGCTCAAGGGCTCTGGGATCGGCCTGTCGGTGGCTGCCGACTGTGCCAAGGCTCAGCAGGGGCATCTGGAACTGGTCGACGATGCACGCCTGGCGGTGTGCTTCCGCCTGACGCTGCCCTGGCAGGTATGTAATGCGCAGGGCGCGAATCAGCAGGATACGAATACGATAACGATGCCGTCACCGCAGCACCGTGCGGCAGACGCAGACGCAAGGAACTCATGACCCATGCTGTACCGCACTCTGACGGGGCTGGTCGCCGTTTCGCTGCTGGCAGGATGCCAGTGGCTGCCGACGCAGACTTCCTCCACGCCACCGACGCTGACGGAACTGCCCGCCGGCTGCCAGGACGAGTGGCCTAGCCTGACCGTAAACGCCTGCCAGACCGAGGCCTGGGTGGCCTTCGGGCTCGCCTCCCAGCGCGGCGATCGTGCCTGGCGTGACCGCCAGCTGGCCCGCCTCGAGAGCAACGATACCCATGAGCGATTAGTTCGCGCCGTGGTGCTTTCCTGGGGCAGTGAGAGCGAATGGAATCAGGCGTCAGAGCTCTACAAGGCCGACCTGGCCAAGGCGCCGATCGAGCTGCAGCCGCTGCTGCGTTATTGGCTCAACGAGCTCGAAGGGCGCCGCGCCCTGTCCGAAAAGCTGGCCGAGCAGAGCCAGGCGCGTCAGGCGCTGGCCGATGAGAACGCCGCTCAGGCCGAGCAGCTGGACGAGATGGCCAACAAGCTCGAGGCCCTGAGCGATATCGAGCAAAGCATTAACCTGCGACAGCAGGCCCCCTGAGGCGCGATGCGTCGGGCGCCTGGCCAGGCTTCGTCTGAATAGAAGGGAGATCACCGTGAAAGACGCCGCGCAACTGACCGGCGCCCTCAAGGGCAGCAAACCCATCGCCCATATCCTGCTGGTCGACGACGACGCCAGCCTGCTCAGGCTGTTGGGCATGCGGCTGGAAAGCCGTGGCTTTCGCGTCACCACCGCCGACAGCGGCCGCATGGCGCTGGATCGCCTGGCCATCGAGCGCCCGGACCTGGTGCTCTCGGACCTGCGCATGGACGAGATGGACGGCCTGGCGCTGTTTCAGGAAATCCAGCGCCAAGCCCCAGGTCTGCCGGTGATCATCCTCACCGCCCATGGTTCGATCCCCGATGCGGTGAGCGCCACCCGCCAGGGGGTGTTCAGCTTCCTGACCAAGCCCGTCGACCGCGACGAGCTGTTCACGGCGATCGACGAAGCGCTGCTCCAGGCGCCGGCCGCCGGCGACGGCGACGACGCCTGGCGCTCGGCGATCATCACCCGCAGCCCGCAGATGGAGCGCATCCTCGACCAGGCACGCATGGTCGCCGGCGCCGATGTCAGCGTGCTGGTCAGTGGCCCCTCGGGCTCGGGCAAGGAGCTGCTGGCGCGTGCCCTGCATGACGCCAGCCCCCGCGCCGACAAGCCGTTCGTCGCCATCAACTGCGGCGCGCTACCCGAGCAGCTGTTGGAAAGCGAGCTCTTTGGCCACGCCAAGGGAGCGTTCACCGGTGCGATCAGCCAGCATGAAGGGCTCTTCCAGGCCGCCGATGGCGGCAGCCTGTTCCTCGACGAAATCGGCGATATGCCGCTCTCTCTGCAGGTGAAACTGCTGCGCGTGCTGCAGGAGCGTCAGGTCCGGCCGCTGGGCTCGACCGCCTCGGTATCTGTTGATGTGCGCATCATCTCGGCCACCCACCGCGACCTGGACCGCGCCATGCATGAGGGCGACTTCCGGGAGGATCTTTACTACCGCCTGAACGTGGTCAACCTGCGCCTGCCGCCGCTCAAGGAGCGCGCCGAGGACGTGCCGCTGCTGGCCAAGCACCTGGTCAGCAAAGCCGCCGCCCGCCACAAGCCGTTCGTGAAGGGCTTCTCCACCGAGGCGCTGAACCTGCTGGCCTCGTCGGCCTGGCCCGGCAACGTGCGCCAGCTGGTCAACGTGGTCGAGCAGTGCGTGGCGCTGACCAGTGCGCCGATCATTCCCGAAGCGCTGGTCGCCCAGGCGCTGGTCGCCGAGGAGAACGCCCTGCCGTCATTCAACGACGCCCGCGCGAGCTTCGAGCGGGGCTATCTGATCAAGGTGCTGAAGATCACCGAAGGCAACGTCACCCAGGCCGCGCGCATCGCCGGGCGCAACCGCACCGACTTCTACAAGCTGCTGGGCCGCCACGAACTCGAACCCAGCAGCTTCAAGGCCGTGGCCAAGAGTGATGGCTGAATAGCACGGACCGGAGCCGCAACACGCCTGTCACAAGGCGCTTGCCGGGGCGACGGCCGTAGCGTCGACTGAGCGGCACAATGCCTGCCTGACTAGTCGGTCTCGTCCCGGTGCTCCGGCCCCGTGGTCTGGGCTGGGGCCTGTGACGAGGCTTGGTTCGGGGCCTGTGACGGGGCCGGCGCTGCCTTGAAGCGCCGCTTCACTTCCACTTTTAGCCTTCCTTCGCCCAGCCGGGCGGTCAGTTGCTGACCGGGCTGGGTATCCTGGCTGCGCCGGATCACCCGGCCCTCATCATCCGAAAGAATCGAGTAGCCGCGCCCGAGCACCGCAAGCGGACTGACCGCCTGCAGTTCCCGAGCAAGCGACGACAGCTGTTGGCGGTGTTCCGCGAGTTGGCGGGGCAGGGTGGCCTTGAGCCGCCTGTCGGCCTGAGCGAGGCGCTGGCGGGCGCTATCCAACTGTTGGCGAGGGTCGAAGGCGTTCAGGCGGGCGCCGGCGTGTCGCTCGCGGGTGCGGGCCTCCAAGAGTCGTGACTGCATGGCGCGCTGCAGGCGCCCCTCGAGCTGGCCAAGATGCGCCCGCTGCTGGGCGAGCCGCTCGCCGGGGTGACGCAGCCGCGCGCGCAGGTGATCCAGACGCTGGGTCTCGGCGTCCAGCCGGCTGCGCTGGGCGCGGGCGAGACGAGACAGGGCGCTGTCCAGGCGCTGACGCAGCGCCGCCTGGTCCGGTACCAGCCGCTCCGCCGCCGCCGACGGCGTCGGGGCTCGGCCATCGGCGGCGAAGTCGGAAAGCGTGAAATCGGTTTCGTGGCCCACCGCCGAGAGCACCGGCAGCCGGGAATGAAAGATCGCCCGGGCCAGGTGCTCGTCGTTGAAGGCCCAGAGATCCTCGAGGCTGCCGCCGCCGCGAGTCACCAGGATGGCGTCACGCTCCGGGTCAAAGCGCGAGTCGCGGTTGGCCAGCGCCAGGGCACGGATCATCGCCGGCGCGGCCTCCTTGCCCTGTACCGGCACCGGCAGCACGCTGACCCGGGAAAGCGGCCAGCGCGCGGAAAGCACCGCCAATACATCGCGGATCGCCGCGCCGGTCGGTGAGGTCAGCACCAGCAGATGTCGCGGCGGGCAGGGCAGCGGGCGCGCATTGGCGAATACGCCCTCGGCGCTGAGCTGATGCTTCAAGCGCTCGAAGGCCGCCAGCAGGTCACCCTGGCCCGTCGGCTGCACGGCTTCCACGATCATCTGATAATCGCCCCGGGGCTCGAAGATCGACACCTTGCCGCGCAGGCGCACCCGGTCGCCGTCGTTCAGCGGCGTGCCCACGAAGCGCCCACGGTTGCGAAACAGCGCGCACTTCAGCTGGGCGCGCTCGTCCTTCAAGGTGAAATAAACATGCCCCGAGGCCGGCCGCGCCACATTGGAAAGCTCGCCCTCGACCCAGCAATCGCCGAAATCGCGCTCCAGCATCAGCCGGGCGCGGCGGTTGAGTTCGCTGACGGAAAAGGTCGGGGTATCGGCCTGTGGCATGACGGCGGCATCCTTGATCGAAACGCCGCTCAGCCTAACATGCCGGCGGCCGTTGGCCCTGGCGCTTCAGATGCTAAGCGTCAGTCGCGATTAGTTACTCGCGAAGAGTCAGTCGCTAAGCCCTAGGTGCTCAAGCGGCGCCCGGCACTCAGCAGCAGCGGTAGGCAAAGCACCAACAGGCTGATGCGCAGCAGGTGGTGGGCGGTGACGAAGGCCGGGTCGATGCCCAGCGACAGCGCCACCAGGCTTAGCTCTGGGGCGCCGCCGGGCATGTAGGCGAGCAGGGCGGCGGCAATCGAGGTGCCGGTCAAAAGCTGTGCGCCCCAGGCGGCGAGGCCTGCGATCACCACCAGCCCCAGTGCCTGAATAATCCCCATCGCCAGGGTGTGGCCGACCGCGGCAAGCGAGGTTCCGGTAAAGCGCACCCCCACCGACACGCCGATCAGCACCTGGGCCAGTGCGATCAGGGTTGGCGGCACCGAGGCATCGCTCACCCCGGAAAGGTGCAGCGCGGCCGAGGCCAGCGCCGGGCCGAACAGCAGGGCGCTTGGCAGTCGCAGGCGCTTGCCCAGCCAGGCACCGGCAAGCCCCGTCGCGACGAGCCAGGCGGTATCCATCGCATTCGGCAGCCACAGCCAATGAGCGATATCCGTACGATTCTCCGGCATGCTGACATGGCCAAACAGCGGCAGCGCCAGCGGGATGGCCAGCAGCAGGATCAGGATGCGCACCGCGTGGGTCATGCCGACCACCCGCAGGTCGGCACCGGATTCCAGCGCCATCAGGGTCACCGTCGATACCCCGCCTGGCACCCCGGCATAGAGGGATGTTTCCAGCGAATAGCCAGCGATCTTCCGCGAGAACCACACCGAGAACGCCATCATCACCGCCGTTGCTAGCAGCATGATGGCGAGGCTCGCGCTCCAGGCCGCCACATCGATGTTGAGCCCTTGATGGAAGGCCGAGCCCAGCATGACCCCGATCACCACCAGCACTCCCTTGCGCCCGCGCCCGGGTGAGCGCAGCCGTGCTCCGCCAAGGCTGGCGATGGTGGTCGCGATCATCGCGCCCAGCAGCCAGGGCAGCGGCAGGCCTAGCCGGAAGGCGATGGCGCCGCCCGCAAGCCCCAGGCCAAGCGTTGGCAGAAAACGGCCCAGGGCGGCTAAACGGGAGGTGAGGGTGTTATTCAAGCGGCGGTGACCTCCTGTCATGTGTTCGGGCCTCGCAAGGATAGGCGAGGCCCGATGAAACGCGAGCGATGAACCAGGATGACGATGTTCTAGGATAACGATGAGCCGGGATGACTCAGTCTTGCTGGGTTTTCTCGCGCGGCTTTTTGGACAACAGCTTGGGCACTAGCCAGGGCAGTACCAGCAGCGCCGCCGCGGCGATCCACAGGCCCAGCGAAATACCGGATTGCCAAAGGATATCGACATCGCCGCCGCTGATCGATAGCGCCCGACGCAGGTTCTGCTCCATCAGCCCGCCCAGCACATAGCCGAGAATGACCGGCGCCAGCGAGAATCCCAGCTTGCGCAGCAGATAACCAAACACACCGATGATCAGCATCAGGTAGATGGCGGTCAGGTCCGAGTGCAGCTGATAGACGCCGACGAAGGCCAGGATGGCGATGGCCGGTACCAGCACCCAGCGGGGGATGGTCAGCACTCGGGCGAACACCCCGGCCAGCGGCAGGTTGAGCGCCAGCAGCACGATGTTACCGATATACAATGAGGCGATCAGGCCACCGGCCACTTCGGGACGTTCGGTGAACATCATCGGCCCCGGGGTGATGTTGTAGAGCATCAGCGCGCCGAGCAGCACGGCGGTGGTGCCGGACCCCGGAATGCCCAGCGTCAGCATCGGCACGAAGGAGCCCGCCGCCGAGGCGTTGTTGGCCGCCTCCGGGGCCGCCAGGCCGCGCATGTCGCCGTGGCCGAAGGTGCCGTTCTTGTCGGAAAGTCGCTTCTCGGTCGTATAGGCTACCGCACCCGCCACCGAAGCGCCGGTCCCCGGCAGCACGCCGATGATGAAGCCGAGCACCCCTGAACGCCACATGGCGCCCTTACAGTAGAGCACTTCCTTGAGGGTAACGAAGACGCGACCCAGCGGCGGCATCTCGTCGTCGACGTCCTTTCGATTGGCATGTTCGAGCATCAGCAGGATCTCGCTGATCGCGAATAGCCCGATGATCATCACCACGAAATCGATGCCGTCGTAGAGCTCAGGCATGCCGAAGGTGTAGCGCATCACGCCGGTGCCGGAGTCGACGCCCACGGTGGCCAGCAATACGCCCAGCACTGCACCGATGGCGGTCTTGACCGGGTCCTTGCCCATCATTACCGACATCGACGAGAAGGCGAATACCATCAGTGCGAAGAACTCGGCGGGGCCGAACATCACCGCCACTTCGGCGAGCAGCGGCGCGAACAGCGTCAGGCCGATGATGGCGATGGTCGCGCCGACGAAGGAACTGACCGCCGAGAGGCCAAGTGCCGGGCCGGCAAGCCCTTTCTTGGCCAGGGGGTGGCCGTCGAGCGTGGTCATTACCGCGCCGGCATCGCCTGGCACGTTGAGCAGGATGCTCGACATGCGGCCGCCATACTCGGAGCCGGTGTAGATGCCGGCCAGCAGAATCAGTGCGGACTCGGCCGGCAGGCCCAGGGTATAGGCCAGCGGCATCAGGATAGCGATACCGTTGATCGGCCCGATGCCCGGCAGCGCCCCGAAGAGGGTGCCGAGCAGCGCGCCGAGGAAGGCCAGGCCCAGGTTGAGAGGCGTGAGCGCCACGCCAAAGCCATCGATCAGGAAGTCAAACATGGTGGCATTTCTCTAGGTGATAGCGGCAAGCCAGGTGCCGGTGGGCAGGGCGATACCCAGGCCCTCGGTGAACAGCACATAGCTGCACGCCGACATCAGCACCCCGGTAATCAAGGCCTTGATCCAGGTGGCATCGAATAGTCGCGCCAGGGCGGCGACCACCATCAGCGAGGTGGGCACGAAGCCTAGGCGGGTGAACAGCATGGCGTAGGCCAGCAGCAGCCCCAGTACCAGCAGCAGCCGGATCGACAGTACGCGGTTCGGCCAATGGCCATCGGCGCCGGGTTTGAAAATCAACACCAGCGACAGGCCGGCAAGCAGAATGGAAAGACCCAGGGGGAAGGCCCGTGGGCCAACGGGCTCATAGCTGAAGGGGACTTCCAACTGAATGGCCTGGACGGCGACGAACGCCGCCAGGCCGATCAGGACAATCCCCAACAGCCGGTCGGCGACCGGCTTTTGGAGATGGCTCATTTCAGTCCCACTTCCTCGGCCAGGGTCTTGAAGCCGGCGACCTGGTCCTTCACGTAGCTGTCGAAGTCATCACCGAAGAGCGACATCGGGAAGAGGCCTCGGGCTTCACGCAGCTTGGCGAACTCATCGTTGCCGGCCAGGGTCTGCATGCGCTGGGTCCACTCTTCATAGGCGGCGTCGCTGACTTCCGGGCCCATGTAGTAGCCGCGCCAGATCGGCCACTGGACGTCGTAGCCCTGCTCGGCGGCGGTGGGGATATCGGCATAGGGCCCGCCCATGCGTTCTTCGGAAAGGGCCGCCAGCACGCGAATCTTGCCGCTGTCGAGCTGTGACTTGAGCTCGGAGAGGTCGCCGGTGAAGACCTGAATGTGGTCGCCAAGCAGAGCCGCCAGCGCCTCACCGCCGCCTTCGAAGGCCACGTAGCGCAGGTCGCGTGGGTCGATGTCACCGGATTTGGCGGTCAGAGCGGCCTTCATCCAATCCTGGCTGCCCACGGTGCCGCCGGCGCCGAAGGCGATCTCGCCCGGGTTGTCCTTAAGATCGGCCATCAGTTCGTCAAGCGATTGCCAGGGGGAGTCGGCGTTGACCACGATGGCGCCATAGTCGACCCCAAGTGCGCCCAGCCAACGAACCTCGTCGGCGTCATACTGGCCGAACTTGCCCAGCGCCAGGTTGACGGCGGCGCCGGTGCTGGCCGCGACGATCAGGTTCGGATCATCGGTGCGCACGCCGTTGACGTGGTTGTAGGCCACAGCCCCGATGCCGCCGGGCATGTAGGTCACCATCATCGGCTCATCGATCAGCCCCGTTTCCAGCAGGCCATTGGCGGCCAGTCGGCAGGTGAGGTCGTAGCCGCCGCCGGGCTTGGCCGGGGCGATGCATTCGCTTTCGCCGGCGGCCTGCGCCTGGCCCGCGAGCAGTGCGCTGCCCAGCAGGGCGATGCCTGAGGCGTGGCGGATGGCTGTATTGATCTTCATGGCGATCTCCTGTTCTCTTGTTATGAGCGGCCGATTCTTAGCCGCCGGCCCTCTTTATTAGTGATGGCCACCTTGTTTAGTGATGGCCAGAGCGATGCTATGCCTGCCACCTTTCATCAACCTGTCACTTTCCCTGCCACCCCCTGAGACATTGGTCGTATGCGCCTGCTGGTCATCGAGGACGATCCGCTGATCGCCCGCTCCCTGGAACACGCCCTGCAGCCGCTGGGCAACACGGTTGAGGTGTTCCGCACCTACGCCGAGGCTCAGGCCGCGCTGGCCCATGATCGCTTCGATCTGATCCTGCTCGACCTTGGCCTGCCCGATGGAGACGGCCTGGACCTGTTGGCGGCCCTGCGCGATCGGGGCGACACCACCCCGGTGCTGATTCTCACCGCCCGGGACGGCGTCGATGACCGGGTCAGCGGGCTGGATCTTGGCGCCGATGACTATCTGGCCAAGCCGTTCTCGCTCGCCGAGCTTGAGGCCCGGGTGCGGGCTCTGCTGCGTCGCAGCCAGCAGCGTAGCGACAACCGGCTACGTTTCTCGCGGCTTTCCTTCGACCCGGCGAGCGGCACCGCCGCCCTGGACGACACGCCCCTGGCGCTGCCGCGCCGTGAACTGCTGTTGCTGGAGGGGCTCTTACTGCATGCCGGCAGCATTGCCCCGCGAGAAACTCTGGAGCGGCGGCTGTTCGGTTTCGACGAGGTCGGCTCCAATGCGATCGAGGTCTATGTCAGCCGGCTGCGCAAGCGCCTGCAGAACACCGGCCTGAAGATCCGTACCTTTCGCGGTCTGGGCTATCGCCTGGAGGAAGATCTGGAGCAAGGCCGAAAGGAAGGACCGGCGTGATCGAGGTGACCGGCTCGCTAAAGC